>JAESFH010000095.1_pt1 | contig 79445 bp, 74 predicted proteins | sample 9269381 | NCBI WGS metagenome assembly JAESFH01 (sample SAMN14504062, study PRJNA617094) | algae metagenome | isolation source: Aphanothece sp. CMT-3BRIN-NPC111 and co-occurring heterotrophs from well... | place: USA: Clark Mountains Wilderness, California | collected 2010-04-18
AGTACGACGGCACGCTTCAGCGCCTTGCCGCCGATATCGACGGGGCGAGCGATCACGTCCATCTCCTGTTCTACATCTTTGCCGACGACCGCAGCGGCAGGATTATCATCGACGCGCTCTCACGCGCCGTGAAACGCGGCGTCACCTGCCGCGTGCTCATCGATGCCCTGGGATCGAGAGTCTGGGCCCCGCGGGTCATGGACGCACTCGCAGCGGCGGGGGTGTCCGTTCGCCTCGTCCTTCCCCTGACCCTTCGGCACCGCAGATCGACGCGCGCCGATCTGCGCAACCACCGCAAAATCGCGGTCGTCGACGGCCGGATCGGCTATGTGGGCTCGCAGAACATCGTGAACGCGGACTTCAATCCCCGCGTCACGAACCAGGAGCTTGTCGTCAGGGTCGAGGGGCCCGTGGTGATCGAGCTGCAGGCGATCTTCGCCGCCGACTGGTTCCTCGAAACCGAGGACGTGCTCGATTCACCCAACCTGCTTCCGGACCCGGCGCCGGCCGGCCGCACAATCGCGCAGGTCCTGCCGAGCGGACCCGATTATCCCGAGGCCGGCGTCGAGCGGCTGATCGAGACATTGATCCATGGCGCCTCCGAAAGGGTCGTGATCACGACGCCCTATTTCATCCCGAACGAGGCTCTTCTGCATGCGCTCGAGATCGCGGTGCTGCGCGGCGTCGACGTCCACCTCGTGCTGTCGAAGCCCGTCGACCAGTTCCTGGTGCATTGGGCGCAGCGGTCCTACTACGCGGAGCTGCTTCAGGCCGGCGTCAGGATCCACCTCTATCGGGACAAGCTGCTGCACGCCAAGCACATGAGCGTCGACCGCAGCGTGACGCTGGTCGGATCGAGCAACATCGACATGCGCTCCTTCACGCTCAATGCCGAGGTGAGCCTCATCCTGTTCGATGAGGGCATCACGGCGCGCCTCATGGAGGAGCAGGAGCGCTACTTCGCGGCGAGTGATCTCCTCAGCGCGGAGGAATGGCAGGCCCGCTCGCCGGCCGCAAAGATCGGCGAGAACATTGCGCGGCTCCTCAGCCCGCTCCTCTGACGCTGCGGGATGTCTCCGGATCCGGTCACGGCCATACATCGAGCGCGCGATAGGGTCTGCACGCCCGGTAGGCCTCGGAGCGCTTGCTGGTGACCCGCCCGATTACACGACGGATGCGAGGGCGCTGGCCCCATGCGACAGGACCGTCGCCAGCAGGCCCAGGCCCCGCTCCAGCGCGACCCGATTCGGAGCGGCGCCGAGGGAGACTCGGATCGCATCCGGTGCAGGTCCGACCGCGAAGGCCTCGCTCGGCACGAGCGCAAGCCCCGACTGCCGCGCATAGAGGTTGAGATTGGCTCCGCGCCAGCGTTCCGGCAGGGTCAGCCAGACATGATGGCCCTCCGGATGGCTTTGGAATTCGAGTCCCTGGAGGATGCGCCGTGCGATCGCCTGGCGTGCGGCGCTCTCGTCCCGGATGGCGGCCGTGATCGCGTCCAGCGTGCCGTCGAGGATCCAGCGCGAAGCCAGGGCCGCCGTCAGGGGCGGGACCATCAACGTCATCGCGCGGATCTCGGCCGTGAGTCGCAAGGTGTCGCGCAGCCCCGGCGTGACCACATAGGCCGTCCGCAGGGCCGGCGTCGCGCATTTCGACAGGGTGGCGATGTGCCAGGTGATATCGGGGGCGAGGGCCGCGACGGGCGCCAGAGGCCGCCTGGGCAGCGCTCCGTAGGCGTCGTCCTCGATGATCGAAAGCCCGTAGCGGCGCGCCACGTCGGCGATCTCCTCCCGCCGCCGGAGCGGCATGGTCGCCGTCGTGGGGTTGTGAATCGTGGGGACGCAGTACACCGCCTTAGGTCGTTCCTGCCCGCAGACCTCGTCGAGAGCCGCGGCATCGAGCCCATCGCGGTCCATCGCCACCGGGACAAGGCGCACCTTGAGCTGCTCGGCAATCGCCCGCAGGCCCGGATAGGTGAGGGCGGGGACGCAGATGGCGTCGCCCGGCTGGGTCAAAGCCCGGACGATGGCGTAGAGCGCGGTCTGGGCTCCGCCGGTCACCAGGATCCGCTCGACGGGGAGGGGGCCGAGGCGCCTCGCGAGCCACTGAATGGCCGCGGCGCGATCCGGCCCGGCACCTGCGCTCTCCTGATAGTGCAGGTGCATGAGGCCATGCGGCGAGGCGAGAACCGACGCGATCCCCTCCTGGATCCGCTCGCGCAGCTTCGCCTCCGCGGGCTGGGGCGGCATGTTCATGCTCAGATCGATGACCGGAGACGCTGCGGACGGGGCGCCGCCCGGGTCCGACGCCCGGCCGCGGACAAAGCTGCCCCGGCCCGTATTAGCTTCGATCAACCCCATCCTGCGCGCCTCGTTGAAGGCGCGGGTCACGGTGGTGAGGTCGACTCCGAGTTCCTTCGCCAGCAGGCGTTGCGGCGGCAGGCGATGGCCGGGTTTCAGGCGTCCCGCCTGCACGTCCGCCTGCAAAGCTTCGGCGATGGCGAGGTATTTGGGCCCGCTTCCGTTCTCGATCTGTGGCAACCAGGACAACACGTTTCCTTGACCCACTTGTCTCGCGAATGTATGGGATACTCCACACATACATAATGCGTGATGCAGCCGAGGCAAAGGGGAATCTGAGCCTCTTCCGCTCTCCTCAAAGAGATGAGCCGCTAAAATTTGTATGGATGCAAAATCCATACAAGCAGCTACTGCGGGAGCTTCGGGTGCAGACCGGAGGACCAGAGATGACCAAGACCATGACCGCGAGGGATACCATCCTCAAGTTCGGCCTGAAGTGCCGCTGCCCTCGTTGCGGGAAGGGTCGCCTGTTCAACGGCTTCCTGAGCCTTGCGCCGAAATGCGAGGCCTGCGGCCTCGATTATTCCTTTGCGGACCCCGCCGACGGCCCAGCCTTCTTCGTCATGATGACGATGGCCTTCCCGGCGACGGCCTTCGCGGTTTGGATCGAGCTGGCCTACGAGCCCGCCCTGTGGGTGCACTTCGTCACGACGGTGCCGTTCCTGCTGCTGAGCTGCATCCCGCCGATCCGTCCGTTCAAGGGTATGCTGATCGCGAGCCAGTATTTCCACAAAGCGGAGGAGGGCCGCTTCGAGGTCCCGCCGCAGGCGCCGGCGAGGAGTGAGACCGATACCGAGGCGAGATCCTCCTAGACCCCGCACCGGCCGCGGTTCCGGGTCTGCTAGGGCAGCAGCGTCACGAGGAAAGGCACCGCAAAAGGCGTCACGACCGCGTTGAGACCCATGGCGATGCCCGCGAAGGTGCCGGCGACAGGATCCACCGTGAAGGCTCGCGCGGTCCCGATCCCGTGGGAGGCGAGGCCCACGGCAAAGCCACGGGCCGCGTAATCCTTGACGCGCAGCGCATTCATCAGCGGCGTGACGATCACCGCTCCGATGATGCCGGTTGCGATCACCAGAACGGCCGTGAGCGCCGGCTCCCCGCCCAATCCCTCCGCCACACCCATCGCGATACCGGCGGTGACGGATTTCGGCGCCAGCGATACCAGAACCGGGCGGGGAACGCCGAGCATCATGGCGATCCCGACCGCCGATACCACGGCCGTGACTGAGCCCACGGCAAGCGCGGCGAGCATCGGCAACAGGTTCCGTCGCACCAGGGGCCAGTTCCGGAACAACGGCACCGCGAGCGCGACGGTCGCGGGTCCGAGCAGGAAATGAACGAACTGCGCTCCCTCGAAATAGGTGCGGTACTCAGTGCCCGTGAGGGTCAGGAGCGAGGCGACGATCACGATCGCCAGCAACACGGGATTGACCAGGGGGTGCCGGTCCGAGGATCGCGCGAGGCCGTCGGCGGCGAGCCAGGCCAGGAGGGTCACTGTCAGCCACAGGAGCGGCGTGGTGGAGAGATAGACCCAGAGGGCGAAAGGTGTGTTCATTGCCGGCCCCTGTCCGTTTCCAGCCAGTGCCAAACTGCGGGTGTGTTCATCGCCGGCCCCTGTCCGAATCAAGCCAACGCTGAACCGCCTGAAACACGAAGGTCGTCACGAGGAGCGTGATCACGGTCGAGCCGATCAGCGCGACGACAAGCGACAGGCCATGCTCGCCGAGGAGCCCGAGGTGCTGCACCACTCCGGCGCCGGCCGGCACGAACAGGAGGGCGAGGGCTTGCAGGAGCCCGTCGGCCGTGCGTCCGATTTCGGTTTGGCCGACTGTCTCCGCCGATATGCGCTGGCGAGAGGCTGAGAATTGCAATCCGGCGAACAGGATCAACAGGCCCAGCACCGGGCCCGGCACGGGCAGTCCCACTCCGCGGGAGACGGCTTCGCCGGCAAGTTGGCACAGGAGAAGAAGAGCGAGTGCGCGGATCATGGAGACCCAGCTTAGTGCGGCGAACCGAGTCGGAAAGGTTTGGCGCGGCTGTCCGCGTCAAGCCGGCGGGGTCTCGAATGCGCCGTCGCTCCTCGGATCCTTGTCTCTACCGGTGCCGCTCCGGGCTGTTCGCTCAGGCGGCGGGGGCCGATGCCCCGGCGCAGCACAGGGACGGGATGTGGTATTTCGCATAAGTAATCGTGCATGCCGGATTCGGATAGGCAGATTACGACAATTCGAAGAAAAGTTGAGCCACAGCATCTCCCCGGCACCCGAATGATCCCTGGAGCCAACGTTTCGAAAATAGTTTAGAGTCGGGCCGCGCCGGGTAGAGACTGCTTGATGAAAAACTCAGCACACCCAACGAGTCCCCGAGGTATGATCGACGCCGGCACGTCGGTTGTCGGTGAGCGCCGCCAGATCACCGCGCTCTTTTATGACATCGTCGGCTCGACCCGACTGCTTGGGGCACTCGACCCGGAAGATTTTCGAAACGCGCAGCAGCGCATACACGATGCAGCCGCGGCGGCGATCCAGGAATACGGCGGCTACGTCAGCAACACTCAGGGGGATGGTGGTTGCGCTTTTTTCGGCGTACCCGTCCCCGCAGAGGATGCCGCCGAATGCGCGGTTATCGCGGGTCTCGACATCGTTCGGCGCTGTCGGTCCGCCTCGCTCGACGGCATACCTCTTCAGATCCGGGTCGGGATCGCGACCGGCCTCGTCGTCCTCGAGACCACCAACGACGACAGGCCCATCCTGGTCGGCAACATCGTCGGATTGGCGCCGAACCTCGCCTCGCGGGCGCAGGCCGTCGCAGCCCCCGATTCGGTCCTCGTCTCCGAGAGCACGTATCAGCTGACCCGCAAAAGCTTCCATTACGCGTTCAGCGGGTCCTACGAGCTTAAAGGAATCGCCGAGCCGCAAACCCTGTGGTGCGCCCTGCGCCGCATCGCTGCGGATGAAAAGTTCTCCGGCGTCGCGCCTCCGCTCGTCCCGCTCGTGGGCCGGGCGGACGAACTCCGCCTGCTCGGGGAGCTATGGGAGGACGCCTGTCTTGGCCGGGGCCAGGCGCTCCTCATTCTCGGAGAGCCAGGGATCGGTAAGTCCCGGCTGCTGGCGGAGTTCAGGCAGCGCGTCGACGGCAGCATGCACCTCTTCGAGTGTCAGGCCCGCGTCAACCGGAGGGCATTGCATCCCTTTCTACCGATGCTGGAGCAGCAGCAGGGTGAGCGATCCGAGGAGAGCAGCGCCAAGGATCGATGGCATGTCATCGACTTCCTCCTCGAGGAGGAAGTCCCGGATCACTCGGCGTTCAACGATCTCGCGCAAGCCGATGTCCGGCGCCGGATCATCGGCGAGATGCGCGGGATGATCGAGGATTGGGCATCGAAACAGCCACAGATCCTCGTCATCGAGGACCTGCAGTGGGCCGATTCGCTCACCCAGGCTCTGGTTTCGGACCTGGTCGACAACATCTCGGGCCTTCCCGTTCTGCTGGTGCTGACCGCGCGCGGACCAGACAGGCTCAAACCCGACCTGGGCAGCGTCCGGCAGCTGGTTCTGCAACCCTTGACCGATTCCGATGTGCTGGACCTGGCCCGTGCCGTGTGGTCCCCGCAGCCCCTGCCGGCAGACGTGGCAGGACTCGTCAGCCGCCGCAGCGACGGCATCCCGCTCTTTGCGGAGGAGCTTTCGCGATTCCTGCTCCAGCGAACGACCGCGCCCGAGTCCCCAACCCACCGAGACGTGCTTGACCGGCCCTCGAACGTGGTGAGCCTGCAGGACCTTTTGGCCGCGCGCCTTGCGCAGGCTGGTTCGGCCCGGCGGCTGGCGCAGATCGCCAGCATCCTCGGGCGGGATTTCACCCTACCGCTGCTGCGGGAGCTCGCCCAGCGCGATTTGCCGGCCCAGCGCTTCGACGACGCCGCTTCGCGCCTGCTCGAGGCAAAACTCATCGAGCCCACCGGGAGCGAGCACTACCGCTTCCGGCATGCCCTTCTCGCTGATGCGGCCTATGAGAGCCTCCTGCGTTCGGAGCGGCAGGAGCTGCACCAGCGTCTCGTGACCTTGGCCCGGGAGAGCGATGCCTTTCGGCTTCCAAGCTCCGAGATGGCCTGGCACTGCGAGCACGCAGGACTGCTCCTCGAAGCCGTCGAGTTCGGCCTGGAGGCCGCGGAGGCCTGCTCGGCCAAGGGTGCGGCGACCGAGGCGGAGAATTTGCTCAAAAGGGCCGAACTCCTCCTGCAGCGATCGACCGCCAGCCCGGCCACCAAGGAAAACCTGCGGATCCAGCTGCTCGCGATCCTGGGACCCGTCGCGGTGGCTCTGCATGGTTCCGGCTCAGCCGAGGCGCGGAGCGTCTACGAGGAGGGTGTCGCCCTGTGCCAGACCCGCACAGCCGAGGATAGGGAATCCTGGTTTCCGCTTTACTGGGGCTGGTGGTTCACCGCGCCGGACTTCGAGCTGCAGCGCCAGCGATCGCAGACGATCGCCGGAGACCTGGAAAGCGCCACCGATCCGGAGGTGCGTCTCCAGGCCTTCCACTGCGCCTGGGCGACCGAGTTCAACGCCGGCAACCATCGGGAGTGCCTCTGCCGCATTGAGAAGGGCCTCGCGCTCTACGATCCGAACCGCGCCGCCCGTGCCCGCATCCGCTACGGTGGCCATGACGCGAAGGTTTGCGGACTGGGGGAGCGTGGGCTGGCGGAATGGTTCGTCGGACGCGAGCACGAGGCCGTCCGCAGCGTCGAGGAGGCGCTGGCCTGGGCGGAGGAAACCGACCATGTCGGCAGCATCTGCCACATCCTCGACATTGCTCTGATGCTCCAGTTCTGCCGCCGCGATCTCGGGCAGGTGAGGGCGCTGGCGGATCGTACGCGCTCGCTCGCCGAGACCCATGCGCTCTCGGCCTTGGGAGCGAAAGCCAAGATCTTCAGGGGCTGGGCCAACGGCGTGGAGGATCCCACGGGCGGCGGGCTCGATGAGCTCGAAGCGGGGCTGAGCCTGCTCGAGCGGATAGGGACCGAGGAGGATTTCCCCGTCTATCACGAGATGCAGGCGGAACTCCTAGGGCTCCGCGGCCAGATCGAGCCGGCTCTCGCCCTGGTGGACCGGACGATCGATCGAGCGAGCGCAGCAGGCCACCTCTTCTGGGTTCCGGAGCTGTTCCGCCGCCGGGCCATGCTGCGCGGGCAGCGGGGCGATCCCCCGCAGGCGTGTCTGGACGATCTGGAGCGCGCGCGGGCGCTTGCGGAACGGCAGGGCGCCACGACCCTGGTCGCGCGGGCGCAGGGCGAAGCGGCCCGCATGGGCGGGTCGCCGGGGCAGCCGGGGTGAGCGCCGCAGCGACCCCTCAGCCCGACGTCCGATCCGAGGCTGCCGACGTTCCGCACCTCCTCCTGAAGGGTCCCATCCACGCGGACGAGGCCCGGACCCGCCGGCTCGTCGAGGCCGTCATGCGGCGCCGGGCGGAGTTCGGTCTGACGAGGGTCGGTTCCATTACGGGCCTGGACCGGGTCGGCATCCCGGTCGTCCAGGCCGTGCGGCCGCTGGCACTGTCGAATGTCGTGACCCAGGGCAAGGGCTGCTCGCTGCTCGACGCGCAGGCGTCCGCGCTCATGGAGGCGCTGGAGACCTGGGCGGCCGAGAGGGCCGCACCCCTGTTCTCGGCACGGCTCTCCGAGGTGCAGGGAAGCGCCAGGGGGCACTTTGAACCGGTCTTCGCGTCGGAGGCCGGCGATGATCCTCCCCTGGCCTGGACCGAGGGCTGGGACCTGCTGACCGGCACCCTGCTGCCGGTGCCCCTGGCTCTCGTCGATACGGACTACACGGTTGCCTGCGCGCATCCGCCCGGCTTCCCCCGCACGACCACCGGCCTCGGCGCCGGCTCGAGCCTCGGACAGGCGGTCGTCCAGGCTGGGCTCGAAATCCTGGAGCGGGATGCGGTGGCCCGGGCGCACGCGGTTCCCGGCTTCTTCGATTCCTGGCAGGTCGACATCGACGACGTGCGGGACGGATCCGCCGCCCGCGTGCTCGACCGCATCCGGGCCGCCGGCCTCCTCGCTGCCGCCTGGCTCGTACCTGTGCCGCACGAGCTGCCGGTCTATTGGTGCCAGGTCATGGGGACCGAGACCGATACCGAGTTCGCGCCACTGCCCGCAAGCGGCTTCGGCTGCGGCTTCACCCACGACCACGCTTTGAGCAAGGCCCTGCTCGAAGCCTGCCAGTCCCGGCTGTCCGCAATCTCCGGGGCGCGGGAAGACATCACCCGCCGGCACTATCCCGCCCGGATCGACCGCGAGCAGCTGGAGGGATGGCGCCGGCAGTTGGCGACCCCGCTGCGCCCGCACCCGCACCAGGGGCAGGGTCCCGGACCAGACCCGGCCCTACGGGCGGATCAGGTCGTCGAGGCGCTCGTGCGGGCCGGCGCCTCCGCGGCCGCCGTCGTACCGCTCCTGGCCGATGAGCAGGACGGCATCTTCGCGGTGCGCCTGGTCGCGCCGCCGCTGCGCCATGCATCAGGGACGCGCGACCCGTGAGCGGACCGATCGCCGTTTTCGTCGGGCCGAGCCTCCACTGGCGCGAAGCGCGGGAGGAACTCGACGCCCTCTACCTGCCCCCCGCGGAGCAGGGCTCCGTCTACAACGTCGTCCGTCATTATGGCCCGCGGGCCATCGTCCTCATCGATGGCGCTTTCGGACGCGTCCCGGCGGTCCGGCACAAGGAGCTGCTCTGGGCGCTGCACCGGCGCATCCCGGTCTACGGCGCCGCGAGCATGGGTGCGCTCAGAGCGGCGGAACTCGCCCCCTGCGGGATGAAGGGGCACGGCCTGATCTATCGCTGGTACCGACGCACGGTGCTCGCGGACGACGACGAGGTCGCGGTCGCCATGGGACCGGCGGAACTTGGGGCGCCCGCCGTCAGCGATGCCCTCGTCAATATCCGCGTGACGCTCCGGCGGGCCGTGCGGCTTGGAATCGCCACAGAGGCGATGCGGTCGCGGCTTGTCGGGCTCGCCCGGAGCACACCTTTCCTGGAGCGTTCCTACGATCGCCTGCTCCAGGATGCCCGCGGCGTGGTCCCCGACCACGAACTCGACAGACTCGCGGCCTGGGTCCGCGATCATGCGATCGACCAGAAGCGCGAGGACGCGCTGGGTCTGCTCCGCGCGCTGGCCGCCGATCCGGGAAAAATCCGCCGCGATCGGGACGCTCTCCCGGAGGCGCAACCCTTTCCGCTCACGTCGGGCTGGCTGCAGGATCTCGTAGAGGCAGGCTTCGCGGACGATCTCACGGCCACGTTTGTTCGTGACAATTGTGAAGCTTTATGGGAGCATCCACTAAGCGGCCCTTTGTTGTAGGGAAGTCATGGACGCTCTCGCGGCCCGCACAGAACCGACCGAGACCTCGCGCCTCGGCACGCGCTTCTTGGTGTTTCCGCAACCGTACTTTGTCCCGGGCTATGAAATTCCGGAAGTGATCTGGGTGTCGAGCGCACCTGATCGGATCGGGCCGGGCCCTTCCGACGCACGCGCCTATGTGGTCGACCCGGTCCAGAACAAGGAGCCCTACCACTTCCCCTACTTGCCGCCTTATGCCGGCCTCCGGCACGCACCGGCTCAGGCCGCGCCCGACGGTCACTTCGATCACCTGGTGCCGGGCTCCCGGGAGTTCCTGTCCGCCCACGCCTTCGCCTGCGTGCGCCGTGTGCAGGACATCTGCGAGAGCTATCTCGGCCGGCGCTTGCCCTGGTTCTTCGCCCCGACCTACGAGCGCCTTGAGATCGTGCCGTGGCTGCCCTGGGACAACGCACAATCCGGTTTCGGTTTTCTGGAACTCGGCGAATCCGGCGGGCCGGACGGTCGTCCGCTTCCCTTTGCCCTGAACTTCGACGTGCTCGCCCACGAGACCGGGCACGCCATGCTCTTGAACGCGATCGGTCTGCCCCGCACGGGCTTCACCGACGACTATCTCGCCTATCATGAAGCGGTCGCCGACTTCATCTCCCTGATCTCGCTGCTGCATTTCGACAGCGCTCTCGACAAGGTCCTGCGCCGCACCCGGGGCAATCTCTTCCTGCTCAGCGAGCTCGATCGTGTGGCGGAACTTGCGGAAGAGCGGCAGATCCGTCTCGCCAACCACAGCCTGCGCCTGCCCGACGTCGGCCATGATCCGCACGATCACGGCCGGCCGCTGCTCGGGGCGCTCTACGACAGCCTGGTCTACCTGTTCCAGCAGAAGCTCGTCGAGCGCGGGCTGACCGCCCTGCGCCCGCGCGACTTTCGGGAGATCCGACAGGAGATCGGCCGCCCTGAGATCGAAGGGGAACTCGCGACCTCGCAGGCCGATTACGAGCTCGTCCATTATCCCACCAAATCCGCGCTGATCGAAGCGCGCGACGCGATTGCGTCGATCCTTTTCAAATCCTGGGCGCAGCTCGAACCTGACGGATTCGATTTCGCCGAGGCCGCCGAGGCGCTGCTCGTCGCCACGCACCAGAGCGGGAACGGCCGCTACGCCGATCTGATCGAGGACAATCTGGCCTGGAGGGGCCTGTTCGGTTTTGGGCCGAGCCGCTGAGGAGGGACGAGACATGTCCGATTGCTGCGATATTCCGAAAGCTGGGGCCGAGTTCGTTTCCGACGAGATTATCCTGTTCGGGATCGAGCTCACGTCTATTGCAGGAGCGAACCCAAACGACCCACCGAAGCTCAAAACCCGAAAGGTCAGGAAGGAGGACAATAAGCGTGCAGCAAGACCCGGGGCCGGAATGGAGGTGGATGAGGCCTATGGCACGCTCAACGTCGGCGCGACGCGGGAGCTCCGGTTGGCGCTCCATGACCGCAGCGACGCAGGATTCGAACCCGCCGCCGAGCCCCACGCGTTCGTCGCGGCTTACGGCTACGCCTTCGAGGGACATTGCTACCGCTTCGACAAGCCCAAGATCTTCATCGTGCCCTACAGCGGCCAGGCTCCCCTTGCGGTGGGATGCGGCTTCAACGAGGAACTCGGCTACCGGATGTGGCGCCTGCGTGCCCTCGACCAGGCGCTGGAGCTGACCGCAACCTACGATACGCTGCAAAAGCTCGCACTCGAGGCGAGCCTGCCCGGGCGGAGGGCGCCGAACACCTACGAGGCCAATATGCAGCTTGCCCACCGGGGCGGGCGCCTGACCGGGTAGCTCCGGCGCGGAGACCAAGACGACGGCGACCGGGAAGCGTCCGCCATTTCTCAGGAATTTCCACCCGGTCGCGTCCGCCGGAGGAGGCCCGCGTCAGCTCGCTTGTCGCTATGCAATGCCGCACGGATCGTGGCCCGCGGCCGTGCGCTCCATGCGTGCAATTGCGTCGTTCCGGATCCGGAGGAAAGCCGAATCCTCCACGGCCCAATCCGTGGTATGTGGAATTTGCGCTTGCCATCTTCGGTCTAATCCTGGTCTCCTGCCCCGGCTCGACGAGGTCGCGATTGTGGAAACACTGCTCGAAGCTGCCGGCGTGACGCTGCAGTACAAGACGCCGATGCATCTTGTGACGGCGACCTACCGTGTCGACTTCTCGGTGGAGCGGGGCGACCGCTACGTAATCCTCGGGCCGTCGGGCTGCGGCAAGTCAACCCTGCTCAAGGCGGTGGGCGGCTTCATGAGCCCGGTCGAGGGCGTGCTGCGCATCCGCGGCCGCGCGATCGAGGGGCCGGGTCCGGACCGCATGATGGTGTTCCAGGAATTCGAGCAGCTCATGCCCTGGAAGACCGTGCGGCAGAACGTGCTGTTCCCGATGCAGGTCACCCGCAAGTTCGGAGGCCGGGAGGCCGAGGAGCGTGCCCGGTCGATCATCGACAAGGTGGGGCTCACCAAGTTCGCCGAGATCTATCCCCACATGCTCTCGGGAGGCATGAAGATGCGGGTGGCGATCGCCCGCGCCATGGCGCTCGAGCCCGACATCCTGCTCATGGACGAGCCTTTCGCCGCGCTCGACGCGCTCACCCGGCGCAAGATGCAGGAGGAACTGCTCGGCCTTTGGGACCAGCTGCGCTTCACGGTTCTGTTCGTGACGCACTCCATCGAGGAGGCCATCATCGTGGGCTCCCGGATCCTGGTCCTGTCGCCGCATCCCGGCCGCGTCAGAGCCGAGCTCGACGCAGAGGCCTACCGGCTCGCCGATGTCGACCAGCCGGGATTCGGCGCTTTGTCGAAGCGCATCCATCGCCTGCTCTTCGAGGAGCACGCACCGGCCTTGGCCTCATGATCTCACCGACCCGTGTCCATCGCGGGTGCGGCCGGACCCGGCGCGCCCGCATCGATTGCTCCAACCTCGGTGCGCCTGTAGGAGGGGTGACCCCATGACCCTGGCGATGCCCGGCAAGGCTCCGGAGGCGGGGTCTCGACAGCGGCCCGAGTTCGAGCGCGAGCCCATCGATGCGAGCGGGATCGGCAGCGTCGAGCGGCCCCTGTCGCTCACGGAGCGGCTCGTCGACAACGAGTTCGTCCGAAAGACCGTCCTGCTCGTCGTGCTCGCCGCAATCTGGGAGATTTACGCCCGCGTGCTCGGCAACCCGCTGCTCTTCCCGACCTTGAGCGAGACGCTCACGACGCTCTGGCAGGATCTGTCGGCCGGGACGCTGCCCGAGCGGGTGTTCACGTCGCTCCAGGTCCTGGCCATGGGCTATGCCTCCGGCCTCGTCCTGGCCGGCCTGTTCACGACGCTCGCGGTCTCCACGCGGATCGGGTCGGACCTGCTGTCTACGCTGACCTCGATGTTCAATCCGCTGCCCGCAATCGCGCTCCTACCGCTGGCGCTGATCTGGTTCGGGCTCGGCAAGCCGTCGCTCGTCTTCGTGATCGTGCATTCCGTGCTCTGGGCGGTGTCGCTCAACACGCTGACGGGCTTCCGCAGCGTGCCTGAGACATTGCGCATGAGCGGACGCAATCTCGGTCTCAGGGGTCCGCGCTACGTGGCGCTGATCCTGATCCCGGCGGCCTTCCCGGCGATCCTCACCGGTCTCAAGATCGGCTGGGCCTTCGCCTGGCGCACCCTGATCGCGGCGGAACTGGTGTTCGGCGTCTCGTCCCGCTCCGGCGGCCTGGGCTGGTACATCTTCGAGGCGCGATCGGAACTCGAGACCGCGCGGGTCTTCGCCGGGCTCTTCACCGTCATCGTGATCGGCCTCCTGGTCGAGTCGGTGGTCTTCCGGGCCATCGAGCGGCGGACGGTCATCCGGTGGGGGATGCAGCGCTAGGGACGCGATCGCTCGAACAGCGGACGAGCGTCATCCATGTGGGGGAAACACGAAGGGCGACACGGTCCGAAGAGGCCGGCGCTCCAGAAAACCAAGGAGGAAACATCATGCGCCACACGTTTCTTGCAGCGCTCACGGCCGCGGCCGTCTCGGTGCTGTCGCACGCGCCGGCCCTGGCCGAAGCCAACACGATCCGGATCGCGAAGCAGTACGGCCTCGGCTACCTGCAACTCATGATCATGGAGGATCAGAAGTTCGTCGAGAAGCGGGCCCAGGAGGCCGGGCTCGGCGACGTGAAGGTCGAGTGGAACACCTTCCGCTCGAGCGACGTCATGAACGACGCCCTCATCTCGTCGAATCTCGACTTCGCCTGCCTCGGCGTTCCCGGGCTGGCGACGATCTGGTCCAAGACGAAGGGCAGCTACGACGTCAAGGCGGCCGCCGGCCTCAACGCCCTGCCGCTCTATCTCAACGTCCGCGACCCGTCGATCAACTCCATCAAGGACTTCAAGGAGGAGCATCGCATCGCGGTGCCGGCCGTGAAGGTCTCGATGCAGGCGATCCTGCTCCAGATGGCAGCCGCCAAGGCCTTCGGGGACGGCAACTACCAGAAGCTCGATCCGCTGACGGTCTCCCTCGCGCATCCGGACGCCACCGCGATGATGACGAGCGGCAAAGCCACTGAGATCGTCGCGAATTTCTCGTCCCCGCCCTTTGCGCAGCGCCAGCTCAAGACGAGCGGCGTGCGCACGCTGACGAACTCGGTCGAGATCCTCGGCGGACCGTCCTCGTTCAACGTGATCGCGACCACCGCGAAGTTCCGGGCCGATAACCCGAAGCTCTACGGCGCGTTCCTGGCGGCACTGAAGGATGCGACCGACTTCATCAACAAGGACAAGGGCGCCGCCGCGGACATCTACCTGCGGCTCAGCAGCGACAAGTCGCCCAAGGAGGAGGTGCTGGCGCTCATGAACGAGCCCGGCGTGAAGTTCACCACCGAGGTCTTCAACCTCGGCGTCTTCACGGACTTCATGGCGAAGGTCGGCAGCCTCAAGAACCCGCCGAAGGACTGGCGCGCCGAGATGGTGTTCCCCGAGGCGGCGATCACGAACTGAGCGGAGCGCCGCACGATCCTCGCAGCACCCGCGAAAGGGTGCTGCGAGCGTTCCAGGTTCAGGCCTCGCCGGCGCGCACTGATGAACGCGGCACCCGGCCTTCGATCGGGTAGGCGGGGTCGTTGTAGCCCGGCGTCGACGGGTGGCCCGTGACCACGCGTTCGTCGATGAAGGCCTCGTCCTCGGCCGTGAAGGTGTAGTCGAGCGTTCCCACATACTCGTCCCACTGCGCCTCGGTGCGCGGGCCGGCGATGAAGGCCGTGATGAAGCGGTTGTTGAGGACCCAGGCCGCCGCGAACTGGCCCGCCGTAATGCCGCGGGCCTCGGCGCGCTGCCGCACGGCCTGTGCGATCTGCAGCGATTCAGGCCGCCACTCCGTCTGCAGGATGCGGGAATCCTGACGACCCGCCCGGGTCCCCTCCGGGGGCGGAGAGTCGGGGCTGTACTTGCCGGTCAGGACGCCGCGGGCGAGGGGGGAATAGGGCACCACACCGAGGCCGAAATAGCCGCAGGCGGGCAGGTGCTCGACCTCCGGCATGCGGTTCAGGGCATTGTAATAGGGCTGGCTCACCACGGGCCGGTCGATGCCGTGCTCGTCGCACAGGCGGCAGATCTCGGCCACGCGCCAGGAGCGGTAGTTCGACACCCCGAAATAGCGGATCTTCCCCTGGCGCACGAGATCGCCCATGGCGCGTACGGTCTCGGCCAGCGGCGTCTCGTGATCCTCCTTGTGGAGATAATAGACGTCTATCCAGTCGGTGCCGAGGCGGCGCAGGCTCGCCTCCGCGGCTTCCATGATCCGCCGCCGCGACAGGCCGCGCTCGTTCGGCCCGGTCCCGGTTGCGTTCGCGACCTTGGTGGCGAGCACCCAATGGCTGCGGTGGGGCGCCACGGCCCGCCCCACGACCTCCTCGGAACGGCCGCCGTTATAGACATCGGCCGTGTCGATGAAGTTCACACCGGCGTCGTGTGCCTTCGCGATGATGCGCGCCGCTTCCGCATCCTCCGTTTGCTGGCCGAACATCATCGTGCCGAGGCAGACGGGCGACACCTTCAAGCCGGACCGGCCGAGTCCACGATATTCCATCGACGGCTTCCCTTTCGTGCTGCGACGCGCACAGGAGCGGCACCCGCTTGCACTCGACGAATACACCAACGGTGTGCGAACCCACCAGCGCAGGTCTTTCACGGGGACCCGTCAAAATCGAGGCTTGACACCGGATCTGACATGCAAAACGATACATAGAACGAAATCAAATGCGACAACGGATACGTTGTTGCGGGGATTGGGAACGCCATGCAGACGGCCCGGGAGCCCTTCGCCGGTGCCCGCCGGAGCGCGCCGCCGGACGGCCCGGAGCTTCGCTCCAGCGACGCCGCCTACGCGAGCATCAAGGCGCGCATCCTCGACAGCGTGTACGCCCCCGGGAGTCAGGTGCTCGAGCAGGAGATCGCGGACGCGCTCAACCTGTCGCGGACGCCCGTCCGGGAGGCGCTGGTCCGCCTGCAGCACGAAGGCCTGCTCACGATCATTCCCCGGCACGGGGTGCGGATCTCGGTGCTGTCGCCCTCCGACATGCGCGAGATCTACGAGGTGCTCCTGTCCCTGGAGCCCACCGCCGTCGAACTTCTCGCGCGCCGCCGTCCCTCCGAGGAGGAGATCGCGCCGCTGATCGAGGCGTCGGCAGCCATGGAGAGTGCTCTGGCCGGGCCGAACCCCGATCTCGCCCGCTGGGCGGCCGCCGACGAACAGTATCACCTCGGGCTTGCGCGGCTGTGCGGCAACGGGCGCCTCGCCGCCATGATCATGGCGGTGTGGGACCAGGCACACCGGGCCCGCATGTTCACCCTGCGGATGCGCGAGCCGCCGCATCGCTCCACGCAGGAGCACCGGGCTGTCGTCGAGGCCATCCTGACCGGCGACGTCCCCACCGCCCGCTCCCTCTACGAAGCTCATCGTCGCCGCGGCGGCGAGGAACTCATGGCCATCATCGAACGGCACGGATTGCAGAGATTATGAAAACTGGTTCCAACGCTCTCCACGTTGCGCTCATGCCCGGCGACGGCATCGGCGTCGAGGTCATGGATGCGGCGCTTGCGGTGCTCGACGCGGTCGAGGAGCGCTTCGGCATTGCCTTCCACCGCGAGACCGTGCCGGGCGGCGCGCGAGTCTATGCCGAGACCGGGACCGCCATGTCAGAAGAGGCCTTCGACCGCGCGGCTGCGGCCGACGCGATCCTGTTCGGCGCCATGGGCTGGCCGGACATCCGTTACCCCGACGGGACCGAGATCGCGCCGCAGCTCGACCTGCGTTTCCGGCTCGAGCTGTTCGCGGGCGTTCGCCCGATACGCGCCATCCCGGGCACGCCAGCCGTGCTCGCGCATCCGCGCGCCAAGGAGATCGATTTCGTGGTCCTGCGGGAGTCGACGGAAGGGATGTTCGCGTCCCGCGGCAAGGGCGAGGTCATCGACGACCGGGAAGCGCGCGATACCATGGTGATCACCCGCGCGACCACCGAGCAGCTGTCGCATTTCGCCTTCAACCTGGCGCGGCGCCGGAAGGAGCAGGGCCGGTCGAAAGGGGAGGTGACCCTGGTCGACAAGGCCAACGTGTTCCGCTCCTTCGCCTTCATGCGTCAGGTCTTCTACGAGACCGCGAAGCACCACCCCGACATCGCCGCCCGCCACCACTACATCGACGCCATGGCGCTCGACCTCGTGCGGCGGCCGTGGGACTTCGACGTGCTGCCGATGGAAAACCTCTTCGGCGACATCATCTCCGATCTGGGTGCAGGCCTCATCGGCGGCATGGGCTTTGCGCCCTCGGCCGATATTGGCGACGCGCACGGCATGTTCCAGCCGAGCCACGGCTCCGCCCCGGATATCGCCGGCCAGGGGATCGCCAATCCGACCGGCATGATCCTGTCGGCCGCCATGATGCTGGACTGGCTCGGCGAGCGCCACGACCTCCAGAGTGCCAAGGACGGCGCCGCCGCGATCGAGCGTGCGGTCGACCGGGCCTTCGGCGAGGGCAGGGTGCGCTCCTACGACATCGGCGGACGCGACGGCACCGGCCCGATCGCCAGGACCGTTGCCGAGATCATCCGCTCGGGCGACGGCGACCCGGCATGAGCGAGGGAGCGCCGGCCGGGGCAGCGGCCACGCGGGACAGGCGAGACCGACCGGGCACGGGCGAGCTCACCGTCGCGATCGTGGGCTGCGGCTATTTCAGCCGCTTCCATCAGGAGGCTTGGGGTCGCATCGACCGCGTCCGGGTGCTCGGAGTCGCGGACCGGGATCCCGCGAAGGCCGAGGGCGCCGCGAGCGCCTTCCCGGGCGCGCAAGTCTTCGCCCATGCCGTCGAGATGATCGACCGGGTGCGCCCGGACCTCATCGACATCGCGACGCCGCCGCACACGCATCTCGACCTCGTCTCCGCAGCGGCCGGCGCCGGCATCGCGGCGCTGTGCCAGAAGCCGCTTGCGCCGACCTTCGACGAGGCGGTTCGTCTCGTGGAGACGGCGGAGAAGGCCGGCACGACACTCATCGTCCACGAGAACTTCCGGTTCATGCCGTGGTTCCGGGAGGCAAGGCGCCTCTTGGACGAGGGCGCCGTCGGCACGCCGCTCGCGATCTCGTTTCGCCTGCGGCCCGGGGACGGGCAGGGGCCGGAGGCTTATCTCGCGCGCCAGCCCTACTTCCAGACAATGCCGCGGTTCCTCATCCATGAGACCGCGATCCACCTCATCGACGTGTTCCGCTTTCTCGTCGGCGAGATCACCGGCCTGTTCGCGCGGCTCAAGCGCTTCAATCCGGCGATTGCAGGCGAGGATGCCGGGGTCGTGACCTTCGAATTCGCCAGCGGCGCGCTCGGCGTTTTCGACGGCAACCGCCACATCGACCATCCCTCCGACGATGCCCGCATGACCATGGGGGTGATGTATCTGGAGGGCACGGAGGGCACGATCCGCCTCGACGGCTACGGCCGCCTCTACGTGAAGCCGCGCGGGGAGACCGAGCGGGAGCACGCCTATGTCTGGGACAACCGCGGCTACGGCGGCGACTGCGTCTACCACCAGATGCGCCACGTCGTCGGGCACCTGCTCGACGGCGAACCTCTCATGAACGACGGGCGCGCGTATCTCCGCAACTACGCCATCGAGGAGGCGATCTACCGCTCGAACGAGGAGGAGCGCTTCCTCCGAGTCTGAGCGAGAGCCGCCGGACGCAGAGCCCGCACCGAATCCAACGGCGCCGGAGAAGCGCCGACGTTCCGAAGCTAGCCGACAACGAGATCCACGGGAGGATCCACATGACAACGAGACGAGACATCCTGAGAGCCACGGCCTTCGCGACCGGGGCCGCCGTCACCGGTTTCCCCGCCATCGTGCGGGCGCAGAGCGCGCGCGTCCTGCGCTTCAGCCACACCGACACCCCGGTCGGCGCTCGCCAGCAGGCCGCGACCATGTTCGCCGAGAAGGTGGAGAGCTACACCGGCGGCCGCTACAAGGTGCAGGTCTTCCATTCCGGGCAGGTCGCCAACGACGCCAAGTCCCTCGAACAGCTTCAGATCGGCGGCCTCGACTTCGCGGTGACGGGCGTCGTCACCTTCACGCCGCACGTGAAGGAACTGTCCCTCATCGCGCTGCCCTATCTGGCCGAGACCTACGAGCAGGGCTGGAAGCTCTACGACACATCGCCCTACATCAAGCAGCAGATGGAAGCGCTCCCCGCCAAGGGCATGCGGGTGGTCGGCAACTGGGAGGCGGGCTTCCGCAGCTTCAGCACCAATTTCCCGCTCAACTCGCCCGCGGACGGCAAGGGCAAGAAGCTGCGCATCGCGCCGGTCGAGATGGTGCGCTGGATCATGGAGACGATCGGGTTCTCGCCCGTGATCCTGCCCGTCACCGAGGTCTACCTCGCGATCCAGCAGGGCACCGTGTCGGGGCAGGAGAACCCCATCGACACGATCTACTCCCAGCGCTTCTACGAGGTCGCCAAGTACCTGACGCTGTCCCAGCACGTGTATTCGCCGCTCTGGCTCGCCATGGGCGAGCGCGTCTACCGGACTCTGTCCCCGGAGGACCAGCAGGCCGTCATGCGGGCCGCGAAGGAATCGGGCGACTGGCACCGCAAGGAGATCAAGGCCAACGACGACAAGCTCCTGGCCGAGATGACCGCCAAGGGTGCGATCGTGTCGAAGCCCGATCTCGCCGTCTGGCGCAAGGCCACGGAGGACGTCTACGAGCGGGCCCGCAAGGAGTTCGGAGCCGCCGCCGTCGACCAGATCCTCAAAGAGGCGGCCGACATCCGCAAATCCCTATCCTGACGCGTCCTTCGTCCGGAGCGCAGCGATGCGCTTCGGACGTCCCGTCCTGGCCCGATTTCATCGGCCGGAGCTTTCGATGTTCCTCTACCGCCCTCAGCGCCGTGAACCCGCGGCGCTCCGTCTCCTCGGCGACGCGATCGACCTGGTGGTCACCGTGCTCGCCGGGGCTCTCCTCGTCGTGATGGTCGCCAATGTGGCGGCGCGCGCGGCGCTCAACACCGACATCGCCTGGAACACCGAGTTCGGAGAGTTCGTCCTGGTCTGGGCGACGTTCCTCGGGGGCGCGACCGCGGCGCGACGCGGCGCGCATCTGCGCATCACGGAATTTATCGAGGCGATGCCGGCGCGCTTGCGCTGGATCGTTGAGATGGCGACCCGCATCGCCGTCGTCGCGATCCTCGGCTTCCTGGTCTGGAACGGGTCGCACCTCGCCGCGGAAACCATGGAGCAGCGCATGACCGTTCTCGGATGGCCGGTCGGCGTCCAGTACCTCGCCATGCCGGTGGGATCCGGTCTTGCCCTGATCTTCGTGCTCTACGAGGCGCTCCTCGTGGCGCGCGGCGTGGACCTCGCCTCCGAACCCGTGCTGGTGGATTGAACCATGGTTCTCGGCGCCATCTGCCTGATCTTCTTCGCGCTCGCCCTGCTCGGCATGCCCCTCGTCTGGGCGCTCCTCTTCACCACCGTGTCGACGATCTGGATCTTCGACCGCTTCTACCCGTTGGAAGCGATCTTCCTCACCTACATCAGCAGCGTCGAGCCGCTGCACCTCGCGGCGGTGCCGCTGTTCATCTTCGCGGGCGAGCTGATGACCCATGGCGGCGTCGGGCGGCGCCTCATCAGCTTCGCGCGCTCGCTCCTGTCCTTCATGCCGGGCGGGCTCGGCGTCGTGACGGTCTCGGCCTGCACCATGTTCGGCTCCGTCTCCGGCTCCGCGATCGCGGATTCGGCCGCCATCGGCTCGATCATGATCCCCAGCATGGCGCAGCGCGGCTATCCCCGCGCCTTCGCGGCCGCCCTGATCGCAGTCGCGGGCACGATCGGGGTGCTGATGCCGCTCAGCATCCCGCTCATCGTCTACGGGTTCGTCGGCAACGTCTCGATCCGTGAGCTCCTGGTCTCGGGCCTCCTGCCGGCCTTCACGCTCGCCTTTTGCCTGATCCTGCTCTGCATCTGGAGAGGCCGGCAGCTCGGCTGCGACCTCGGCGAGCCGATGCCGCCCCGGAGCGAGATCTGGCGGAACTTCGTCGCCGTCCTGCCGGCCACGGGCATGCCGGTGGTGATCCTCGGCGGCATCGTGAGCGGGATCTTCACGCCGACCGAGGCGGCCTCGATCGCGGTCGTCTACGGCCTCGTGCTCGCCATCGCGGTCTATCGCGAGGTGCGCGTCCGCGATCTGCCGACGCTGCTCCTGAACTCCTTCATCACGAGCTCCGTCGTCATGCTGGTGGTCGGCGCCACCGGTGCCCTGTCGTGGCTCATCACCGTGGAGCAGATCCCGGCGCAGCTCGCGGCGCAGATCCTGGAGATCTCGAGCAACAAGTACGTGTTCCTGCTGCTCCTCAACGTGGCGCTGATCCTGGTCGGGATCTTTCTCGAGCCGCTGCCGGCGCTGATCCTCACCGCCCCCTTGTTCATCCCGACCGCCAAGGCCTTCGGAGTCGATCCGGTCCATCTCGGGCTCATCATGGTCTTCAACCTGGTGATCGGCCTCTACACGCCTCCCGTCGGCGGCACCCTGTTCGTGGCGTCGCGCATTGCGGGGGTCGGCATGCTTGCGATCTCGCGCGAGCTCATCCCGATGTTCGTGCTCGCGCTCATCGTGCTCTTCGCGGTCACATATATCGAGGTCATCCCGATGAGCCTCGTCTGGCTCAGCCGCTGAGGCGTGCACCCGGCACCCCGGAACTGGAGTATCCCCGGTGATCGATCTCGATCAGGTCCGCTTCCTCGGAGCCGGTCTCGTCCGGCCGGAATGCGTGCTCGCCACCGCGTCCGGCGATCTCTACACCGCGGACTGGCGCGGCGGCGTCGCGCATCTGCGCCCCGACGGCACGCAAGAGCTGTACGCGGGCAGCACGGCCGACCTGCCCGAAGGCGCGCGGCCGAACGGCATCGCGCTCGAGCGCGACGGCTCGTTCCTGTTCGCGAATCTCGGCACCGATGTCGGAGGTGTGTGGCGGATCGACAGACAGGGGCAGATCAGCCCGGTCCTCACCGAAGTCGACGGCGCCGCGATCCCACCCTCGAACTTCGTGACCCGCGACGCCGAGGACCGCCTGTGGCTCACGGTATCGACCCGAATCTCGCCGCGGTCCCTCGACTACCGGCGCAGCTCCTCGACCGGATTCATCGTGCTCGACGACGGGCGCGGCCCCCGGATCGTCGCCGACGGTCTCGGCTTCACCAACGAATGCGCCATCGCGCCGGACGGGCGCCACCTCTATGTCAACGAGACCTATGCCCGGCGCTTGAGCCGGTTTCCCCTGCGAGCCAACGGCGACCTGGGACCGAAGGAAGTGATCGCGGAATTCGGCCCCGGGCAGTTCCCTGACGGGATGGCGTTCGACCGCGAGGGCCAGATCTGGATCGCCGGCATCATCTCGAACCAGCTCCTGCGCGTCGACCCGGCGCGCGGGACGATCACGGTCATGCTCGAGGACTCGGACCCCGATCACGTCGCCTGGGTCGAGGCCGCCTACGAGGCCGATGAGCTCGGCCGGCCGCACATGGACCGCATCGTGTCGAAGCGGCTCCGGAATATCTCCAACATCGCGTTCGGAGGTCCGGACCTGCGAACCGCCTATTGCGGCTGCCTGCTTGGCGACGCGGTCGCAGCGGTCCCGATGCCGGTGGCCGGGATCCCGCCGGTGCATTGGCACTGGCCGCAATCCTGATCCTGCCCGGCGATATCGGCGCCCCGCAGGCCTGGGCCATGTCCGCCTGTCCGGCACGCCGATCGGCCTTTTTGAGGAGAATTCCATGTTCGTCGTTGTGGTCACCTTCGATCTGGCGCCTGGCCGACGGGACGCCTTTCTTCCCCTGATGCACCGGAACGCACAGGCCTCGGAGGAGACGGAGCCCGGCTGCCGTCAGTTCGACGTCTGCACGGATCCCGATCGGCCCGAGGCGATCTTTCTCTACGAGGTCTACGACGATCGGGCAGCCTTCGACGCCCATTGCCGCACCGAGCACTTCCTCGCCTTCGACCGGGAGACCCGCGACCTGGTGGTGTCGAAGCAGGTCCGCTTCTTCGATCGCAGCTACCCGCCGGGCGCTTGACGACCGTGCCCGGGCGACCGGGGAGGGGCTGTCCTATGCCCCTGGAGGGGACGCATTCCGCCACGGGACGATCCGACGATAACCCTTGTCGACCTTCCGAGCCTGCCTTTAGCTGGTTTGATCGCTGTTGGCAGCCGCAGCACTCATTTTCGCAAGCCGCTGTTTCAAGGAGCGGATTTCCTCGAACTGCTTCGTGACGTCCCGCATGACGGCGGCAAATCCGGTCGTCCGACCCTCCTGGTCCGTCAGGGGCACGATGGTGAATTCCAGCGAGATCCGCTGCCCGTCCTTGCGGAGGCCCGGGACCGAGAGGAGCTCGCCTTCGCCGTAGCGGCTCTGTCCCGTGGCCATGACCTTGCGGAAGCCCTCCCAGTGGCGCTCGCGAAGGCGCTCCGGAATGATCAGGTCGAGCGACCGGCCGAGCGCCTCGTCGGCCCGGTGGCCGAAGATGCGTTCGGCGCCCGGGTTCCAGACCCGGATGATCCCGTCGCGGTCCGTCGCCATGACGGCATCCGAGGCCGAGGCCACGATCGCATCGGCCACGATGCGCGTCAGATCCATGTGCGCCTCCCTTCGATCCCTTATCCGATCCAGCTCTGGACTTGCGGCAGGCCGCCGAGAACGCCGCCATAGATCGCCTGCCCGAGAAGGGTCGTGAGCGGGGTCCGGTGGCCGTAGTTCAGGCCCATGAACCCCGGCGGCTCGAGCTGGCGGATCGCCGTGACGCCGTCGTATTCCGAGGCCATGCGCGGGTGGAGATAGGGCAGCAGCGGCAATCCGCAGACGAGGAGGAAGAGGCCGTGCACGAGGCCGACAATGGCACCGAGCCACCAGGTGAAGAGACCGAGGCTCGCAAACAGGACGAAGTAGAGGAACGCGAACAGCCAGCCTCCCAGGACATAGAAGACGAACCCCACGATGACGGCCCACCGTCTGTTGCCCGTGAAGAACGTTCCGGCGAGGAACGGCAGGCTGAGGCGAGACAGGCCCATCCCCTGCGCGCCCTGCAGCACGGTCGTCATCGCCACCGTCGCGAGCAGGCCCCAGATCACCATGCTCCACAACGCAGGCAGGTTTGATCCGGTCATCTCCGAGCCCCTCCCTCCGCTTCGGCGAGCGCCAGTGCCGCATTGATCAGCCCGACATGGGTGAAGGCCTGCGGGAAGTTGCCCAGGAGCGCCCCGGTGTCGGGATCGATCTCCTCGGCAAACAGCAGGAGGTCATTGGCGAACGAGAGGGTGTGGTCGAATGCCTCGGCCGCGGCTGAGGGATCGCCCCGTTTCGCCAGGTTCTCGATCGCCCAGAAGCTGCAGATCCCGAACGCTCCCTCCCGAGATTCGAGCCCGTCGTATCCTTGCTCGTAGCGGTACAGCAGCCCGTTGCGGTCGAGCCGTGCGCGAATGCGGTCGTAGGTGGCCCGCATGCGCGGATGGGCGGCATCCTTGTAGCCGAGACAGCCCATCTGGAGCAGGGCAGCGCCGACGCGGTCGCCATCGAGTTCGCTCACGTAGCTGCGAAGCGTCTCGCTGTAGCCTCGCGTCTCGATCGCTTCGGAAATTGCGTCGCGCTGCCGGCGGAACCGTTTCACGTCGACCCTGACGATTCCGCGCTCGTGCAATTGGAGGAGGCTGTCCAATGCCGCCCAGCACATGAGCTTCGAGAAGGTGTAGTGCCGCTTACGCCCCCGTATCTCCCAGATGCCGTCGTCGGGCTCGCGCCAGGTCTTGCAGACCGTCTCGCCGAAGCCGACGAGCAGCTTGGCTTCATCCTTCTGAAGCTCTCCGCCGCTCAGCGCGAAGTGATAGGCCGCCGAGACGACCTCGCCATAGACGTCGAGCTGCGTCTGGTTGACGGCGCCGTTGCCGATCCGGACCGGGCGCGACCCGCGATGGCCCGAGAGGTGAGCGAGCTCGCTTTCCGTGAGCCTCGTCCGACCGTAGACGTCGTACATGACCTGGAGCTTGGGCCAGGTCAGGCGCGTGGCGTGCAGGAGCCAATGCATGAAGGCCCCCGCCTCCTCGCGGTAGCCGAGCCCCGTGAAGGCCCTCATGGTGAGCGCCGCATCGCGAAGCCAGCAATAGCGGTAATCCCAGTTGCGGTCCGCGCCGATGGCCTCGGGCAGGGAGGCTGTCGGTGCTGCGACCACTGCACCTGACAGCGCGAAGGTCAGGAGCTTCAGCGTGATCGCGCTCCGCACAACGGCGTCGCGGTAGGGACCCTCGTAGGAGCTGCGGTCGGCCCAGGACTTCCACCACCTGATCGTCTGGTCCAACCGCTCCCGGGCGTATTCCCCGAGCGGCGCGATCACTGCCATGTCGCCCTTGCTGTAGGAGAGGGAAAAGATCAGCCTTTCCCCGGCCTTGATGCGAACCCGCCCGACGACCGCACGCCCGTCGGGCGCCATCTCCAGCCGGGCGTCGGTGTGGAGCAGAAAGAGTTCGTCGCTCCAGGTGCAGGCCCACCCGAGAGCGCCGCGCGAGCGGATGTGTGTCTTCCCCCGGGCGTAATCCGGGCGCGGCTCGAAATTGACCAGGAACTCGACCTCGCCCTCCAGGCCTTCGAGGATGCGCAGAACCTCCCGCATCGGCCGGAGGCCGTCCGGGGCTCCGGTAACGGGCATCAGGTCGATCAGGCGGGCCGCCCCCGTGCCGGTCCGGAAGGTCGTCTCCAGCACGGGGGTCGCCGGAAGATAGCGTCGGGACGAGCGGAACGCCTGCGCGGGCCGGACGGAGAACCGGCCCCCTTTTTCCTGGTCGAGGATGGCAGCGAACACGCTCGACCCAGAGAAGTGGGGCAGGCAGAGCCAGTCGATCGAGCCCGAGCGGGAGACCAGCGCCGCCGTCCGGCAATCGCCGATGATGGCGTAGTCGCCGATCTCCGGGGCAGCGTCCTCGGCAGCAGAGCGGTCGTTGACCTCTGTGGTCTGCAGCATCCCGTCAGACTGTCTGATCCGACACCGCGACCCGGTGGCGGTAGACCATCTCCCAGCCGCGCCAGCCCGTGTAGAGCAGGATCAGCACAACCACGAGCGAGATCATGAGTCCTGCCGGCAGAACGGCCGCCTCGCCCGCCTCGTATCGGCGGTACCAGTTCCATGCGGAGAGCAGGACCGCGACCACGTTGCCGACCATGTGATGCCAGGCGGCCGAGAGTTCGCGGATCCGATGATCCCCGAGAAAGTCAGTCAGGCCGGCCACGGCTGCGAGGGCGGCCATGACGAGCGCCGCCCCCAGGAGATAAAGGGTGGCCGTGCTCCAGGCCGCGTTCCCGGTCCTCCAGTACACCAGATCGCACACCAGCGTGGCGACCAAAAAGGCGACCGGGAAGGGGATGAGCATCGGATGCAGTGGGTGACCGGCGATCTGGGCGGTGCTTTGCGGATTACGAAGAGTCACGCTGGATTTGGTGTGCATGGCTTCCTCCTTGTAAAATCACGGCGGCGGCGGTGGTCGGGAGGACAGGGGATGTCTCTCGAACCGCCCCGTCCGAGCCGCCAAGGGGCGCAAATCACATCGTCAGGGCGGCGGATCCGGGATCCCGAGGCGCCGCAGGACGGCCTCCGTGATGCGGGCACAGCGGGCACCGGCGAACGGGAAGGCATCGGCAAGGGCCGAAGTCAGCGTCCTGTCGAGCGACTGCCTCAGGAGACGGCGGGCGCGATGGAGCCTCGTCTTCACCGTCTCCGGGCGCAGCCCAAGCTGCGATGCCGTCTCCTCGATGCTCATTTCCTCCATGTCGCGCAGCACGAAGACGACACGGAACGGTTCGGGCAAGCCGTCGACAGCGCGCTCGATCAGGCGGCGGACCTCCGCTCTGGCGGCGGCGGCCTCGGGGTCGCCGTCCTGGCATGCGGATGGCAGGAAGATCACGCAAGACTCCCCCTGTTCGTTGATCCCGTCGATGTCCTTGAGTTCTACGGTGGGGCGGCGCTGCCGCTGCCGTCCGAGAGCCTCGTTGATGACGATTCGCGTCAGCCAGGTCGACAGGCGCGCCTCGCCACGGAATTCGCCGAGATTGGTGAGGGCGCGGACATAGGCCTCCTGGACAGCATCTTCCGCTTCGCTGTCGTCGCCCAGGATGCTGCGCGCGGCCCTGTACAACTTGCGATTATGGCGCTGCATGATCAGCCGGAAGGCGGCTCCGTCCCGGTGCCGGGCGCGGTCGGCCAGGAACCGGTCGTCCAGATCCTCCAACCGTGTCGCAACCTCCGCCGTCTGCATGGCCTAGCTCCGCTGTATGGCCATTAGATGGACCAGCACGAAAAAGGTTCCCAAGGCAGAATGCCGACGGCAGGACCCGGCGCTCCTCCAGCGGCCGGCCGAGCCTCCACAAGTCGCAACAGCATGATAAGCCAAGCTGAAGAGCCGATCGAGGCCTCCAAGAGCGGGCGGCACCGCCCGGTGGCCGAGTGCGTTGCCAAAGCGCGGCCGAGCCGGGCGCGATGCGAGGAACCTCGATCATGTTTGATTGGATTGTCGGTTGGGTCGAGAGCGGCGGCTATGTTGCGATCGCGCTCCTCATGCTCCTCGAGAACGTGTTCCCGCCGATCCCGTCCGAGCTCATCATGCCGCTGGCCGGGTTCTCGGCGTCGAAGGGCAATCTCAACATCGTGGGCGTCGTAGCGGCGGGAACGGCCGGGTCGCTCGCCGGCGCCTTCTTCTGGTACTGGATCGGGCGTGCGGTCGGTGCCGACCGCGTCAAGGATTTCGCCCGGCGGCATGGGCGATGGCTGACGCTCTCGCCCGGCGAGATCGACCGCGCGCGGGCGGTCTTCGACCGGCACAAGGCCTCGGCCCTGTTCTTCGGCCGCCTGATCCCGACCGTGCGGACGCTGATCTCGCTGCCCGCCGGCGTGAACCGCCTGCCCATCGTGGTCTTCACGATCTGGACGCTGCTCGGCACCGCGCTGTGGACCTCACTCCTCGCCGGCGCGGGGTACCTGCTGCAAAGCCAGTACGAGCGGGTCTCCGGATGGGTGAACCCGGTGTCCAACGTAGTCCTCGCAGCGTTGGTCGGCTGGTACCTCTACCGGGTCATCCGCTTCCGGCCCGATTGATGCGAAGCAGGGGTTCGGCACCGGGCAGCCCGCCCGCTTCGAACAGGCGAGAGGTGCGTCGACCGCAGCACCGGACCCGCCGCGCACGCCCTGTGGGGAACGAAGCTGCCCGCTATCGATTATCAACAGCGAAGCTTGGGGCTGAAGCCCGCTTCGTCCAGACGATGGCCCGGAACGGGGTTGATGGCGCAGCTCTTCACACGACGAGCCGATACGATCGTCCGGGTCGTGCTCGCGCTCGCCGTTCTTGCCGTGATCGGAGCAGGCGCCCTCGGATTCGTGTGGTCGAGATCCGGGAGCGCCTGGAATATCGGAAAGCCCGCGCCCCAGCCGATCCCGTTCCGCCACGACCTCCACACCGGGACGCTCCGCATCGATTGCCGCTACTGCCATTCCAGCGTCGAGCAGGCGGCCGATGCCGGCATGCCCTCGGCCCAGACCTGCATGACCTGCCATTCGCAGGTCTGGACGGGCGCCAGCGTGCTCGAGCCCTTGCGCTCGAGTCTTGCCCTTGGCCAGCCGATCGCGTGGACCTCGGTCCACCGCCTGCCGAATTACGCCTATTTCCACCACGGCATTCACGTCACGAAGGGCGTCGCCTGCGAGACCTGCCATGGGCGTGTGGATCAGATGCCCAAGACCGTGAAGGCCGAGACCCTGTCGATGGGCTGGTGTCTCGATTGCCACCGGGACCCCACGCCCGAACTCCGGCCCCGGGAGGCGGTCTTCGCCATGGGGTGGCAGCGGCACGGAGACGCCCTGCCGCCGGACCTCAGAGCCTTCTACCAGGCAGCCGCCCAGCGGCTGACCAGCTGCAACACCTGCCACCGGTGAGCCATGGCGGATCGTCCCCCTCCTTTCCTACCGCCGCCCGAGGGTGGACCGCGCCTGTGGCGCGCCCTGGAGGAGTGGGCGGATTCGCCCGACGTCGTAGCCTATCTCGAAGCAGAATTTCCCGACATCGCGGGAACGGCCCCGATCGACCGCCGGACTTGGCTTCGTCTGATGGGCGCCTCGCTTGCCCTGGCGGGGCTCCAGGCCTGCGGCAGCGAGCGGGTGGTCGGCGATCCGCCGCTCCTGTCGCCCGTGGCTCACAGACCCGGCCACGTGGCGGGAACCCCGATCTGGATCGCGACCTCGCTCGACCACGGCGGCACGGGCCTCGGCGTGCTGGTGAAGTCCCAGGAGGGACGGCCGATCAAGATCGAGGGCAATCCGCTCCATCCGGCAAGCCTCGGCGCGACGGATGTCTTCGCCCAGGCCGAGATCCTGTCGCTCTACGACCCGGACCGCTCGCGCGCCCCTTCCGAGAACGGAGCGGATCGCAGCTGGGAAGAATGCGAGCGCTTCATCCGCCCCTTGCGCAACGAGCTGGTCGTTGGCGAGGGGAGGGGACTGCACGTCCTGCTGCCGCCCCTGGCATCGCCGGGCGTCGAGCGCCTCGTCGACACCGCCCGCGAGCTGTTTCCCCATGCCCAATGGTACCGCCACGCGCCGTTGGACACCGCGGGGCGGCAGGCAGGAGCGGAGCTTGCCTTCGGACGCCCGGTCGATCTCGTCCATGACCTCACCCGCGCCGACGTGATCGTCGCGTGCGGCGGCGATCTCTTCGCGCGGGAGCCGGGCTCTATCCGATATGCCGCCGATTACCAGGCCCGCCGGCGCGTGCAGGACCGATCTCTGCCTCGCCTGATCGCGGTCGAAAGCACACCGAGCCTCGCCGGAACGCGGGCCGACGAGCGCATCGTGCTGCGGCCACGGGATGTGGAAGCGTTCATGCGGGCGCTTCTCGCCGCCCTCGACGGCAATGCTTCAAGCGATGCGCACCCCGCGGCGGCTCGGATCGCAGCGGAGCTGCGCCGCGCCGGTCCGCAGGGCCTCGTGACCGTCGGGCAGGAGCAGCCGGCCGTGGTGCATGCCATTGGCCACGCCATCAACATCCGGCTCGGCGCCTTCGGGACCACGACGCGGGCGATCGCACCGGTCGCTCCTTTACTGACCAGCGAGGAATCCATCGAAGCCCTCGCGGAGGCGATGGCGGGCGGGCGCGTCTCGCGGCTCCTGGTCCTGGGGAGCAACCCGGCCTACGACGCGCCGGCCAACCTCGACATCGCCGGCCTCATCCGGCGCGTCCCGGTCTCCGTGCATCTCGGCTTCCATCGCGACGAGACGGCGCTGGCTTGCCGCTGGCACGTTCCCCAGTGCCATGCCCTTGAGGCCTTCGGGGATCTCCGCGCTTTCGACGGCACCGCAGGCCTGCGCCAGCCGGCGATCGAACGCCTGACGCCAAGCCTCACCATCGAGGAGACCTTGAGCCTCCTCGTCGGGCAGCCCGCGGACGGGCGCGCGCTGCTGCAGGCGACCTGGCGCGAGATCTGGGGCGATGCCGCGGAGGCATCTCTCCTCCGGACCCTGGAAGACGGCGTGGTTGAAGGCACCGGCTCCGACACGATCCCGGTGAGCCAGCAGCCGGGCTGGGACCGCGGCAGCCAGGGGACCATGGCCGGCGGCGAGGTCGACATCCTCTTCGCACCGGACCCTTCCGTCGGCGACGGTCGCTACGCCAACAACGCCTGGCTCCAGGAGTTGCCGAAGCCGCTGACCAAGCAGGTCTGGGGCAACGCCGTCCTGGTGGCGCCTGAAACCGCCTCGAGGCTCCGCATCAGGACGGGGGACCTCATCGAGGTTGCGGCGGAGGGGCGGAAACTGGCGGCCCCGGTCTGGGTGCTCCCGGGTCAGGCGCCCGACACCCTGACCCTGCCGCTCGGCTATGGCCGCCCGCGGGCCGGCTCCGTCGGCAGCGGGATCGGCTTCGATGCTTATCGGCTACGGACGGCCGGGAACCTCTGGGCGATTGCGGGCGAGGCGAAGGCATTGGGTCGGCACGTCGAACTCGTCTCGACGCAGCTTCATCACGCGCTTCCCTCGCGCGACATCGTGCGGGTCGTCGCGCCGGATCAGCCGGCGGAGACCTCTGCGCCGCCGCAGGCTTCGCTCTACCCGGAATGGAGCTACGAGGACCATGCCTGGGGCATGGCGATCGATCTCGATGCCTGCATCGGCTGCAATGCCTGCGTGGTGGCCTGCCAGGCCGAGAACAACATCGCGGTCGTTGGACCCGACCAGGCCGCCCGCGGGCGCGAGATGCATTGGCTGCGGATCGACCGCTACTACGCGGGCGAACCGCAGGCGCCGGATACCTACTTCCAGCCCGTCCTCTGCATGCATTGCGAGAAGGCGCCCTGCGAGGTCGTCTGCCCGGTGAACGCCACCGTGCATTCCTCGGAGGGGCTGAACGACATGGTCTACAACCGCTGCATCGGGACGCGGACCTGCTCGAACAACTGCCCCTACAAGGTCCGCCGCTTCAACTTCCTCGACACCCGCTCCACCGGCTTTGCGACCCCCTCGGATGCCTTCAACCCGCAGGTCACGGTGCGCGATCGCGGCGTGATGGAGAAATGCACCTATTGCGTCCAGCGCATCTCCGCGGCGCGGATCGGGGCACGCCTGGAGGAGCGTGGAATCAACGACGGGGACGTCGTCACCGCCTGCCAGCAGGCCTGCCCGACACAGGCGATCGTGTTCGGGGACATCAACGATCCGAAGAGCAAGGTCGGCGCGCTCAAGCGCTCGCGCCGCAACTACGCCCTGCTCGGCGAGCTCAACACGCAGCCTCGGACGACCTACCTCGCGCGCATCGCGCCCGCGAGAGGCGAGGGGAGCAAGTCGTGACGGGCTCAAGCTGCACACCGCGCCGGGCCTGGTCTGCGCTGAGCGGGGAGGCATCATGACGAGCGAAGCCCGCGTCTTCACGACACCGATCGCCGAGGCGCCGCTGGCGCCGCGCTTCGGCTGGCTCTGGCGGATCGCGCTTCTCATGGCGGGCGCGCTCGTCGGGCTCCTCGGGCTGACGCTCGGCGCTTCCCTCTACTGGGGTGTCGGCCTGTGGGGCATCAACATCCCCTTCGTCTGGGGCTTCGACCTCATCAATTACGCCTGGTGGATCGGCATCGCGAACGGGGCGAGCCTTTTCGCCGCGATCCTGGTCCTGCGCCGCCACGACCTGCGCACCGCCGTCAACCGCTTCGCGGAAGGCGTCGCGCTGTTCGGCGTGATTTGCGCCGGGATGTTCCCGATCGTGCATCTCGGGCGGCCGTGGCTCTTCTACTGGGTGTTTCCGTATCCTGCGACCTATGAGGTCTGGCCGCAGTTCCGCAGCACGCTCACCTGGGACTTCTGGGCCATCAGCACCCATGCGATCGTCACGACCCTGCTCTGGTATATCGGCCTGATCCCTGACCTCGCCACCATGCGCGACCGCGCCCGCCGCCCGCTCGCGCAGCGGATCTACGGCGTGCTGGCGCTCGGCTGGCGCAACTCGGTCCGCCACTGGGCCCACCACCAGGTGGCCTATCGTCTGGTTGCCGTGCTGGTGCTGCCGCTCATCCTCGTGATGCAGAGCACCGTCGCGTTCGAGTTCGCCAGCACCCTCATTCCCGACTGGCACGAGACGCGGTTGCCGCTCCACTTCGCGGCGACCGGCCTCGCGCAAGGCCTCTCCATGGTGCTGCTGATCGGCATGCTCCTGCGCTGGGGCCTCAGGCTCGAAGGCCACATCGACGACCGCGACATCGGGCTCCTTGGGTGGCTCGTCCTCGCGAGCGCGCTCGCGTCGGGTTATCTATATCTCGACGAGATCATGCTCGCATTGTTGGCAGACCCGATGGAGCGGGTTGCGGCCGTCAATCGGGTGAGGGGCGATTATGCCGGCTTCTTCTGGGCCGCGATCGTGTTCTGCGTCCTGATCCCGCAGCTATTGTGGCTCAGAGCGGCAGAGCGTGGTCGCTGGGGTGTTCGTCGGGATCAGCATCAGCGCCGGGGTCTGGTTCGACCGCTTCTCGATCATCGTCGGAGGCTTCCAGCGCGATTATCTGCCCTCGATGTGGCGTGCCTATGCGCCGACTCTGGTCGAGACCGGGCTGCTCTTCGGCACCATCGGCCTCTTCGCGGCTCTCGTCCTGCTCTTCGCCCGCTTCATCCCCGTGGTCTCGATGTTCGAATCCCGCCACGACGAGCACGAGGACCGGTCGTGACCGCGGGGCTCGATTCTGGAGGATCCCGGCTCCAGGGCTTGATTGCGGAGTTCGACCGGCCGGAGGCGCTCGCCGCGGCCGTGGAGGAGGCGCGGCGGGCGGGATACACGCGGCTCGATGCGTTCAGCCCGTTCCCGCTGCGGGGCGTCGCGCAGGCCCTCGGCGAGAGGCCGCGGGCGCTGCCCTGGATCGCCGCGATCGCGGGCCTCGTCGGCGCCGCCGTTCAATACGGGTCGCAGGTGTGGCTCAACGCGGTCGATTACCCGCTCAACGTGGGCGGACGTCCGCTCCACAGCTGGCCCGCCTTCGTTCCCGCGACGATCATTGTCGCGATCCTGTGGGCCGGAGCCGCGACGATCCTCGCCCTCCTGATCACCGCCGGGCTTCCGCGACTGCACCACCCGGTCTTCGCGGTGCCGGGCTTCGAGCGCGCGTCCGAGGACCGGTTCTTCCTGCTGATCGCTGCCGACGACCCGCACTTCGAGAGAGCGGGCGCCTTCCTCGCAGGACTCCGTCCCCTGGCGGTGCGCGAGGTTGCGGCATGAGGGCGGCAGCATCTGTCATTCTGCTCCTGTCGGCCCTGATGCTGGCGGCCTGCGATTCCGGGACGGAGGACAGCCGCTCCGTAAGCGCGACCCGTGCCGTCATGCGCCCGCACGTCCCGGCTCCGCCCGGCGCCGTGCCGCGCGGGTCGGCCGCACAGGCGGCCGCGCTCGCGGCCCCCGGGCCAGGCGTGACGCCGGCCCTGGTCGCGCGCGGGAAGGAGCGGTTCCTTGCCTTCTGCTCGCCCTGCCACGGCGCTGCGGGTCGGGGCGACGGAATCGTGGTGAGCCGCGGCTTCCCGCGACCGCCCTCCTATCACGAGGAGCGCCTCAAAGCCGCGCCGCCGGAGTACATCGCCGGCGTGATCACCAACGGCAAGGGGGCCATGTACCCCTACGCCGAGCGCGTTCCGCCGGAGGACCGCTGGGCCATCGCGCATTACATCAAGACGCTGCAGGCCGGGGAGGCTCCATGAGCGCTCATCCTCGACGCCGGCTGTTCGGGGCCGCCGCCGTGATCGGGCTCGCCGGTCTCGGCTACTTGCTTGCGCGCGGATCGCTGCTGGAGGCCTGGTATTTCGTCTTCATTCTCGCCTTCGGGTTCCTGGTCGGCAGCCTCGGGCTGCTCATGATCGGCCACCTCATGAGCGAGGAATGGCTCAATCCGATCCGCTCCGAGGCCGAAGCCGCCGCGCTCACGGCGCCGCTCCTCGTTGCGCTTGCCCTGCCGCTCGCCTTCAGCCTCGGCAGCATGTACCCCTGGGCCGGGGACGCCGCCCCGCATCTGCCGCCCGGGCGGGCCACCTATCTCACCCCCGCGTTCTTCCTTGCCCGCAGCGCGTTCTACCTTGCGACCTGGACCGCGCTCGCCCTCTGGGTCACGCGCACCCGGCATATGCGCCGCGCCAGCGCAATCGGGCTTGCCGTCCTCGCGCCCACCGCGACCTTCGCGGCGAACGACTGGGTGCTGTCGCGGGAGCCGCTCTGGTGGTCCGGCCTCTACGGTTTCTCCTTCGCGGTGAGCCAATTGCTCGCCGCGCTCGCGGGCGCCATCCTGATCTCGCTGCTTCGGCCCGAGCACCCGAGCGCGGTGCGGATGCAGAGCCTCGAGCGCGCGCTCCTCACCCTCGCTCTCCTCGTGCTCTGGGTCTGGTTCGCGCCCTTTCTCATCGTCTGGCTCGGCAACCTGCCGCAGGAGGCGGCCTGGTATCTCGCCCGTACCGGCCCCTGGCTGTGGCCGCTCCTCGGGGTGGCGCTGCCGGCGCTTGTCCTTGCCGTCGTCATCCTGGTGCCGCCGGGTTTCGGCCGTCGCACCATGATCGCGGGAAGCGCGCTGCTCATCCTGCACCACGCCGCTCACATGCTCTGGCTCCTCGGGCCTGCCGGTCGCAACGAACAGGTGACGATGATCGATGCGCTGGTCGGAGCTGCGCTCGCTACGCTGTGGTGGATGTGGTTCACGGTCGCTCTGCGGAGCCGGCCCTCGTTCGAGGAGGAGAGGGGGCATCCGCCTTGAGGTGGCTCGATTCCGGCTTTCGTTCAGCGCTCGGTTCGTCCCTGGCCCGGCGTCGCATCGCCCCGGTCCGGTCTGCCGGTCGGCTGGTCGCCGGCCTGGAGGACAGGCTCCTCCCGCCCGCGGAGTTCGAGCGGCGGGCCGTTCGGGTAGACCTGCAGCGGCGCAGCGCCGAGCGTGTAGAGATAAGCCGCAACATGCCGTGCCTCCGCTTCCGTGAGGCCGACGGACGGCATTCCGGTCTGCGGGTCGAGGGCCACGGGGTCGATCAGCCAGGGCACCAGGTTGCGCGGCGTGTTGGGCAGGATCCCGGCGAGGAGCTTGCGCCCGGCATAGTCCACGAGCGGCGGTCCGACCGTGCCGCGCGCCCCGCGCACTCCCTCGACCACATGGCAGGTCCCGCAGCCGTAGGATCGGATCAGGCTGCGGCCGCGCTCGGGCTCGCCGCCGGCGACCTGCAGGTGGGCCGGCGGCGCGGGGGCATCGCTACAGGCCGCAAGCCCGATCGTAAGCGCGCTGGCGCCGATCGTCCGCAGGAGGCGTCCCACCATCATGCCGTAGAAGATCCCGTCTCACCCCGGCAACCCGGCCCAACCCTGCCGGTTCCGCGCACCGTCCGTGATCCCCGGGGCTGGACGGGCAGACGCGAAGCTGGAACCATCACGGACCGCAATGCTTGTCGCTCCAACGGCGCAGCTTGGAAGAATAGGGCGGGATGGATCTCGGATCGACCCTGAACCGGCCGGACGGCCCGCGTCTTCGTGCCGGGCTGCCCGTTGCGCTGTCCCTGCCCGCGCTCACGGGCTGCCGGGGCACGCAATCCGCCCTCGACGCGGCCGGGGGAGATGCGCGCTATCTCGAGACCCTGAGCTGGACCCTCTTCGGCGGCGGCGCGGCGATCTTCCTCCTCGTCACCGTGCTCCTCCTGGTCGCGATCTTCGCGCCGCCGGAGCGCCGCCGCTGGCTCGGCTCGCGGCGCACGATCGTAATCGGCGGCCTGATCTTCCCGATCGTCACGCTCACGGCCATCCTGACTTACGGGCTCGTGCTGCTGCGCGTCACCAACGCGGCTGGCGGCGCGGCACCGTTGCGCATCGAGGTGGTGGGCGAGCAGTACTGGTGGCGGGTGCACTATCCAGCGGACGGCGCCGCACCCGCGTTCACGACCGCGAACGAGATCCAGGTTCCGCTCGGTCGCCCGATCGAGGTCGCCGTCACGAGCACGGACGTGGTCCATTCGTTCTGGATCCCCAACTTCGCGGGCAAGATCGACATGATCCCGGGACGCGTGAACCTGCTCCGGTTCGAGGTCGACCGGGCGGGAGTCTATCGCGGCCAGTGCACCGAGTTCTGCGGCGATCAGCACGCCCGAATGGCCTTCGACGTGGTGGCTCTGGAGCCGGCCGCATTCGCCGCCTGGCGTGAGGTGCAAGCCCGCCCCGCGGCTCGCGACCCTGGAATCCCGCTTCTCGAAAAGGGCCGGCTCCTCTTCGCCCGCGGCGGGTGCGGCAATTGCCATGCGGTGCGCGGCACGGACTTCGCCGGCCAGCTCGGCCCCGACCTCACCCATGTGGGCAGCCGCCGCAGCATCGGGGCGGCGCAATTCCCGAACAATGTCGGCACGCTCGCGGGCTGGATCGCGGACACGCAGCACCTCAAGGGCGGTGTCCGCATGCCCTCGTACGGCTCCCTGTCGGGTGAGGAGCTGAGGGCGGTCGCGGGATACCTGGAGAGCCTCAAGTGAACGCGCCGGAAAGACCACAGAACTTCCGGGAGCCACCCGACCTGCCGAACCCGACGCCGCGCCCGCCGGGCGAGCTCGAGGCGTTGAAGAAGATCTGGGCGAGCCCGAAGGGCTTCGCGATCATCACCGACGTCAACAACACCAATGTGGGTCTGTGGTACGTCGGCACCGCGCTGCTGTTCTTCATCCTGGCCGGCATCCTCGCGCTCATCATGCGGGCGCAGCTCGCTCTCCCTGAAAGCAATCTCGTCGGCCACGACCTCTACAACCAGCTCTTCACGATGCACGGCACCGTGATGATGTTCCTGTTCGCTGTGCCGGCGGTGGAGGCCGCGAGCGTCTACCTCCTGCCCAACATGCAGGCAGCGCGGGACCTGCCGTTCCCGCGGCTCTCGGCTTATGCGTTCTGGGCCTATTTCATCGGCGGGCTCGTGTTCTTCGGGAGCCTCTTCTGGGGCGTGGCGCCGAACACGGGCTGGTACATGTACCCGCCGCTCACGAGCTACCAGTACTCGCCCGGCGACAACGCGGATTGGTGGCTGCTCGGCATCGGCTTCATCGAGATCTCGGCCATCGCGGGCGCGATCGAGATCATCGTCGGGGTCCTGAAGACCCGCGCGGTCGGCATGAGCCTCGACCGGCTCCCGGTCTATTCCTGGGCCATGCTGGTCTTTGCGGCCATGATCGTGGTGGGTTTCCCGGCGATCATCCTCGGCACGGTCCTGCTCGAGCTCGAGCGCGCCTTCCACTGGCCGTTCTTCATCGCCGAGAAGGGCGGCGATCCGCTCCTGTGGCAGCACCTGTTCTGGTTCTTCGGCCACCCGGAGGTCTACATCATCTTCCTGCCCGCCACCGGCATGGTCTCGATGATCGTGCCGACGATCGCGCGCACGCCGCTCATCGGCTACCGGCTGGTGGTCCTGGCGCTGATCGCGACGGGCTTCCTCTCCTTCGGCCTGTGGGTCCACCATATGTTCACCACGGGCCTGCCGAAGATCTCGCTCAGCTTCTTCTCGGCCGCGAGCACGGCGGTCGCCGTGCCCTCCGGCATCCAGGTCTTCGCCTGGATCGCCACCATCGCGGCCGGGCGCGTGAGGCTCACGACGCCGGCGCTCTTCATCATCGGTTTCCTCTTCATCTTCACGGCGGGCGGCCTCACCGGCGTCATGGTCGCGGTGGCGCCATTCGACTGGCAGGCGCACGACACCTACTTCATCGTCGCCCATCTCCATTACGTGCTCATCGGCGGCATGGTCTTCCCGCTCTTCGCCGCCTTCTACTACTGGGCGCCCGTCGCCTCGAAGCGTGCGCTCTCCGAACGACTCGGACGCTGGGTGTTCGGGCTGATGTTCGCGGGCGTGAACATTACCTTCTTTCCGATGCACATTACGGGGCTCATCGGGATGCCGCGGCGGGTCTACACCTATCCGGAAGGGCTCGGCTGGGACGGGCTCAACCTCGTCTCGACGCTTGGCGCCTTCATGATCGCAGCGGGCGTTGCCCTGTTCCTGTTCGACCTCGCCCGCAACTTCCGCATCGCGGGCGAGGACAATGCGGGCAATGTCTGGGGCGCCGGCACGCTCGAATGGCTCCCGAACGGCGACTACGCCACCCGCAGCATCCCGTCCGTCGTCAGCCGCGACCCGCTCTGGGACCAGCCGAACCTGTCCGAGGATGTCGAGGCCGGCCGCTATTACCTTCCCGGCGCTCCGACCGGCGGGCGCGAGGCGCTCGTCACCAGTCCCATCGACGGGCAGCCGCAATACATCCTGCAGATCCCGGGACCGGGCTGGCAGCACGTGCTCGCGGCCGTCTTCACCGCGGCCTTCTTCCTGCTGCTCACCGTGAAGTTCGTCATGCCGGCGGTCGTGTGCGGCGTGATCGCGTTCGGGTGCGTGGTCTGGTGGCTGTGGGAGACCGATCCCGGCCCGACCCGTCCGCCCGTCGATATCGGGGGCGGCATCGTGCTCCCCGTTTATGTCACGGGCCCGATGAACCACTCCTGGTGGGCCATGATCGTGCTGATGGTCGTGTCCGGCATGACCTTCGGATGCCTGCTCTTCTCCTATTTCTTCCTCTGGCTCGTGAATCCCGGCCAATGGCCGCCGCCGGGTACGGTGCTGCCGTCGCCGCTCTGGCCCATGCTCGCCGGCGCGCTTTATCTCGCGGGCAGCGGCCTCGTCGCTCTCGCCAGCGGACGACTGCGCGGCGAGGACCGGCGCAGACCTCGCGCGGTCGCAATCTGTCTCGGGATCGCGGTGGTCCTGATCCTCGCCGCTGTCGCCAGCGATCTCGCGGCGCAGATCCAGACCGGCTTGAGCCCGCAGGCGCATGCCTACGGGGCGGCGGTGTACACGATCGCCTCGCTCCAGGCCTTCTTCGTCATCACGGTGGCGATCATGGGCCTCTACACCATCGCGCGCTGGTGGACGGGCAAGCTCGATTCCGTGCGCCGCTCCACCTTCGACAACACGATGTTGTTCTGGCACTACACCACAGGGCAGGGCATCGTCGGGCTTCTCGTGACCTACGGCTTTCCGCGCGCGCTGGGGGCCGGGTGATGGCCGGTGGCCGGCCGATCTCCAGCCTCTTGCTCGCAACGGGCGGGCTGATCGCCTGGGCGGCGCAGTTTACAGTGATCTACGGCGTCGCTTCCGTGGCCTGCGCGCGGGGCTACAGCGGCGTATCCGTCCTCGGGATCGGCCTTGTGCCGCTCACGATCCTGGCCGCGACCGTGCTCGCGCTCGCCGCTACCGGGCTCGTCGTGATGAAAGCGGCCCGCGACCGGAAGCGCATGGACGAGCGCGTCCACCCGACGGACCGCTTCCTCAACACCACGACCCTCCTCGTCGGCGGCCTGTCCCTCGTGACGATCCTCTGGCACGGCCTGCCGGCATTGATCGTGCCGGCCTGCGCCTGAGGGGCAGCAGTCAACGCCGCTCGCCATCCGCCCGGAACCAGCGGAAACCGTAAGGATCGAGCGGGATCGGCTTTCCGGGATCCAGGAAAACGCGCTCGTCCCGGTTGCAGAACAGGGGCTTCAGGCGCTCCGCGCCATCAAGTTCGATCTTCACCTCGGCGTTCGTATCGGCGAGGTTGTGGAGGATCAGGAGCGTCTGGCCGCGCCAGTCGTAGCGTAGCGCCAGAACGCTCGTCTCGTCGGTCTCGATCACCCGGCACGTGCCCCAGCCCACCTCCGGGCAGCTGCGCCGCGTGCGCACGAGGCGCTGCACCGTGTGCATCACGGTTCCGTCGAGGTCGCGCTGCGCCGCGACATTGACGTCGCGGGAGCGGAAGGCGCCGCGCGAGACCACGGGACGCACCAGCTGCTTTGGCGGCGCCGTCGAGAAGCCGGCATTGGGCTCGTCCGCCCACTGCATCGGGGTGCGGACGGAGTTGCGCTCGGGGAGGGAGAGGTCGTCGCCCATGCCGATCTCGTCGCCGTACCAGATCACCGGCGTGCCGGGGAGGGCGAACATCAGGCTGAAGGCGAGCTTGATCCGCCGTGCATCGCCTTCCAGCATCGGGGCGAGGCGGCGGCGCACGCCGCGCTCGTAGGCCTGCATGTGGGGCTTCGGTCCGAAGGCCGCAAAGGCCTCCTTCCTCTCGGCATCCGTGAGCCGCCCAAGATCGAGTTCGTCGTGGTTGCGCAGGAACGTCGCCCATTGCGCGGTGGGCGGAATCGGCGGGGTGCGCGCCATCACGCGCCGGATCGGCTCCGCATCGCCGCGCGCGAGGGCAAGGAACAGGTGCTGGTTCAGCATGAAGTTGAAGATGACGTGGAGCCGGTCGCCTTGGGGTCCGAAATACTCGTCGACCTCGTCCATGGTGATGTTGGCTTCCGCCAGCATCATGGCTTCGGCGCGCCGCCAGGTCAGGAAGTCGCGCATGTCCTTGAGATAGAGATGCGGATCCTGCTTCGGCTGCTGCGCCTGCGGCACGCCGCGGTACTCGATGAGGAACGGGACCGCATCGAGCCTGAAGCCCGACACGCCGAGCTGGAGCCAGAAGCCCATCACCTTCTCGAGCTCCTCGCGCACCTCCGGGTTAGCGATGTTGAGGTCGGCCTGGTGCTTGTAGAAGCGGTGCATGTACCAGGACTTGGCGACCCGGTCGTAGGTCCAGGTCGTGTCCTGCACGCCGGGGAACACGACGCCCTCGTGGGCGTCCTTCGGCTTCTCCTTCGACCAGACATACCAGTCGCGGTAGCGTGAGGCGGGGTCGCGCCGCGCCTCCTGGAACCATGGGTGATCGACCGAGGTGTGGTTCGCGACGAGATCGATGATGACCCTGAGGCCGCGCTCGTTGGCGGCGCGGGTGAAGCCCACGAAGTCGCCCAGGGTGCCGAGCCGCGGGTCGACCCCATAGAAGTCCGTGATGTCGTAACCGTTGTCGCGGTTCGGCGTCGGATAGAAGGGCAGGAGCCAGATGCAGGTGGCGCCGAGCGCTTCGACATGGTCGAGCCGGTCCGTGAGACCGCCGAAGTCGCCGATGCCGTCCCCGTTCGAGTCCATGAAGGTCTCGACGTCGACGCAATAGATCACGGCATTCTTGTACCAGAGGTCGAGCATGGCACTCCCTCGGCTAGGAGATGGGACTCATCGCGTCATTCGCGACTTGAGGTCGAACATGGCGCAGCGGGTCAGGCGATGGAACGCGCGGCCCGCTCCCGTGCCGGGAGGCGACGGTCGCCCGCGGCGCTCCGCTTCCCGCCGAGATGCCAGGCGGCCACGAGCGCCCCCGCGACGCATCCGAGCGCCAACACGGTCAGGCCCCCGCGCGCCGCGGTGCCTGAGACCGCCACAACGCGCCCGCGGGAGCGCGCTGCGAACCGGCCGCGCGCGCCGGGATCCCCCGGCGACGGCTTGAACAGGTTGCCTTCGCGAGGCGGGGCCGGCTCGCCCGTCATCTGCCCCTCCCAGGCACGGCGCGCCATCATGCCGTCGAGCAGCCCCGGCACCACCATCGTGCCGAGGATCGCCTGGATGGTAGGACCGCCGACCCAGAGCTCGCGTGGCGCTTCGTGGGCGGCGCGCAGGATGGCAGCGGCGATCGGTTCGGGCTCGTGGATCGGCGGCACGGGCTGCAGACGCTGCGTCAGGTGGCTGCGGGCCCAGTCGAACTGCGGCGTGTCGACGGCGGGCAACTGCACCATGGTGAGCCGGATGCGGCTGCCTTCGTGCTGCAGTTCGCTGCGCAGGGAATCCGTGAAGCCGCGCACCGCGAACTTCGCGGCGCAATAGGCCGATTGCAGCGGGATCGAACGGTAGCTTAGGGCCGAGCCGACCTGGACGATGGTGCCCTGGTCTCGAGGGCGCATGTGGCGAAGGGCGGCGAGCGTCCCGTGGACCTGACCGAGGTAGGTAACCTCGGTGACACGGCGGATCTCCTCCGGGCTCAGGCTCGAGATCGGCCCGAACACGGTCGCCATCGCATTGTTGACCCACACGTCGATGTGGCCCCAGGCCGCCACGACCTCCGCGGCCACGGCTTCAACGGCACCGGCATCGGCAACATCCGCGGGAAGGACCAGCGCGGACCCGCCTGAAGCCTCGACCTCGCGCGCTGCGCTCATGAGGCGGTCGCGCCCGCGGGCCACCAGTGCGACATGCCAGCCCTCGCGCGCGAAGGCGAGGGCGGTCGCCCGTCCGACGCCCGCGGAGGCTCCGGTGACGACCACGACGCGAGCTGGGCGCCGCGCCGCGTGCGCCGCGCCACCCACCGGCTGTCCGCGACCCCTGCTGGCATCCTCGGCCATCCTGGACACTCCGCTGACGATCCCCGTGCCGAGCCGGCCGGCACCGCTTCCGGACGATGCAGATAGGTCTCTCGATACGTTTAGCAACTGAGGGCTGTCACCGGGTGACCTCAGCGTTGCCTAGGAAGATCGCAAATTTAACGGATCCTTAACCAAAACAACACAACGCTTCCAAGTGATATGCCGGGGGACGTGGCGCTATGGTTACCGTGAACCTCTGTGGATTGACGCGGCAGCCTGGCGTCTCAAGGTCCATGATCATCCACGTGACGTCTTCGGGGCGTGTTTCAGCGCCTCGTACGGGAAGCATGACGACAGGTCGGGCACCGTTCCGGCGGATGAGCTAGGCCGATGCCAAACCCCGGTTCGATCGAGATGGCGGTCGCGCTCACGCTGACGGCGGCGGTATGCACGTTGATCGTCTGGGTCGCGGTTCAATGGGACAAGCCGAGGCGGCGGCCCAAGCGCAGGGGACAGAGATGACGAAAGCGGCTTGGAAAGTCTGTAACGAGCGTCGCAAGGTGATTGCGCATGCCCAGCGGCTCGCCCGCTCCGGCCAGCACAGCGATCACGCAACCATCATCCCGCTCCTCGAGGGTCTTGAAGGATTCGAGATCGCGCGTGAGCGGCTGGAGCAGCGCGCCATCCGTGTGCAGCTCGACCGGCTCTGCGCGATGGCTCGCGACCGGGAGACCATGAAGGTCACTCGGGTGCGCGGCTAGGCGGAAGCGGGCACTAATGCCCGCACTGCCCGCGGGCGGTGTCCACTGCCTCGGACAACGCCAGGGCGGGTGTATCGTGAGCTGCTGCAAGCCTTTCCCATTGGCCCGGTCGTGCAATCTTTTGCTGTCGTTTTGCGACGAGGCAGGACCAAGGCTCGAACGGGCGACGGCATGGCCGCTAGGACGGACTGAATTTCTCGTCAAAACGGCCGAAGAGGCTGACGATTTCACGCGGAAACCGTGTAATTGACTCTTGTATTGGTACGTGTCGGCTGTTTAATGTAAATTATCCATGTTTCCGACGTAGAACTGGCCCGCGAGGATTGTTACGGTCGCGAGGAGACAACCCGATGCGCTGTTACTTTCACCTTGTGAACGGGTTGGAGGAAATCCGCGACAGAGTCGGGCTGGAAGTCGCCAACGTGGACCAGGCGCGGGCAGAAGCCATTGAGACCCTCCAGGCCCTCATCAAGGAAGACCAATCTGCCGCCGATGCATGGGCGGGCTGGCGTTTGAACGTCAGCGATGCATCCGGAACCGTCCTCTTCTCCATCAACCTTGATCGGATGGATGCTTCCCACTGACGACCCCCTGCCGGAAGGTAAAACCGCGGCATCCAAGCGCTGTACGCAAGAGCGGGTTGGGTCGGCCTGCGCCGCGGTCCGCCCTTGATTGAGGCGCCAGCAGGGACGAATAGCGCTTCTCAGCTGGATCGGACGCGTTCCAACCCGTCGATCAATACTGTCCCTGCCTGGCCTCGGCCATGCGGCTCCAGCGCGACAGGCCGAAGCATGAGAACCAATAGATGGCCCCGGCGAACACATAAGCCTCCATAGACATGCCGATCCAGTTCGGGTCGGCCAAGGAGGCCTGGGCAACGCCGAGGAGGTCGAAGATCGACACGATCAGAACGAGCGAAGTGTTCTTGATCAATGCGATGAACTCGTTCGTGATCGCGGGCGCGGCGATCCGGAGAGCCTGAGGCAGCACGATCAGGGCCGTCGCGGGCCAGTAGCGCAGGCCGAGCGCCGTCGCGGCTTCGCCTTGCCCCTTCGGGATCGCCTGCAGCCCCCCGCGCACGGCCTCCGCCATATAGGCGGCGATCACGAGGCCGAGACCGATCACCGCCCGCGCCAGCCGATCGATACCGATGCCCTGCGGCAGGATCAGCGGCAGCAGCAGCGAGGCCAGGAAGATCACGGCAATGATCGGGACGCCGCGCCAGAACTCGATGAACGTGATCGAGAGCAGGCGGATGACGGGCAGCTGCGATTGGCGCCCGAGAGCCAGCACGATTCCGATCGGGACGGCGATGAGTGCCGAGTAGAGGGAAATGAAGACCGTCAGCATCAGGCCGCCCCACTCGCGCGTCTCGACCGGAACCAGCCCGAGGCCTCCGGCGAGGAGCCAGAACACGAGGGGGGGTAGAACGAGCACCGCCGTCGCTGCGAAAGCCCTCCGGAACGGCAGCCCGCGCCATAGGAGGAGCGCGATCGGTCCGCACACGAGGATACCGGCGAGATTGACCCTCCAACGCTCGGCCGGCGGATAGAAGCCGTACATGAACTGGGCGAACCGGGCTTTCACGAACACCCAGCAGGCACCGGACCCGGTGCAGTCCGCCCGGGTCGTCCCGGTCCAGGTGGCATCGAGGACGAGCCAGTTGAGGGCTGGGATCGCTAGCCGCACGATCAACGCGGCGCAGACGAGCGTGATGATGCCGTCGAGCACCGACCCGAACAGGCGCCTGCGCAGGATCGCCGCGGCAGCCCGGATGCGCATCACCGGACCACCAACGCCACCCGGGCGTTGTACCAGTTCATGAAGGCCGACACGACGAGGCCGATCGCAAGATAGATCGCAAGGGTGATGGCCACGATCTCCACCGCCTGGCCCGTGTTGTTGAGCGCCGATCCCATGAACAGGCTGACGAGGTCGGGATACGCGATCGCCGCGCCGAAGGACGAGTTCTTGAGCACGTTGAGATACTGGCTCGTCATCGGCGGGATCATCACACGAAGTGCCAGGGGAATCGTCACGAGACGCATGACCTGCCAGGGCTTGAGACCCAGGGACATCGCGGCCTCGATCTGACCCCTTGAGACCGCCATGATACCGCCGCGCACGATCTCGGCCACGAAGCCGGCCGTGTAGGTCGTGAGCGCAAGCACCAGCGCGACGAATTCCGGGATCAGGACGAAGCCCCCGCGGTAGTTGAAGCCCCGCAGCGCCGGGACCTCCCAGGCCGTCATCAGGACCGCGAAGGTGAGGGCCATGGTCGGAACCAGCCCGACCAGCAGGGCGGCCGCCGCCCAGACCGGAAAGGCCCGCCCGGTCCGCGCCTGCCGCCGGCGGGCCCAGAACGCGAGGAGGGCCTGCGCGACGAGCCCGGCGACCAGAACCGCGAGCGCTACCTGCAGCGCGCGGACCTCCAGAGGGATCGGGATCGTCATGCCCCGGTTGTTGAGGAACGCGACGCCGAACAGGCTGATGCTCTGGCGCGGCCCCGGCAGGGAGGCGATGACTCCGAAGTACCAGAACAGCACGAAGAGTAGCAGCGGGATGTTCCGCACGAACTCGACATAGGCCCCCGCCAGGCTGGACAGCAGCCAATTCGTCGACAGGCGCGCGATGCCGATCACGAACCCCAGCAGGGTCGAGAGCACGATCGCGACACCCGTCACGAGGAGTGTGTTGGCGACTCCGGCCCAGAGCAGCGACAGGATGGTGCCCGAGGGCTTGTAACCCGTCAGCACGAACGGCACGTCGATTCCGGATGTCCGCCACAGGAAGTCGAACCCGGCCGCGATCCCCGCCTGCACCATGTTCTGCGATGCATTGCGGACGAAGAAGAAGACCAGGGCCGCCAGCGCGACGACCGCCAGGATCTGGTAGGCCAGATCCCGGACGCGCTTGTCGCGGAGAAACGCGCCGAGGTCGCGCGGGAGGGGCGTGGCGTCAGGCCGGACCGTCATCTGACGATGCGGGCCGTGGGCTTATTGGAACGGCGGGGTGAAGAGCAGACCGCCCTTGGTCCAGAGCTCGTTCTTGCCGCGCGGGAGCTTCAGCGGCGATCCCATGCCGACATTCCGCTCATAGGACTCGCCGTAATTGCCGACCTGCTTGATCGCCGTGGCCATCCAGTCGTTCGAGAGCCCGAGCATCTGCCCGAAATTGCCCTCGACCCCGAGGAGCCGGCGCACCTCGGCGTTCTGCGACTTGGCCTTCATCTCGTCGACGTTCCTCGAGGTCACCCCGAGGGCTTCGGCCGCGATGAGGCCGTTCATCACCCAGCGCACGACGAGCTGGAACCGCTCGTCGCCCCAGCGCGTCACGGGGCCCTGCGGGTCGTTCGAGATGATGTCGGTCAGGATGTCGTGCTGATCCGGGGTTTTGAGCTTGATGCGCTGGCCGGCCAGGGCGCCGATACCGGCCGTGTAGGCGTCGCAGCGGCCCGAATCGTAGGCCGCGATCGCATCGTCGTTCTTCTGGAAATTCGTGATCGTGACCTTCAGGTTGCGCTCGCGGAAGAAGTCGGCCGCGGCCTTCTCCTCCGTCGAGCCGGCTGCGACGCAGATCGAGGCGCCGTCGAGGTCCGCCGGCGCCTTGGCCGTGCCTTTCCGGACGATGAAGGTCTGGCCCTCGTAGAAGTTGATGCCCTGGAAATTGACGCCGAGCGTCGCGTTGCGCGTGAAGGTGATGGTTGTGTTGCGGGAGAGAAGATCGACCTGGCCCGACTGGAGGACCGGCCAGCGCTGCTGCACGGAGGTCGGCGTGAACTTCACCTTGTTGGCGTCGCCGAGGATCGCCGCGGCGAGCGCCCGGCAATAATCCACGTCGAGGCCGGACCATTCGCCCTTGTCGTTCGCGAAGGAAAAGCCGGGCAGCCCGAGGTGCACCCCGCATTCCACGTTCCCGCGCGCCTTGATGGCATCGAGCGTCGGGCTGGGGGCAAGCTGCTGGCTGTTCGCCGCCCCGGCAAGGCAGCTCAAGATTCCGCTGACGATCAGAATGCGCTGGGCCGACATGAATTTCCCCTCGTGTTTGCGCTAACCTTGAGGGAGGGCGCGTCCTTGTCAATGCACCTTCGCGCCCGATCCCGAAGATGGCTGAGCAGGGAGGTCGAGGCCTGCGGCAGTAACCGCATGCCCGGCTTCGCGACCCGCATCAGAGGCCCGAAGCCGCACCAGGTCGATTCTCCACTGGTCCCCCTCCCATGAGGCAGCGTGCCGTCCCGGGCTCTCCCGGTTTGTGCCGCGCGTCCGTCCGTCCTATAGGAGCCCCGGTGCCGGCCGATCCGCACGGGTCCCAGTTGCCAAACCCTTGAAATCCAATGCCGTGACGGCCATAGGGCCACATCCTCGAACGGGAGATCGCTCATGAAGAGACGCAGCTTTCTTGCTGGAGCAACCGCATCCGCCGGCCTGATCGCGGGTCCGGCCGTGGCGCAATCCATGCCGGAGGTGCGCTGGCGGATGGCCTCGAGTTATCCGAAGAGCCTCGACACCCTCTACGGAGCCGGCGAGATGATCGCCAAGCGCGTGGCCGCCGCGACCGACAACAAGTTCCAGATCCAGCCCTTCGCGGCCGGCGAGATCGTCGGCCCGCTCCAGGTGCTGGACGCCACCCAGAACGGCGCCATCGAGTGCGGCTATACCCTGTCGAGCTTCTACATCGGCAAGGACCCGACCTTCATGTTCGACACCTCGGTGCCATGGGGCATGAACGTGCGCCAGCATAACGCTTGGATGTACTACGGCGGCGGGCTCCAGCTCATGCGCGAGTTCATGAAGGACTACAACGTCATGCCCATCCCGGCCGGGCAGACGGGAGCGCAGATGGGCGGCTGGTTCCGCAAGGAGATCAAGTCCGTCGAGGACCTCCGCGGACTCAAGATGCGCATCGCCGGCATGGGCGGCCAGATCATGGCCAAGCTCGGCGTGGTGCCGCAGGTGCTGGGTGCCGGCGACATCTATCCGGCGCTCGAACGCGGCGCGCTCGACGCGGTCGAGTTCTCCGGTCCGCACGACGACGAGAAGCTCGGCTTCGTGAAGGTGGCGAAGTACTACTACTATCCTGGTTTCTGGGAGGGCGGGGCGCAGCCGTCTCTCTACATCAACATGGAGAAGTGGAACGCCCTTCCGGAGCACTACAAGGCTGTCCTGGAGGCGGCCTGTGCGGAGGCGAATGCCCTGTGCGTCGCCAAGTACGATGCGCAGAACGCGGATGCGATCCGGCGGCTGGTGGGGCAGGGGGTCGAGCTTCGCGCGTTCCCGCGCGACATCATGGAGCAGAGCTACCGCGAAGCCTACAAGCTCTACAACGAGATCGCGGCCTCGAACGCGAAGTTCAAGAAGGTCTACGATTCCTGGAGCGCATTCCGGGAGAAGGAGCTGACGTGGTTCCGCATCGCGGAGCTGCCCTTCGACTATTTCGTCGGCTCCCAGCCTGCCCAGCCGCGCTGAGCGTAAGGCGAGGGGGCGTCGGCCGGCGCCCCCTTGACCCTCTGCGAGGCGCCCTCCTCGTGAGTCATGCTTCCCGCGCAGGCCGGTCCCACCGGGTCTCCGGGCTGTTCGTTCCCGGCATCCGCCCCATCTCCGTCGCCACCGCAGCCAAGCATGGGACGGACAGACGATGCCATCAGCCCACTTCGCTCCTCCTGGTCCGCTCGGGTTCGGCGGCGCTCCGCTCGGCAACATGTTCGACGTGGTGTCCGACGAGACCGGGGAGGCCGCTCTCGTGGCCGCCTGGGACGCGGGCGTGCGCCATTTCGATACCGCGCCCCACTACGGCAGCGGGCTCTCGGAACATCGGTTCGGCAATGTGCTCCGTCGCTACCCCCGGGAGGAGTTCGTCCTGTCCACGAAGGTGGGACGGATCATGCGGCCGGACCGGAGCGCGCCCGAGAACCCGCCCTTCGTGAACGGCCTGCCGTTCCGCGGGGAATACGACTACACCTACGACGGCACGATGCGCTCCATCGAGGACAGCTACCAGCGCCTCGGTCTGGCGCAGATCGACATCGTCTACATCCACGATTTGGCCGCCGATCACCATGGCGACGCCTGGGAGCCGCTGTTCGACGTCGCGATGAACGGCGCCGCCAGGGCGCTCATCCGGCTACGCGAGGAAGGCGTCATCAAGGGGTGGGGCATGGGGGTCAACCTCACCGAGCCCTGCGAGCGGGCGCTCGAGCGGTCCGACCCGGACGTGTTCCTCCTTGCCGGGCGCTACAGCCTGCTCAACCAGCCGGCGCTCGACCGGCTGTTTCCGATGTGCGCCGAGCGGGGCGTCCATGTGGTCGTCGGCGGGCCCTACAATTCCGGTCTGCTCGCGGGCGGCCGGAATTTCGAATACCAGGAGGCCCCCTCCGAGATGGTCCGGAAGCGGGATCGGATCGCGGAGATCTGCCGCCGCCACGGCGCCGACCTGCGCTCGGCAGCGCTCCAGTTCTGCGCCGGCCACCCGGTGGTTGCTGCGATCATCCCGGGCGCCAAGCACGCCGACAAGGTGCGCGAGAATGCCCGCCTCATGGCGGGACCCGTCCCTCAGGCGGTGTGGGACGAACTCAAGCAGGACGGCCTGCTCCCCGCTGATGCGCCTGTCCCCGGCGACGCGACGCGGTGACGACGCTCGATGCCGATGCGCCCGTCCCCAGTGGCGTGGCGCCGAAGGCGTTCGGTAAAGCTGTGCTCGTCAGCACGCCCATGTCGTCAGACAGGACCCTCCTGGAGCCATCTGCCTGAACCGCCAGGAGCGTTGCCTCCCCTGAGAGCAGCATGCTCGTGCTGCCCAGCTCGGTGTCCGTCGAAAGTCGAACGTCCTATTAACTTGCGTGCAATTAATTATCGGACTATCGGATCCACCAGAAGATCGCACAGGGGCATCAGATGGGTTGGCTCAGCATCGGCGGATCGACGGGCGTCGCAGCGCTCACCGCTTTACTTCTCAACGGGGCGGGCCCCGTCCTCTCGAGCCAAGCCCCTGCCGTCAAGGACCGGTCCCGTGTCGCGGCTGTCTCGGTCGAGACCAGCCGGCCCGCAGAGAGTCAAACCGGCAGCACGAGAATTGCCGCGCTCCGTTTTGCGGATTGCCTTGCGATCCTGGCCGAGGTTTCGGCGGAAGCGAGCGAGAAGCCCGTGAACCTCGTGAGCACAGCCGATCTGCGGATTGCGCGCATCGCCGCGGCGGACGGTGTCGTCACCGTTACCTGCGATCGCGTCGCAGGTCGCATGTCCGTCACCAGGGGCCGTGCCACAGCATCTTCCACGGTTCTTGCCGCCCGCTAACGGCAGCCGTTCCTCCGTCCCTTGCCGCAACAATCGCGCCGAGAAGGCGCGAAGACCCGACAGGCGTCGCCATCGGCGCCTGCGCGAAGGTGTGCCCGTGTCCATCGCTCAACAAAACAAAGCAGAAGAATACCGCCGGCAGGCGCAGAACATCCGGGAGGTCGCTGCCCAGATTTCCCTCCAGGATGTCCGAAAGCAGCTTCTCGATACAGTGCGGCACCTGGAGGTTCTTGCCCTCGACGAGGAGCGTCGGTCAGGCCCGGCAGATCCAGCACGGTTCCGTGCCCGCCCCAGCGGGAATCCGCCTGACGGAGCGGCATGCGCCGACGCACCCCCTGCAGAGGAGCGCGGATCTCCGCTACGGCTTCGAAGCCCGGTAAGCCGTCAATCATGACGTCTCGAATGCAGGGCCGGTTTCGAACTCCCGCAAGAAGTTCGAGGGTAGGCGTGACGCTCGGTAGAGGCGCGCCTGCCCGCGCCCGAAATGTCATGCGAGCACCTGCGCCTCTGCTCGCGCAGCCGCGATATCTCCATTAAGGTCCGCGCCTCCCCCGCCTTCTCAGGATGGCAACGCGTGCCAGGGCGCCCCGGCGAACCCTTTCCCAGGAGACATTGATGGCATTGAAACTCCACACGATCGTTTGCAGCACGCGCCCCGGCCGCGTCGGCCCGGCGGTCGCCGAATGGTTCCAGAGCATTGCGGCCCAGGACCCGAATTTCAACGCGACCCTGATCGATCTCGCCGAAGTCAACCTGCCGATGTACAACGAGCCGAAGCATCCTGTGCTGCAGCAATATGAGCACGAGCACACGAAGCGCTGGAGCGCGAGCGTCGCGGCCGCGGATGCATTTGTCTTCGTGACGCCGGAATACAATTACGGCCCGCCGCCGTCGCTCCTGAACGCCCTGAACTACGTCTACAAGGAATGGAACTACAAGCCCGTCGCCTTCGTGAGCTATGGTGGCGTGTCGGGCGGCATGCGCGCGACCGTGATGGAGAAGATGACGGTCACGACGCTCAAGATGGTCCCCCTCGTCGAGGCCGTTGTGGTCCCGATGGTGGCGCAGCATATCGGGCCCGACAAGAAGTTCATGCCGAACGACCTCCACGTGAACTCAGCCAAGACGTTGCTTGCCGAGCTCGCCCGGTGGGCCACGGCCCTCAAGCCGATGCGGCAGACGCCGACGAGCGCCTGAGCGGCGTCGCGGTCGCCGGCGAGCGCCCGCAAGCCTGGCGTGTCAGGCCGCGGGCTCGACCGCCACGCTCGACTGACCGAAGAGGTCGGTGCGGACGAGCCGGTTGCGCAGCTCGCCCAAGCCGTCGGCGCGCACCACCACCTCATCCCCCTCGGTGAGGAGGAGCGGCGGGGTGCGGGCATAGCCGACGCCGCTCGGCGTGCCCGTGAGCAGGATATCGCCTGCCCGGACGGTCATTCCGAAGGACAGCTCCGCGACCAGCTCCTCGATCGGAAACGCCATCTGGGCGATGACGGCGTTCTGGCGCTCCTCGCCGTTGACGAGGCATTGCAGGCGGACCCGCGGCAGGTCGAGCTCGTCCGGCGTGACGATGAAGGGCCCGAGCGGCATCGTCCCGTCGATGCTCTTACCTTTGAGCCACTGTCCGCCGTGGCGCCGCTGCAGGTCGCGCTGCGAGACATCGTTGGCGAGGCAGTAGCCGAACACGTGGTCCATGGCCTGTGAGGCCGGGATGCTCCGCCCCGTGCGGCCGAAGACCGCCACGAGCTCGGCTTCGTAGTCCCAGCGGGCCGAGAGCTTGGGGTCGAAGGCGATCGGGTCACGCGGGCCGATGACCGTATCGGGGCTCTTGGTGAAGAAGGTCGGCGCCTTCGGCCGCTCCTTCGCGTCCTGGCCTTCGCGCTTGCCCTGGCCTTCCTCGAAATGGTCCCAGTAGTTCCAGCCGGTGCAGAGCACGTCGCGGCGGAAGCGGCGGATCGGCGGGAGGAGTTCGAGGCTGTCGGGAGGGACACGCTCCGCATCCTGCCCGTCCGCGAGGCGGCGCACTTCCGCGAGCGCCTCCGCGCCGCCTTCAACGATCGTGACGAGGTCATCGAACCGCTCCGGCAGGAGCGCTGCCTCCTCGCCGAGCACGAGCCCGGTCCGGACGGCATTGCGGTGTCTGGCACAGAACAGCTTCACGGTATTCTCCTCGAATGGATGGATCGGGATCAGGCGGAACCGGGATCGTGAGGCCGCTGTGCCCGACGCCCCAGTTGCGGCGATCCTGCTTGCAGGAACCCCGGCGGTCCGGCGGCGTCAGGCGTATGCCGCAACGGGAAAGACCGCGCGTTGCGCGGCGGCGCGTTCGCCCGCGAGGTATTCCGCTGCGGCCCGCACGCCGTTGGCCCCGTGCGGGATCGCAAGCTCGATGAACGCCACCTCCAGCGCGGCGAGACAGCCCAGGATCATGGGCTCGTTGATGTCGCCCAGGTGCCCGATCCGGAACGCCTTCCCCTGAAGCGCCCCGAGCCCGCCGGCGACCGACACGCCGAGCGTCTCCCGGGCATAGGTGCGCAGGCGGTCGGCATCGACGGTCGCGGCGGTCCGCACCGCCGTGACCGAGACGGAGCGCTGGTCCGGAATCGGCGCGTTAAAGGACAGGGCACCGCCCTCGCTCCAGACCTCGAGGGCGCGGTAGACCGCGCCGGCGATCCGCCTGTGGCGCTCGAAGATCGCGGGCAGGCCCTGCTCCTTGATGAGATCCAGCGCCTCCCGCAGCCCGAAGAGGTGCTGCTCCGGCATCGTGCCGCAGAACTTGGTATAGTACTCGTCGCCGAGCCGCTGCTCCCAATCCCAGTAGCGGTGCCGCCGCGCGAGGCGGCTGCAGGCCTGCAGCGCCCGCTCGTTGGCGGCCAGGATCGTCAGTCCGGGCGGGCACATCAGCGCCTTCTGGGATGCGGCTACCGCAACGTCCACGCCCCAGGCATCCATCTCGAACGGCATCGCGGCGAGAGACGCGATCGTGTCGGCGACCAGGAGCGCCGGGTGCCCGACTGCATCGATGGCGGCTCGGATCGCCGGGATGTCGCTCACGATGCCGGTCCCGGTGTCGATCTGGACCGCAAGCACCGCCTTGATCCGGCCCTCGCGGTCGCGACGGAGGTGGTCCTCGATCTGCTGCGGGTCGATCGCATGGCGCCAGTCGCCGGCGATCACCTCGGTCTCGATGCCGAGCGCGCGGGCGTGGTCGGCCCAGCTGTTGGAGAAATGTCCGATCTCGGGGACGAGCACCGTGTCGCCGGGCACGCAGATATTGGCCAGCGCCGCCTCCCAGCCGCCATGCCCGTTCGCGGCATAGACGAACACGTTGCCCGATGTCCGGAGGACCTCCCGGAGGTCCTCGAAGCAGGATTTTGCGATCTGCTTCAGGCGCTTGTCCACGAGATCCAGGGGCTGCCGGCGCATCGCGTTCAGCACCCGATCGGGGATGTGGGTCGGCCCTGGCGAATGCAGGAACTCGTGGCCGATCATGGCGACTCCTTCAAGGCTTCGAGCGGGAGACGCCTGACGCTCCGACTCGCATCTGGATCTCCGATAGCACGTCCCGAGCAGGTGGGAAGGCACGGCGTCTTGCCGCTGGCAGCGTGGCTCTCCCGGTGGAGACGCCCCACGCTTTCAGCGCGGCCTTTGAGAAGAGCCGGCAGCCGGGCAGAAAAAAGGCCCCGCCGGAGCGGGGCTTGGAGGAGTTTGGGAGGATCAACAGGCAAGTGTCCGATGCCTCGGTGTGTCCCTCATCCGACAAGGATTGCACTTGCCGTGAGAGCTCGCCCACCTTGGCCCGGGGTCGTCTCAGCCCGTCCGCGTGCATAACGCGGCTCCAGTTGCGTCAGGCAAGATAAATTCCAGCTTAGGCCGTTTAGCCGGTGCCGTTGGGATGACCCCTGCGCCCGCAATTGCGGCTCGGACCAAGGCTGCCCCGGCAGCCGGGATCGGGCCGACAGGGCGATATAAGCGCCTCCGCGAACCTTCGGGCTCAGTCGGCGAGCTCAAGCAGGACAGGCTGGTGATCCGAGATCTGCGTGGACGTGTCGTAATGGATCCGCTCGATCCGGGAGACCAGGTCGCCTGTCGAGAAGATGTAGTCGCAGCAATGGATCGGGCCGTAGGTCTGGTCGAAGAGGCAGAACGAGGGCGGGTGCGGCTCGGACGGGTGGGTCGCCGTCCAGGCGTCGAGAAGGGGCGGCACCGCGTCCTCGAAGGGATCCGACAGGCGGAGTTTCACCGGGTCGTCGGGCTTCATGTTGAAGTCGCCGGTCAGGATCGCCGAGCGCGATCCCGGCACGCGAACGTAGGTGCCGGGGCCGTCCTCCCGCGGGAGCGCTTCGCGTTCGCAGGCGGTGCGATGCGCCTCGCGGATCGCCTCGACCTGCGCCGCCCGCAGCTTCACGGAGGAATATTCGAGATGCGTCGTCATCACCCGCACCGGCCCGAAGGGCGCCAGCACCACCGCCTCGATCAGAATCCGGGGCATGTTGCGGGTGGAATCCGCCTCCCAGGGCAGGGTGTAGCGAAGGGCTTGGGCGACGGGGTAGCGCGAGAGCAGCATGTTGCCGAAGCGCTTGCGCCGCCCGGATGGGTCGCGGATGTCGAGCGCGACGCCGTCGACCGCCGTGTAGCCTGGAAGAAGCTCCGCGAAGGCCGCGAACTGATCGGCACCGTCGTTGGCCTGCAGCTCAGGGAAGTTGTCGGAGACCTCCTGAAGGCACAGAACATCGAAATCCGCCATGGCTCGGGCGTGCTGCACCACGCGGGCCGGGTCCATGCGCCCGTCCATGCCGAGCGCCCATTGGATGTTCCAGGTGATCAGTTTCATCGGTCATTCTCGGATGGGGAAAAGTGCGGAAACCTTCAGCGGATGCCGGCGCGCATGAAGCTCTGCACGAACTGACGCTGGAACAGCAGGAAGCCGATCAGAAGGGGAGCGGAGGTCATCAGGGTCGCGGCGCAGATCACGGCCCAGTCGACGCCCTGGTCGGAGGACGAGAACACCTGCAGGCCGACCGTCAGGGGCCGTGCCTCGACGGAGTTCGTCACGATGAGCGGCCAGAGGAAGTTGTTCCAGTGGTAGCTCACCGACACCAGTCCGTAGGCGATATAGATCGGCCGCGCGAGGGGAACGTAGACCTTGAGGAGGATCTGCAGGCCGCTCGCACCCTCGACGCGCGCGGCGTCGTCGAGCTCCTTCGGCACGGTCTTGAAGGTCTGCCGGAGCAGGAAGATCCCGAAGGCGGAGGCGATGTAGGGCAGGGCGATCGCCGGGATCGTATCGACCAGGCCGAGCCGGCTCATGGTGCGGTAGTTCTCGACGATGAGGACGTCGGGCATGATCATGAGCTGGGCCAGCACCAGGGCGAAGGCGACGTTGCGGCCCCAGAACTCGTAGCGCGCGAAGGCATAGGCGGCGAGCGTCCCAAGTATGATCTGGCAGGCGAGGATCAGCGTCACCAGGACGAAGGTGTTGAGGAAGTAGCGCGCGAACGGCGCCGCCGCCCAGGCCCGAGCGAAATTCTCCAGCGTCAGAGGAGCGAAGAGGCTGAAGCGGGTGGTGAACTCGCTCGGATGGAACGCCGCCCAGACCGCATAGGCGAGCGGCAGGATCCAGAGCACCGCCAGCAGCGCCGCACCCACGCTTTCGAGCGCAAGCCAGGCGCCCTTCGGCGCATAAGGGTCGACGCGGGGCGGCACCACGGCCCGGCCGTGCGGAAGCCAGCGCGACCAGAGCGGGCGCCGGCTTGGCGCGGCGGGAACGGGATCGGCTGCTCTCATGGGATGGGGATCCAGGGGCCGGCCTACTCGGGACGAGGCGTTCATCGGTAGTGGATCCGCCGTTCGAGCCAGCCGTACTGGATCATCGCCACCGCGGCGAGAAGCGCGAGGAGCACGACGGTGAGGGCCGCCGCATAGGTCGTGTCCCAGAAATTGAAGCCGACCTGATAGATGTAGAACAGCAGGAGCGTGGTCGCGTTGTCGGGGCCGCCGCGGGTCAGCACGATGATGTGGTCGACCATGCGGAAGGCGTTGATGACCGCGTTGATGAGCACGAACAGCGTGGTCGGCATCAGGAGCGGGAACTGGACGCGACGGAAATAGGTCCAGCGTGATGCGCCTTCGAGCGCCGCTGCCTCGGCGAGCGTCGGCGAGATGGTCTGGAGGGCGGCCAGGTAGAAGATCATGAAGAAGCCCGCCTCTTTCCAGATCGCCACCACGATGACCGCGAAGAGCGCGGTGTCCTTGGAGCCGAGCCAGTTCTGCGCGGGCGCCCCGAAAAGGGCGCTGATCTGCTCGAGCAGGCCGTATTGCGGCGTGAAGAAGAAGAGCCAGATGTTCGCGACCGCGATCATGGGCAACACGGTCGGCGTGAAATAGGCCATGCGGACCAGGGTGCGCCCGGCGATGCGGTCGTTGACCCAGACAGCCATGAGAAGGGAGAGCGCGATCGACACCGGGATGGTGCCGAGCGCGAACCAGAGATTGTTCGTGAGCGATTGCCAGAAGATCGGGTCCTCCAGCATCACCGTATAGTTGTCGAGGCCGACGAACCGCGAGGGCCGGCGCGGGCGCGGCGTCGAGTAGAAGCTCTCAATGATGCTCGCCACCGCGGGCCAGTGGGTGAACACCACGAGGCAGGCCATGGCGGGCAGGAGCAGGAGCCAGCCATGGATCGTGGCGGTGAAGCGATTGTTCATCGGCGGCGCTCGGGTCCAGCCGGGGCGGAAGCCCGCCCCGGCTGGGAGATAGGATGGCTCAACGGTAGGGACGGAGGATGCGTTCGGCCTCGGCCTGCGCGTCGTCGAGCGCCTGCTTCGGCTGCTTCGTCCCGGTGAGCGCCGCCTGGAGGCCGTCGTTCAGGGCCTTGGTGACGCGCTGGTTCTCATGGGTCGAGAGTTCCGCCACCGCGAATTCGAGCTGGTCGCGGGCAACCGCGGCCGGCGGGAACTCCGCGACGTACTTCTCCATCGCGGGCGTCTTGTAGGCGTCGGGCCGGACCGCCACGTAGCCGGTATCGATGCTCCACTGCGCCGCGCGCTCGGGCGTCGTGATCCACCTGATGAACTCGAACGCCGCCTGCTGCTGGGCCGGGGTCGCCTTCTTGGAGATGTAGAAGTTGCCGCCACCCGTCGGGCTACCGGGCCGCTTGCCGGCCGGCAGCATGCCAACGCCGAACGGGAATTTCGCGTTTGTGCGCACATTGGTGAGGTTGCCGGTCGTCGTCCACATCATGGCGACCTTGCGCTCGAAGAAGTCTCGCGGGGTCGTCCCCCATTCCACGATCCCGGGCGGCTGCACCTTGTGCTTCGCCGATAGGTCGACCCAGTACTGCAGCGCCTCGACGACCTCGGGCGCGTTGTAGTTGGTTTTCGTCCCTTCCGGGTTCATGAGCAGCGCGCCGGCCTGCGTGGTCAGGCCCTGGAACAGCCAGTAGGGGAAGCCGGACGATGGGATCTGGATGCCCCATTGCGTCACGTTGCCGGAGGCATCGCGCTTGGTGAGCTTCTGGGCGAACTCGAGCTGCTCCTGCCAGTTCTTCGGCGCCTTGTCGGGATCGAGCCCGGCTTCCTTGAACAGCTCCTTGTTCCAGTAGAGCACGATGGTGGAGCGCTGGAACGGCACGCCCCAGGTCTTGCCGCCGGTCTGGCTGTTCGCCATGAAGCCGGGGAAGAAGCTCGCGAGCCACTTCCTGTCGTCCTCGGTCTTTACGAAGTCGTCGATGGGGACGATCGCGTCCTCGTCGATCAGCGTGAACATGTCGGTGGAGAGCAGCACCGAGGTCACGGGCGGCGTGCCGCTCTTGTGGGCGGTGAGCGCCTTGACGATCGTCTCCTGGTAGGTGCCCGCATAGATCGGGTTCACCTTGATCCCGGGCTTCTCCTTCTGGAAGTCGGCCGCGAACGCATCGATCAGCTTGGTGATCGGCCCGCCGACTGCGACGGGATAGAAGAACGAGATCTCCTGCGCGGACGCCTGCGCGAATGCAGGCATCGGGAGAGTGCCCGAAGCCAGGGCCGCAGCCCCCGTGATGAATTGCCGTCTGTCCATGTCTGTCCTCCCTTTGGGGCCGGCTCGCTGCGCCGGCCGTCGTTGTCCGTCCGGTCGGCGCGACCGGCTTATCCTATGTCGATCCGACGATCCGATGACAGGTCGAACCAATGCGCCTGCTCGGGATCCCAGGCGAGGGCGATCGTCTCGCCGGCCTGGGCAACGACGCGGCCCGGGCGCCGCACGATGAAGGGGTGGCCGCCGATGCGGGTCTCGATCAGCGTGTCGGCGCCGAGAAACTCCGCGGCGACGACCTCTGCCGGCAAGCCGCCGGACCCCAGGCGCACGGATTCCGGGCGGATGCCGATGGCGAGCCGGTCCGGCGCGATGCCTGCGGGCGGCCGGGCGAGGCCCGGAGCCCCCGCAATGGCGGCGAGCGGGATCACGTTCATCGGCGGCGTGCCGATGAAGCGCGCGACGAACGGCGTGGCGGGACGCTCGTAGAGCTCCGCGGGCGGCGCATCCTGCTCGATCCGGCCGGCGCGCATCAGCACCACCTGGTCGGCCATCGTCATGGCCTCGACCTGATCGTGAGTGACATAGAGCATGGTGATGCCGAGCCGGCGCTGAAGGTCGCGGATCTCGCGCCGCATCTCGACGCGCAGCTGGGCGTCGAGGTTCGAGAGCGGCTCGTCCATGAGGCAGACCGGGGTGCGCGCGACGATCGCGCGCCCGAGCGCGACCCGCTGCTGCTGCCCACCCGACAGCTGCGACGGCTTGCGCTCGAGGAGGGCGTCCAGCCCCAGGATCCCGGCCGCTTCCTTGAGGCGCGCGTCGCGCTCCGCCCGGGGGACGTCGCGGACCCTGAGCCCGAACACGATGTTCTCCGCGACCGAGAGGTGCGGGAACAGGGCATAGCTCTGGAACACCATCGAGATGCCGCGCCGGGCCGGCGGCAGGCCCGTCACGTCGCGGCCCGCGATCACGATGCGGCCAGCACTCGCCGATTCGAGGCCGGCGACCAGGCGCAGGGTCGTGGACTTGCCACAGCCCGAAGGGCCGAGGATCGCGACGAGATTGCCGCGTGCGACGGAAAAGCTGACGTCCTCGACCGCAGGCGAACCGCCCCAGCTCTTGGTGACGCCGGAGAGCTCCACGTCCGCCATGCCGTCAGCGCCTGCCTGCTGACAAGGACCGGAGGGCTGCTCGTTGACGTGGATCGGTCATTGTTCCGCCCCCTCGCGGCTCTACTGGTCCAGATTCCGGCGGGCTTCCGAAGGGTGGGGCCCGAAAGCCCGGCCCTGCGGTCCGCGCGCCGATCATTCCGATACCGGGAGACCGCTGTCCAGTGGGGTCCAGCCATTCCCGATCCCGGGTGGCGCTGGACACATCCATCGTGATTCTCGACGAACATCGCATGCCTGCTACGCTCGCAATATCGTGTCGGGGCCGGACAAGTCTCTTGTAGATGAAGGCGTCCCATCACACTTGTCATCCAAGGGTTCCCATGCGCCCGATCTTGCCAAGGGAAGGCTTGAGAAACACGCGATGAAGCGCTTCTTCGGTGCGGCTACGCTTGCAGCCGCGATCGTTGCTTCACCTCACGCGAGGGCCGACGAGAACCCGTCCTTCTGGGACTTGAAACCGCAGGAGCTTCGCACCCTCGTGGCCGCGCCGCAGGTCATGGTGACCCGCACGGCCTCGGGCGTCGACGCCTATTGCCGCTGCCCCGTCGTTCTCAAGCCGCACGAGATCCCGGAGGCGATGAAGAAGGCCATCATCGCGGTCGAGGACAAGCGCTACCTGGCCCATGGCGGCGTGGACCTCATCGCGCTGGCCGCCGTGCTGCGCGGAGGCCTGAGCCGCGGCGGCAGCACGATCCCGATGCAGCTCTTGAAGAATCTCGTCTTCCACGATCTCCAGCGCCGCGACATCATCAGCAAGATCGAGCGCAAGGGCTCCGAGGTCTGGCACGCCGGCAGCTTCGACGGCGCGGTCGGCAAGCAGGAGCTGCTCGCAGCCTATCTCAACCAGATCGAGTTCGGTGGGCGTGAGATCGTCGGCCTCTACCGCGCGAGCCGGCACTATTTCCGCAAGGAGCCCCGCGACCTCAACCTCTACGAGGCGGCGCTCCTGGCCGGCATGGTGCAGGCGCCGGCCCGTCTCAATCCGCTGAAGGAGGCTACCCGGGAGCGGGCGCATGCGCGCGCAAAGCTCGTGCTCGGCCTCATGGTGGAGCAGGGGCTCATCACCGCCGCCGAGAAACGCCGCGCCGAGCGGACGGGCATGCGTCCCGGCATCCTGCCCGAGTTCAAGATCCAGGCGCAGGCCTTCACCGAATGGGTGGTCCAGAGCTGGGCGTCCGAATACGTCAAGGAAGGCGAGACGATCCGGTTTTTCGTCACGATCGAGCCGCGATACCAGCGGCTGGCGGAGACGCACCTCGCGGGTCTCGTCCGCACCGGCGCGGTCCCGCCCGAATATGAGGCGGGCGCCGTCATGATGACGGAGGACGGCCGCGTGCAGGCCATGGTGGGCGGCGTGGACTGGTCGCAGCGGCAGTTCAACAACGCCGTGAAGGCGAGCGTGCAGCCGGGGTCGACCGCAAAGCTCCCGCTCCTCGTTGCCTCCTGCGAGGCGGGGCGCGGACCGGAGAGCCGGGTGGTGGATCTCCCGGTCACCGCGACCTGGCCCTCGAACGGGGCGCTCGGCTACCGGGGCGAAACGACGCTCAAGGAGGCGTTCGCAACCTCCCGCAACGCCGCCGCCGTCCGGCTCGCCCAGGAGATCGGCGTCCGCAAGGTCGCGGAGGCGAGCCGACGGCTTGGGATCGACCCGGGCCCCGACCCCGACGCCGGCTTCGTGCTGGGCTCGTTCTCGACCAACGTCACGGCGATGACCGCCGCCTATGCGGCCGTCGCCAATGGCGGCTACCGCGTGGAACCGACCGGAGTGCTGGCCGTCGTGGACGGGCGCGGACAGGTGCGGGCCAACTTCCTGGAGCCGGACCGCACCCGTGTGATCCCGCAGAAATGCGTCGCGCCAATGCGCACGATCCTCGGCGAGGTCGTCCGCAGCGGGACGGGGCAGGGCGCCGCCCTCGGGCGCTGGAAGGCGTACGGCAAGACCGGCACGACAACCGGCAACGCGGACGCCTGGTTCGTCGGCTGGAGCGAGGGCCGGGTCCTCGGCGTGTGGATGGGCCGGCGCCGGGACGCGACGGGGCAGGGGCTCGCCGGCCGGGCTGCCCCCGCGGAGTACTTCCGGCGCCTCGCGGGCGGCGCCAACGCCATGGCCGAGTACCGCGCCGATCAGGAGCGCAACAACGGCACGCGACCTCCTCCAAGTCTGGAGACCGCTGCGGATCAGGAGCGCCCGAAGCTCCGCAAGCCTCCGTTGAGGGAGGCCGATGTCGGGCGCGCGGACAGGGCTCGCGGCCCTGAAGCGCGATCGGATACGGGACGGGCGGATCGCGCCCGCGGCACGGAGGCGCGGACCACGCAGCCTAGGCGCGACGTCCAGCCGTTCCGGCCCCAGGTCGCCCAGCCGAAACCCCTCGCGCGCTCGCCCGGGATGCAGGCCTACGAGCGCTGGCTGGAGGAGCCCTGGCCGGCGGACGAGCCGTGGCTCGAGGACGAGGGGTTCTCCGAACGCTGGTGAACCTCGTCCCGTGACATGCGCTGCACAGGCGTCGCGCCCCTTGCGGGGCCACCCCAGCCCGGCGCAGGGTGGCGCCCTATCACAGGAGCCGCCATGCAGCACGACGCCAACCTGACGGTCGAACGGCCAACCTTCGTGACGCACCTGGAATGTTCCGCGACGGGCGAGCGCTACCCGGCGGACCAAATCCACAACCTGTCGCGGGCCGGCAAGCCCCTCCTGGTCCGCTACGATCTCGACGGCGTCCGCGCCGCGCTCAGCAAGGAGGCCCTGGCCTCTCGTCCACCGGACCTGTGGCGCTACCGTGAATTGCTTCCGGTGCGGCAGGCCGCCGACATCGTGAGCCTCGGCGAGACCGTGACCCCCCTGATCTCTCTCCCGAAGCTCGCAGGGTCCGGCGGCGAGCTCCTCGTCAAGGACGAGGGGCGTCTGCCGACGGGCTCGTTCAAGGCGCGCGGTCTCGTGATGGCGGTCTCTATGGCCAAGGCCCTCGGCATCCGCCACATGGCGATGCCCACCAACGGCAATGCCGGCGCGGCGCTCTCGGCCTATGCGACCCGGGTCGGCATCCGCACGACGATCTTCTGCCCGGAGGACACGCCCGAGGTGAACGTGTCCGAGATCGCTCTCCAGGGCGGCGACGTCTACCGGGTCAACGGCCTGATCGACGATTGCGGGCGCATCGTCGGGGCCGGGCGGGAGAGCGTCGGCTGGTTCGACACCTCCACCCTGAAGGAGCCCTACCGGATCGAGGGCAAGAAGACGATGGGGCTCGAGCTGGCCGAGCAGCTCGGCTGGGACATGCCGGACGTGATCTTCTATCCCACGGGCGGCGGCACCGGCCTGATCGGCATGTGGAAGGCCTTCGACGAGCTGGAGCGGATCGGCTTCATCGGGCCGAAGCGGCCCCGCATGGTCGCCGTGCAGGCCTCCGGCTGCGCGCCGATCGTGCGGGCCTTCGAGCGGGGCGAGGAGCATGCGCCGCGCTGGGAGAACGCGCACACCATCGCCTCCGGGATCCGCGTGCCAGCCGCCGTCGGCGATTTCCTGATCCTGCGCGCGGTGAGGGAGAGCGGGGGCTATGCGACCGCGGTTGACGATGCCGAGATCCAGGCCGCCCTCGACGAGGTCGCCCGCGAGGAGGGGCTGCTGCTTTGCCCCGAGGGCGCCGCGACCTATGCGGCCTACCGGCAGGCGCTGCGCGACGGCCGCATCGGCGCCGGCGACCGCGCCGTCCTGTTCAATTGCGCCACCGGCCTCAAGTACCCGCTGCCCCGCCAGGAGAAGGCCATCGACAGGCATCAGCCGGTCGACTGGTCGCAGTTCGGCTGAAAGGACCGGGACTGCGCCCGGCTCCCTGGCGTCGGAGCGCGATCCCGGTGTTTTCATCCGGCGCTCGCATTCCGTCCCGAACGACCAGAAAGCAGCGTTCAAGCCCTTGCAATCGCAGAGGCAATCCCCATATCGGGTTTACTCCAGCGGACATCGTGTGGACTTCGAAGGCGGCGGGCGTCACCGCCGGACTTCGATGAGGCTGTGCTCGGACGGATGTACTCCAGCATGGCTATGCCTCGCGCCTGCCTGACGATGCAGGCGCCCGACTGGTACCCCTTTAGCCCAGGCCCGTAGCTGGCGCGGCGGAGATGCGAAGGCATCCCAGCCCGTTCGCCCCGGAGCCTGGGCTTTTCCATATCGGCCCCGCCGCAGCAATCCCGATCCGGCGCCCGGCCCCTCGGGCAGGACCCGAACCGACTTGGCCTCGTGAACAAGCGGGGGCGACGCGGGTTGTCCCCAGTCGTTGTCCGGAGGCTCCGATGGCTGGCACGGTTGCGGATTTCATCTGGGAAAGGCTCCAGGCCTGGGGCGTGCGCCGGGTGTTCGGCTACCCCGGAGACGGCATCGGCGGCCTCGTCGGGGCGTTGGCCCGGACCGAGGGCGCCATCGATTTCGTGCAGGTGCGGCATGAGGAGATGGCGGGCCTGATGGCCTGCGGCACTGCCAAGTTCACGGGCGAGGTCGGGGTCTGCATGGCGACCTCCGGCCCGGGTGCGATCCATCTCCTGAACGGCCTCTACGATGCCAAGCTCGACCACCAGCCGGTCCTTGCCCTGGTGGGCCAGCAGGCCCGGACGGCTCTCGGTTCGCACTACCAGCAGGATCTCGACCTCCAATCTCTCTTCAAGGACGTGGCCGGCGCCTATGTCGAGACCGCCTTCGCCCCGGCGCAGGTGCCTCACCTGATCGACCGCGCCTACCGAATCGCCAAGGCCGAGCGGCGCGTGACCTGCGTGATCCTGCCGAACGACCTCCAGATGGCCGCCATGGAGATGCCGCCCCACGAGCACGGGGCGACGCATTCGGGCGTCGGCATCGAACTCTCCCCGGTGGTCCCCGACGCGGCGGCGCTCCGGCGCGCGGCCGATGTCCTCAACGCCGGCAGCAAGGTCGCCATGCTGGTCGGCGCGGGCGCGCTCGGCGCCACCGACGCTGTGATCGCGGTGGCCGAGCGGCTCGGCGCCGGAGTCGCGAAGGCGCTCCTCGGCAAGGCCGCGGTGCCCGACGACGTGCCGTTCTGCACCGGGTCGATCGGGCTCCTCGGCACCAAGGCAAGCTGGGACCTGATGCAGGGCTGCGACACGCTCCTGATGGTCGGTTCCGGCTTCCCCTATGCGGAATTCCTGCCGCCGGTCGGGCAGGCCCGCGGCGTGCAGATCGACATCGATCCCGGCATGCTGGGCCTGCGCTATCCCATGGAGGTGAACCTGATCGGGGATGCGGCCGCGACCCTGCAGGCGCTGCTGCCGCTCCTGCAGCCGAAGGCGGACCGCGCCTGGCGCGACCGCATCGAAGCGGCGGTCGCCTCGTCCTGGGACGAGGCCCGCTCGATGGCGATGACGAAGGCCGACCCCATCAATCCGCAGCGGGTCGCCCATGAGCTGTCGCAGCGACTGCCCGAGAACGCGATCGTGACGGCCGACAGCGGCACCTCCACCGTGTGGTACGCGCGCAACCTGCGCTTCCGACGCGGCATGATGGGTTCGGTCTCGGGCACGCTCGCGACCATGGGCTGCGCCGTGCCCTACGCGATCGCCGCGAAGTTCGCCTATCCGGACCGGCCCGTCGTCGCGCTCGTGGGCGACGGGGCCATGCAGATGAACGGCCTCAACGAGCTGATCACGATTGCCAAGTACCGGGGCCGCTGGACCGACCCGCGCCTCGTCATCATGGTCGTGAACAATCACGACCTCGCCTATGTGAGCTGGGAGGAGCGCATTCAGGCGGGCGATCCGAAATGGGAGGCAAGCCAGGTGCTCCCGGACGTGGCTTATGCGGATTTCGCGCAACTGATCGGGCTGGGAGGCCTGCGCGTCGAGGATCCCGAGCAGGTCGGCGCCGCCTGGGACCGGGCGCTCGCCGCCGACCGGCCCTTTGTGCTCGACATGGTGACGGACCCGAGCGTGCCGCCGCTCCCGCCTCATATCACGCTGAAGCAGGCCCGCGGCTTCATGGGCGCGATGCTGGCGGGCGATCCGGATACGGGCAGCGCGCTGGCCGATACGGCGCGGCAACTCGTCGGCTCCCTCTGGCCGACGGGCCGCTGAGCCGGCGGAGCGTCCCTGTCTCGTGCCTCCCTGGGGTGCTGGCCTCGCGGTAGCCTGTTGACCCTTCTTCCGCTTCCTGCGTCCGGGGGTGGTGCTATTCTCGGCCGCGAGGAAGTGAGCGGTCCAAACACACGGAGCACCGGGATCTCAGGGTTGAAGGAGAAACGCGGGCCCACCGCCTCGTCTGCGCTCGCCGGGAGCGCTGAATCGTCTGATTTTATCAGCAGGTGAGTCGATCACCTGGCGAAATTCCGCTTCCAAGGCCCGCGAAACGCTCAGTGATGGGTCAGTTTGAAACCTGCCCCTGTTGATTGCGGTGGAAAAGGCGGCAGAGTTAGACGCAGTTTGTCTGAGACGGCGTGGCGAGCCGGCCACACAAAATGTGCTTGTCGGGCCAGGAAACATGTATGGTGGCTGGGGCAAACAATGGGAGCCTTGAACGATGGGCAAAGCCTATTGGGTCGCTACGTACCGCTCAGTAAGCAACCCCGATGCACTGGCTGCCTATGCCAAGCTGAGCGGGCCGGCGATCATCGCTGCGGGTGGCCGCATCCTTGTGCGTGGAGTTCCGGCTCATGTCTACGAGGCAGGGCTCCAGGAGCGCACGGTTGTCATCGAGTTCGATTCCGTGGAGCAGGCCAAGGTGGCGCATGATAGCCCAGCCTATCAAGAGGCATTGGCCCTGCTGGCTGGCGGAGCCGAGCGCGACATTCGCATTGTCGAAGGAGTGTGAAACCCGCGCTAACGCTGCCGGGAACGCGTTCATGAGCCTGGGTGCCGCGATTGCTAGGATCAGGACGAACTTACACCGGCAAAATTCAAGCTGACCCACTGTCAAAGGCTGTTGACGCTTGGCTCCCCTCCCGCGATTCTCGCGCGGGAACGCGGGGCCGAGAGCGTGCTGGTCCGGCGCGGTTTCGCATAAGGTAACCCGGGTGGTACAGCGACCATGGACGAGGGAACTGATTACTACCGCGAGGCAGACCTCAAGCGCTTCACCCGGATCGGCCTCGTCGCGCTCGTCGTCGTCGCGTTGGTCGGGTGGTTCTTTTATCGCCGTGCGCAGAATGAGGTCAGTGCGGACAACAACGAGGCCTTCCGCCGATCGGCCTCGCAGCCGTCCGGATCCCGCGCGCCGTCCGATCCCGACAGCCTTGAGGCTCGGATCCGCAATTGGAGCCAGGGCCAAGCGGCCCGGTCCGGTGAGGCACCTCCGCGCTGACGTCCGGTCGGGCGCCGTTCTCGCGGCTTAGGTACTCTGGCCTATGCCCGCAGGCCGAATAACAACGATGCGCCGTCTCCCTTAATCTCCCGGCTCTCTCGTCAGCGTGCAATTCGTGCCGCAGGAGCTGGTGACCGATGGACCATTACCGGGAAGGCAACATCAACAAGTTCGCCATGGTGGGCGCGATGACGCTCATGGTCGTCGGGACGGGATTCTGGGGCCTGCGCACCTACGCGCAGAACGGGCTCAACAAGGATGCCCTGGAAGCGCCCTGGGTCGTTGCGGCGCGGTACGACCAGGGCGGCGGCAGGCCGCTCGTTCGGACGCTTGCGGCCCCGGCCGACGTGTCGGAGGCCCAGGAGAAGATCATGCGCTGGCGCAGCCAGAATGGGCAGTCGGTCCAATAGGCCGTCACTGAGCAGCAGATCCGGCTGCTGTGGCTTGGTGCTGGGCCGCTTATGAACGCTCGAGAGTTCTGAATGTGATCGAGTATCGCAGGCTCCCGACCGGCGGGATGCTGTGCTCCCATTCCCTCCGCGCCGTACCCCTGAGGAGATAGGCCGAGCGGGGCCCCACCACCAGCGAAGCACGCTCCCAGGTCGAACCCGCTCTCCGGCGCAGGCGGAAGGTGCAGGGGGCGAGGAGCGAGATCCCGATCACGTCTCCGAAGACACCCTTGTCCTTGTGCCAGCCGATCGCGGCGCCGGCCTGGTACTCGGTCACGAGGGCATGCGGGAGATCGTGAGCCTCGAGTCCGGCGAAGGATGCGGCTTTCTCCCGCAACCCGAAGAGGAAGGCCGGGAGATCGTCGGTGCGCCGGACGCGCTCCCGCGCAAAATCGTATTCCCACCCAAAGGAGACGACGCGGCGCTTGCCCACGAAGCCGTGGAACTCGAACGCGCGGTACGGCAGGGCGGCGCATTCGTCCAGAAGCACTTTCTCCTCGTTGGGGGAGAGGAGTTCGGCGCAGTAGCTGAAACCCTCCGGCAATGGCGCGGCGGGTGGCGGGGGAGGGGCGCCGAAGAGGTCGAGCTGCGGGCCAGTCATCGTTCCAGTGGGTCAGGATGCGCCCGTTCGGGCGGTGGAATCTTCTGCGAGATAACGGCGCTGCAGGTGCGTTCGGTACACATCGGCTCCGAGCGGCCGACCCGTGGCGGCCACGAGGAGATCGTCGGTCCCGAGCAGGCTGGCCTTTGCGTGGACATTGGCGCGCAGCCAGAGTCGGAGAGGCGTGAAGTCTCCTCGGGCGAGACAGGGCAGGATATCCGGCTCGGCCCGGCAAGCCGCATCGAAGAGCTGCGCGGCCGTCATGGCTCCCAGCGTGTAGGTCGGGAAATAGCCCCAGGCGCCACCGGGCCAGTGGATGTCCTGCAGGCATCCGCGCCGATCGTCCGGCACTTCCAGGCCGAGGAGGTCGCGGATCCCGGCGTTGAAGGCCTCCGGCAGGTCGTCGATGGAGATGCGGCCAAGGATCAAAGCCTTCTCGACATCGTAGCGGACGAGGATGTGAGCCGGGTAAGTCACCTCGTCGGCATCGACGCGGATGAAGCCCGGCGCGACGCGCGTCGCGATCCGGTGGAGATTGTCGGCGCTCCAGGCATCCCCCTGGCCTGCGAAGGCCTCGCGAACGAGCGGTGCGAGGTAGGAGAGGAACTCCGGAGTCCGGCAGGCCTGCATTTCGACCAGAAGGGACTGGCTCTCGTGCATGGTCATGCCGCGGGCGAGCCCCACCGGCTGTCGCCGCCATTCCTCGGGCCGCCCCTGCTCGTAGAGGGCGTGTCCGGTCTCGTGGAGCACCCCCATGAGCGCGCCAAAGAAATTGCTTTCGTCGTAGCGGGTGGTGATCCGGACGTCGCCCGTCGATCCCCCGCAGAACGGGTGCAGGCTGACGTCGAGGCGCCCGCGGTGGAAGTCGAACCCGACGGCGCGCATCAGCTGTTCTCCGATCGCCCGCTGGATACCGGTCGGAAACGGCCCCACGAGCTCCTGGACAGGGGGGCCGGCCTCCTGGCGCGCCCGGGCGGCGCGGATCAGGTCCGCGAGCCCGCTGCGCAGTTCCGCGAAGATCGGGTCGATCCGGGCCTGGCGCAGGCCCGGGTCGTAGCTGTCGAGCAGGGCATCATAAGGCGAAAGGCCCAGCGCCTCGCCTTTGGCCTGGCCGATCTGGCGCTGCAGGGACAGAACCTCCCCGAGATACGGCCGCAGCTTGGCGAAATCGCTGTCGCGCCTGGCCTCCCGCCAAGCCATCTCGGAGCGCGAGACCGCGCGGGAATTCGCCTCGACGAGATCGGCCGGGACGGCCGCCGCATGCAGGTAAAGGCGCCGCATCTCGCGCAGGTTGGCACTCTGCCAATCGCTGAGGCCCGCCTGGTCCTGGGCGGCCTGGTCGAGAAGCTCCCCGGTCGAGGAGGCCGTGAGGATCTCGTGCGCGAGACCTTTCAGGGTTGCGAGCTGGTCCGCGCGTCCGTCGCTGGCGCCGTCCGGCATCATGGTCTCGGCATCCCATTGCAGAATGCCGAGGGCATCCTCGATCGAGGCCAGGCGGGCGAACCTCGCTTCGAGCGAGCGGTAGGCGTCCATTGCGGGATATCTCCGGTTGGTCGAACAGGCTTCAACGCAGGATGCCCCGCGATGGTGCCAGATGCACCGTTCGGACCCTCCGCGTCCAGTTCGGGTCCGCATGGACGGCCGCCCCACTCCTCCATGACATCGGATGCACCGGGACCGTTTCCCGGTCCGCCGGAGATCTGCCCTCAGCCCCGTGACTTCGAACCTGGAGCCCTCTCTCACGTCACCCGCTGCCAGGGGGCGGCGATCGCTTCAGCGCAAGCCGGGAAGACAGATCGGAGGCATCGGGGACGATCCAGGCGCCGATCGGCTGGGTTCGGCCGCGCATCGCGAGGGTGCGGTGCTCCCGATCGTCGAGGTCCAGGCCCGCCAATGCCGCAAGATCCTCCGAGATCACGATCTCGACGTCGAAGTCCTTGGCGAGGCCTTCGAGGCGGCTCGCCGCGTTCAGCGTGTCGCCGACGGCGGTCAGGTTCATCGCGGCCCCGTACCCCATCTCGCCCACCACTGCCGGGCCGGCGTGGAGGCTCATGGCGATCTGGAGCGGGTGGTCGAGTTCGCTGGCATAGAGCTCGTTGAGATCCGCAACGCCGGCATGGATGCGGAGCGCCGCGTCGACCGCCTGCCGGGCAGCTGTCCGCGGATCGGTATCGAGGCCGAACAGGGCGAGCGCGCCGTCGCCGATGAACTTGTCCATATGACCGCCTGCGTCCTCCACGGCGCGGCCCACTGTCTCGAAGTAGCGGTTGAGGATGAAGACCGTATCGAAGGGCAGGCGCTTCTCGGTCAGGCCCGTGAAGCCGCGCAGGTCGCAGAACAGCACGGCGATGTCCCGCTCCTGCCCCCGCATGGCGCGGCTGCTCGCGCCGCCCGCCACGAGACCGTCCCGCGCCAGCACGGGCACGACGGTCAGGTCCTGGGTCGGCCTGAACTGGCAGGCGAGCCTGACGTTCGGCCCGGCCTTGATGCGCGCGAGCGTCGCGCGCTCCTGCGCAGACGGAGGCGGCTGGGCCTCAAGCCCCGTGACGATGCGGATCCGGCACGTGGAACATCGGCCGCGTCCGCCGCAGACGGACGGGTGCGGGATCCCGGCGCTGCGGCTCGCTTCCAGGACGCTGAAGCCCCGCGGCACCGTCACGACCCGCCCGCCCGGGTAGCCGATGCGCAGGCGGGTCGACCAGCGCCAGCTGATCCGGGCCGCTCGGGCCACGAGCGTCCCGCCGACCAGCACAGCGAAGACGGCATAGAGCCCGGTTCGGATCTGCGCGAGAACGTCCGGGGGCAAGCCGCCGGGGGGAGCAGGCCGAGGCGGGGAGCGGGCGATCTCGCCGCCGGCCTCGGCAAAGCCGAGCAGCGCCAGCACCGGGACGAGCAGGGCGCCCGTATAGAGAAGCAGGGCCCAACGCGGGAACCACGGCTTGGCGCGGAGCCAGAAATAGATGCCGAGACAACCGTGCAGCCAAGCGATCACGAGCGCCACGGCCTGCCGGACGCCGTTTTCAGGCGCTGACAGCCAAAGGCTGCGGACCACGTCGGGATACCCGGCCTCCTGCCCGGCGAGGACAAGCTCGATTCGCGTGGCCGCGACGTGCGGGATCAGGAGGAGCGGGAGCGCGAGGCCGAAAACGAGCTGAGCGGCCTCGCGCAGCGGCATGCGCAGGGTGCGGCGGCGGTAGATCGCCTGGAGCGCGAGCAGGAAGTGCAGAAGGAGCGACCCGTAGAGCAGAACCGTGCCCACCGGATTGCGCCACAGGAGGTTGAACCAGCGGCGCCCTTCCTCCATGGCATCGAGCGAGACCAGTCCCAGCGCGTGATTGCTGAAATGTGTCAGCAGGAAGAGGCCGAGCACGAGGCCGGTCACGAGGCGCACCTCACGCAGCCGCACAGGGCTTTCGAACGGGGGAGGCCGCGCGGTCAGCTTCGGCTCGTGCGGAGCAGGGGGCATGGAGCGGAGCGTCCGGGTCAGCCGCGATCCCGCGGCATCGAAGAGGGAAGGAGCGCGCCACGAGGCCCTTCAGATCGGGTCACGTGCGCCGGCGCACATGCAGCACCGCGTGAGCAGTCTATCAAGAAGATGCATCGCTTCGATGGTTCGAGGCGCTGCAGCCCCTCTTGGGCGTTTCCTCCCTGAACTTCGGGCCGCTGGCGACAGCGGCCTTTTTTCTGTCCGCAGCCTTGGAGCAGCCGAGACTTGGGCAGCCCCCACGCCCGAAATCGGCCACGTCGGCATTCCCAGGGCAGATCTGCCGGCCACCAGGCCGCTACCCGCCCGGCGCGCCCTGCGCGTGCACATAAAGAGCGTAGATCGACTGGCTCGCCGCCATGAAGAGGCGGTCGCGCTTGAAGCCCCCGAAGCACAGATTGGCGCATCGCTCCGGCAGCCTGATCCGTCCGATGGGCTTGCCCTCGGGGGAGAACACCATCACGCCGTCGAGCTCGTCGCTGCCCATGCCCCAGCCGCACCAGAGGTTCCCGTCCGTGTCGCAGCGCAGGCCGTCGGCGGTGCCGGGGCCGCAATCGATCAGAGTCCGCTTGTTGGCGAGCCGCGTTCCCCCGTCCACCACATCGTAGGCGACGATCAGCCGGTTCGGCATGGCGCGGGATTCGACGATGTAGAGAATCGACTCATCCGGAGAGAAGCAGAGCCCGTTCGGTCCGCGCAGGCTGCCCTCGACGACCGTAGCCTCGCCCGATGGGTCCAGACGATAGACGTTCTGCGGCAGCTCCGGCTCTGCCCGAAATCCCTCATACGTACCGCTGATCCCGAAAGGAGGGTCGGTGAACCAGACGGAGCCGTCCGATTTGACGACGACATCGTTCGGCGAGTTCAGCCGGCTTCCGTCGAAACGGTCGATCAGGACCGTGACTGAGCCGTCGTATTCGGTGCGCGTGACCCGGCGCCCGCCGTGCTCGCAGGTGACGAGGCGGCCCTGCCGATCGCGGGTGTTGCCGTTGGCGTAGCTCGACGGCTTTCGGAAGGCGCTGACCGCACCCGTGACCTCGTCCCAGCGCATGATCGCGTCGTTCGGGATGTCGCTCCACAGGAGGTAGCGGCCGTCGCCGAACCACACCGGTCCCTCACACCAGCGCATGCCGGTGGCGATTCGCTCGACCGCTGCCGTGGCGATGCGGTAGCGGTTGAACGCCGGATCGAGCACCTCGACCCGCGGGTCGGGATAGCGCGACGACGGCCGCCATGCGCCGGACCCGTCGGAAACCTCTGTCGCTGGAATCACCGCTGCTCCTTCCGGTTGGAGCCGCGAGTATAGCGGATGGGTCGGGCGTTGCAGAAATCCGTCCAGGCCTCGGAGCCGCCACGGCGGGGAGCGCTCCGGCTCAGTCATCGCCCAGCGCGGGAGGGGTCCTTGCTCCGGGAGGCCGGCTTCAGAATTCGTCGCCCATGTCGAGCATGGCGGAGCCGTAAGTCGGCGCCGTGTAGGCGGCCGAGGCGGACGCCGAGGTGCTGACGGCCTGGGTCGCCGTGAACATGGCGACCGCGAAGGCCAGCGAGATCAGGCCGGAGGCGATGAAGTTCACGGTGCGGGTAGCGGTCATGGCGGCGTCTCCGGTCTCGATGGAAACGAGGTGTAGGGCCACGGGCTTCCGAAGAGCGTGCGCCGACGCACACCCGATTCAGCGGGGGCGTATGTCGATCGTCACCAACAGGCCGGTCTTCGGGTCGAGGATCGTCATCGAGGGAGCCCTCCAGTCGCTCGTCTAGCGGCGGGACATGGGCCGCCCGGCATCGCGCCGGGCTGAGGATGCAGGCAGCGGCCACCGGGACAGGGGCTTCCGGCGCGAGCCGTAGACGTTGCGGTTCAGGAGGCTTGCGATCTCGTCGGCGGCGGCGTGGTCGAGTTCCGTGAGCAGGAGACCGTCCAGAACAGCCGTTTGTCCTGTCACGGCGTCATAGACAGTCCAACCGACGCGGTCCGGCTTCACATCGTACATTGTGCCACCTTTTGAGATCGGCCTGAGCGGCCCGGCTGTCAGGGGAATGCGCGACACGAACGATTGATCCCGGCCACGCGGGTGTGCCTTCCAACGTGGTTATGGCTTCGTTACTTGCCGCGACAATCACGGGCAGTGGCGCATGCGCGATCAGGGGCGAAGCATCAATCCGGCCCGCACCCACAGGTCACGGGCTCCACATCCAGGCCGATCACCACAGCGCCGTCTCCCGTGACGCAGGCCAGGCCCTGCGCTCGAACGTCGTCGGAGCAGCGGAGCCACCTTCGCGCAACATCTAACGCAATGCTCGCGCAACACATCGGTCTTAACTCTTCGGGTGTCTTAACGGAGCATTTACCATGTTCTTCGCCCTCGACCTCGCCCAAGCCGCGGCCGGTCTCTTCGTCGGCCTGGCGCTCGCTCTCCTGGCCTATCCGGTGCGGGCCCACTGATCCCTGCCGAAATTCTCCCGTCGTCCTGCTCAGGGATTGCCGCAATGTCCTCCTATTCCGCCCCTCTGATCCGCGGCTTCTCGGTGCTCGGCATCGGCGCTGCTCTCGCCCTCGGCCACATCATGTTCGCGACCGCGGCGCCGGCGCCCGCCCGGATGATCGCGGAGGCACCGGCGGCCGTCCGCGCAGCCGACGTGGATGGCACCGCCTCAATCGCGCAGCGCACGTCTCCGTCCCACAGCTGCTACAGCGACCAGCAGATCGTGAAGAGCGTCCGCGGCCGGTGGATGCTCCTGCGCACGCTCGAATGCGACTGAGACGCGGTGGGCGTCGAGCCTGCCGGGTGAGCGGGCCCGCGTCACCCCGCCCGCAGGCGCTCCAGCGCGGTACGCTCGATCTCGATCCCGAGGCCCGGGCCCTCCGGCACCCTCACGATACCCCTGTCGTGATCGATCGGCCGGGTGAGGATCGCCTGCCGGATCGGATGCTCAGTGCGGTCGAACTCCAGCATCGGTTCAACCGGGCTGAGCGAGGAGGGACTGTGCGGCAGAACCGCGAGGAGCTGCAGCGCCGCTGCCAGCGCGATGCCCGTGCCCCAGACGTGAGGGATGTAGCGGACCCCGAAGGCCGCCGCCATGTCGGCGATCTTCTTGCACTCGCTCAGGCCGCCGGCCGCGCAGGTGTCGGGCTGGAGGATGTCGATGGAGCGTGAGGTCAGCACCTCGCGGAATCCGTACCGCGTGAACTCGCACTCCCCGCCCGCCACGGGGATGGAAAGCGCCGCCCGCACGTCACGGTAGCCCGCGAGATCCTCCGGCGGCACCGGCTCCTCGAACCAGCCGATATCGAGATCCTCGACCATCCGCCCGAGGCGGATCGCCGCCACGGAATCATAGGCATGGTTGGCGTCGATCATCAGCCCCACGTCCGGTCCGAGGGCCCGCCGCAACGCGCGGGTGATGCGCGCGTCCTCCCCGATGCCGAACCCGACCTTCAGCTTCACAGCGCCGAAGCCCTGGCCGACGTAGTCCAGCGCCTCCTCGCAGAGGTAAGCCTCCGGGTCGCCGGTTTCGCGGCGATACAGGCCGGTCGCATAGGCTTTGACCTCAGTCCGGATCGGGCCGCCCATCAGCCGGTGAACGGGGGCGTCGAAGAACTTTCCCTTGAGATCCCAGAGCGCGATGTCGACGCCGCTCAACCCCTCGATCACCACGCCCTTCTGGCCATGATCGCGGAAGCGCGCGTAGATCTCCTGCCAGAGCCAGTCGCTGCGCAGGGGGTCCGCGCCGACGAGGAGAGGGCGAAAGCTTTCGACCGCCGCGGCGGTGAGCCGGGCAGGGCCATAGCACTCGCCCCAGCCCGTGAGGCCCTCATCGGTGACGATCTCGACGATGGAAGCGGTGCGCGTCCCATACCAGGCGCGGGAATACGCGAAGGGCTGGGACAGGGCCGCCTCCAGGACGTGGGTCCGAACGTCAGTGATCTTCATGAACCTTCCTCCGGCGCAACAGGCTCGAAACGCCCAGGGCACCGTTATAGCCGCATCGATCCCGGCCGGGCGACGGGCCGCCCCGTCTTTCGCAGCGATTTCGGGCTAGCCCTGTTTCGGCGCTTGCCAGCCTGCGAAAAGACTGGCGACCTATAGGTCCATCCTCGCCGGATCGGGAGGTGCGCCTTGAGATTCCTATCTGCACTGCTCCTGCTGACCGTCGTTGCGACGCCTGTCACCGCCCAGCAGCCGCGACCGTCGACAACCCGCATGACCTGCGCCCAGGCCTCCGGCCTTGTGGCGTCGAGCGGGGCGGTCGTGCTCGCGACCGGGCCCATCACCTATGACCGCTTCGTTGCGCATGCAGGCCATTGCCCGCTCGGTCAGTTCGCGCAGCCGATCTGGGTCCCGACGCTGGACACGCCCCAGTGCCCGATCGGTTCGGTGTGTCGCGATCGCTCGCAGCGCTTGCGCTGACGTAGGAGAGGACGGGGTCATCTGCGAACGGGCGGTGCTTTGCCGGGTGGCATGGGCCTCCCCGCGCGGCGGTGCGGCGCTAGGTTTGCAAGGTGAGGAGATAGGGCAACTGGCGGCAGCATGATGGACCGGGGGCGAATGACGCTGTGCCGCGGGATGGCGGGACGCCCGGCGGCGCTCCGGCCGGGCCGCGCGCACGGCTGCCCCATCTGGCCGGAGGTCATGTGATGGCGGTGCTGCGCCGCAGCTTCCGTGATGACTTCATCGATGCGCTGGACCGGCTCGTGGAGCGGGGCGTCATCACGGGGTACGAGTCCGATATCGACGGGTACGGTCCCGTCCACGGCATCCATTTGCGTGTGACCGCATCCGGCCTCGAAAGCGCCGCCGACGTGGCGCTGCTTCGCGATAAGGTTCGCCAGGCTCTGGCCGATCTGACCGACAACATGCGAATCCAGGTCGACTGGCAGAACCCGGCCCGCGACTGAACGCCGGCCCAGGCGGTGACGAGGCCCGGGACCCCATTCGGAAGCTCTGGGAGGGCTCGCTCTCTTTCGAGTGCCACCCGGTTTGCGGATCGAGCCCCGCACCGCTCTTACGGGTCGCGCGTTTCCGGCGCAGTGGGTCGATGCGCAGGACCGCGATGGCGTGCGCGCCATCGGGGCTTCGCGACCGGTAACGTCTCCCGGGCGCAGGACCGCGCTAGCGGAGCGCCGGCTCGGCCGTCATCGGCTCGCGCCGGCCGCTGAGGCCAATCAGGGTCTTGACCCGTGCTGCCGCGCCCCAGCCTGAGCCCATGGCTCGCATCCGGCCCTCGGCGGAGTGGTCCAGTGCCGAGTCGCCGTCGAGGGGAGCAAGGACCATCTTCATGCCGTCGAGGTAGGCCTGCATGGGACGGCCCCGCAGCTTGGGGTCGAAATTCTCCGCGACGCGGTAGCGGCCGTCGATGGACAGCAATTCGGCCTGTAGGCTCTGGCAGAAGATCCGCGCGGTCTGGTCGCCGGTCGCGCCCGCGATGGCACGGCCCCGGAGCGTGCCGTAGACGTGGACCGAGCCCCCCGCGATGATCTCCGCACCGGATCCGACCGAGCCGATCACCGTGACGTCACCCTCTGGGAACTCGATGGTCTGGCCGGAGCGGACCGAGGTGCTGATCACCAGGGAGGCGGGGCGGGGGCGGGCCTCGACATTCGCCGTCTCCGGGGCCGTCGCCGCGGCGGAGTCGATTCGCGCCTGAAGATCCTGCACCAGCGCGACGAGATCGGTCTTCGAGAGAGCCCTGAGCGCGCGCGGACCGAGCGACTTCGCCTTGCGGGCCCGGATGCTCGGGCGCGTCACGAGGGCGGCGGACGGTTTCGGGCGCTTTCTGCGGCGGATGCGGTGCATGACGGCTCCTGCGTTGGTTTCCGCACTCTCACCCGGTATGGTTAACGTCCGGTTGCTACGCTCATTCGCGCGCGAAACGGCCTGCGCACCTGGGGCGGCATAAGGCTTGGTGCGCGAAAGCGGATCCCGCCCCTGCGATGAGGGGTGCCGTCGAACCGACAGCGGCCGCGAAATGCCCGTGGACGGCGTCCGGGCGCCATGCGGGCAGGGGCCCTCCCTAACCCTCTCTTTACCCTTCGCGACGACCTTCGGGGCGAGGTCAGCACCAGACTGAATCGTGCCGCTCCAACCCCACGGCTTCCATGCACACGACAAAAACAAATCCGGCCTTTTCCGACACGATCCCGAATCAGCGACCCCAGGAGCAGACCCGGTCCGGGCGCCAGGCGCCCGTCGTACCGGCAGCCCAGCCCGTGCCTTCGATCCTGCCGGTGGTGCCGCAGGCCCGATCGGCTCCGGCCGTGCGGCCATTGCAGGCGGACGAGCCGGCTTGGCGGAAAGCCTTTATCGCCGCTGACGGCGTCCGCTACACCCGGACCCCGGACCGTGTCCTGCAGGAGCGCAGCGGCCGCGTGCGGGCGGACGCGGTGGTTCAAGCGAAAGGTGGGTTGCGATCCGGACCGGTTCCCGCACCTGGGGCTGAACCGGAACCGGCGTGCCCGGTCCCGGCTTCGCCGGTGGAGGTGAAACGCGCCGAGGCGGTCGTGGACCGGCCGCTCTCGGGGGCCGAGATCGAGGACGAGTGGACGCTGGCGGAGAGCGCCTGGGCCGATCTGATCGATGAGGCGCGGGTGGACGCGCCCGTCTCCGAGGCTGTGGATCTGGAAGCGGTGGCTCCCGAGGCCGTGACGGCGGCGCAGGAGGCGAGCAGCGAGGAGACCTGCGTCGGCACGCTTCCCGTGCCGGCCAACGACCACGCCGTGCTCGACGTCCAGGCAAGCGACACGGCCGAGGAGGGCAGGGCGGTGCCGCCGGCGCCCGCCCAAGCGATCCATACCGCATGGTTCGTGCGTCCCGAGCTCTATTGGATCGAGGGGACCCGGTCGGAGCCTGAGACAGCGGAGGACGCCGCTGAGGCGGAGGCTGTGGAGGCCGCCTCCGATTTCCATGAGGACGAAGGTTCGGACGTGCCGGAAGTGGACCCTGCAGACGACCTCGCCGACCTCGTCGATGCGGGGTATCTCTTCCTGTACCAGGATGCCCGCTCCGCGAAGGCAAAGGCCCCGGAGAGCAGTCCGGCTGCGGTAGAGCCCCCAGTGACGCTGCCGGAGGTGCGCGCGATCGAGCCGGACTCGATGGAGATCATTCCGCCAGTCGTCGAGCGCGCCCCAACGCGCCGGTCGGGCCCGAGACGGGATTCGGGCTACGAGCTCCCGACGCTCGACTACCTGGCTGAACCTGTCGTCACGGAAGCACCCGTCGTCGCCGAGGATATCCTCGAGGAGACGGCCGGACGCCTTGAGCGCGTCATTCGCGACTTCGGGGTCAAGGGCGAGGTCATCCACGTCCATCCCGGCCCTGTTGTGACGTTGTACGAGCTGGAGCCTGCGCCGGGGACGAAGTCCTCGCGGGTGATCTCGCTGGCGGACGACATCGCCCGCTCGATGAGC
>JAESFH010000096.1_pt1 | contig 78591 bp, 94 predicted proteins | sample 9269381 | NCBI WGS metagenome assembly JAESFH01 (sample SAMN14504062, study PRJNA617094) | algae metagenome | isolation source: Aphanothece sp. CMT-3BRIN-NPC111 and co-occurring heterotrophs from well... | place: USA: Clark Mountains Wilderness, California | collected 2010-04-18
TGGCAGTCCTGGCAGGGGGACGGGTGTTCGCGGCGATGAAGCGCTCGCTCGGTCTTGGCCACCGCATTCGCCAAGGCCTGGGCGCCGCTGTTCTCGCGGGCGTTGCGACCATCATCCTCGGCCTCGATACCGGCCTTCTGACGCGCCTGTCTTATGCGAGCACAGCCGAGATCGAACAGTCCCTGCTCGATCGGGCTAATAATAGCTCCGAGGCATCTTCATCGAACTCCGTCGAGCCGAGCATGCGGCTGGCTGGAAACGGTGCTCGCCAGAGCTATCGCAGTAGCCTGCCGGTCGAGGGCACAATTCCATCTCTTGATGGAGCCGTGAGGTGGCTAAATTCGGAGCCGCTGACGGCGGAACAGCTACGCGGCAAGGTCGTCCTGGTGAATTTCTGGACTTACTCCTGCATCAACTGCATTCGGACGATCCCTTACGTGCGGGCATGGGCTGAGAAGTACAAGGACCAGGGGCTTGTTCTGATCGGCGTGCATGCGCCAGAGTTCGCGTTCGAAAAGCGGATCCACAACGTGCAACGCGCGATCCAGAACTTCGCAATTTCATACCCGGTGGCGATCGACAACAACTTCAAGATCTGGCGTGCGTTCAGGAACAATTATTGGCCTGCTCACTACATCATCGATGCGGAGGGGCGGATTAGGCATCATTACTTCGGTGAGGGTAGCTACGAGAAATCGGAGCAGGTCATCCAGGAACTGCTGGCTGAGGCAAAAGGCGGCCGCAGAACCGCCGGCGGCTTAGTCACACCAAACGCGCAGGGTGCGGAAGCTGCCCCGGACCTTGCCCGGGCGAAATCCGGCGAGACCTATGTTGGTTACCAGCGGGCCATGGGCTTTGCCTCGCCTGATCCGATCGGAGCCGACGAGGCGCGCGACTACACAGTGGGCCGGTTGCGGCTCAACCAGTGGGGGCTCACCGGGAACTGGACAGTTGGAGCCGAGCGGGCTGTGCTCAACCAGGCCGGAGGGGCAATCTCCTACCGGTTCCGGGCGAGGGACTTGCATCTTGTTCTCGGCCCCGATCCCGACGGCAAACCGGTGCGGTTTCAGGTGACCATTGATGGCAAAGCCCCGGGAGCGAGCCGTGGCGCCGACGTTGACGCCGACGGCAACGGGACAGTCTCTGAAACCCGGCTCTATCAACTGGTTCGCCAGGAAGGTGACGTGCAGGAGCGGACGTTCGAGGTTCGGTTCCTCGACGCCGGCGTCGAGGCTTACGTGTTCACGTTCGGCTAAGGAGAAGAAACGCAATGCTCATTGATGATCGGCGTCCTCAGGCCTCGCCAGAGAAAGAGCAAAGCGGCTGTGATTGGCGCAACGCTGGGACTTCTCGGCTTTGCCATTGCAGGTCAATTGCCGTCGGCCGCGGAGCCTCCGCGGCTGGTGCCAGTTGCCCTGGGCGACGTGCCCAAGGAGGAGGGCTTGCAGACGGCGGTGCTTGCCGGAGGCTGCTTCTGGGGCATCCATGGTGTGTTCCAGCACGTCGAGGGCGTCGTCAGCGCGACAGCGGGGTACGTGGGAGGAAGTGCAGAAACCACCAGTTACGAGCAGACGGAAACCGACCCCGAACCGGTTCGTGTCGTGTTCGATCCTCAGAAGATCAGCTATGGAACACTGCTTCGCATCTTCGTCTCGGCGGCCCACGGTCCCACCCAGCTCGATTGCCAGGGGCTAGACATTGGTCCGCAGTATCGCTCCACGATCTTTCCTTTGAACGACCGGGAGGCGAAGGTCGCAAACCGTTACATCCAACCTCTACGAGGCCAAGTCGTTCAAGTCAGCGATCGCAACGGCGCTCGAACTCGGGAAAACCTTCTATGAGACGGAGGGCTATCACCAGGCCTCCATGCACAACAATCCCGGGCAGCCTTACATCGCCGTCCATGAGCGGCCGAAGATCGAAGCCCTGAGCCGCTTCTTCCCCACGCTCTACCGAGCCCAACCCGTTCTGACTGCAAAGACCGTAGGTTGATCTGGGTGCGACTGAGGAATTGACGATCACGGCCCCGTCCCAGCCATATGCGTGGGGCTGTGCATAGAATTCGGGAGAACAGCGCTGCATCTCGGTGCAGCGCTGTTCTCGGTTTTAATGCGGACGGCCTTTCGTCTACATGACGATACAGTTTGCGAGCACGCGAACACATTCGGGATACGAACGGGCGTCAGGATCAACCTAACGATCCGAGGGTAACTGCGAGCCGCGGCTATTCGGTTCCCTCCGATTGTGTCAATGGGCATGTCCGTCGCGGGCCATGCCAGACATCAAACTAAATCCCTGTAAATTACAACGATAGACTGCAATGACCATGCTCATCAAGACGCTTGCCACGGCCGCGGCCGCGGCCGTTCTCGCCATGGGCGCCCACGCCCAAAGCGCAGGGGATGCTGGCAATCCCCCTGTGTTCTTCCCCATCAAGAACGAGCCCGCCCCCAAGCTGATCGTGGACGCCCCGCTGCCCGGACCCTTGGCCCGAGGCGCCGTCCTCATCCCTTACCGGACCGAGAACTTCCGCATCCTGCCGGTGTTCGGGGAGGCCGCCAGCAACGTCTCTCCACGGGTCGGGCATCTGCACGTCACCGTCGACGACTCACCCTAGCGCTGGGCGGACACAGGGGGTGGAACCAATACAATCGTGGTCGTCGGGCTGCCGCCGGGCCTGCACAAGGTGACGCTCGAGTTGGCCAACCCTGAGCATAACATCCTCACCGGGCAGACGGTGACGTTCACCGTGCCTGAGAAGGAATCCCACAAGCACTAAGGATTGTGAAACCTCTGCGTGAGGGCTTCCGAGGAGGCCCTCACCAGACAGTGCCCCGGCTTCCCTCAGCAGGTTCGGCTTCTATGCTCACTGAGCAAAGACGGGACTCTATACAGCCCCTCCTCACTGCCGTGGCAGCGGGGGAATACCGTTCTTCCACTCGGACCAGTGAGACACAATGTGAGCGACCATCCGGCTGCCCACCACGGCAATGTTGTCGACGGTCTCGGCGAACCCGCCCGCCGTTTGGCCCGGAGCCGGGTCGAGATGCTGTAGGGTCGTCTCGTTCGGGTTGCCCTGGTCGAAGTTTACGGCGCCGCGCAAGCACAGGAACCTTTTGTCTCCCAACGTCCGCTGGATCACCTGGGCGATTCCGGTCGCCTCCATCTCAGTGATGAGGTAATCATCAGCTCCGTAGAGCTTGGCGATGTACTGCGCCTGAGCGGACATGCCCGGACCATGGAGAAGGTGTCGCCCGTCATGTGGGTACCGGTCCTCACTGCGGGTGCCTGGCGGGCCGCCTCCTGGGGGTAGCGCATCCGGTAGGATCGCGCTGACTCTGAGTCTTTCAGGTCCGTCTTTCCCGTCAGTTGCATCGCCCAGCCGACGAGATCGGGATTGAGCTGGAATAGGCGCACCTTCTCATATCCCTTACGCGGCATGAAGGTCGGGGCGCCCGGCTCCCCCTCTTCCGGCGCCCAGCGATGGCCGAGGTCATAGTCGACGAGCCAGGTCGCCCAGCTGACGTCCGCGATAGTCCCGCGCTCCGGCGGCGTGCCGGCGATCCCACTGACGATGAAGTAGGCGTCCGACATGTCGAACTGCGGGTTCAGGATGATGGCCTGAACCGACGAGGACGATGCGACCTTGCCCATCCCGAGCAGGGATCCACAGACACCGTCCTCGTTGCAGTAGACCGGGTTGAGAGCGCCTTTGACAGCGATCGGCTTGCTCTGGCTGAAGTAACGCTCGTACCAGTGCTGGAACTCGCCGGCCCGGTCGCCGGTATTCTGGCCGATTTCGAACATCGTGCCGACGAAGACCTTAACCTTCACGGGCTCATCGGCAGCGACCGGCGATGCGGCGGCAAGTGTGAGTGAAAGGGCTGCTGCGGCAATTCGGGGGACTTGAGAAATGACACTAGGATCCTCCTTGCATGGTCAGCCTCACGAATAAGCACGTCCCCAGCCCGAGGCCACGGCCGACGGGCGCGCAATTCACCAACCCTTGAACAGGCAATAGCATCGTTTCTGCACACGATCCTCTCAGGCAGGGTATCCAGAGGCCGATATCCAAGCATTGATTCACCGCCCGGGCCGGGCGAGGACCATATCGCTCACTTGACCGCCACGAGAGGCTTTCCTTTCTCGACCAGATACGTGGCGAGCTCGGCCGCTTTGTCGCTGCCGACGTTCCTTGCTGCATGGGGCGTTCCGGCCGGGATGAACAAGGCATCGCCGGCCTTGAGCGTGACCGGGGGCTTGCCCTCAAACTGATATTCCAGTGTTCCTTCAAGGACATAAGCAACCTCCTCACCCGGATGCGTGTGCATGCCGAACGCCGCCCCCGGTGCGAAGTCGACCCGCACCTGGATGACCTCGCGTCCGGGCTGGCCGAGATCGTGCCGCAGGGCCTCGGTGCGCCCGATGCCTGAGGACCGTGCCATTTGGTTTTCCGGCTGCTGCGCCTGCGCCAGCTGCAGCGCCAATCCGCTTCCAACGAAGAGCACCGCTGCCGCCATCATCCGAGTTGCTTTCATGTGAGAATCCTTTCGTGGTTCAAACATTCATAGTTGAAGCCATACGTGGTCGTGTGATCAGGGCTCGGAACCGGCGTCTCAATAGGCGATCGCGGCTCGGACCTGCCGGCCACGACTAGCGGAGTGATCGGAATGCGGCCCGCAGCTCGGCGCTGAACAGCTCCGGCTGCTCCCAGGCGGCGAAGTGACCACCCCGGTCGACCTCGTGGAAGTAGGTAAGATTGCGGTAGGCGCGCCGGGCCCACGTCTCCGGGGCGCGATAGACCTCCCCCGGAAAGACCGTGATCGCCACTGGAAGCGAGATCTCAGCGGTCTTTTCCGAGGTCGCGGACAGAATGTTGGACTTGTTCTCCCAATATATCCGCGCGGCAGAGGCTGCGGTGTTCGTCAGCCAGTACAACGAAATGTCGTCCAGGACCTCGTCTGGCGACTTTTCGGGATCGCTGCTGCTATAGGTCCAATTCGCGAAACCCGGATGCCCGAGCATCCAGGCCGCGAGGCCTGCCGGAGTGTCTGTGATCGCAAAGCCGATCGTCTGCGGTCGCGTGCCCATCATCACGGCGTAGGATCTGCTCCCCATCCTCGCGTAGGCGCTGAGCTCGTCGAAGGTCGCACGTTCCTGGTTGGAGAGGCCTGCCGGCGCAGGCCCACCGGCGGCCAGTGCCTGGTCCACCTCGGGCGGGATCGTCGCCGGCAGGTTGAGATGGATGCCTAGGAGGCCAGTCGGCGCCTGGCGGGCCATGGCGCTGGAAATGGGGGAGCCCCAGTCACCGCCCTGGGCGACATAGCGAGTGTAGTCAAGGCGTTTCATCAGATCCGCCCAGGCTCGCGCAATGCGCTCAGGGTTCCAACCGGTCTCGGTTGGCTTGCCGGAGAAGCCGAAGCCAGGCATCGAAGGTAGAACGAGATCGAAGGCGTCCTCCGCCCGTCCGCCATGAGCCGGGGGATCGGTCAGCGGGCCAATGGTCTTGAGTAGTTCGAACACCGATCCTGGCCAGCCATGGGTCATGATCAGCGGCAGCGCATTGGGATGCTTCGAGCGAACGTGGACGAAGTGGATGTCGACGCCGTCGATCCTGGTCACGAACTGCGGCAGGGCATTCAGCTTCGCTTCCGCCTTGCGCCAGTCGTAGCCGGTGCCCCAATGCTCGACGAGCGGCGTGATCTTCGCGAGCTGGATGCCCTGTGACTGATCATTGACCGTCTCCCGGTCGGGCCACCGTGTCGCCACGATGCGGCGGCGGAGATCAACGAGTTGCTGTTCCGGAATGTTGACGCGGAAGGGGCGGACGGCGTCGCCGTTGGCTGCCTTGGCCAGGCCCGAGGGAAGCAGGCTCAGCGCAGCTGCGGCAGCCGAGACAGTCAGGAGGTCGCGCCGGCTTGGGTGCGATGATGATGCGATCATTGATCTTCTCCATAGCGGCAGTATGGAGGGGATGGCCCTGCACCGAGCGCCGCTGCGATAAAAGTTAAAGTGAGGTGAGGCCGGTACGAATAGGTGCTGTCCGGCAGACACTCTTTCGGACCATGCAACAGTGGAGTTCCCAGGTCGCTCCAACCTGATCGGGCGAGCGAAGCCAGTTGACCGTCGAGGCAATGAAAAGGACCTGTAAGTTGTATTCAGGATGTGCTCGCCTCAGGAGTCCGGCAGAATGCAAGCGCTGGTCTGAGGAGTTTACTTGGCGAACAGAGCCACGATCGGGGGCAGTTCCCGCGGGTTGGTATCCCAGGCACATGGTGCTGCGGCAAGCGCCAGCACGGCAATGGCGGCTACGAAAATACGCATTGAGCTTCCCTTTTCTATGGCTCGTGCTCGTCGGCGTGGTGCCGCCTTCGGGGCCAAACCGTGGCGGCACCCGAAGTCGGCGCTACTTAGACGAGCGTGATTGTGACGTCGATGTTCCCACGCGTGGCCTCGGAGTAAGGGCACGTCTGGTGGGCTTAATCGACGAGAGTCTGCGCCGTTGCGGCGTCAATGTCCGGCAGGCTGACGTTGAGGCGGGCTCGGAGCGAATACGCGTCGCTGGTCTTTCCAAGATCGGCCTCCGCATCGACCGCATGTTCCTTGGGAAGAGCAAACTCTCTCTTGGCGGCCGCGATGGCGACCGCGCCGATGAAGCAGGCCGACCACCCGGCTGCGAACAGTTACTCCGGATTGGTGCCTTTGCCGGGGCCGCTGGGAGAAGACAGCTTGATGGCAAGACGGCCGTCATCGCTCCAGGACGCGCCGTCGCGGCCGCCGGATGTACGGGTCCTGCCCGTATAAAGAACCTGATCGATTCTCGTCATGGTGTCGGCTCCGATGCTGCGACGTTGATGGATCGTGTCTTCAGCGAGGCCACCAGATGCCCGCTCCGCGTGTCCGGCATGTTTTCAGATCGGACGGAAATGTAAGCCAAAGTCGTTTTCAGCAGGCCTGATAAACGATGTTACAAAACCATCCGCTCGCGAGGGCAACACCGAACCGTACTCGTGACTGGCTATGCTCTGACACGCAGGTCCGGAAGGATCATGGCTGTATCCCAGTGTATCTACCCGACTCGATATTACACGGTCCTTCGAAATTGCCCCTGCGGGAACACAATAGAGATATATGAATGTCGGCTCCTGTGGTTCCGGTTCATCCAACGGGAAAGCAAATCAATGACAGAGGACATCAACCATTTGCGGCGACGCTTCGTGGGCGCGGCAGCCTTGACCATGGCGGCCCAACTCGGGGGTATTGGTGGCGCACGAGCCCAATCGAGCAACCAGGCGCCGTCCCGCCTTTCGGCGGTGACGCTGGGCACCAACTCGTCGTTCGCCTCGCTCAAGCAGGTCAACGCAGGCGTGCTGAATATCGGCTATGCGGAGGTCGGGCCCACTAATGGGGCGCCGGTGATCCTCCTGCATGGCTGGCCTTACGATATCCATACCTATGTGGATGTGGCGCCGCTGCTCGCCCAAGCCGGCTATCGGGTGATTGTGCCCTATCTGCGCGGGTATGGGACAACCCGCTTCCTGTCGAGCGACACGCCCCGGAACGGCCAGCAGTCGGCGGTCGCTGTCGACGGCATCGCTCTGATGGATGCCCTCAAGATCGAGAAAGCCGTCGTCGCGGGCTGCGATTGGGGCGCACGGACCGCCAACATCCTCGCGGCGCTCTGGCCGGAACGCGTCAAGGCCATGGTCTCGGTGAGCGGGTACCTGATCGGCAGCCCTGAGGCCAATCAAATGCCGTTACCGCCTAAGGCTGAACTGCAGTGGTGGTATCAATACTATTTCGCCACGGAGCGCGGCCATGCCGGGTACGAGAAATACCGGCGCGACTTCGCCAGGCTGATCTGGGAGCTCGCTTCGCCGAAGTGGAACTTCGACGACGCCACGTTCAACCGCAGTGCGGCGGCCTTCGACAACCCGGATCACGTCGCGATCGCGATCCACAATTACCGCTGGCGCCTTGGGCTGGCGGAAGGCGAAGCCCAATACGATGCTCTGGAGAAGCGGCTCGCCGAGTTCCCGGTGATCAGTGTTCCAACAATCACCCTGGAAGGGGATGCCAATGGCGCACCCCACCCGGACCCGGCAGCCTATGCCAAGAAGTTCCCGGGCAAGTATGAACATCGGCTGATCACCGGCGGCATCGGCCACAACCTGCCGCAAGAGGCGCCACAGGCCTTCGCTCAGGCCGTGGTGGATGTCGCTCGCGCCTGACACGCGGACGGCAGCCCCCATGGCTGAACTTGCCGGTGCTCGCGTGATCTTGATCACCTTCTCATGGGGGACGGGCACCGGCACGACCAAACCAGTAATGGCACAAGGGTCGGATGAATTCCTGTTGCATTAACTTGGCAAATTGGGGATGTTGTCGCTGCTGAGCTAGGCGAACGTGCTCTACATTCCTCTTCCCGGAAGGATGGCAACACAGCCTCGACCGCCTCAAGTTCCAGCAGACCCTAAAAACCCACATTCGACATCGATTTTGTTCTTTGATGATGTGTCGACGAGGAACACCTCAGTCACATTGTGGTCCAGGCATCGATTATCGGACCAACTTTTCGCCATCAGTACCATCGATGTCACATTTAGAAGCGCTAAAGCCCAAGCATACTCTCATTATGGCTGGAGGTCTTCTCCATGTACGATCAGATGCCCGTGGGCAGCTACCGGATGTCGGAATTCGACAATCGCGAGATCGCAGCTGCAGCAGAGTTCATCATCGAGGCGGCCTGTAACGCCACAAGCCTAGATTTCTCCCTGTGCCCCCCTCGCAAATCTGAGTAGGAGGCGGAAGACGGAAGCCAACCACGCTCCGCTTCCTGCGAGCGGTTCAAATTACCGACGGGCAGCATAAAACGGTACTGCACCCTCCTCCCGGACACCAGGCGTTGGCAAGACTTTGGCGATCCGCAACAGCCCGCTTGGCGCATGGCCGCTAATCACCGGCGTCACCGCACGTCCGGCGTCGGACGAGGCTGTGTGGAAAGTCGCGGTGGTTGGCTATCTGGCGTGCTGAGGCGGATAGCGGGCCGGTTCTTCTTGGTAGGGGCGGGCCTACGCAACTGCCGCGCCGCTCGGCGCTCCCCTGGGGCGGGAGCTTGGCTCATCGAGCTCAGCCGGCCCGGATGGCTGCCATCAGCGGTGCGATGCCCACAATCGTCATCACCCGTTTCAGGTTGTAGGCGAGCACCTGGAGGCCGATCTCCGTCCTGACGTTGTTCTGGCCACGGGTCAGGAAGTGGATTGCCCCCATCCAGCTCTTGAGTGTGCCGAAGACGTGCTCGAGGGGTGAGCGCCGCACCTGCATCAGCTCTGGCCCGCGCGCGAGCCGCGCTTCCATCGCGTCGAGCACGTGCTCGTGTTCCCAGCGCCGGACGCGGCGCTCCTTGCCCGTGGTGCACCCCGTCCTCATGCGACAGGTTCCGCAGCCGCTCGCCCAGTAAATGCCGATGTTCATGCCGTTCTCGACGGACGTACAGCGATGCGTGAGCGCCTCGCCGGCTGGACAGCGGTAGATGTCGCTCGAGGGCACGTAGACGAAGTCATCCTTGCCGAAGCGCCCATCGGCCACCGCGTTCGACGTGATCGTCTTCGGCACATGCGCTGTGATACCGGCCTTATCACAAGCCAGGACTTCCGGTCCGCTGTAGTAGCCGCGGTCCGCGACCACCTCGATCTGCTCGGCCGCAATAGCATCGCGCACCTTTCCCGCCATAGGGCTGAGCTGAGCGCGGTCGCTGCCGGTCATCACCACGTCGTGCGCGACCACCAGATGGTGCCTAGCCTCGACGGCGGCCTGCACGTTGTAGCCGACGATCCCTGAGCCGCGCGTGTTCATCGAGCGAGCATCAGAGTCAGTGAGAGACCCCTGGCCATCAGCTGAGGCGCGAAGCTGTGCATCGATCCCCTTTATCTCGGCCATGTAGCCGTGGAGTGAGGCGAGCTTCTCCTCCAGGCGCTCAACGCGCGCCTCGCCTCCGGGCTCGGCATCTGCTCCGTCCATCTCGGCCATGTAGCGGCTAATCGCTGCCTCGATCTCGCCTAAGCGCCGCTGCATCTTTGCGGGCGTGAAGGTCGGATCGCGATTGTTGACCGCCTTGAACTTCGAGCCGTCGATCGCGACGACGGCGTCGCTGAACAGGCCCATGCGCCGGCACAGTAGCCCGAACCGGCTGCACGCTTTGCGGATGGCCTCGCCATTGTCGCGCCGGAAGTCGGCACTCGTCTTGTGGTCGGGGGCGAGCCTGCCGGTCAACCACATCAGCTCGACATTGCGCAGAGCCTCGCGCTCGAGCCTGCGGCTGGAGGCGATCCGATTGAGGTAGCCGTAGACGTAGAGCTTTAGAAGAACGCCAGGATGGTAGCCCGGCCTGCCCGTCGGCGCAGGTGCTGCGCGCGAGAAGCCGAGCTCGCGAAAGTCGAGAGCGTCAACAAAGGCATCAACACTGCGCACCGAGTTGTTGGTATCGACGAAGTCGTCGAGCCGATCAGGAAAGTGCGCCGCTTGGCCGCGATCGACACCCTCAACATAGCCCGCCATCGGCAACCTCCGGCTCCATGCCAAAGACTACCAGACCCGCGACTTTCCACACAGCCTCGGACTTGAACGGTCTTGAACCTGCCACTCGATCATAACGCGGAAGAGTGTCTACCATAGAACGAGTATTCGCTCCCACCTTGGTCGACCCCAGATTTCGCCACGACGCTCGCACATGGCCAGTGCGCTGGTTGCACGGCGAGTGGTATTCAGAAAGGAAACCACCATGACCCAAGTCAATAAAGTGTTGTACACCGGCAAGATCCGCACCACGGGTGGTCGGGAAGGCGCCTCCCGCAGCAGTGACGGCCGCCTGGACGTTAGGCTCTCGTCTCCGGGTTCCTCACGCCCCGGCACAAATCCGGAGCAGCTGTTCGCCGCGGGGTGGTCTGCCTGTTTCGAAAGTGCGATCAGGATTGCGGCGCACCAGAGGAAGGTCGCTGTACCGGATGATCTGGCTATCGACGCCGAGGTGGACCTGATCCTTTCGGACGGTGCCTACTCCCTAGGGGGCCGCCTTACCGTTAGCGTTCCGGGCGTTGACCGCGAGGTCGCCCAAGCCCTGGTGGATGAGGCGCACCGGACGTGTCCGTATTCCAAGGCCACACGCGGCAATATCGATGTCGCGATCAACCTAGTCTAGCCAAAGCTAATACTGACCCGGTCTGCCAAAAAATGACAATAGCGTCAGGGTCGGGCGGCGGAAGCGAAGATGCTGGTGGTCTTTGCCTGTGTAGCGGGCGTGACCGCCAGCGCCACACCTTGCATCATCTCGACTCTGATCGTTTCCCAAAGATCGCATCAATACCGCTTAGATTGCGCCGGCGAAGTGCGAATATTCCTCCCAGCGCAATAGTTCCTCGCCAGCTTTGGGGATTCTGCCACGTAAGGAGCTCCGCTACCTTGTCTTGGTGGTCATAGGCTGCACTTTAGCTCCGCTGATTTCACTATGGCTGTTAAACGGGCGCAGACGATCCGGCTTTCAGCAAGCGGGTTCGAGGACATTATCATGCTATTGCTTGGTTCCATTCTGACGGGCATCGCACGATTTAAACGTCACTACAGCCTGGCAGGCAAAGTGTCGTGGTTGTGGCATCGCCAAAGGCCTCAATCGGCTAGTGGTAATACTCGTCCCCGCGCAAAGAGGTTTCTGACGCTCGACATCACGACCCCGAACTCGGGCGAGACCCGGTCTCTTGGATTGTATCTGATGCGGCATCCCTCCTTCTCGCATGGCACACGAATTTACGGAGCGACGGTCATTGATCAGACCTCCACCGCCTATTCCGCCCGGTTCATCACGGACGGCCGCCACTGTCTGATCGTCTTTGTTGGCGACCCAAGAGGCGCTAGCCTCGAATTCGAAGTGAAGCCCTGGTCCCGCCGGATTGCGATTGTCGGTACGCTTCCGGACGCGGTGGCCTTCTCCGACGAGAATGCCGCGATCTCTACCTGCGTCCAGCAGTATTGTGCCGCAGCGCGATCCGTCATCGATGCGGATCACGCGACATCCCGATCCGACATTAACCGGATCCGTCGGCGCGTCGCCAAGCTCCTTCACCCCGACCTGGGCTCGGCTAGCGAGATCGCCTGTCGCGCCCGTGCGATGGCGATGATCAATGCGGAACTGGACGAATTGGGCTCCCGGTTCGCAGTCTGATGGATGGACCAAATATTGAAGCCTGAACGGGGGCGAGCTGGCGAACCTCTCTCGCCCCTTACCATGAGAGGTTATGACACAGTATATCTATTGCAACGTTCCGCTGGATAGTAGGCTTTCTGCTCTCGTGTGACTGTTCAGGCCAACCTTGCAATAGAGGACACCTGCCCTGTCCAGCCAGTGTGCGACCGCAGATCATCAACGTTCGCCAAGGGTTCCCGTATAGTGACCTAGCCTCGTTTCAACGTCACCGTTCACTTGCAAGCCAAGGCTCATCAACTGCTTGATCTTTGCCTGGGCTGGCGGACGCTGGACCGAGTCGATGAACGCGTTCCATCCGGCGGCGATCTCGGGATCCGGCGGCAAGCTCGCAAAGTCGACGAGACGCTTGGTGTCGGCGATCGCCTTCTTGTCGAAAGATGCAATGCGTGTTGCAAGCGCATCAACAAACCCGTCGAGTTGCTCGTCAGGCAATGAGCGATTGACGTATCCGTACCGCTCGGCGAGATCGCCGTTGATGTCCTCGGCCCCAAGAAGGATCTCGAGGGCACGCCCGCGGCCCATCAGCCTCGGAAGGCGAGCCATTGGTCCGCCGCCCGGAACGAGCGCCGCACCCACCTCCCATTGAGACAGGATCGCCTTTTCCCGGCTGGCGAAGCGCATATCACTTGCTAGGGCAAGTTCGCTTCCGACGCCTGTGGCGCGTCCGCGGATCGAACTGATTGACACCACTGGAGCCCGACTGAGGCGGACCAGCATGTCAGGCAGCGGATGAAGCCCAGTTGGGCCTGCGGCCAAGCCTGTGGAGGCTGACAGGGGTGGAATGAAATTATAGTGGGTCAGGAAGAATCCCGAGACAGCACTGTCGAAGACAACAACCTTTACCGAGGGATCGGTTTCGATCGCCGTGATCACCTCGTTGAGCTGGGGGATGGTTTCCGGGCCAAAGATGTTGAAGGGTGGATTGTCGATCGTGACCCGCCAATACGTCGGTGTCCGGCGCTCCAAGCGAATCTGCCTCTTTGACGAAGTCCTGTCTTCCGGCTGACCTGCAGGGCCAGTTTGAGCAGTCTGTTGGGGAGCCGCCGTGGTCTGGCTTGATCCCGGGCTGGCGGCAAAGGCGGGCGTCCCAAGCGCCACGCTGGCAACAATCACCGCTGCTGCGGATAGGCGCGTGGTGGGGAGATAGCCTCGATTGCGGGCTCCCTCCGCATGTGAAGCGACATGTTTGTTTGTCATGGTGGCCTCGCTTGCTGCTGTTCGCCAGTCGCCTGAACGAGGCAAGTGTCTCCCACTTGAGGCCGCCAAGAAAAGCGTACCGATTGACCGAGTCTTGCTCTGTTTGTGCCGATCCTGCGCAAATCAGCATGGAAATGGCCTTACATGCCCGGCCGCATGTGACTGGGCCGCCCGGGCGGCCCGATTACAGGCAACCGTCAGGTCGATCCCCCAAGGTCGATCAAGCCGGGCAACTAGCCGCCATTGGCTCACTCTCGTTCGCGGTGGGTTGGAACTACCAGGATCTCGGAATCCACACCGAAATCTATGGCGTCTGCACTGATGTTTCCATGATCCGCCGCACCATGGTTTGAAACGCCCGCGGGCTCCCGTACCCGACGGCAGCCGCAATCTTGGACACCGGGCCGCCCTGCGCCCGTTGTGTCATCGCCGCAACGAGACGAACGCGGCGGCGCCACGCCCCGAAGCTGAGACCGGTCTCGTTCCGGAACCGTCGTGTGAGCGTTCGTCGGCTGACCCCGATCTGATCCGCCCAGGCATCGATGTCAAAGGCGAGGCTCGGATCCTCGATCAGTTGATGGCAGAGCCGCCGCAGGCGAGCATCCCGCGGCAGCGGCAGCGCGAAGGGTGTGTCCGGAGCCCGGGTTAGCTCGTCCAACACGAGCGCGGCGAGATGCCCACCCCGACCCGCTGTGTCGTAAAGGACTGGTTCGTGCGTAAGGGCGACGAGGGCGGCGTCGAGCAGCGCCGAGACGCGGAGGACGCGGCAGATGGACAGCGGTTCTGCAAGTGCCGTGACTGCAAGATAGGCTGTCCGCATCGCCACGGCTCCGTGCATGGTGACATCGTGCGCTACCCCGGGCGGAATGAGCAGGGCATGGCCTGCTGGCACGACCCACGTGCCGTCCTCGGTGGTCGCCACCATCAAGCCTGCCGTGGCGTAGAGGAGTTGCGCCCGGGGATGGCTGTGCTGTCCCGTCGTGGCGCCCGATACGAAGTCCTTCGCCATCACCGCTACGGGTCGTGGCACGTCTTGGTAGTCGTCCGCCTGAAAAGACCGCATGGCATCACGCAATAATTGGCCCGAACGATGTCAAGATCGGCCCAGCGATGCTCGCGGGTCAAGCTATAGAACGGGACCATAACATCCACCGAGAAGGCGCAATGTCCCCCGACACCCTGTCCCACCGCACCATCTGGTTTGTGAACCTCGCCCACGCGCTCGATCACTTCGCGCTTCTGGTTTACCCCACCGCCGTGATCGCGATAGCCCCCGACCTCGGCCTCTCCTATGCGTCCCTGATCGGCCTCTCGACCGGCGCCTTCGTCGCCTTTGGCCTGTTCTCGCTGCCGATGGGCTGGCTTGCGGAACGGTTCGGGCGGCGTAACCTCCTTGGCATCTTCTTCGTCGGGTGTGGGCTCGCCTTCCTCGCCCTCGCTGCCGCATCGACACCGGCCACGCTGGCGGCCTGGTTGTTCGTGCTTGGCGTCTTCTCAGCGATCTACCACCCGATCGGCTCGGCCATGCTGGTCAGCCACGCCCGCCGGCTCGGGCGCGATCTCGGCTGGAACGGGGTGTGGGGGAACCTTGGTGCTGGCCTTGCTTCCGGTGCAACAGCGGTCCTCGCGACCTGGCTCGGGTGGCGAGCGGCCTTCGCCGTGCCGGGGCTCGTCTGCTTGGGCGCGGGGGCAGCCTTCCTCGTGCTGGTCCCGAGCGATGGCAACCCGCGGGGCACGGCGAAGGGGGCCCCGCAGACCCCGTCCTTGGCGCATCCCTTCGTGCTCTTCGTTATCTTTGCGGTCGCACTGGTGGCTGGCGGCATGACCTTCAATGTGACCACGATCGCGCTCCCCAAGGTCCTCGACGAGCGCCTGGGCCTCGCCGTACCGCTTGCCCTCACGGGTTCGCTCGCGACCTTGGTATTCGTATGTGGGGCGCTCACCCAACTCCTCATGGGGCAACTTGTCGACCGGTTCGCACTGCCCACGATCTTTGTGGGTCTCGCCGTTCTTCAGCCGCTCGGCCTCGGGCTCGCGGCGCTGAGCACGGGCGTGCCGCTGCTCGCCGGCCTTGTGCTCGCTATGGCGGCCATTTACGGGCAGGTCGTGATCAATGACGCGATTGTGGCACGCTATGTCCCGGCGCGGTTGCGCGCCAAGGCCTTCAGCGTGCGCTACTTCCTTGGCTTTACCGCGAGCGGACTCGCAGTGCCGCTCATTGCGCTGATGCACGGTCAGGGCGGCTTTCCGGCCGTGCTCGGCACCGCAGCCGCATTCGGGGCAGTCGTGTTCACCTGTGCGGCCGGGCTCTTCGCCATGGCGACAGAAAGGCCTGTTGCGGAAGCGGATTTCGGCGAGGCATGAGAACCGCCATATGGGGCGTTCCCGCTGTCGGTGGGACCGTGCTGGACCTCACAGTAGTTGTTCTTGGGCGTGAAAAGGGCCGTGCGGCCGCAACAGGTCCGGCCAGGACGGTCCCCGAAAATTATTCCGTTTGTGCATTGACAGGCGGGCTCGCTTGGCAGCCGACATGAGCTCTGCCGAGCAAAGCCTCGTTCACCGCGGCAGCAGCTCCGACAAATAGAACCGCTCTGTGTTGTTATGGCTGCCTTCGAGGCGGAGTCATGGCGCGCCAGCCACGGATTACCGACCAACTCTGCAAGACTTTCGTGCGAGTTTTGCCAGTAGCAGAGGTCATTAGATCGATATACTTTCTCCTCTGCCAGATACAGATCTGTTCGTTTTCGGGAACGGGAAGAGCGGATCCTCGCCTGCTACGGAGGCTCACATGCCTTGGACCTTTGAAGGAAAGCACGAACGTAGCCCCGCCGCCGGATCTAACGGCGCTGCCCGCAGGGATCTTGCCTGGATTCTACGGACAGTCGCGATCACCATCCTTCTGCTTCTCGTTCTCGTCCATGGTACGCACGCAAGAGCCGCCGAGCCCACTCCTCTCGACATAGCTTGGATACCGGTCGCAGGCGGGAGTGCACAGCCGACCGTGGCCTGGAGTGAGTTCTGCGAGCGGGATCCCAGTGAGTGCGCGATCAATCCGGCCGAGCCTGCCACGATCCAGCTCGATCAGCGCCTGCGCCGTGCGATCGTCGCGATTAATCAGCAAGTGAACGCCGCTGTGTTGCCGCGCGAGGACATCGACCACTGGGGCGTGATCGACCGCTGGGACTATCCGGATGATGGCTATGGCGATTGTGAGGATTACCAGATCCTCAAGCGCCGTCTGTTGGTCGCGGCTGGCCTGCCCCGTCGTGCCCTGCGCATGGTCGTGGTGCTGGATGAGCTAGGGCAGGGCCATGCCGTGCTGGCCGCCCGCACCGATCAAGGTGACCTCATCCTCGACAACAAGCGGGATGCGGTCCTGCCGTGGCACCAGACCGGGTACGTCTACATCAAGAGCGAAGGCGACCGGAGTCTCGCCTGGGTAACGCTCAGCAACCAGATCGCAGCGACATCAGCGGTCAGCCAGTAATCACGATGCCAGGGTCAATAGACGATCTACCGCATTTTGCAACGGTAGCTTTCCATACCGTCGATCACGTCGCACCGAACGTGGAGCTATCCCAGACGTCAGGAGTGATGGAGGCTCACGTGTCCCGATTACTTAAAGAAAACCACCAGCGCATCCTCATTGCTGATCCCGACGCGGCGTTCCGAGAGCGTCTCACGCAGCACCTGCGGGTACACGGGTTCGAGGTCGTGTCCGCCGCCACCGGTGAAAGCGCCTTTCATATCCTGCGGGACTGGCATCACCCCGTTGGCTGGCTCTACACGCGCGCCAACCTGCAGGGCCTGATCGACGGATGGATCCTGGCCGACGAATACCACGACCGGTATCCTTACCGGACTGCAGTGATTGCCGCCTCCCGCGAGCGTGTCTCGGCCCAAGGCAATGTGGTCTTGGACGAGCCATCCTCGGTCGCCGCCTTGGAGGCGATCCGTGCCGCCACCTCCTCGCAGAAGCCTGTGATGTCCGCACGCGCCGATCCGCAGAGCCTCGCTGCGTAAAACCGGCTCGCTGATCGAACCAGCGAGCAGAAGCCCCCCTTTTGGAGAATTCAGCAATGTTCACCCCTCCAGCCGTACAATTCACCCATGCCGTCGCAGAGCACGCATGCATCGACTCCCCTCTTGGGTCGGATCTCTGCGCCGATGGGTGCTACGAGCCAAGATAAAGCCATGGACCGCGAAAATGACCAAGGATCCTTCCGGGTATCCGTGACTGCAGTAATCGCACTGGCATTGGTGATTGGTACGCTTTACCTGCCGCTGTTTCTCTAAACTAGACGAATGCAGCGGCCGGACCAGGTCCATACTCGGGCGACATGATTGCTTTGGCCTTGCATTAGGCCGCTATTCTCCGCCGCAAGGCATCAACCAGCTCTTCTCGGGTCAACTCGTTCCCGTCGGCATCTTTCGCTTTGAGCATCCCAATGTCCGTTCGGCGTGCCACGGAAGGCGCCTAATCATACCACCAAGTACAGAGGTCGTGCTGATATTTTTGGCTGCAGGCCTTGCAACAGGCCACTATCGCAAGATCTTTGCAGGGTCAGTGTAGCCGAGCCGAGGCTCGATTCACTGACCCTGCCTTTTAAAGCTATGCTTTGGGCCAGCTCCGCATGGCGAAGTCGACCACGCGGTAGAGTTCGTCACACGAAGCGCCGGCGGTTGCTTTGACAGCCATCCCGAAGGCAACCGACATGACATACCGGGCCCAGTCGGCGGGGCTTTCATCCTTAGGAAAGTCACCTTCTGAGCGCGCCTTCTCAAGGCGAGCGCATAGGTTCTTCTCGTTGGCCATGCGGCGGGCAATGATCGCCTCGCGAATGGGCTCGGTGGCCTCGCTGCAGGCCACAGCGCTGTTGACGACAAGGCATCCTGGTGGGTTGGCAGGATCGGTGAAAACGTCGGCGTAGCCTCGCAGCAGACGCTCGACCGCTTCACGGGCGGTGGGCGCCTTCAAGGCCTCCTGTGCGAAGCACAAGTGATCACGCACATAGAGATCAAGGGTCTTGCGGAAAAGATCCTCCTTGTTGCCGAAGGCGGCATAGAGGCTGGGCCGCGTGATCCCCATCGCATCCGTAAGGTCAGAGATGGATGTGCCCTCATAACCCTGGCGGCGGAATACCTGGAGCGCAATGTCCAGCGCTTCATCAGGATCGAACTCGCGATGTCGGCCCATGGCTCTCCAATCCTGCCCCCGAAGACTCGCCTATTTGCAGGAGCTTCGGCAGCATACTATACTGATCAGTATAATAGGTGGTCCCATCCAACGTCGCAAGACGCCACGCCGGCTTCCTGCGGTCAGGACGATGGCTCGTTTCCCAAGCTGACCGACAGGCTGATCGGAATTGCGCTCCTTGCAAGAAGGACCTTGGCGTCCATTGTTGTGCCGGGCACAAGATCGCTAAGCAACCCATCGACCTCAGATCCAGAGGGCTTTCCCATCGAGCGGAAGCACCTCGTCGGCACCAACAGTAATCGAATTCTTTTCCTGGCGAGACCTGCAGGTCCGTCCGAACAACATCGTCCGTAACCTGATAATCTTCAACAGCGATGGCGCCCTCCGGCAGCGTCCAGCTCATCAACAGCAGAGCAAAGGCAAAGGGGAGTCGGGGTCTTCTGGAAATCGGTGTTATCGAAGCATTCCACTCCAATGAGAATGACAGACGGGCGCTGTCTCAGGTCACGCCTGTCGCTTTCGTTCAGGTGGCCAACTCCTTCACTGGATGCACGGCCGGGACGGTCTCTCGGACTTTGTCCGCTCCGTGCTGGTGCCCAAGCGGACGGTTCCCCGCTAACCTGCGGACCAGAACGTAGAAGACAGGCGTGAGGAACAGGCCGAACACCGTCACGCCAATCATGCCGGAGAACACCGCCACGCCCATGGCGGTCCGCATCTCGGCCCCCGCCCCGGTCGATGTCACCAGCGGCACCACGCCCATGATGAAGGCAAGCGACGTCATCAGGATCGGCCGCAGGCGCAGGCGGCTGGCCTCGATGGCTGCTTCGACGGGAGTACGGCCGTTGAATTCGAGCTCTCGGGCGAACTCCACGATCAGGATCGCGTTCTTGGCCGACAAGCCGACTAGAACGATAAGGCCGATCTGGGTGAACACGTTGTTGTCGCCCGCGGTCCACCACACCCCGATCAAGGCCGCCAGCAGCGCCAGCGGCACGATCAGAATGATCGAGACCGGGAGCGCCAGGCTCTCGTATTGGGCGGCGAGTACTAGGAAAACGAGCAGGATGGCAATTGGAAAGACCAGAATGCCAGAGTTGCCGGCCAGGATCTCCTGGTAGGTCAGCTCGGTCCACTCGACCCTGAATCCTTTGGGCAGGGTCTCGGCCGCGATCCGCTCGATCGCAGCTTGGGCTTGCCCCGAGGAGTACCCCGGGGCAGCCCGCCCATTGATGTCGGCCGCCAAGAAGCCGTTGTACCGCGTGGCGCGCTCCGGCCCCACGGTCGGCTGGACGTTCAACAGGGCCGTCAGCGGAACCATCTCGCCCGACTTCGACCGGACCTTCAGGAAGCCAATGTCGTCCGCACGCGCCCTGAACGGAGCGTCCGCCTGCACCCGCACCGAGTAGGTTCGCCCGAACTTGTTGAAGTCGTTCACGTAGACCGATCCGAGATAGATCTGGAGCGTGCTGAATACCTCGGAGACCGGAACCCCGAGTTGGCGGGCCTTGGCCCGATCGAGCTCGGCATAGAGCTGAGGAACGTTGATTGCAAAACTCGAGAACAGTCCCGTCAGCTCTGGTACCGTCCGGGCCTTGGCGAGGAAGCTCTTCGTGGCCTGGTCGAGCGCCTCGTAGCCGAGTCCAGCCTGGTCCTCGATCTGCAGCTTGAAGCCGCCGATCGTGCCCAGGCCCTGCACGGGAGGTGGCGGGAACATGGCAATGACGGCCTCCGGGATGGCGGCGAACTTCTGGTTCAGCTGACGGGCGATCGCGCCGGCGCTGAGGCTTGGATCCCGGCGCTCCTCAAACGGCGCGAGGCCCATGAACACGACGCCCGCATTTGAGCTGTTGGTGAACCCATTGATCGAATAGCCCGGGAACTCAACGGCGTTTGCGACGCCGGGCTGCCTCAACCCGATCTCAGCCATCTTCCGGATGACCTCTTCCGTCCGATCAAGTGTCGCCGCATCCGGCAGTTGGGCAAAGCCGACGAGATACTGCTTGTCCTGTACGGGAACGAAGCCGCCGGGCACCGTCTTGAACAGAAAGCCCGTCGCGCCCAGCAGGACGACGTAGACGACCAGCATCAGCGCCTTGATCGAAATCGCCCGCCGCACGCCATTGCCATACGCATTGGAGCCGCGATGGAAGACCGCGTTGAAGCGGCGGAACAGCCAGCCGAACAGCGTGTCCATGACCCGGGTGAGCCGGTCCTTCGGCGTATGGTGATCCCTCAGCAAAAGGGCCGCTAGGGCCGGCGACAGGGTGAGCGAGTTGATTGCCGAGATCACCGTCGAGATGGCGATGGTGACGGCGAACTGCTTGTAGAACTGCCCGGTCAGGCCGCTGATGAAGGCCAGTGGGATGAACACGGCGACTAGCACCAGCGCGATCGCGACAATGGGGCCGGAGACCTCCTGCATGGCACGGTACGTCGCCTCACGGGGGCTCAGCCCCTTCTCGATGTTGCGTTCCACGTTCTCGACCACCACGATGGCATCATCGACCACGATGCCGATGGCAAGCACCAGGCCGAACAGACTCAGGGCGTTGATCGAGAAGCCTAGGACATGCAGGACCGCGAAGGTGCCGACGATCGAGACCGGAACGGCCGCGAGGGGGATGATGGACGCCCGCCAGGTCTGCAGGAACAGGACTACGACCAGCACTACCAGGAGCACCGCTTCGATCAGCGTATGGACCACCGCGTCGATCGAGGCGCGCACGAACTGGGTTGTGTCGTAAACGATCTTGAAATCGGCGCCGTCCGGCATGTTGACCTTGATGTCCGCCATCTCGGCCCGAACCTTGTCGGCGATCTCGATCGCGTTCGATCCGGGGCTCTGTCGGACCAAAATGGCCACCGCCGGCTTGTTGTTCAGGAGAGACCGCAGGGCATAGTCGGCTGCACCCAGCTCGATGCGGGCGATGTCACGCAGGCGCGTGATCTCGCCGTTCGCGCCCGTCTTGACGATGATGTCGCCGAACTGCTCCTCATCCTGAAGACGCCCCTCTGCGTTGATCGACAGCTGGTAGTCAAGCCCAGGAAGGCTGGGAGAGGCACCCACGACGCCCGCAGCCGCCTGAATGTTCTGGGCGCGAATCTCGTTGACCACATCGCTTGCGGAGAGACCATGTTCGGCGATCTTCTGCGGGTCGAGCCAGACCCGCATGGAGTAGTCGCCCGATCCTGACAGCTGGATCTGGCCGACCCCGCGGATCCTGGCAAGGCGGTCCTTGACGTTCAGCACCGCATAGTTGCGCAGGTAGGTAATGTCATAGCGGCTGTCGGGGGACAACAGGTGGACGACCATCAGCAGGTCCGGCGAGCTCTTCACCGTGGTGATGCCCAGGCGCCGCACCTCCTCGGGCAGCCGGGGCTCGGCCTGCGACACCCGGTTCTGGACGAGTTGCTGCGCCTTGTCGGGATCGGTGCCGAGGGCGAAGGTCACGGTGAGCGTCATGACGCCGTCAGTAGTCGACTGGCTGCCGAAATAGAGCATGTCCTCGACCCCGTTGATCGACTCCTCAAGAGGCGTGGCCACGGTCTCGGAGATGACCTTCGGGTTCGCGCCCGGATACTGCGCCCGAACGACCACCTGCGGCGGTACGACCTCTGGATATTCTGAGATCGGCAGGACCCGTACGGCCAGCAGTCCGACCACGAAGATGAGCACCGACAGAACCCCGGCAAAGACAGGACGGTCGATGAAGAAGCGGGAGATGTTCATGGCAGTGGATCCAGACGTACGCGGTGCGATCAATTCTCCGCGGAAGCGGAAGAGCTCCGTGTTCGGAGGGTGGCTGAACTGTTGAGTGTTGCTGGCTGCGCTGCGACCAGGGCGCCCGGGCGGACCTTCTGCAGCCCGTCGACGATGATCTGGTCGCCCGGGTTCAGACCGCTAGTGACGATCCGTCCCCCGTCCACGGCAGCGCCGAGCTTGATCTCCCGGTAGCTCGCCTTGTGGGCTGGATCGACGACGAGAACATACCTTTTGTCCTGATCGGCTCCGATGACCCGCTCGGGCACTACCACCGCGGGCGTGGTTTTGGCCTGGCCCAGGCGGATGCGGGCAAACTGGCCCGGCAGCAAGCGGTCGGCACCGTTGTCGAACACCGCCCGCACCTGCACGGTCCCGCTGGCGCCGTTGACCGTATGATCGATGAGCTGCAGCTTGCCGCGCACGGTCTCAGCCCCCGCTCCGGACCGCATCTCGACCGGAATGCGGGCCACTTGATCGCGGCGGTCGCCCCCGGCCGGCAACGTGTCGAGAGCCCGCTGGACCGCGCGCTCGTCAGCATCAAAGCTTACGTAGATCGGGTTGATCGAGACCAACGTCGTCAGGACCGGCGCGCCGGAGCCGCCGGTGACGAGATTGCCGACGGTGATCCCGATCTTGCCCACCCGACCCGAGATCGGCGCCCGCACCTCGGTGTAGGACAGGTTGAGGCGGGCGGTCCTTGCGGCCGCTTTGGCGGCCCGCAGGCCGGCCTCGGCCTCGCGCAAGCTGTTCTGGCGGGTGTCGAGGTCGCGTTGGGTGATGGTCTGGTTGGCGGTCAACTTCGTGCCACGCTCCAATTCATGACGAGCGAACGTGACCCTTGCCTCGGCGGCGCTGACCTGCGCCTCTGCCCGCTCCACTTCGGCTCGGTAAGGTTCAGGGTCGATGGTGAAGAGCAGGTCGCCCTTCTTGACCAGCGACCCTTCCCGGAAGTGGACCGCCTCAACGGGACCTGGAACGCGTGGGCGCAGTTCGACCCGGTCAATTGCCTCGAGACGGCCCGAGAATTCCTCCCAAAGGACAACATCGCGCCTCTCGACGACTGCAACGGCCGCGGGCGTGGCGACGGGCGCCGACGCTGTGTCGCTGCTGTGAGTGGGCGCAGTGCCAAGCGTGAACCAGAGGACGGTGCCGCCCAGGATTGCCCCCATGGTGCCGGTGGTGGTTAGGATCCGGGTCTTGGAAATATGTGTCATGGTGAAGCCGCTCACTTAGAACATCCTCCGGTATCCGAGATGCGCCGGATCCGTACCGCTCGGTATAGTATCGACCGGTAAGGTTTGAAACAGCAGCGGTGCGGGTTAGGCTACCGATCAGTACACAAAGAAGTGATATCACCGCTTGTCCGCGCAAAGTACGTGCGCTGGCGCACCCGGCTCCAAGCTTTGTTGTCCATGTGTGGCCAACTAAACAACTCCGCGGGGCGGTACGCCCTCCCGCCGGCGACGGCTCCCGCCTGCCACTTCAAAGCTGCGCTCTGGAGGGCATCGAGACATGATGCTTCACCTTCCTGCCTGAACGGGTCCCGTCATCGGGCATGGTCAGCCGATGGTACAGTCTTTTCGCTCGTTCTTGGGCCTGTTTTGCAGCCCATGCCGGCGGCAGGATCGCCGCATCCTCGATCCCAACCTGAGGACAAGAACATGATGATAGGAAAGCTAACGAGTATCATCGGTGCCACTGGCATTGCCATTGCACTTGCCAATACGACCGTGTCCGCCTACCGGCCGGAGCACGCGGCGAAGCCCCCTTTCGCCCGGAAGAGGGGGGACGAGCTTCGATGAGACGGTGAAACCCGTTTTCGAGCACGCCATTATGAACACCCCGGGCAAGCGCCTGATCACCGTCGAGGTGATCTACCCGCCCGGCGGCAAGTCGACGCCCCATCTCCATACCCAAACCGTCTTCATCTACGCCCACGTGCTCTCCGGCACCATCCGCAGCCAGGTCGATGATAGGCCCGCCACCGTCTACCAGGCCAGCGAGGGCTTCTACGAGAACCCCGGCTCGCATCACCATGTGAGCGGGAACGCCAGCGCCAGCGAACCCGCCAGCCTGCTTGCCGTCTTCGCCACGGATCCCACCAACACCCTGACCACTGCAGAGCAGAAGTAAGGAGCACGGCCATGACCCAGCGGATCAACTATGCAGGCGCCGCTCCAGGCGGCATGAAGGCTCTCCGCTCCGTCTATGGCTATGTGGCCCAGAGCGGCTTGCCGGCGACCCTGATTGAGCTGGTTTACCTGCGCGTGTCGCAGATCAACGGCTGCGCCTACCGCATCAATATGGGCAGCTTGGCCTTTGCGACCCGCGTTACGTCCCCTCACATCACGGCGGAAATATGCCCCGAAGCGGCATATGAGGCTGCAGGCTGCGCGAGGGAGGCGGCACAATTCGATACGAATCGGTGTCGAAATAACTCTGCACTCAGTAGGCGCAAACCATCATCGCAGGCTAGCAGAGGCACAGCCTAAACAACCTCTGCCAGGCCCTTCATAGCCCTCTCTCAACAACTAGGCTTGCAAAACGATACAAGGCAGTATACATCCGTCACGATCGATACAAACCGGTATTGTTCGAGACCACAGTCAGCACCTGAACATACTGCTGCGGTAGGCCACGTGTTGATTGAAAGGGGGAGAGTTCGTCATGAAGCCAATCGTTACGCTCCATTCTCGGAAGCGGAGTCTTCTCGCTGCCAGTATCGTTGCCGCCGTCGCGGGTGCAGCCGCAGTGGCTCAGGCGCAGTCACTGGCTATAAACCAAACAATGCCGCCATCCTCCGAGGCTATGGGAATGGCGGGATCGAATGGCCGGAGCATCGCCCGGACCGGCGCGACTGTTCCCAATCCAGGAATCGCGAAAATCGGCCCTGAAACCGAGAGCGAACGGCGTGCCCAGGAACGCAGCGACAGGGCCATCCGCACAATCTGCATCGGGTGCCTGTAGCCAAGGCGAGCCATAAATCGGAGCAGCGACCAAAGCTTCCATAGAACGGCGACTGCCGCCGTACTCCTGCTGACAGGAGAGTATGATGCACAGCCTCAAAGTCACCTTTCCGGGATCAAGTGGTGATCCGCTTGCGGCCCGGCTCGAACTCCCGCTTGGCCCGGTTCGGTCCTACGCGATCTTCACCCATTGCTTCACCTGCTCGAAAGACCTCTTCGCCTCCCGGCGGATCGCGTCCGAGCTCGCCATGCGGGGCATCGCCATTCTGCGGTTCGACTTCACCGGCCTTGGCGCCTCGGGCGGGGAGTTCGCCAACAGCAACTTCTCGTCGAATGTGGAGGACCTCCGGCGCGCGGCCCAGCACCTTGCAAGCCATTTCGGTCCCGCCGAGCTCCTGATTGGTCACTCGCTCGGGGGCGCTGCTGTCCTGGCAGTAGCTGCGGACTTGCCTGAGGTCCGGGCGGTGGTGACGATCGGTGCCCCGGCCGACACAGAGCACGTGATCCACAACTTTCGCACGCATGTCCCCGCCATAGAAAGCCGGGGCGAGGCCGAGGTGGAACTCGCCGGACGTCGCTTCACGATCACGCGGCAGTTTCTCGACGACCTGCGCCGGCAGCATCTCGAATCCAGAATCCGCGATCTTGGTCGGCCCCTGCTCGTTCTGCATGCTCCTGGCGACGGGATAGTCGGAATCGAGAATGCCAGGCAAATCTTTGCGGCCGCCCAGCACCCAAAGAGCTTCATCTCGCTCGACGGGGCCGACCATCTCCTGAGCCGCCACGAGGATGCAGCCTTCGTCGCCGAGGTCGTCAGCGCCTGGTTTGGTAAATATCTGCCAAGGCAGTCGGGCGCAGAACCGGCTGACCATCACGATGGCGTCCTCGTTCGTGCGTCGGGGGAAGGCCGTTTCCAGCAGGTCGTCGAGGCAGGCCGGCACCGGCTGCTGGCCGATGAGCCTGAGAGCTACGGCGGGTTGGATAGTGGCCCCAGTCCGTACGACTTCGTGTCGGCGGGGCTCGCCGCCTGCACGTCGATGACGCTGCAGCTGTATGCCGAGCGCAAGGGCTGGCAGCTTCCACCTTACACGGTCGAAGTGCAGCACGCCAAAGTACATGCTGAGGACTGCGCCAGTTGCGTGGATGGGCATAGCAGCAAGGTCGATCGGTTCGAGCGCCGGATCACCTTCGAAGCCGACCCCGGGCCTGCGGTGACGGAGAAGATCGCAGAGATCGCCGACAAGTGCCCAGTCCATCGGACGCTTGAGGCTCGCTCTGAGATCGTGACGAAGGTCGAAACCCTGAATTCCTGATGCCATGGCGCGAGGATACCCCGGTTGAAAGCGAGGTCACGTCCGCCGCTGCGATCGAGCCGGCGATGGTCCAGTTGTTTCACACAGTCTTAGGTCTGTTTTGTAGCCCAGCCCGCTGACACGCGTGCCAGCATCAAAAGCCACCATGCTTCAGCTTTAGAAGGAGAATCCCCATGTTTGTCGCTTTTCTTCTTTCCAGGATCAGTGCCTACCGGCAGTACCGCGCGTCCGCCCGTGAGCTGTCCCGCTTCTCCGAGCGCGACCTCGAAGACATCGGCATCTCCCGCTATGAGATCGATGGCGCGTAGATCCTCAAGTGCCACAACTCGGGCTGCCATGCCTCCCGATGGGCGCATTCATCCGAGCTCTTAGATTGTTGAGATCACGCTATGACCACGCATCGTACCAAGGTCCTGATCATCGGAGCGGGACCGGCCGGCTATACCGCCGCCATCTACGCGGCTCGCGCCAACCGGAAGCCGCTTCTCGTGACCGGCCTGCAACCTGGCGGCCAACTCACCGTCACGACGGATGTCGAGAACTACCCCGGCTTCGCTGAGCCCGTTCAGGGACCATGGTTGATGGAGCAGATGCGGCAGCAGGCGGAAAATGTTGGCACCACTCTGGTGTACGACACCATCACCTCCGTTGATCTCTCCAAACGTCCGTTCCGGGCCGAGGGCGACTCCGGCGATACGTACATTGCGGACGCCCTTATCATCGCAACCGGAGCCCAGGCCCGGTGGCTTGGACTGCCCTCGGAACAGACCTTCAACGGGTACGGCGTCTCAGCTTGCGCGACCTGCGATGGCTTTTTCTACCGCAACAAGCATGTTGTGGTGGTAGGCGGCGGCAACACAGCCGTCGAGGAAGCGCTCTACCTAGCGAACCTTGCCTCCAAGGTCACGGTCGTTCATCGCCGGGATCGCTTCCGGGCGGAGCCCATCCTGCAGGACCGCCTCTTGGCCAAGCCGAATGCCGAGGTGGTCTGGAACCACGTCATTGACGAGGTGATCGGCAAGCAGAAGCCGGTGAGGTCGGTGACCGGGGTTCGGGTCCGTGACGTGAACACGCGCGAGACGAAGACGCTTTCCGCGGACGGCCTTTTCGTCGCCATCGGCCATGATCCCGCAACCAAGCTGTTCCGCGGCCAGCTTGACATGGACGACGCCGGGTACATCAGGGTTGGTCCCTGGTCGACGAAAACCTCCGTTCCTGGGTGCATGGCGGCTGGCGATGTGATCGACCCGGTGTTCAGGCAGGCCATCAGCTCCGCCGGAATGGGGAGCATGGCAGCCCTGGAAGCCGGCAAATTCCTGGCCGAGCGTTCACCTGATCTGCTCACCCATTCGATCGAACAACGTGAAGCGCAGATGATCGGTGCGTGGGGCTAGGAGCGTGCACGGATCAGCTAGTTCTGGCGTAAGGCCGCATCGCCACTGTAAGAGGCGAGATGGGACAGCGCGTGTGCCTGTTGGCCAGGTTGGGAGCGACTCTGGACCACGTTGTCAAGGAGACCGTCTATGGCACGGACAAGCCACAATGGGCCAGTACGCTCGCTACAGTCGCGGGCTCAGCCCATGTGAGTCAATCAGTCGAACTTAGGTTCAGGGTGGTCTTGCCAAGTAAGTATCAGGTGTCTGGCGGCTGCCTCTCCTGCCCTGTGTAGAGAGAGGTGAACCCGATGAGCCCACTGCCTTTCAGCATTGATCTCAGCGCCAAGGTATTGCTCTCGTCCCAGATCTACACGGGCCTTTGCAACGCCATCCACCAGGGAGCCCTCGCCCAGGGCGCCCGGCTGCCATCCTGGCGCGATCTGGCGGGTCAGCTGGGGGTGTCGCGGGGCACGGTCCGGGTCGCCTAGGAACAGCAGCTTCTCATCTCGCGCGGCGCCGGCGGCACATGGGTCTCGGAGGCGCCGGTTGCCCCGCCGGCATTGCCGGAGTGGTCGACCAGCCATCCGTTTCCCAACTTCTGGCCGGATTTCGGCAGCCGTCCGGCAACGTTCCAGGTGGGCGTGCCCGCGCAGGACGTCTTTCCGTTCAAGCTCTAGGCCCGCATGATGCTGCGGAACGCCGGGCGGCGGCCCTACAGCCGGTTAGCTATCCGGATCCGAGGGGCGCTCCCGCACTCTGGCAGGAAATCGCCTCGTATCTCGCCATTGCCCGCGGCCTGCAGTGCACCGCCGATCAAGTGCTGCTGACGGCGGGGTTTTCCGTAGCCCTCGGGATCGTCGCGAGGGCCTTGAGGTTGGAAGGAGCCAACGCCTGGTTCGAGGATCCTGGGTTTCCCCGACGCGGCAGGCGCTCGAGATCGCCGGCTTGACTGTCGTGCCGGTACCCGTGGATAGCGAGGGCCTCGACGTCCGGAAGGGAATGGCGATCTCCGACCACGCCGCGCTCGCGCTAGTAACGCCGGGCCAGCAGGCACCTCTCGGGATGACCATGACGCTCGCCCGGCAACGGGCAGCGCGCCAGAACGCCTACATAATCGAGGATTACTAAATGGGCGAACCGCAGCTGCAGGGCCGGGCCGCGCCGGCCTTGGCCTCCATCGATCACGCTGGCCGGGTGCTGCGTGTCGGCACCTTCAGCAAGACCATCAGCCCATCCCTGCGTCTGGGCTTCATGGTGATGCCGGCCCGTCTGGCGCTGACCTTCGCGGAGACCGCCGCCTGCCTTGCTCCCACCCCCAACGTGGCGGTCCAGCAGACCGTCGCCGCGTTCATCCGCGAGGGACACAATCTGCGCCACCTGCGGAAGATGAAGCGCCTCTATGCCGCCCGCCAGCAAAGGCTGGGCGACACGCTCCGCGAGCTGGTGCCCATAGGTTATGGTGTGGATGCCCATGGCGGCTTTGCCGTCCGCCTTATCCCTCCTGATGACTACGATGATGTCGCCGTGTCGGAACGAGCCTTGCAATACCGCCTGGCGCTCGTGCCGCTGTCGCTTTGGTACCTGGCGGCGCATGCGCCGCGAGGCTTGCTGCTGGGGCCACGAACTATGCCGAGCGGACGCTGTGGAAGGACTGCATCAAGCTCCTGGAACTGGTTGGGGCAGGTTGAGGCGCGTCGCGCGGCTGACCCGATCCTTCGAGCACCCCTGGCACGTCACCGAGAGACCGAGGCAGAGGGTTCAACGACTCCTGCCCTGGAGCGGCTGCCTCCAGCCAAAAATCAGAGCCGAACCCCGTTGATCGGAGACAAGGTTTAAGACACCCGCGCCCGCTGGATCAAGTCCTCGCGTCGGGCTGACGGTGCGACGGCAGATTGCTCGGTGGCCCGCCTTTCCGCTGCGAGCAACTGGGCCGCCATGCGTTTGGCCTGCCGGGCAGGTGCGGCGGTGCGGGTCATCTGGGCAACCGCGATCGCCCCCTCGTGCAGCAGGTGGATCTCGGCCGCGGTCCGCTTCGGCTCGGGAAGCCGCGCCGCATGGGCGAGCTCCTCAAAATACGCCAGTGTCAGCCGCTTATGCAGCGCAGCCGCCCGAAACACGGGATTGGCGGTGTCCTTGTGCTCCCCGGCCGCGCTCACGAAGATGCAGCCGCGGAACCGCTCATCGCGGAACAAGGTTTCGAGGAAATCAAACGTTATTAGAAGACGCTCGACCGGATCGCTGGCGCGCTGCTCGACAAAAGCCCGCATGGCGTCGCGCGCCTCCTCGTCGCGGCGTTGGAGGGCAGCTAGGATCAGGTCCTCCTTGGTGTCGAAGTGCCGGTACAGGGTCGTCTTGGCGACCCCGGACTCGGCGATGATCAGGTCGATGCCCGTCGCATGATAGCCGTGCTGATTGAACAGCCGCAGCGCGGTCTCGAGCAGGTGGTCTGGGATTTCAGAACGGCGCATAGCAGCCTCGCTGCAGTGACAGATTTGTATCTTTATGTATCTGCGGCTGAGACAAAACAAGGGGCGCCAGGCTCTTCTGTGCAGACACGCAATGTTTTTTCTCGATAATTCTGTGAACAAAGCTTGCCAACAAGCGCCGGACCGCTTACCTCCAGGGTCATTCGATACTATCTTGTATCGTTAACCTTCACAGTTAGTTGGATCGCACAATGTGGACAATCCAGGAGAAGACCATGTCCCGCGCCCCATCAACCTTGCGGTGGACGAGGACGACTGTGAACGCCGCTCGCCTGGCGCTCAGACAACCGTCGCGTTTGCCTTCGCGCACACCGTGGCGATAACCCGTGCCTAGCCGAGGACAGTAGGCGGACCTTTCATCGTACACATCCTCCTCATGGAAGAAGGAGAACAACCAATGAAGGCCTACCACAAGACCCCCGAAGCTTTGTCCTGTCTGACCCCGGAGCAGTATCGGGTGACGCAGCAGGACGAGACCGAGCGGCCCTTTGCCAACGCGTACTGGGACAACAAGGAGCCCGGGCTCTATGTTGACGTCGTGTCGGGCGAGCCCCTCTTCGCCTCGTTCGACAAGTACGACAGCGGCAGCGGCTGGCCTAGCTTCGTCAAGCCGATCGACGCTGGAAACATCATCGGGAACCGCGACACGAGCTACGGGATGGTGCGAACCGAGGTGCGTTCGGCCTACGGTGATAGCCATCTGGGACACGTGTTCCCGGACGGGCCGCAAGAGGCCGGCGGATTGCGCTACTGCATCAACTCGGCCTCGCTGCGGTTCGTCCATTACGATGACTTGGAAAGCGAGGGCTACGGCGAGTTTCGCACGCGCTTTGCAGAGCAAGGAGAAAGCCTGTGATTGGTGTGACTGAGCGGGCCATCCTGGCCGGAGGCTGCTTCTGGGGTATGCAGGATCTCATCCGCCGCCTTCCCGGTGTTATCTCCACAAGGGTCGGCTACTCCGGCGGAGATGTGCCGAACGCCACCTACCGCCACCACGGCACACATGCTGAGTCTATCGAGATCATCTTCGAGCGGGAGAAGACGAGCTTCCGCGACCTGCTGGAGTTCTTCTTTCAGATTCACGATCCGACCACGAAGAACCGTCAGGGCAATGACATCGGCCTGAGCTACCGCTCGGTGATCTTTTACACTTCCGACGAGCAGCGGAAAGTTGCCGAGGACACGATAGCCGATGTGCAGACCTCGGGCCTTTGGCCGGGTAAGGTTGTCACGGAACTGGTGCCGGCAGGCGACTTCTGGGAGGCGGAGCCAGAACATCAGGATTATCTCGAGCGCTATCCGGGCGGCTACACCTGCCACTTCGTGCGCCCCGGCTGGAAGCTGCCGCGTCGCAGCACCGTCGCGTAAGACTACAAGCACCGAGTGGTGATCTCCATCAGGCGTCCAAAACGGGAGGGCCCGGATTACTCTGGGCTCTTTCAATGCCAACCAGTCGAACGGCATTGGCAGCCGCGCGCTCTGGAGGGGTCGAGACACGACACTCGGCGAGCTAGAGTATCCGTTTTAAGCAGGCCGGCTAGGCGCCTAGTACCGTTGATCTCGCAAGGGTACATTAGCCAAGATAGTGAGCTTTTGCATGATCGCTGTCACAGTGACCTTTGCCGGCTTTCCTGCCGCTAGCAAGGCTTGGTACACAGGTTCAAATTCGGATTGAAACGAGCTGCCACCAGCACGGCAGGTACGGTGCGTGACCTAGGTGAGCACGACTACCCGGGATCGTGCGGCGGCCGCGTGAGGTCCCGCTGCCATGCGCGAGCGGGGCCTCGCCGGCCAGGCTGGCCACCTGGCTCTGATAAGGCTGCCGAGTTCTGGCATTGCGACGAGGATACTGAAGGGAGTGGCTTGCGACAACATGGGCGAGGCACCCTCTCCCCGAAGATCGGTGGTGCTCTCGGCCAGGCAGTCACCTGTGCAAACGAGGGCAGCTGCGATGATCAGAGCAGGTGAACAGTACTGTATGGATCCGCCACTGGCCATCCTGCGGACCTGCCTCATAGGTTGTTGTCCTCTCGAGTTGAGCTTGCTGACGCATCACCTGGGCGCCAGCTCCTGCTCGGTAACGGCGCGCTCTGCCGCATGCGCGGGCAACACCGCACCTTCTCGCTAGAGCGGTTTCGACTTGCGTCGAATCGGCTCTCCTCTTGTTGTCGGCGCGTTTTCTTCACGTGAGCCGGATCCACCTCACTCGAAAACGCTCTAGGCCGCCAGGTTGGCCTTAGCAGCGGCACGTCTCCTGATGTATCTCGCTGCCGCGCATTCCTGCGGTGCAGCGTTGATGGTCAAACCGCCGTGTGCTTGGTTGGCGATCTTTTTCACTGCGCAGTGAACCGCGCCGGCACAAGTGAGGACGTTCAGAGCCGTTTCCCTTTGGCATGCTCGTTCGCCCATTCTTTATCTGCATGTATGCCTCAGGTGCAGGCGGGCCTCAGCTGGCTTGAGCGACAGCGGGAGCGGTGAGAGGGGCCTGCCGGAGATCTTTCGCGTCCTCGCGCTGCTGGGCTGCATGAGCGCTATCGAATTCAGCCGGCCGGACCACCGGCAATGCCAGACAGCCGCTCTGGGTCAACAGGACCCTGCGCCACATGCTATTGTCCATCGCGGTTGCTGACGGCCGAATATGCGAACACTTGGCGCCTGACTCGTACATTCTTTCATATACCGAGAGATAGTCCATCAGATTTTCAGCCTACTGATATTACGCACCACATTTTAGCATCCATCTGGCCTGCAGAAATTTGCACAGGCTTTTCAGGTGAACACGAGGAGGCCTATGATGCTACGTTCAACTCGCAAATTGCTGGTCCACATGCTCGTAGGATCTAGTATCTCATTCGTCGGGATGACTGGTTTAGCACGGTCCGAAACAGGTCCTGCCAAAGCAGAGGCACAATGGGGTGTTCAACTTTCTGGAAGCTTCTCGGAGGAGCAGGCCCGAGTGTTCTACGAGCGGGCTCGGAAAATGCTGCCGACTATCATTCCGGAGCGCCCGCCTCTGGTTGTGAGTGCACCGTGTGGCAACAGAGGTGTTGCACCGTTCTACCGCGCTCAGGTGGGAGTCTCATCGAGATCCGAAGCAATCTCGCTTTGCATCATGATTAGGGACGCTGGCGTGAGCTGCATTGTCCTACCTTCTAGATATCATATCTCACAATGAAGCCGTCATCTGACGCGAGGCGCAACTTCAACCAGCAGGGGTCGACTACGGGTTCAGCCGCCATAGCCTCACAGCTTCTGTATGCAATTCTGTCTTAGGGCTTCCGGGCGCAGGATCCCAGGAACAGATTGGCACGCCGGCTTAATGTCACGTTTCCTCAGGGGAGAGAGCTTGAGGAGCTGTTGGCGGTTCTGGCCTACCGCGGTGGCTTTCGCTGTGGTGGTCGAAGCTATCCTATTAGGTTGCGCTCTGCGTCAAATGACCCTCACTGCTCATCTAGGACGAACAACAACGCTCAAGACTTATCAAATTTTTCACTGCCTTAGAGTCGATGTGATATGATCTCGCCTCCTGGAGGACTCCCAAATAGGGAGATGGTAGCGCCCAATGTCCCCTGGATCCGGAAGATTTAAACGGAGGAAAACATATGTCAAACCTGAATGATGCGCAGCGGGCCGTCAAACAACTTATGGAACATCACAAAAGACTGATAGATGACTGCGATGAAAACGAGCATATTGTAATTACTAATGCTATTGGCCTGCCGTTTACAATTCTATCGATACAAGCGGCCAGCGGATCCGACCTTATTATTTTGTTTGGCTTCGATAATGACGCGCGCCACGCGTCCGTTGCACAACACTATTCTCAGCTAAACATCGCGTTTGTCGTAGTTCCTATAGTCGAAGTGCCGGAAAAAGCCCGAACCATTGGGTTCTTAATTGACTGAGATATCCTGTAAGGTGGCTCCTGACTTCTCTCCAGGCTACTTAAGACACATGTGCTGAGGCGTCGCTACCGGAGCGCTCCTCGATTGCGGCAACGGTACCCGACAAAGCATTGCGGATTGTCAGCACTAGGAACCCAAGCTCCGTCGGCAAACTCTCCAAGCGCGCAATAGTTACCACCAGACACAAAGCGGTCATACGTGTATCCACCCGTGCCGAGCACAATAGCGCCCTGTGTCTGCACGAGGGCAGCGGCGCGCGCGCACGGGAGACTGGGGGTAGAGGGACGTGTTTGCGCCACGGCCGCCGCCGCGGCAAGAGAGAAGCCTACGGTCAGGATGACTCGCATTTTTGTCTCCGAGGCTACCCACCGCTAAGTTCATAACTATCGTCGTGACGGCAGCTTTACGCAGCGCGCCTCCCAGACGCCAGTCAGGCGAGCCCCCCTGAATGTAGATGGATTGCGAAAACAACAAAGAAATTGCTGAATTCTTCTCTATTGGGCTCTCAGCAGTGTAATCTCGTCTCCAGAATATGAGAGTGTGGCTCTATGGTGAAGATGCAGAGCCGCCTCTCTGCATCAGCTGGCGATCCTATTCACCACTTTGCGCAAAGATCGGTGAGAGTCAGGCTCCTCTCCGGAGCTCCAGGCTTCCGGGCCGCGCAGGTGGAGCCGTCATCGATTTAGTTGAGCTATGTCTTACGCAGTGCCCGGCCGGGTCGTAACCGGAGCTCAGGTCGCCTCGTCGGTCCTGAAGCAGTCTCCATCGCGACGATTGCTGATGCTGAGGTGAAGCGGATCAAGACATGGTAGAAGGACGCTACGATGTCTCGGATTTCTTATCGAACTGTCGAGGTTAACGGCCTGTCCGTCTTCTACCGAGAGGCTGGCCCGCGAGAAGCTCCAACTCTCCTGCTCCTACACGGATTTCCATCTTCATCCCGCATGTACGAGCCTTTGCTCAGGCGAATGGCGGATTCACATCACCTCATCGCGCCCGACTTCATTGGATTCGGCCACAGCGATGCACCGAATCCCAAGTCATTCACGTACACCTTCGATCATCTAGCCGAGGTGGTCGACGGCTTGACTGTCGCGCTCGGTTTGCGTCGCTACAGCCTTTATGTGCAGGACTACGGAGGACCCGTGGGCTTCCGGCTCGCACTGGCGCACCCCGAGCGTATCAGCGCCATCGTCGTTCAGAACGCCGTCGCCCACGAGGACGGACTCGGGCCTCTATGGGACAGGCGGCGCGCCTTCTGGATGGACCGAAGATCTCACGAGGCGGCATTGCGGGATAATTTTCTGTCACTCGCGGCAACCAGGCAGCGGCACTTAGGTAGGGACCCAGACACGACCGCATACGACCCAGACCTCTGGACAGACGAGTTCGCCTTCTTGAACAGGCCCGGTCAAGACGACATTCAGATTAACCTATTCTACGACTATCGAACTAATGTCGCGAGCTATCCGGCATGGCAGAATTGGCTACGCCACCATCAGCCGCCGCTCCTCGTTATTTGGGGTCGCTACGATCCGTCATTCCAAATTGCCGAAGCCGAGGCTTACCACCGTGACGTGCCCGATGCAGAGGTCCATGTCCTCGATGCCGGTCACTTCGCTTTGGACGTTAAGGCAGACGAAATCGCGACCCTCACCAGGGAATTCCTGTCCCGCAGGACCTAGAGCGAGAAATCAGCAGCGTGCCCACAGCCATAGCACCACCGCGTCTGACTTTGCGGCGCCCCCTGGCAAGTACGGTCGTTCAGACCATGGACGGCCCGGTATTAGACCGGCCAATAACCGGCAAACTTGATAGGACTATAACGCGAAACGGCGCAATCGCCGGGTTGCGATCACCAAAAACTCCAAAGGGCTTGGGGTCTCGAGCTAACCACTTGATGCGGATTGAGATCGACAGCCCTGCAATCACCGCGGCTTCTTTGAACACCACGCTAGGCGCCGAGCCGGCATCTCGCCAAGCCTATCGAGGGCCAATGAAAATGGGGAGCTCCGCCGCAAGAGAGGACGCTAGCACCCGATCTGATTGGGCATCGCTCTAGACACTGCTCAATGGTCTCCTCAATCATACAGCGGTTGTCTAGATTGAAACAAATTTTGACACATGGTGATTGGTTGCGGACTGACTGAGACAGGGATGGAGCGCAGCGTATGAGCACGATGGATGATCAGTATCCGCGGAAAGCTGACCCTTGTACATTCGTCGTCTTTGGCGCGACAGGCGATCTCACTCGCCGCCTTCTGATACCAGCCCTCTACAATCTCGCTGCCGCAAACCTCCTGCCTGATGCTTTCTCCATTGTTGGCTTTGGACGCACGCCGCAATCTACCGACACCTTTCGGGCCAGCGTCCTGGAGGGGCTTTATGCGTTTGCGACACGCCCGGTTGACCCAGACGTCGCTGATCGTCTCCTTCGCTGCATGACCTATGTTCAAGGCGACGTCGACAGCCCGAGCGCCTATGAATACCTTGATGCAACCATCAAGGAGATGGAGCGTACGCGGCAGGCCGGCTGCAACCGGCTATATTATCTCGCTCTTCCCCCGGCCTCCTTCAAGCCAGTCGTCCAACATCTCGGCCGGGCAGGACTAGTGCGCCGGGACGAGGGCTGCGGCTGGCGCCATGTCATCATCGAAAAACCGTTCGGGACCGACCTGCGCTCAGCACAGGCGCTGAACCGGGAGCTTCTCGAGGTTCTGTCCGAGGAGCAGATCTACCGGATCGATCATTACCTCGGCAAGGAAACAGTCCAGAACATCATGGTCCTACGCTTTGCCAACGGTCTGTTCGAGCCGATCTGGAACCGCAACCACATCGACCATGTGCAGATCACCGTTGCGGAGACGGTCAGTGTCGAGAGGCGCGGTCGGTTCTACGATGCGACTGGCGCCCTGCGCGATATGGTGCCGAATCACCTCTTCCAGCTCCTGTCCCTCGTCGCCATGGAGCCGCCGACCCGATTTGATGCTCGCGCCGTCCGCTCGGAGAAGGCGGCTGCGCTGGATGCCATTCGCATCCCCACCGAGGAGGAGGCCCTGAAAGCCTCCAGGCGGGCCCAATACACGGCGGGCCGGGTGAAGGATGTGGAGGTTGTTGGCTATCGCGAGGCGTCCAATGTCAGGCCGGACAGCCTCACCGAGACCTATGCGGCTCTGAAGCTCGAGATCGACAACTGGCGCTGGGCCGGTGTGCCGTTCTACCTGCGTACCGGCAAGGCTCTCAGCGCCCGGCGCAGCGAGGTGGCGATCAAGTTCAAGCAAGCGCCATACGCCATGTTCCGCGAAACCCCTGTGGAACGGCTGGTCCAGAACTTTCTCGTTCTTCGGATCCAACCCGACGAGGGCATCACGCTCCACTTCAATGCCAAGGTCCCAGGGCCAGTGATTGCCATCGACGGCGTCGGCATGACGTTCAAGTACAAGGATTACTTCCACGCGGCGCCCAGCACGGGCTACGAGACGCTCGTCTATGACTGCATGATCGGTGACGCGACCCTGTTCCAGCGGGCTGATGGCGTCGAGGCGGGCTGGCGGGTGGTCCAGCCGTTTCTGGACGCCTGGGCCCACGCCGGGGACTGTGGGCTCACGCGCTATGTCGCAGGCAGTGAGGGACCACCTGAGGCTGATGATCTCCTTCGTCGCGACGGACGGCAATGGAGGACAATCGGGCAATGACGCTCGGTCATGAGACCAAATTTTTGGTTGGACCTGATTTCCCCATTGCTAACCGGACCTTACGCCATGGGAAACTCCAATATTTGTAGTCACGAGCCGCACCGTCCAGGTATCGATGATGGGATTGTACGCGCAAGTGCGGTTGCGCACTGGCTATCGCCACCAGCCCTGCTGCTCCAGATGCTATCCTCACGGATAGCACAGCCTAGGAAAGCGCGAGGGGCAACTCTCGTCGAGTTCCTTCGCCGCGGCGGCCTCATCCTGTTCTTCCGGCATCCCGACACCGCAGGGATGCCCTATGACCGCACGTATCAGATGCGCGATCGACCCAGTCAGCGCGACCTCTCTCCTGAATAACAGGAGCAGGCTCGGCGCGTCGGCGATGCTCCGCGTACGCTTAAGATCTCATCGCACAGTCGGTTCACGCTGGGCTGGTGTTCCGAGAGCAGGACACCGCCGCGCTCGCCTTTAGCGCTGATCTGTATTTAGGTGACCGACAGCCTCTTAGCCGATGGTAAGCACCCGCTATGGAGCTGATCTCGGTGAACCCGACGTGTATTCCTCGACAGCAGGGCCAAACTCGCCAATGAAGCGCAAGGTATGTCGAAGCTGGGCCCCATCGTGCGCGGGACGTAGCAGATTGTCCACTTCGCCCTGAATTGCCCGCCAGATTGGAACAGCGCGAGCCAGCAGCTCCAAACCTGCGGGGGTGAGGGTCAGGATGCGCTTGCGCTTATCTGTTGGGCTTAAGCCGGAGGCAACAACTCCACCCCGTTCTAAAGGTTTCAGCGCAGCCGTGAGCGTGGTCCGGTCCATAGCAAGCCGTGTCGCTACTGCTCCCATAGAGACCTGCTCCGGTCGATTGAGTGCTACCAGAATGGAAAACTGGCCGTTGGTAAGACCCAAAGGGCGAAGCGCTTGGTCATACCGACGGGCCAGTGCGCGCGCAGCCCGGTGCGCATGTAAGCAAAGACAATGGTCACGGACATGGAGTGTCGTCTCGAATGGAACGGCTCGGGTGATTGACATAGCCCTATATACGTTGATATCAACGTGAATTGTCAATGGATTTTTGGAGGAAACAAGCTTGTCTCAAGCCGCTTCCATCTCAACCACGTTTGCGGCGAAAGCCCCCGCGGGACCCCTTTGGCGTCACCTGCGGCCTCAGGACCACGCCTGCCTGACCGCGGCCTGATATAGCGCAGCAAATTCATGTTCGGCCTGAATGCCTTACACGACCTTATCAAACCTGCAGCCGATACCAGAGCCACTATATGTCCGCGAGTTCAAACACGGCTCCCGTCAGCTGTAGTTGCTTGAGCCTTTTGGTGATGACGGCTGGGTCCAAGCAAGCAAAGAATGCGTTCCAGGATCATGATCTTGGCGTGAACTCCTATGCCGTCAGACTAGTGGGCATAGAGGAGCTCATGCAGTCTATTGGTCACCTCCGTCTTATCAGGACCATGCTCAATGAACCCCCGTCTTCATCATGAACGCTGCGCCTGTTAACGAACCCGCCCCAAAACGCCCGGTCATCCTAGTGGCCGAAGATGAGGTCCTGCTTCGCATCCTGATTTCGGAGGTACTCCAAGACCAGGGGTACAATGTTGTTGAGGCCGCCAATGCTGCTGAGGCCCTACGGGTACTTGCAGCTTGTCCCGACGTCCGTGTGGTGGTGACAGATGTCGAAATGCCACCTGGTCCCAGCGGAATTGAACTTGCACAGCACGTCCGGGAGCGCTGGCCCTACATCCAGGTACTTATTACTTCAGGGCGCGTGATTCCTGCCGGGTTGCCGGAAGGTGTGGTTTTCATTGCGAAGCCCTGGACGGCTGTGAGCCTCGCCGAGTGCGTGAACAAGGCCGTGGGACAGGTGGGTCCAGCGCCGAGCCGCTGAACTTGATAGGACGATCTGATGCGCTGCTACTTTCACCTTGTGAACGGGTCGGAGATGATCCGCGATACAGATGGCCTTGAAGTCGCGGATGCGGATCAAGCTCGCACAGAAGCTATTGAGGCGATACAGATCCTTGCGCGCGAGGATGGGGAAGCCCCCGGCACGTGGTCAGGCTGGCGCTTGGACATATGCGATGCGTCCGGGACGGTGCTCTCCTCCATTAGTCTCGACTATGGAGGTGGTCATCACTGACTTCTCGTTCCAACAGCTTTGACCTTCCTCCGGCGCTTGGTTTGACATGAAACTGTAGGAGGCAGCATCGTCTCGGGTGTAAGCTTCCGTCTCGACAATGATCCCGCCGACGCCATCCACGAGCAGGGCCCTTCTAATGAGGTCTCTTGCGACCGTGACCGCATCGCGAGCAAAGAAGGCGAGGTTCAAGCTTTCATCAGTATTCTGATGGAGCAATGACGGCAGTCTACGGTTTCCCACAAGCCGACGACCTACAGGGCAAAAGCCAACTGCGGATCACCCGGTTCCACCTCTGTGTTCAGAGACGACAGGGTGCCCCCGAGCAGGCGTACGCCTTTGCTGAGCGGGAACAGTGCTGAGAGAAGCTCGAGGCCGACTTGCTCAACGATGGAGCGGCTCTCAACAGGGTCTGGTAGGGAGCGACTGCGAGTGATCTGCTGGAAGTCAGCATACTTGACCTTCAAGGTGATGGTCCGTCCGCGAACGCCTGATTGCGCACAGGACCGCCAAACTTTGTCGATGATGGGCTGCAGTTCCGTCCGCATTTCCTCAATGCTCATCAGGTCCTGACCGAACGTATTCTCCGCACCAACGGACTTGCGGATTCGGTTGGGACGGACCGGTCTCTCATCAATGCCACGCGCTATCGAATAGTAGTGGCTTCCTGCCTTCCCGAAATGCTCATAGAGGAAGGCAAGCGATTGCCGCTTCAGGTCAAAACCGGTGTGAATGCCGAGCCGGTTCATTTTCGCCGCAGTTGCTGGACCGATGCCATGGAACTTCCCGACCGGCAGGTCCTCGACAAAGGCAGGCCCCATCTCCGGCGTGATCACGAAGAGACCGTCCGGCTTGCGCTGGTCGGATGCCATCTTGGCCAGGAACTTGTTGTAGGAGACACCGGCAGAGGCTGTCAGGCCGGTCTCCTGCCGGATCTTTGCCCGGATCCCCTGTGCGATCTGCCTGGCAAAGGCGATGCCTTTCAGGTTTTCAGTCACATCCAGGTACGCCTCATCGAGCGACAGCGGCTCGACGAGCGGCGTGTACTCGGCGAAGATCTCCCGGATCTGGTGGGATCAGCCTTGTAGACGTCGAAGCGAGGCGCCACAAAGATCAGCTCAGGGCACTTCCGGCGGGCTGTGACAGAGGGCATAGCGGAGTGGATGCCGAACCGACGCGCCTCATAGCTGGCGGCTGCCACCACCCCCCGCTCCCGTGAGCCGCCCACGGCCACCGGCCTGCCGCGCAGGTCTGGGTGATCGCGCTGCTCGACCGAGGCGTAGAAGGCATCCATGTCGATGTGGATGATCTTGCGCAGCCGGACAAGCTCGCGTGAGCCCTGAAACACGCTTGATACCTGGTCCTCCTGGTCTGTTTCCAACATGCCTCGAGCTCAATACCGTAGGAGTCTGCACGATACGTCAGCGTGCCTTTGTGTCCAGTTAAAGCCAGTTGCGGCATGACGCGAGTGACCAGGCCACTTCTCAGCGACTGCATCTGCTGAATCCCGCCAAACCCGTTCAGATCTCGATGACCTTTTCGAGCGGTCGGAAACGCCTCAGAAACACAGCAGTCTGCCGCTTTGCGAGTTTCATATAGATACTCCGCCGGTTCTGGTCCCAGGCGGACCCGACAACGGGAGCTTTCGTCGATTTGCCATCTCTCCGCGCCTTTAACACTTCATAATCGGGGTGGTCGCCCGTGTCTCTCCAGCTTGGACCAGGGCGCATGGGCCGCAACACAACATCACCTGACACTGGCATATCGAACGCGACATAAACTGCACTCCGCGCGTTCTTCCATCCCACTCCAATGGGCCCGGACACTTTGCCAGGGTGTGAGGGATCGACCTGATACGCAAGGTAAGCAGGCTCACGCTCAACGGCCCCTGCACGCTGATCATTTCGGGGGCGACCGCAAGAGGTAGCCACCTTCTGTGACGATTTCGTACCCATAGTTGCCCTCTAAAATCATCTCTGGGCGGCAACGGTTATCCTCGCCATGGCTGTGCGGGCTATAGACGCGGCGTATTTCGCTAGCGTCTACGGACGAGACACGCGATTTTTCCCGATTTATTGCACCGGAAAATCACCAAAAACCGCTGCAGCACTATTTTACACATTCCGCACACCCTGTTGTTCCTGCCAATAAGACCGTAAAATGGTGCTGTTAGGGGCTTCCAGGGCGCTGATAAACTGCTGGCAGCCGTATGGTCGCGAGCCACCGGCACCGGCGAAAATGTGTGGCTTGCACCGGGTTCATGACGCAGTCAGAGCTACGGCCTGTTAGCTCTTGATCCAGTCGCATGTGGCAGCGAGGTGGAGGATGCCCATGAAGGAAGAGGCGGTCTTCTCGTAGCGCGTAGCGACGGCTCTCCACTCCTTCAGCCTGGCCCAGAGGCGCTCGACCACGTTGCGGTTGTTGTAGATCCACTCCGGGCAGGCAACGGGTGCCTCGTTTCGCTTGGAGGGGATCGCAGGACGTGAGCCTCGCTCCCAGATGTGCTGCCGGAAGGCATGGCTGGCATAGCCTCGGTCACCCACCACCCACTTCGGCACGCCCGGCAAGCGGTCAAGGAGCGGGATGGCATGGGGCAGTTCATGCGCCTGGCCTGGAGCCACGATGAAGGCCACGGCTCGCCCGAGCCCATCCGCGATTACACAAGCCTTGGTGCCGTAGCCCCCACGAGATCGCCCAAGCGCCTGACGTACGTCTCGCTCCGCTTGAGGGCCCCTTTTCGCCGAGCACCCGCTGCCTTCTGATGCGCACGGATGCTGGTGGCGTCGAGAAACGTCATCCCGAGTTGCACGCCCCGCTCCTGAGCCAGTCCGAGCAGGCGCTCCCAGACGCCCAGGCGAGCCCAGCGGATGAAGGTCTGAGCCGCCCGTGACCAGGGGCCAAGCTCAGAGGGGACAGAGCGCCACTTGGCGCCGTTCTGGTGCCGCCAGAGAATGGCCGAGATCGTGCGCCGCAGGTCCTGTGGTGCGGTCTTGCCTTTCGGGCGGCACGCCTCGATCAGCGGCTCCAGCAGAACCCATTGCGCATCCGTCAGCATCGCTCCTCCCTCGTCAGGAGAGGCGAAACGCCCGATCACGGAAAGGGTTCAAGTGCGAACAGGCCGTAGTCAGGCGTCCGGTGCGACGCACGACGCTTGTGAATTCTCCGCAAGATCACGTCATCTTCAGGTGCATGGGAGAAGATCACGCGAATCCTGCCGCCGTCCTCGTCCCAAGCAGACCCCAAGATAACCGACACTCCTGCCATGGAGTCTGGCCGGGCAGAGTACGCCTCGTAATCAGGCGTTCGTCGAACAAACTTAGCGCGGAATTGGATTGGGCGGAGCGGGCGCAGAACGACGGCCCGCGTTGGTGGCGTGTTGAACACAATGCGGATCCTATCGCTTGGTGTTGTAAACGCCTTCCCGATCACACGCCAGTGCATCCAGTCTCTGCCACGATCAACCTTGAACACGAGGAAGTCTGGAACGGCTGGGTCCTTCATCGGCACCGTGTGTGGTGTAGAAGGCGCGGTGGTTGAGCTGCGCCGGACACGTGGGTGGCTTGCGCGTGAGTGTTGCTGGGGCATAGAAGGCCTCGATTTAGCGGGAGCAAAGGACACGACCCGGCAATAAGCAGCGGGCACGTTCGTCGGCGTGGTCAGTTATAGTCTGGGTCAGTCGATCAGTGGCTTGGGCTTCGTTGACCTTCTCAACTGGGCAATCCCCGGAGGCATCTCGGCCAGTGAGCAACCCATGTTCTGTAATGTCAGCTATTGCCCGCTGCAGGGCGGCAACGGCTTGTTGGGCCGAAACCTCTGGGCCAAACACGACGAGAACTTTGTCCCGGAGGGAAGTCTTGGGCAGGTTAGGAACCGGATTGCCCTCGCGTAGGGAGGGTTTTAGGTCAGCATAGATATGAGGTCGCCGATCCTGTCGTTTCCAGCAAATCTGGCGAAGAGTGCGAGGCTGACGTCCACCATGCGCTGGGCCTTCGAGACCACGATGGAGCGCCGTCGAAACCGCGCCAGCCAGTGTCGCTGGCGGGCGTTGTCCCGCTCGATCCCGTGGGTCTCGTTCTTGCCGGAGTAGCGTTGCCCCACCGGCAGCCCATCGTAGACGGCGTAGTCATCCGTGCAGTAGAGCCGGGTGCGCCAGCGCTTCAGCCGTTCGATCAAGCGCTCGCCGGTGGCCTTGTCACGACCGCCGCACTCCCAGTCCACCAGTTGGCCTGAAGCACGATCCCAAGCTTTCCAAATCCAGAGCGGCTGGGACTTTTTTTCAGATAGTGCCACATCTCATCAAGCTCGATCACCACCGCTCGTCCTTCCGGCTCAGGCTTCTGAGCATGGGCGGCTGCGAACTGCTCCAGCCAGACCTGGATGGTGGGCGTGGAGACGCCGAGTAGCTTGGCGGTGCGGTTCATCGACAGGCCACTGACATAGAGCAGCACGGCGACAACCTTCATGGCGAGCGGCTTGCCGCGTGCAGGCGTGTCGGTGAAGGCCAGGCCGCACGCTTTGCACAAGTAGCGTTGCTTGCCCCGCATCAGCCCGTTCTTGACATGCTCTGCGCTTCCGCAGCGCTTGCAGCACAGCTCCATGTCCACCCTCCCGAAGGATCTCCCCCCTCAGGAAGGTAGGGCACCTCTGCAAGCCTCAAACCCTCCGCGTAGGCGCTGCTGCCGGTATGCTCGGTAGTGTTCGCGCCCTGTCTCGGTTACGGCTTCAACGAGGTAGTCGCCCATGATGAAGTCTATGTGCCCTTCACTGTCTATGGTGTAGATGGAGCTGGTCCCCTGAAATATGTCCTGCCATCCATCGTCTTGCATTGGGGCCCGGCCCCGAGCTGATGAACGGAGAGGTCTTTGCGTCTGCTTTGTCATTGCTGCACTCCTTCATTGCCAGGTGGGACGTACGTAGTCGCGCTCAGCACGGTGCTGCGCGCTGGGTTGTCGCGCATAGATGAGCGCTGACGGGGTTCCGTGCTGCGCTTTGGCGCAGCACCGGCGTGGTAGGTGTGAAGATGCGTTGTGGATTCGTGGACGTAGAGCGATTGAATGCCGCGCAGAGTTGGGGCGACAGGTGCGGTTGGTAGCGGTGCAGCTGCACCACTTCTTTGTCGGGACAGAGCCCTGTCGCTGCTTTTTGGATGCTTGCTCTGCGATGTAAGCGGGGGCAGGGCTGAAGCTACTTGCAGCTATTTACCAGCCGGTTTTCTGCGCCTTCCTTTTTTATCCTTCAAGTCGAACAGCATTCGAGCGAGTTCCTCATCCCTAATGTCAGTGAGATCCCACGGCTCGCCCGACAACATAGCTTTGCGGAATTTGACATCAACACGTACTCCGAACCTGTTTTCAAAGTTTGGAGTACTGATGATCTTGCGTCCGTCCTCGGCATAGCGCAGACCGTCTATGTATCCTCGTGCAACATCGAACATCATCTCGATGACGCGGATGCGACGCACTGATAGGTTCACGCCAGCCATAGCCATTGATTGACTCACCCCACCGACGAGCTTCAGCAGCCCAAGACCGCAGGCTTTTGCGTCACTCGGTGCGTCAGCCCAGCATATCCCACCGAGCAGCTCCTCAACATACGCTGGCGGAGAGTTGACACAGCCATTCTCCAACATGTCAGCACGCAGACCATCGATGGCGCTTCTGAGAAAGCCGTGAACAGAAATCTGCGGCTCGGAGGCATCCAGTTGATCAAAGAGCAGTTCAAGCAGGGCTGCGTCGGTATTAACGATCTTGAGACCTCCACCCGAAATTACCTGCAGCTTCTCAGAGTGACGTTTCCCGTTGTTTTGTGAATTTTTGTCGGCCATCTGTTTCTCTCCATAAATGAGGCAGGCACCGGCCACTGACCGAGCTGCTTCTTCTTTGCTGGATTGGGATAGATTGTGGACCACCGCTGGCAACGCGATCCGGTCAAGAGGTGTGTGCAAGGGAGATTTGTCGAAGTGCAGCCTACGAGCGAATTGATGTCGCTCGTCCCATCAAATTCTGATTAGTTTGGCTGCTGCGCTCGCGAGTTATACTTATTTTACACGAGTACAAAGTGCTCATTGTCAGTAAGTTCCAGGAGCATTAATTAGTTTATTCGACGTTTTAAGCATTCTGATCGCTGATTTCAGTTATTGGGAGACGAAGTGAGAATTGGAACGTCAATAATGACGCATCTTCCTCCTCTGAGTCTTGGGGCATCACTTTGATGGGCCGGAATAGCTCAAGGCATCAGAAGCTCGGACGAGGCAGGCTCAGAGCCCGGACCGAAATTGGTTGAGTGGCCGGGGCTGGGCTGATTCCAAGGGGTTGCTGAAGCCTGACTTGGAAGCGCCATGTGGACCCCGACCACTCGGCGGCAGCATAGCCGCGATGGGTTGCGATATGAAACAGACCTGACCGATGCCGAGTGGGCTGTGATCGAGCCTCTCATGCCTGAAGCCCGTCAGCGAGGACGCCCACGTGCATGGCCGCTGCGGGAGATCGTGAATGCCATCTTCTACGTGCTGCGCGGTGGGATCGCGTGGCGTCTCATCCCGAAGGACCTGCCGCCTCGAACCACGGTCTACCGCTGGTTTGCACTCTGGCGCGACACGGGCCTGTTCGAGCGCCTGAACCACCTCCTCGTCATGGCGGACCGGGAGCGGGTCGGGCGAGCGGCATCGCCCAGTGCTGCCGTGCTCGACAGCCAATCGGTCAAGACCACCGAGAGCGGGGGCCCTCGGGGCTATGACGCGGGCAAGAAGATCAAGGGACGCAAGCGGCAGGTCATGGTGGACACGGATGGACGTGGTCTCATCCTGGAGCCCCAGCCCGCCGACGTGCAGGACCGGGATGGTGCCCCTATCGTCTTGCGCCTGTCCCGCCGCTCCTTCCCCTTCATCGCCAAGGCGTTCGCCGACATGGGCTATGCTGGCGAGAGACCGGCGAACGCCACCTCGATCACCATCGAGATCGTCAGGAAGCCGCCCGATCAGGTCGGCTTTGCGGTTCACCCGCGCAGGTGGGTGGTCGAGAGGTTCTTTGCGTGGATCAGCCGCAATCGGCGGCTCTGGAAGGACCCGGAAGCGACGCTGACCTCCGCCAGAGCCTTCCTCTACGCTGCCTCCGTCATGCTCCTCACCCGCCGACTGGCGCGAGCCTCATGAGTTTCGGTCCGGACTCTCACGATCCGGAACGAAGTAGCCCCGTGCTTTCGCTAGCCTACGAGCCCGCTGCAGGATCTGCTGACCCAAGCCACTGACTATGCAGAGTTCAAGCTTGGTCACGCCATGGAACAGTTGGAGCAGAAACCGCACTTCACGACCGGCACAGCATCGGGCTCGGGCTTGGAAGCCACTATCGTGTTCGCGCCACCAGACATAGGCTAGGCGCGGGTCCTTGGTCATGTATCCAAACCAGCCGCTGTCTCGGAGCCGCTGGCAATGGATCGGGTCAGCCCCATAGAACCCACCGCTGAAATGATCGGAGCGCCCGAGGACCCATTCCCTCTCAGCCCAGACAATCCCGTGCAGGTGAGGACAAAAGCGCCAGCGCCAGTCGCCTGTTGTTCGGTAAAGCGCGATTTCCATCAGGAACAAATACGAGCGGCCACGAAAGGCCCGGCGAACTTGGGCAGCCAGCGCATCACGAGCTTGGAGCACCTGGTGCGGATCGGGATCGGTGTAGCGGCTTTCGTGCCAGTCATGAGCTTGGTCAATGACGGTCACTGCTTGAGCAATCCCCTCCCCTGCAAACTCCGTCCAGGCCTGGGCCAGATGGCGAGCGAAAGCTACTCCAGCCCAGGGGTTCATCACATGCAGTTCACGACGGCTGCGGTGCTCCAACGGCTGGAGCCAGGCGCGCTCACGGGTTCGTCTGAAACTCGGCCTGCTTTTCACGAGCCCCGCGACAGTACGCTGGACGGCCCACCATTGCTCCAGGTTGGTTGGGACAGTGCTTTCTCCCCCGACTTCTGGTGGGGAGTTGAACACTCGCCTCTCCTTCCCTCGCCTTCTCCATCGCTTACCAACCACGACTGCTTCAACATCGCCATCATAGAAGCCTATCAATGGAGCATCGTCGCCGAGCGAAACGGCTCCAAATAGGCCTTCATACTGATCAATGCGCTTATGTGCTTTACTCGATTTCATGTGCATACCACCATACCACTGCCGTTATCAATAGTTTCTTCATTGTTCATCATGTTAGTAATCATGGTCACCGTGTGTAATTTACACATTTCTGATTTGGTTCGTTAACTTGTTTATGGCTTTCACAAGCTATGTAATTGATCAAACTAGCTTCATTATTTATCATAAATACGCTGACGGTGCGGTGCCGTCGCACTTTTGGCCTGGTGGGAGACGATCATGGTCACGCGTGCCGAGCGTTTGAAGGCTTTCGTCACCGATACGGAACCACCCATTGGAAGCTTGGTTCAGGTGCTATGCGAGGATCATGTTGGCACCTACCTGCTGCCGTTTCAGTGTCGAAGTACGCCTGAGGGGCTGCGGAATGAAGAAACGAGCGAGATAATCGAAGGCCACGTCGTCGGCTGGCGGCACCTGCCTCCCCGGTCTTGAGCCGATCCTGGTTGAGGGAAGTCTCGCCTCCCCGCTCCAGCACCTTTCTTCAGCCGATGACGGGGATTTCTGCTACCATGGCGAGCCGATCATCGGTGCGGAGGGCTTCCACATGTCGGGCGATTCGATCCACATCAAGCTGGATGGGCGAACCTACTCAGGGACCTTTGCCGTCGATAGAAAGGTGCTCACCGTCACCACCAGCTACGGCAGGAAGACCGCTGAAGTCAGCCCTAAAGTGCAACATCAGGCCCTTGCCCATCAGCTTCTTCAGCAGCTTGTGCAGGAAGAGAAAGCCCTCAAAGGCTCCACTCTCTGACCGCGGAGTCGGCTGATCGCGCATCGTACGGCGGTTTGATGTTGAGCGTCACATTTGCCGGTAACGCAGAGGGTGCTACGCTCCGTCTGGCAACGAGGAGAGTTGACATGGCAAAGGGCGGACGCGAGACCAAGAAGCCGAAGCAGGAAAAGCCAAAGACCATCGCAGCAGCCCCCTCAACAAAGGGTGCAGCGGCCTCAACGACCGGAGCTAAGAAGTAGCCATCATTCGGCCTAGCTTCGCTGCTGCCTTAAGGGGGCTACGCTGCACCCATCTGTTCGGCTTCTCATCCGGTCACAAGCCTTCTGAGGCTGATGAGGCACGACTCTCTTCGCGTACGCCAGCTTCAGGCACTTATTGTTATCTCAGTGGCGGCTTCGCTCGCAGGAACGCTCGGGAGCGTGGCTCACGACTGGTACCCTCATTGGTGCTGCAGCGACCATGACTGTCGCGCCCTCTCCGAGGATAAGGGTGAGATGGTGATCGAGGAACTGAACGGCTGGCGGCTTTGGGACGGGCGATTGATCCGCCAAGAGAACAGCCGCCCCTCCCCCGATCAGAAATACCATTTGTGCGAGGAGCCGACGACCAAAGCCATCATCGGCTTCTTCGCGCCTCCGCGATCATCATGACGGCTGCGCTGGATCGCCGATGCCGAGTTCAAGGGTCGAGCGACAGCGCGGGCGCACCAATTCCATTATGAACGGCAGCTAACAATCCGGTTCGGACAGCCTTCAAACGCCATCCCGTACCTTCAGGGGCAAGAGGTGAGGCCAAACGGGGATCTCACCCACTCTGGAGGCTCCTATGGCTCTCAGGCTCACAAAGGCTGCTCTTGGCGCTGTCGCCGCCCTGATGATTGGTGGTGCTGCCCAGGCAGGGGATTACAACTCATATAGCGGTGGCTATGGCGGCTACCGCCAGACCCAGTACTACGGGGGCGGTTATGGATATGGCGGTGGCCATTACGGTGGTGGCTCTGGCTATGGCGGCGGGTACTACGGTCGTCCTTCTGGCGGACACGGCGGGTGGCATGGGGGCGGGTACAGAGGCTGCCGTCTCATCATCAAGAAGCACATCAACCGCTGGGGCGAGATGGTCGTCACCCGCATCAGGCGGTGCGACTGATCACCTGCACTAGCGGTGCATATGCGAGGGCCTGGCGGAGCGATCCGCCGGGCTCTTTGGCTTTGTTGATGCCTGAGATGCAACGCTCTGGTGGCGAACCTGCCCTTGCTGTCCTTGACGCCCGATTATGCGCTCGGGCTGTCCAGACGCTGCCTCACAATGCCTATGACGCCCCTGAGGTTCTCAAGCGCATACTCAATAGCCTCGGCCTCGGCCTCGTAGGAGGCACCTTCAAACACGATGTTCTTGGTGTCGCGGAGAAGATCTGCCTCTAGCTGATCGAGCCAGGGGCCTGACTTGCCACCATGACCCGCTGCAAGCGCAAGGATGGTTTGGTGGAGCCCGCTATTCACCGCTGCCATCGCGGCTACCACGCTCAACTCATCCTCACTGACAGGAACGGAATCTTCCTGACTCATAACGCCACTCCACTCGACCCGGCACAAACGCCTATGGAGAAGGAACGCCGGGCGGTGAGCAGAGGTTCGCTTCCGCGCTCAGGATCTTAGGGTTCCGGGAACGGCATGAGGTGTATGGTCAAGCACATGAACAGTGGCTGACGGCAGCATTTCGGTTGGCTTCAACTTACGTGGGGCATTCTCCACCCCAACCGATGAGCCGCTTTGGATTCATCGCCTTGGAGGGGTCAATGAGCCGTTCTGTGAAGATCGCCTTGGGTGCGGTTGCCGCTTTTGTGGTCAGCAGCGCCGTGCAGGCTGCTGATGTCCGTGTCACCGTCAGCACCGACCGTGATGCCTACCGTCAGGCCGGGTACTATCAGGTGGATGCTAGCGGCTATGAGGACCGTCGGTATGGCCCTGAGTACCGGGACCAAGGCAGCCGTGATCCTGATCGGTACTACGGTCGCCCGGTTCCTGACCGCGACAATTGGGAGCGCGACCGCTGGAGCCGTTCGGTGGTGGAGCGTCCCCACTGGCGAGGTGACGACTGCCGCCTCATCATCAAGAAGCGAGAAGATGCTTGGGGTAACGTGACTGTCACCCGCATCAAGCGGTGCGGCTGATTGTCAGCGAACAACGGAAGCCGGAGGTCTGAACAACCATGCTGGTGAGCGTTGGCGCACATTAGGCCGATGTAGTCCCGTGCATTCTCAGGGTGTGCAGGTCTCATCCTCCTGCATTCCTCCCAGAACTCGGGCCGCTCTTCAGGGCGGCCCTTTTTCTTGGCTGCTGGGATCATGGCAACTCGAGCGCATCGCCCACCGTCAGATCAGCCTCAACGCGATTGTCCCCTTGATCTGGAGGCGAGTGGAGCGCCGCTCATCCTCCCCAAGGACAGCACAGCGTTCGAGGCATCTTGAAGGGCCACCGTCCCACGAATTGGACTAGGTGCCTACACTCTGCGCATCATACCTTGCCTATCCCTCACGCTAGTGGAACCTTCTTGTTCGTTTGCCACCAAAACTTGCCGTAGAAGTCTCGATTGCGGATCAAGGCTCCTTCAATCTTGCGTAGCTTCACCCGTATTTGGACCCCGAGCGCATCATGGCAAGCAGGCGTGCTTTCGAGGAAGTTCATGCCATAGACGTTGTTGATTACGAGATACCGAACCTCGTATTTCAGGAGCTTAATCAGAAGCTTGTTCGCGTCCTGGATCGTCAAAGGTCGGCGGCTGCAGAGGCGACCTTGAAACTCGCGCACAAACAGGCAGACCTCCTTGGAGCATTTCACATTTCCGACGGATAACAGCAAGGTCTCTTGCGCCTCACAGAGATAGATGTCGGCTTCCAACAAAATAGGGTCGGGATAGCGTCCATAGACCCTATGGTCTTCAATCATCTTCTTGTACAGAGCCAGAACACCTTCAAAAATCGTGTATTTTGGTTCAAGCTCGAGTGCCTGCTTCGCGAGAAGCTCAAGCAGGTCGATGTTTGTTTTGATGATGCGCATGTTCGATTTACTCCTGGAAATGTGGGGCAGCAGCCAATGATCCGCATTTGTGACAGAGCCGAGCGGGCACTCGCCGCGAGGCACGCAGGATCAGGGCGGCAGGTCTGGATCGAGAGGGGTGCGACGAGTTTCGCCTACGTCTACGATTTCGGCGACAACAGGGAGCACACCATCCGCGTCGAAGCGGCGCTCGAAGGTGACCCCGCTGTTGAGTACCCGCGCTTTGTTGCGGGTGAGCGGCGTGGACTGCCTGAGGATGTGGGTGGAACCGATGGCTACTTTGAGTTTGTCAAAGCTGCCACACGACCTCAGCATCGGGAGCATCGGCAGGTCACCGAGTGGTACGGCGGGCCCTATGATCCCGATAACACTGACGAGCCACGGATCGTCGTTGAGTTGGAGCGCATGGCCCGCAAGAGAACTCTTGGAATGAGAGCCTCTGAAGAGCCAGGAGCGTCAGCACTGACTTTTGCGTGAACCGAACCCCAAGCAAGCCCACATTGCAGAACTCATGGTGCCAACCAACGTCTGTGCCGCTGTCGCCACCATGAGAGGAGCCCCTGCTGCATCTTCCAGGTAGCAGGCAGATTGCATAGCGCATTTTCAACGTCGGGCCTGGACCGCACTTTGATTGTACGCGCAATCCGACTTGGGGCGAATGTTCATTCTTCGTCCCAACTGCGGAGATGGCATTTGCGCCGATGGCGTTTAAAAAGATCAAACGCGATTTTCGTTTCAGCAGTTTGCGGAATCCCGACATGCACTCTCACACAGTGCTTCCGCTCGAAGCTGGGCAAACTTTCTATGCGTTGCTCATTGCCATTGTAGCGCAAGCCTTCGATGAATTCCCAACTCGATTTCATCATAAGCAAAATCGAGATCAACCGAGTTGTCGGAACTGAAATTTGTTCTGAACCACCATATTCCCAAGCAATATCGCGAGCGACAGTAAGACTAACAAACAACTCCATTCCGACTTGCCTCTGGTGTAAGGGGAACGGTATCACAAAATTCTTGTCAGAGTATCTCTGGGAAAACAGTTTCTCTAAGCGAACCTTCCTGACCTCCAGCATCCCCAATTTAAATTTGTCAACCCACAAGCGAAGGGAAGAGTTGATGAAACACCGGTTTTCCGAGAGATCAAGCCGCTCGAATTGAAACTTGAACAGTTCAACATCAGTTGTGACGTCTTGATACGGCCAAGCCAAGCGAGGGCCGACTTTGATAACATTTCTTTTTTGAGCAGCCATAGTACGTTCTCCTATTGGATGGTGGCCAAGCGCGCGGGTTCGAGCCCACGATGTGTGGGACCGCGATCCATCGGCGGCAGAGATGTGCGCTAGTGCCGAGTTGATGGGATTGCCGCCGAACGACAGCAGCCGGGCGCATATGCGCTATCATGCACATGCACACCGGCAGTAACTTGAAGTGTTTGGGTTTTAGGCGCGGTAGCGATGATAAGCAGAGTTTAGGCGACGGCCTGCTTCTGCTTTGCGGAGGCGATGATCCTCGTCACTGCATAGTCATTTTTGGGACTATTTCCGATATTCGGCCAACAGTCCGGCGTGGCATCGCTTTCTATGCGATTATTGTGCATATATATAGCACAGCCAGTATTAATAGTCAAGGGGCCCTTCTACGTACTTAAGCGGCTTAACAAGGTACTTCTGGAGGCAATGTACGAAGCTCGGAAATTGCACAATAAAGGGGCGAAGCTGAAACAGCGCAATACTCAAGTTAATCACTTTCGCTTGGGCGGCACATACCTCTTTTTCTGCGCGAATTTGATCGCCCGCCGCAGCACCTTCTCGCCGAAGCCAGCAGCGATGCAAAGTTCGGGCTTCGTCACGCCATGGAAGTAGCGAACGGTCTTGGCCTGCAGCCACTGAGGGATGTGATCAGCTTGCCTGATGAAGCCCCGAACCTTTTTAGTGGTCTTGCCACTGCACTCAATCTGACGAGGATCGCCCAAGGCGTACCGAAGCCAGCCAACATCATGGTAGCACGGCTGCAGTCCCCCACCCTTGGCACCGAGGGTTTGGGGGAGCTGATCAAGCCGTCCTTGGATCTGGGTTCCGATCCCCAGACGATGCCATGAACGCGCAAGTACCTCAGCCGTCAGTGAGCACAGCCGGGTGCCAAAGGTATCGCGTCCCGATGGCGCAAATCTCGCGCTCCGTACCCACATCCATGAGCCATTCCGGCACATTTGGACCGGGGCAAGTTGATTATGCCGCCCACAGCCTGCCACGTTAGGTCGGGAACTTGACGGATGCAGGGAGGTTGGGCAATGGCAGCAAACAGGCAGAACGGTGGCACCGGGCGCAGGAGCCAATCGAGGGTCATTCCCTGGACAATCGCAGGCATCCCGTTGCTGCTGCCGCTGATCGCGATGCAGTTCACCGATGCGGTGAACTGGGACGAGACCGATTTCATCGTGTTCGGCGCCATGCTGACGGTTGCTTGCGGGACCTATGAACTGGCAGCAAGGATGACGGGCAATACCGCCTACCGAGCCGCCGTCGGTGTGGCGGTCGTGGCCGCATTCCTCCTCATCTGGATCAACCTTGCCGTTGGGATCATCGGGAGTGAGGATAACCCAGCCAACCTGATGTATGGTGGCGTGCTCGCCGTCGGGATCGTTGGCTCTGCTATCGTGCGCTTCCAACCACTTGGAATGGCGCGCACGCTGGTCGGGATGGTGCTCGCCCAGGCGTTGGTCGCGGTGCTCGCCTTGATCTTCCGATGGGGCTCGGATGGGGAGAACCCGCCTCAGGTCGTCGTGGTTCTAAATGGGTTCTTTGCGGCGCTGTGGCTCGGATCAGCCTGGTTATTTCGGAGAGCAGCGCGGGAGCAGCCCCACCCAGGTCTAGTGACATAGGTCGATTTTCGACGCCCGTTGTCCAGCCATTGCGGGCCATCGCAGTGGGTACCAAACGTTGGATTTCAGCCACTCGTTCGCCCATCCTCCAAGACCCAAGCGACTCAGCTCACCCCCGGTCAGCATTCACTAGCGGGGAGAGCACCGCTGTCGCTATAGCTCGCACCGCCCTGCCCTCACGCTGCGCCACGCTCAATCGTAGTACGGATCAAGCACCGGATCGTAGACGAGCGGCCCATCCCGCAACCGATCACAGGGGAACTCGACTGACCAATCTGGCTGCCGATCAAAAACGAAGTAGCCACGCTGCTTGGCCGCCCGAACCGCAGCTCGTTTGATCTGGGCCCCGACACCCGAGGCGATACACAAGTCCAGTTTGCTTACATTCCGGAACAGGCGGAGGACGTGCTGGCACCACCTTCCATATTCGAGCAATTAGCAAAAACCTGCGACAAACACGCACATCTACGTCTTCCGATGATCTTAAATTGTTAGCTGAAGTTCGGCGTCGGTACCCAGTGTTATGACGGTATATTAAGCAACGCGAACCTGACCACTTCGATGTACTACTTGCCGCCTCAGCATATCCGTCCTACCGTTGACGCCGTCGCCGTTTAACCGGCGACCACCCAAGGCGGGATCATCAAGTCCCACTGACGGCTGGACTAACGCCAGCGTTCTTCAAGAACCCTTTTCAGCAGATCCGCAAACACGGAGGTGAAGCCATGCGCTTGCTTGCGCACACTCACGCACTTTCGTTCGGAGCGAAATCTGATCCGGACATCGAAGCCCAAACAGGCGCCCTTGCTGCATCCTCCTCACATGAGGGTGGTTCAACTACTGTTGAGCCGACGTCCACGCAGACCAACTCCAGCCAGCTACTCGACGACCTCCGATCCATTCGGGGCCGCATTGCAGCCCTCGACACTGAACACGACCAAGCCGATGTTCGCTGGCGAGAAGGTATCCACATCGAAGCCGTGAACTTGTACGAGAAGGCGCTTGTTCTTCGGAATGATGAAGAGGAATGGGCAGGTTTTGTCGCCGATTTCTCCTGGAACGGGTGCCCTGGCTGGAAGCCAAAGCCGGAGGATCAGCATGACAAGCCACTGTTTTTCACCTTCAAGTTTGGCTACGGCGCTCGTGAGGAACCTGAACGGAAGCGGGCCAGCAAACACGCAAAAAGCCTACAGCCCTTCTTCGATAAAGGTATTCCTGCAACTGAGGTCCTGCAGCTTCTCCGCAACACGGGTGGCTTCCGGGGTGAGAAGCGGAAAGCCACAGCCCCTGCGAATAAGGCTCAACCCGTTTCCTCAGCCTCAGATGAGGCAATCAAAAGCGAACGCTTTGAAGCTCCTGCCCCCGACAACCCTAACCCACCGATTGGGGACGCCTCCGTACCGGAGCAGGGCTCGGACACGCCCGATGTTGGGCTAGTCACACTCATCGTGGAAATCCCACCCGAGTTCACCGTCAACATCGGCGAGCTTCAGCGGAACGACCGTGTCACCATCATCGCTCATCTGTCTGATGATGACAGACCGACGCGGCTGATCGCGACGCATGTCAGCATCGAAGCGGTCTACGATCCGAGGCAGGAATAATCATTCTGGCCCAGCGATGCCGCCGAACGCACATTGTTCGGCGGCTATCCCATTTCCGAATTCAGGCAAACAGGCAAGCAGTAGGCGTTAAACCCCGCCTTTAAGGAAGTAAACGCCTGAAAACCTGACCAAATATCCAGGAACCGAAAATGTAAAGTATTTTGGCCGACGCCAAGCACCATCGCGTCGATCCTGCCCAAACAACCCTCGACTCACATCCCGACACAAACGAGTATCAGCATGGACTTCAGTACCAACACCAATACCAGCCAGCACCAACATCGCAGCGCCAAGCCGAGCACAAGGAACACGGTTAAAAACAAGAAGCGAGCGGCCCCAGAGGCTCAACGTCAGGCCTGCATCACATCGTTACGGTTCACGCGAACCCATTCCAAACCCAAGTGCAGCGAAATTGCTGACGTTCTGGACGGCTGCACGACCCGTGACCCATGCCACTCAGCAGCCTGCTCTGTCTGTTCCAAAGCCACACAAAAAAGGGGCCTGGTTCAACTCACCACAGCCTTTTCACCCGATGAAGATCTGGTGATGATCACCATCATTGATGCCCGACTTCAATGTGATCCTGGCGAACTTCCGTCCATCAAACTCAAAAGCGTTCGGCGTCATTTCCAGAGGCTCTTCACCCAAGCCCTGTGTAGTGACATTCCACTCTGGGGGTACATTGGGGTGAGTTACAACGAGCATATTGCCAACGAATGGAAGCCACGTTGGGCCGTTGAACTGCATGGGGTCGTCCGAGCCAACCATGCCGAACGGCTGAAAGCCCAACTGCGACCACTGCTCGAACGCACCGAAAGCGTTAAACGGCCCCTCAGGTGTGACCCGATCAGAAACTGGAAACGGCAGACCTCATACGTTTCCAAGCCCTACGTTGGCCGCCGTGTGAGCTATCGCTCGGAGTGCGGCGATAAGCGGACATGGAAGACCGCACTGAAGGCCACTCACCTTGTCGAGTTTCTTCTCTGGGCTTCCGATTACCAGCCTGATGACCGACATTTCATGATGGCCATACGCCGATATGGCAATCGACTGAATGTGCTAGTGCCAGCGCGTTTGTCGTCAAGCCAATTGGCTAAAAGGCCTCAGGAAGCTGCTTGGAAGCCTGAAGAAGCCCATAAAACTCGAAGGTAGAGTCTGACGAACAGCAACACTGCACCTGCCCCAATAAGCAGCAGCTACGCCACACAAGTCATTCGCAAACAAGTGAGCCGTGAGCCATCAGCCCCAACTGACGGCAACAACGGCTGACGGCTCATCAAACCAACTGTCACCGTCAGGAGATTTTTATGACGACCCAACAATCCGCAAATCCAGGGCCAAACATCAAAGTTCGCGAGCATGGCCTTTATATCGAGGAGAATGGCCAGTCTCGCCGCCTTTGCGACCGCATCGTGCCGTATGCCGAGATTGAGAACGAGGTTTTAGGCAAGCATCAGATCGAGTTCCGGTTCGCCACGGGGCACGGCAAGCGCAAAGTAACCATTGACTCAGCGGATGCCGCCAAGCCGGGGAAGCTAGCAGATGCCCTGCGGAATGGCGGCTACGACCTTCCGCTCAGGCTGGATCAACGCATTGTCCTCGAGTGGCTCACCAGCACGAAGCCACGCCGATATATTTTGCTCGTCCGCTCGGCTGGCTGGCGGTCGAACCTCTCCGTCTTTGTGACTCCTACGAGCGTCATCGGGAAAACTCGGTTCACAACCCGTCTCGCCAACGCAAAGGGCCCACACCTCGCCAAGGTCAAGCAAGTTGGGACATTCGTTGGCTGGCAGCATGAGGTCGCTCGTCTTGCGGGTACTCTGTCATCGCGTTTCATCTTGATGATCAGCGCCGCCTTTGCAGCCCCTCTTGTTCCAATCATGCGCCAACTGTCACAGGGCCTTCATCTCTATGGCGACCCAGGATCTGCTAAAACAACAGCTTTTATCGTAGCTGGCTCCACCTGGGGCGTGGCTGTCGAGAAAGATGTAATCAAGCTCGGGTCTACTGAGGTTGGGCTCGAAGACCTCGCAGTCGGGCATAACGGTGTCCTGATGATGCTCGATGAGTTGGGCGTCCTAGAAGGTGGTCCGAAGGAACTGGCCGAGCAGATGCGCCGTCTCGCGTATAAGCTCCCAAGCGGGTCCGGCAAGCTTAAGAGCAAAGCTTATATGCAGCAGAACAATCTGCAGCACGCGGACTGGGATACTCTCTTTGCGACCAGTGGAGAATACGCGCTTGACGAGTTGATGGCGCGGGCTGGTCGAAAGCGCAGTGGTGGAGAAACCAGCCGGTTTGTGGACATGCCAGGAACGCGCAAAGGCTCACTTGGCCTCATCGACTATATACCCGAGGCGATTGATGGACCACCTGAGAAGTGGGCCGCCGATCAAATCGATAAGCTGAAAAAGGCCTGTGAGCGGCACCATGGCCATGCCTTTCCTGCCTTCATTGAGAAGGTGATCGCCAACCGCAAGGGGATCCAGGCGCGAATTGAGAAGCTGATGGAGCAGTTCCGGCGGACGGCAAAGATCGAGCACGTGTCCGGAGCTGACAAGCGTCGAGCTGACCTCTTCGCCTTGATCTATGCAGCGGGCCAGCTCGCCGTGGAATGGAAGATCGTTCCCTGGACCTCTAAGCAGGTTGGTAGTGCTATCCGTCGGTGCTATCACGATGCCTGCCAACCGCCGTCTAACTCGCTTGTGACGGAGGGACTACGGATTGTTTGTGAGCGCCTGGCAAGTTCCGCGATGATCGATCTTCGGAAGCAAAAGCCAGCTAACCGCGATGAGATGCAAGCTGCGGACGGCGTGCTTCGGTCTTGGCGAGGTGAGCCCCCGGAAGCGTGCATCAAGGCAGATCGGTTCCGAAAATTGTTCAAGTCCCCGGCCCAGCAGCAATTGCTGGTGGATCATCTCACAAAGGCGAAGGTGCTTCGGGTCAACGAAGAGCGCGGATTGCCGACGCGACAGTGCCGGTTGCCCCTACTCAATGAAAAGCTCAGTTGCTTCGTGATCCAGCTGGATGCCTTCAACGAGATTGTGGCTGGCTCAGCCTAAACGCCTGCGAATTGGCGGCGGCTTTGAGCCCCAAATGCCTGCTCCCTTCAATTTAGCTAAGTGGCAAACATAGGAGCCGCGCCGGGTACCCGGCGCGGCGCACTAGCCAGGCTCACTGGCCCCGCGGCGAAATCTGACAGCCTGGATAGACTAAGAAAATCCTTTCGAGGCGGGCAGAGCAGCGGCTGTATAGTACGCAGCTCTTTATAAAATTCTGCTGCGCATTCAGAAGAATACTGGCCCGCGCCAGTCTATGTCAGCTTGTGGGGTAAACAAGGGGTGCTCAAACTGTTTGGCTCCGGACTGGAAACACCTCTTTTCGCGAGACTTGTCGATGCAGACCACGGGTTGTAAGGCCACCACAAGCGTCTTCCACAAAGCAATTTGGTGCCCACATAGGTTGCAGGGTCACCCAGTCATGTCTCACAATGCGTCGACAACAAGGACGTGCCAGGTTACGGACTTGCTCAGCCAGAACTGAGGGCCTTGTGTGCCGAGGGTTGGAGCAGATGACGACGGAAAGCAACATCGAGTTTAAGACTCGGGACCGGCAGGTCCTAGCAAACGGTCACGAGTTTGGAGCGCGCGGTGAATACGAGCGCCTCAGTGGCAGGGTGCATTTCCGTGTCGATCTGGATTCGGTGCCGGAGTGCTCCATCACCGATCTGGAGTATGCGGCACTCGATGATAATGGGCTCATCGCCTGTGTAGCGGACTTCATGATCCTCAAGCCCGTGAATCTCGCTCAGGGCAACGGCCGCGTATTTTTCGACTATGGAAACCGCGGCAACAAGCGCGCGCTGCAGTTCTTTAACGACGCGCCACATACCAACCAACCGATGACGCTCGCGGACCTGGGCAACGGCTTTCTTATGCGTAGGGGCTACTCGATCGCCTGGCTCGCTTGGCAGGCGGATCTGCTCCCGGGCGGTGGGCGCATGCTTTTCGACGTGCCAGTCGCAAAGAGGGATGGAGCGGCCATCACGGGGCTCGTCCGGACTGAATTCATCGCCGATCGGCCGGGCGTGAGGAGTTTTCCCCTGAGTGGCCGCATAACGACACGCAGTCACCCAGCTGTGTCCCTCGACACAGCGCGAGCAAAGCTTACTCGCCAGCGCTATCCAGGATCGGAGTCTGTCCCTGTACCGTCAGATCGCTGGGCTTTCGCGCATGAGGAGACTGGGCTTGGGCTCGATAATGCAGGTGAGGAATGGGCGATCGTCCCATCGGCCACCCATATCTATGTCGCCGATGGGATGGAGCCTGGCTGGATCTACGAGCTTGAGTATGAAGGGGCCGCGCCTCTCGTCCTCGGCCTCGGCCACGTGGTTGTGCGTGACTTCATTACATTCCTAAAATCGGCAAGCGCAGACAACCCACTGTTGCATGCGGGGCATGGCGCCACGAAGGCCTACGCCTGGGGGCGCTCGCAGACAGGCCGCGGCATTCGCGATTTTGTCTATCGCGGCTTTAACGCGGACCCGCGTGCCGGGCGCGTGTTCGATGGTGTGTTTTCTCATGTGGCAGGCGCTGGCCGGATGAACTTGAGCCGCTTCGCCAATTTGACGGTCGCCGGCAGCCAGCAATACGAAGATCATTATAACGCAACCGACACCTTCCCCTTTGCTTACGCTTGGTCGGAGGACCCACTCACCGCCACCAGCGACGCAATTGCAAAGCGCCCGGACACCGACCCGCTCATTATCCACACGCAGACCTCTACCGAATATTGGCAGCGCCGCGGCTCCCTGGTGCATACCGACGCTGCAGGCAATGATCTCCCCGAGCCGGAGAATGTCCGCATCTATAACTGGGCGAGTTCGCAGCACTACGCTGATCCGCGCGCTAGCAAACCGTCCGCCGGTGCCTTTGAACACCCCACCAACATAGTGCAGACCTCATTCCTGTTCCGCGCACTGCTCGACGCCCTCGACCGCTGGGCGACCGAAGGCATTCCGCCGCCATCGAGCCGGGTGCCACGGCGCGCAGATGGAACTCTTGTCAAGTTTGAGGACTGGCGCGCGGCATTCCCGAACGTCCCCGGGGTGATCGTACCGCATGCGCCGAATGGCTTCGACGGCCCGCAGGCCGATGCCTATACAGTCCTCGTCCCGGCTGTCGATGCAGATGGCAATGAGAGCTCAGGCATCCGCGCGCCTATGGTCGCAGTTCCGCTCGCCACATATACTGGCTGGAACATTCGCTCCCGCGGCTATGGATATGGCGCAATGCACGGCTTTGACGGGTCCACGATCCCGCTGCCAGATAGGGCGGAGGATGCGGCAATGGTTGGTGATCCACGTAGGCCGATCTTCGAGCGCTATAGCTCAATAGAAGAATACGTCGCGCATATCCGTGCAGCAGCGGAGGCGCTAATCATCGAAGGCTTTATGCTCGAGGAGGACCTTGAGCCGACGCTGGCACGCGCGCGCTTGCTTATGCGCTGATGAGGTCGCGATGAGCGGATCCAGGTTCAAGCATGGAATGGTCGTGGCGCCGCAGCCTGAGGCGGCGGAGGCTGGCATCGAGATGATGCGTGTTGGCGGCAATGCAATTGACGCAGGGATTGCTGCAGCCTTAGTACAGACCGTTGTTGACCCATTAATGTGCGGCATTGCCGGTTTCGGCAGCGCAGGGATCTACATGCCGGGCCGGCAAGTACATGAATACGTGGACTTCCACGCGCCCGCGCCAGCTGCAGCGCGTCCAGCGATGTGGGAGCACCTCGTCGAGAGCGAGGCGCGTGATGGCTTTGGCTTCGTGCTTAAGGGCCGGGTCAATGAGCTCGGCTATCAATCGGTCTGCGTGCCTGCCGCTCTACGCGCGTTCGAGGTGATCCACCGCGACTACGGCGCGCTGGCCTGGAAGGATGTTTGCCGACCGGCCATCGAATGGGCCATCGAAGGCTGGTCTATCCGGCCCGCTGTCGAGCGCTTTTGGATGGACGAGGGCGAGATGGGACGAACACCCAATCCCGACCGGCTACGCTTCAGCGCAGCTGGTCGGCGCCTATACTGTCGCCCTGACGGCTCGCCGCGACGGGTTGGTGAGGTGGTGAAGAACCCCGACTATGCCACGACGCTCGCGCTTATCTCCGAGAAGGGTTCGGCCGCATTCTATGAGGGAGAGATTGCGGATCGAATTATCGAGGATTTTTCCCGGAATGGCGGCCTCCTATCGCGAGAGGATCTCGCAAGCTACCGGCCGAAACGCACGGCGCCTCTGTCCGGCACCTATCGCGGACTCCATGTCGCGACAAATCAGCCACCGGGCGGCGGGGTAATGCTCTTGGAGATATTGAATATCCTTGAGTGCTTTGACCTCACTAGGCTTGGCCATAATACGCCTGAATACATCCGTGTCGTGTCCGAGGCGATGAAGCGCGCCACGATCGATAAGGACCGCCATGTCGGCGACCCCGCCTTCATCGACGTGCCGCTCGATCGACTTGTCTCAAAGGGCTACGCATCGGCTCTCGCAGAGGAGATCATGGGAGGAGTGCGCGCCGAGGTGCCACGCCTAAATTCCAATCCACCGCCTGCGCGTGATACGACGCAGCTATCTATTGTCGACCGGGACGGCAACTGCCTGTCGATGACCCATTCGCTAGGTATGCCGTCCGGCGTCATAACTGAAGGGCTTGGCTTTATGTACAACGGCTGCATGGGCGTGTTCGACCCGCGGCCGGGACGCGCCGGCAGCATCGCACCTGGGAAGGCCCGCTTCACTGCGATGTGCCCAACCCTCATCTTCAAGGATGGCGAGCCGTTCATCGTGATTGGCGCGCCAGGCGGTACGCAGATCGTCATGGGCGTGCTGCAGGCGATCTTGAACGTGATCGATTTCGGTATGTCGATGGCAGAGGCGGTGGCGGCAGCGCGGTTCTCTTCGACTAGCAGCGCCATCGACGTGTCGAACCGAATTCCGCGATTTGTCACGCGAGCGTTAGATGCTGACGGGTACTGCGTGGTGCGCAATCCCCACAGTTACACCTTTGGGTATGTGCACGGCATCCGCTGCCTTAACGGCCAGCTCGACGGCGGCGCCGATCCGGGTCGCGATGGGTTAGCGCTCTCCGCATGAGCGATTGGACTTAGAGGAGACCCAGTGCCACGTCCTTTGATTCGGCTTTAAGTAGACGAAATCTATTGCAATACAGCTGGGGTTGTGGCCGTTGAACTGCTGGGCCGATGCTGTATAAACGCTCCAAGACGACAGGTGGCAATGGCTGACAGCGACACGAATGGACAAGCTTGGCGCGTTCCGCCGAGCGCATATTTGACCAAACGACCGCCGGAGTTCGGCTGTCCGGGAAGGCCGTTCTCCTGCTATGTAACCATGCGTGATGGCTGTCGCCTCGCCGTCGACGTCTATCTCCCGCAGCAGGCGCACGGACCGGTGCCAACCGCGAAGGTACCGACGATCCTGATTCTCACACCCTACTACCGCCGCTTTGCACTTAAGGAAGGCGCGCCTGTAGGAACCGAGAACTCTCCGAACGCTGCAAAGTACCGCGACTTCTTCGTCCCACGCGGGTACGCCCTCGTCGTCGTAGATGTGCGCGGCACGGGCGCGAGCTTCGGCACCCGCGACAGCTTTCGTTCGCCGACCGAGCGGGAGGATTATCGCGAGGTCGCGGAGTGGATCGTGTCGCAATCCTGGTCGGACGGCGTCATCGGCTCAACCGGGATTTCCTACCTCGGTGCTGCTGCTCTCTTTCTCGCGAGCACCGGTCATCCTGGAGTTAAGGCGATAGCGCCGCTCTTTGCGGTGTGGAACACTTATGTCGACCACTTCTACCCGGGCGGCGTGCTGCTCAACCGGCTGGCGACGAACTACGACGAGATCATGATCGCGCTCGACCACGATAGGCGCGACCTCCTCGGGAAATACGCCTACTTCAAGGACCCGAGCTTCGCCGGGCCACAACCGGTCGATGAAGATCCCGACAGGTCGCTACTCAGTGAGGCCGTTCGGGAGCATCTTGGCAATTTCCATATGCCGGACTTCATCACTGAATTCCGCTTCACTGACGATCGCCTGCCCTACGATTCCAGCTTTGGCGCCCCCTCCTTCAGCCCCTACCACTATGCCGATGGGATCCAAGACGACGTCGCTGTGTATTCGATTTCAGGCTGGATGGACGGGGCTGGGTTCTCCAATGGTTCAATCGCGCGCTTCCTATCGCTGCCGAACGAGCGCCGCCACCTGCTGCTCGGGCCCTGGGACCACGGTGCGCGCGCCAATGTCTCACCGTTCCGCGACGCCGTCGAGCCGCGCTTTAACGTGCTGGCCGAAGTGCTGCGCTTCTTTGATCATTATCTGATGGGCCGCGATACCGGCCTGCAAACTGAAGCGCCAGTGCATTATTTCACTATGCATAGCGAGGAGTGGCGAACAGCGCCGAACTGGCCTCCCATCAAGGATCAAAGGACGCTCTACCTGGCCACGTCCGGCCTGCTCGCCGAAACCACAGAAAAAGAAGGCGAGGACAAATATAAGGTCGACTTCACCGTCGGGAGCGGCGTGAATACACGTCATGAACGATTAGCCGCCGAGGACACGCGCAACTACTATGAGGATTGGCAAGGGAGAGACGAGCGCATGCTGCGCTACACCTCCGAGCCCTTAATGGACGATGCTGAGATCTCTGGTCACCCAGTTGTAGATTTCTGGCTCTCGTCCAGCGAAGGCGATGCCGCCGTCCACGTCTATCTCTCTGAGGTCGAGGAGGATGGCACTGTGCGCTACGTGACGGAAGGCGTATTACGGGCCATTCATCGCTGGGAATCCGAGCCTGATCCGCGGCAACGCTGGAGCTGGCCCTACCGAACCTTTGCACGCGCCGACGCTGAGCCGATGCCAAAGGGACAGCCGCAGCGCTTGCGCTTCGCGCTCCTGCCAACCTCCTGGGTATTCAGGCGTGGCAGCCGGATCCGACTTGCCATCGCGGGTGCCGACGCCGATCACTATGCGCAGGTGCCGCATGGGCGCCCGCCGCTGCTGACAATTCGGTACGGTGGCTCCATGAAGTCTTCGCTCACGCTGCCCTGGCGTAATAGTGCCGGCTCATGACAACGAAACACGGGAGCATCCAATGATCGGTAAAACGATACGGCATCTCGCGATAAGTGCCGCCGCCCTGCTCGCCGGAACCGGCGCGGCGTTTGCGGACAAGGCGAACGACACCTTTGTCTGGGCAACTAGCACAGAGATAGGGCCGCCAGATCTATACTACGGCAACCAACGGGAAGTGCTGATCATTGCGTATGCCCAGTGCGACTCGCTGCTCCACCGTGATCCGGTCTCGAACGCGTACAAGCCTCTGCTTGCGGAGAGCTGGACATGGGTCGACCCAGTAACGCTCGAGCTCACCCTCCGCAAGGGGGTCAAGTTCCACGACGGTCGAGAGTTTGGGGCTCAGGACGTCGCCGACACGCTGAACCATGTGAGCCGCCCCGACAGCGGCATGCAGATCCGCGTCATTATCGATTGGATTAAGAACGTCGAGGTCGTTGCACCCGACAAGGTGCGCATCCACGCCAAAGCGCCAACTCCGGCTGCACTCGAGTTCCTATCAGGTACGACGCCGATCTATCCGCGGGGGCATTATGAGAGCGCCCCCAGCGTGCCGGCGCCGGACGGCAAGGCGCGGCGTGATTGGGGCGCCGTGAAGCCAATGTGCACAGGTCCCTATATTTTAAAGGACCATAAGCCGGGCGTGTCCGTCACGCTGACCAAGAACCCGAACTATTTCGCAGGCAGCCCAAAGGGCAAGCCGCAGCTTGGTACTATCATCTACCGCACCATCAAGGATGCGGACACGCAGGTTGCGGAACTTATGACCGGCGGAGTCGACTGGATTTGGGGCGTTCCTCCAGAGAATGCGAAGCAGCTGGGCGCTGTGCCGAACGTGATCGTGCAATCGGCCGCGACCATGCGTATGTCATTCCTCTCGCTAGACGCGGCTGGGCGCTCTGGTGACACGCCGCTCAAGGATGTTCGGGTCCGCCGCGCCATCTTCCATGCCATTGATCGTGAGGCTATTGCGAAGAACCTCGTTGGCGAGGGAGCCGCGGTGCAAAAGTCGATGTGCGTGCCAGTCCAGTTCGGCTGCACCACAGACGTTTCGGACTACAATTACGATCCAGCTAAAGCGAAGGCGCTTCTCGCGGAGGCTGGCTATCCAAACGGCTTCTCAATCCCATTCTACGCTTACCGCGACCGGTCCTACTCCGAGGCGGTGCTCAACTATCTCCGCCAGGCTGGCATCAAGCCAGAACTGAAATTCCTGCAATGGCAGGCGGTCCGGCCGTTGATCATCGAAGGCAAGACCGAAATAGCACACCTGACATTCGGGTCGAATGGCATCCTCGACGTCTCAGCCTCGACGAGCTACTATTTCCGTCACAGCGTAGACGATTATGCGCGTGATCCCGAGGTGCGCGATTGGCTCGCAGAGGCCGACACCTCGACAGACGCGGAGAAGCGACAGGGTCTCTATGCTAAGGCGCTCAAGAAAATCAATGAGAACGCCTATGCAGTGCCGCTCTTCATCTACGGTCGCACCTACGCCTACAATAAGGATCTCGATTTCCCACTTACCCAGGACGAGATGGCGCACTTCTACATGGCGCGCTGGAAGTGACTAACGCGGGTGCGGCTTTGGCCGCACCAACCTTTATGTGATGTGATGCTTAGCTTTATTGCCCGCCGGCTCCTGGTAACGGTGCTCGTGATTGCAGTCACCTCTATGGTGGCCTTCTCGCTCGTCCACCTCACTGGCGATCCGGCGGCCGCAATGGCGGGGGAGAACGCATCGCCTGAGGACGTAGAAGCGATCCGCAAGACCTATGGTTTTGACCGCCCAATCGTGGAGCAGTACCTGACGTGGGTCACGCGCTTCCTGTCGGGCGACTTCGGGCGGTCGCACTACCTGAAGCTCGGCGTTGGCGAGGTGCTCGCCGAGCACATACCGGTCACCGCCACCCTAGGAGTGCTGGCGCTCGCCTTCGCGCTTGGGCTCTCCATCCCACTCGGGGTGCTCTCCGCACTGAAGCCTAACACTATTATAGATCGGGTTGCGCTGTCGATTGCTGTGGCAGGGCAGGCGCTGCCGTCCTTCCTCTTTGCGCTCGGTTTGATTTACGTCTTTGGCGTACTTCTCCGTTGGCTTCCGGTCTCCGGCGACGCTAGCTGGCAGCACTTCGTCCTCCCATCAGTGGCGCTTGGCTACTACGCCACTCCGGCAATCATGCGTTTGACGCGCTCCGGTATGATGGAGGCCCTCCAATCCGACCACGTTCGCACCGCGCGCGCCTTCGGACTTTCGCGCTGGCGAGTGACCCTCCGGCACGGACTGCGCCATGCGATCATCCCGGTGGTGTCGCTCGCGGCCGTGCAACTCGGCTTCATGCTCGGCGGTTCGATTGTGATCGAGACAGTGTTCTCTCTTAAAGGGCTCGGCTACCTTGCCTGGCAGTCCATTCAGCGTGCAGACATCGAAATCATTCAGGCGATCCTCCTGTTGATCGCTACGACGTACGCCTTGTTATCACTTATCGCTGACGTACTGAATGCTTTGCTCGACCCACGCATCCGGATCGGCTGAGCGATGACAACGATCACATCTACCACCTCCGCACCGATTGTCGCGCTCTCGCCAGGCCGCTTGGCGCTGCACCGGGCGCTACGGCATGGCAGTCTTTGGGTGGGCGGCGGCCTGCTTCTCCTCATCCTCTTAACCGCGATACTCGCCCCATTACTGACGCCGCATGATCCGACATGGCAAGACCTCTCGAAACGGCTCTTACCTCCGGTCTGGGATGCGCGCGGCTCCTGGCAGCATCCGCTCGGCACCGATCAACTCGGACGGGACTATCTCGCCCGCTTGATGTACGGCGGGCAGATCTCGCTCCTCATCGGTTTCGTGACAGTTCTCATCTCCGGCGTGATCGGAACCACGCTCGGGATTGCCGCGGGCTATTGGGGCGGACGTGTCGATCTCGTCATCAACTTTGTCCTGACCATCCGTCTGACACTGCCGGTGGTGCTCGTGGCTTTGGTCGTGGTGGCCCTCGTTGGTAACTCATTAACCATTTTGATGCTGGTTATCGGACTCCTTCTATGGGACCGCTTCGCCATCGTGACACGTAGCGCGACTCAGCAGATCGCAAGCCGTGAATTCATCGTTGCGGCGCAAGCAATTGGCAGTTCAACCGGGCGAATTTTGTTAAAGGAGGTTCTTCCGAACATTACCGGCCCCTTGATCGTTGTCTCATCGGTCGAGCTCGCCCATGCAATTCTGCTTGAGGCCGCGCTCTCCTTCCTTGGTCTCGGTGTGCAGCCGCCCCTGTTCACCTGGGGCCTGATGATCGCAGAGGCGAAGAACCAGCTCTTTTTTCGCCCCTGGCTGATTGCCATTCCTGGGGCCGCGCTCGTAGCGTTGATTTTTGCCATCAACCTCGTGGGCGACGCGGTCCGTGACGTCACCGCGCCAGAAGGGCGGGCGTGATGACGAAGCCTCTTCTGGAGGTGCGGAACCTTCGAGTCGAGATTTCCGTGCCCGGTGGCATGACCCGGCCCGTACGTGGTGTTGATTTCTCGGTCGTCGCCGGCGAGACTCTCGCTATCGTTGGCGAGTCTGGCTGCGGGAAAAGCCTGACCTCGCTGGCCATAATGGGCCTCCTACCGCGCACCGCTCGGCTGACAGCGGATACGATCGCACTGCGCGGCCGATCGCTCCTCGGGCTTTCCGAAGCGGAGTGGCGCAAGGTGCGCGGCGAGAGCATCGCCATGATCTTCCAGGATCCGATGACGGCGCTCGACCCCTGCTACCGTATCGGTGACCAGATGACCGAGGTGCTACGCCAGCATCAGAGGATCTCAGCGGCCGCTGCACGGCAGCGCTCGCTTGAGCTCCTCACCCGTGTTGGAATTTCCTCGCCCGAGCAGCGCCTGACCCAGTTCCCGCACCAGCTCTCAGGCGGCCTACGCCAGCGCGTAATGATCGCGATGGCTCTTCTGTGCGAGCCGCAGATGATCATTGCTGACGAGCCGACGACCGCGCTCGACGTGACGATCCAGGCGCAGATCCTGCACCTTCTTGCTGAGATCCAGCGTGACACTGGCATTGGGCTGATCCTGATCTCCCACGATCTCGGCGTCGTGGCCGGCATCGCGCACCGCATCGCCGTTATGTATGGAGGTGAGATCGTTGAGGTCGGCGAGCGGGATGCTGTCCTAGGCAAACCGCTCCATCCTTATACCGAAGGTTTAATGCGCTCGATCCCGGTTCCAGGCGAGACTAAACGAGGCGAGACGCTCGGCTTCATTCCCGGCACTGTGCCGCGCCAAGCAGGTGAGCTCACCCGCTGCGGCTTCCTCGACCGTTGTCCCTACGCAGCCAAGGGGAGCGCCGCCGGTCCCGTTCCACTGCAATCCGCACCCGACGGACGCCTCGTGCGCTGCCTACTCCCGCTCGATGGAAGCGGCCGGGACCCGAACGCTTGGACTCAGCTCTCGGAAGGCGTGTGATGGCCGCCCTGAGTATTCTCGAAGTTAGGGACGCCACCAAGAGCTACAGCGTCGGCAAAACGCTGGTAGGGGCCGGCCACACGCTGCACGCTTTGCGAGGCATCGATCTCACCGTGCGCAAGGGCGAGACCCTCGGGCTCGTTGGCGAATCTGGATGTGGCAAGAGTACACTTGCTCGGCTGATTCTCGGCATTGAAAACCCGAGCTCGGGGACTGTAACGCTCGCAGGCAAACCGATTAGTGGTTATGGACGGATCGAGCGCGCGAAGCGAGTGCAGCCCGTATTCCAAGACCCATATTCCTCACTTAACCCGCGCATGCGCATCGCCCGCATTATCGCTGCGCCACTTGAGGTCCGTGGCTTAGGCTCGGCTTCGTCGCGGCGCGATCTTGTCCGCGCAGTAATGAACTCTGTCGGTTTACCCGAGCACTTTGCGGATGCCTATCCCAGCCAGCTCTCAGGCGGGCAGCGCCAGCGCGTTGCAATAGCACGCGCGCTGATTGGCGAGCCGGAAGTCCTCATATGTGATGAGCCAACGTCCGCACTCGACGTATCTGTGCAGTCGCAGATCCTAAACCTTCTGGCCCGCCTGAAGCGTGAACTCGGCCTTACCTTGATCCTGATTAGCCACAATTTGGCTGTGGTACATCATCTAGCTGATCACGTTGCAGTCATGTATCTCGGCCGCATCGTTGAACACGGACCGACAGAAGCTGTTTTTGAGGACCCGCGCCATCCCTACACCGCTGCGCTTCTAGCGTCCGTGTTGTCACCTCGCCCAGGTGCCAGGTTGCCGGAGATGCAGGTGGGGGCCGAGTTCCCGAGCCCGCTCGCACCGCCGCCAGGATGCGCTTTTCACCCCCGCTGTCCCCGCGCTAGCGAAGGTTGTGCAAACATTGACCCAGGTAACACTGTCGAAGGTCCACGCGGTTATCGCTGCCACTATCCAATCGCAGCATCGCGCAACTGACGTGTGCCATTTCGCCATGACGGGCACTGTAGTCGTCGGCACAAAGTAAATCGGTTCAGCCGCACTTTAACCAGCAAAATAACCGGCAGCCGCAGCATGCGAGGGGCGTGAGTTGCGCACACACGCCTGATGAATAGCGGGCAGAGAGCAACGAACGAGTACGACCAGCCGCCAGCTGCGTCAGGGAGCATACAAGTAGTCGCCAAGTACAATACCTTTGCTCCAAAGCGCCTGTGCCCCCCTATGTGGCGCATGCCCACGCCTGCACTGCACCTGCTACGGCAAATTGGGCACCTAGACGTTATGACCGTGGTCTGAGGATCGGCCCGCCCTTAGCCTTTGCAGCGTGAGCAGTCGGAGATTGCTCAGGTGCCGAGCCGAGCTCCAAGCAAAGGAGGGCGGACCATGAACGAGGATAGCCTGGTCTACGTCGGCGTCGATGCTGCCAAGGCCAAGCATGCAGTCGCGATTGCAGAGAGCGGGCGCAGCGGCGAGGTGCGGTACGTCGGCGAGATCGAGACGACCCCGGCTGCCGTGGAGCGGCTCGTCCGTAAGCTCGCGCGCAAGCATCCTCGGTTGCACTTCTGCTACGAAGCCGGCCCGACTGGCTATGGTCTCTACCGCCAGCTTGTTGCGCTCGGCCATGCCTGTGAGGTCGTGGCGCCCTCGCTGATCCCCAAGCGTCCAGGTGAGCACGTCAAGACGAACCGACGCGACGCTGCCAGTTTGGCCCGGCTATTGCGGGCAGGAGAGCTCAAAGGGATCTGGGTTCCGGACGCGGCGCATGAAGCGGTTCGCGATCTGGTGCGGGCGCGCGAGGCCGCTGGGGAGGATCTGCGCAAGAAGCGTCAGCAGCTCCAGTCGTTTCTGCTCCGCCACGGCCGGATGTTCACTAGTCGCAAGGCCTGGAGCCCAGCCCACTCGCGCTGGCTGGCAGCCCAGAGGTTCGAGCATCCGGCTCAGCAGATCGTGTTCCAGGATCAGGTGGACGTGATCGCGGACGCGGGCCAGCGGGTCGGGCGCTTGGATGCGCAGCTCGTCGAATTCGTGCCCACCTGGTCAATGGCTCCAGTAGTGGCGGCCTATCAGGCACTGCGCGGGGTGTCATTCATCGTCGCTGTGACCTTTGTCACCGAGGTTGGCGACATTCGCCGGTTCGACAGTCCCCGTCAGCTCATGGCCTTCCTCGGGCTCGTGCCGTCCGAACGCTCCACCGGCGAAACTGTCAAGCGCGGTGGTCTGACACTCGCAGGCGCCCGGCGCGTGCTCGTCTAAGGGGCTTGGAGTTACCGGCACCCCGCTCGTGTGACCGAGACCATCCGGGTTCGGCTCGAGGGCCTGCCCGAGGCAGTGCGTGAGATAGCATGGAAGGCGCAAACCCGGCTATGCGCCCGTTATCGGCGGATGACAGCCGCTGGCAAGAAGGCGCCGATCGTGATCGCGGCGATCGCACGCGAGATGGCAGCGTTCTTGTGGGCCATTGGTCGACAGGTTGAGCCGGTCCGCTGAGTGAGGAGGAGCTCATGCTCGAGCCGACGATCATGGCTGGCATCGCACGGGCGCCGCCCTAAGGAGAGGTCCGTCGGATGATCTGACGGATGTGACGGGCAGCATGGAGACGGGATGTGGCCACGGTGGGGAACTCCCGATGTGCACTATGTGGCTGAGCTTTGGCTCAATGCCCGCCTCTAAACAGGGATGGCCCAGGACGGATCACGGACGTGCGGTACCCAACCCGCGGATAAGAGCTTGATCAACCCTCGTCTCAAGGCCCATCCCGTCCCCGTGCTGCCCATCAAGGTGGTGACCAAACCCGTGCTGCAGGCTAGGGGCGGGATCATTCGTCCCTCACACTTGACCACAGTCATAAGAGTGCATTGAGTGAGCTCTCATCGACGTACCACCTGCAGTAGTATATTTGCGTTCAGCTTGGGTGACCGACGTTGCCTCTCGCACGGACGAGCGGGGTACCTGCACCTAAGCGGCGCGGGTCTGCTCCCACTTCTCAAGGAGCGACAGCTCCCAGAGACGGCGGCGGTTGATCACAATGGGCTTGGGGAAGTTGAGACGCGGATCATGGAGCCACCTCCAGATGGTCATCTCCGACACACCTCCATAGCGGGCGCGGAGCTGGCGGCTGGTGATGTAGCGTTTGCGCATTGAGATCTCCCTTCGCAATGGGGGAGATAGCAGAGAGCATAAGAGCGCGTTAGAACTTGAGGCGCGACTCAACTACTTGCGGTGGGGGTCAACCACCTATGGCAGAGCGTCCGCGACGACGTTCACGACTTGCAATACCTGACATCAGCGCTCATGAGACAGTTTGGGCAGCGGCTCTGATCACAATGAAATTGCCGGCCTGTTTGATTCATTGCGACGTGTACTTTTTGAGCTCTGAAATTTCTTCAGAGGAGAAGGGGCTGACGTGCGAATGATCTAGGATGATGTCTCGGCCCAGACATAAGCCTGTTTCGAAAAATTGTTCTCCTTTACTCACGAGGGTCGGGAGCGTCTGTAGGTTGCGCGCAGCCAAGTCGCCAGTTCTTAATATTTGCTGCGTGCTAGTTATAATATCTGAGGAACACTTGGCAGCTTCGATACCAAACGTTAGTCCTGACCGGAATCTGGAATCAGATGTATTAAGAAGTCCAAATATCAGCGGCGAATTTGATTTGAATTTTCCCCAAAGCGTCGCTGAGCTGCTAAGATTTCTGACATTTTCTTGTCCATAGCCGACACAGTCGTCCAGAAACCAAGTTGCTCTGTTCAAGGTCGCGTATTCTGTCTTGCCTCCGGCAATGCAGCGGAGGAAGTAATCTGTTAAGAACCCGACTGTTTGAGCTTGCTTCCATTTGGCAATGACCCGCTTCCTGAAGGAGGTGTCAGACATTGTTTTGGAGACGGCGCCCCAGCCGCCCAAGGGCAGAAAAACTTCGTTGAAGAAAGTGAAAAATTCTATCGACTGGGTGTGACTCTGGAGTGCAGTCATATACTTGACGTAGCTCGAAATACGCCGCTCCTTCGCGGAAAATCCTGGCTTGCGGCGTTCGCGTAAATAAGCTTTCTCCGCCGTGATCTGCAAGTGTACCATTATTGAGCGTGCAGTAATGCGAGCGGCCGTCCTGACCGCTTGCCTTACGACCTTCTCTTGCTTTAGGATATCCTCTTGCTTTTTAGCTTCTTGAAACCATAAAATCCACGCCAGCAACATGTTTGCAGCCAAAAGCTGATGTCTACTGTCTTGGCCTTTGATAGGCATGCAGACCAACTTACATGCAGCTACAGGGTTAAAATTGTTATATAACTCTTCAATTGTCAGGCGGCTCGCTTGAACTTCGCTGTCTCGCTTCGGCATTGTGGTCTGCAGGTCCGTTCCCATGTCGTTTATCTTCCAAGTGTTATGACGACGGCGCTCCAATCATCCAGCGCCTGTCGTTTTTCTGAATAATAGCTGTACCGGTTGTACACAGCTGCAATACCGCTGATTGTGCCAGAGCGGTGATTCAGGACAGCCTCGATCACGTGGACTGGCTGGCCGAGTCGAGCCATCCCAGATGCAACTGTCCGCCGAATATCATGCAGACGCCAGGGTTGAACTTGATCGACCGCTTTTCCATCGGCCTCAGCCGCCTCTTGCGCGAGCTGCAGGATGACGCTGTCTAAGCGCTCCTTTGCATTCGAGTACCCTGAAACCGGCGTACTACCCGTTGTGGTGAAAACGTACTCAGCGCCAGCCATCCGGGGTAGCACATTCAGGAGCTGCTGTGCTGGCTTGCTGAGAGGTACATCATGAACAACGCCATTCTTGGTACGGTCGCCCGGGATGGTCCAGAGTGTGCCGTTCTCCCTGATCTCTGACCAGCGCATTCGTGCTACCTCGTCGCGGCGCTGTCCTGTCAGGATGAGGAGCTGAACGAGCGGCCCAAAGGGCCATCCAACCTGCTCTGCCGCACGCCAGACCAGCCTCAACTCATGGTCGGACAGTATGCGGTCTCGGCTTTTTTCCGGCGTAGGGAGCTGGACGCCTGTGCACGGGGAAACGGGAATAATGGACCGCTCGACGCACCAGTTGAAGAGTTTGCGCGTCGCAGCAAGCGTCCGGTTGGCAGCAATGGGAGAGCCTTGATCCACAATCCCATCAAGCAGTTCGATTACGTCAGCACGGGTGATGTCCTCGACCTTACGTCCTCCCCACGTTGGAAGGACATGGAGACGGAAAAGGCGTTCGGTCTCTTCGGCGGTGCGTGGTTTCGTATTGGCACGCGCATGTCGGTCCAGAAACTGCTCGACTACGCGAGAAACTTGAGTGCGACTGGCGTCCGGAAGCGGTGTGACCTTGGCCTGCTTCTTCTCCTGCACGGGATCCTGTCCCAAGCTCACACGCTGCAGCGCTTCCCGTGCGCGCGTGCGAGCAGTGGCAAGGTCCAACAGGGGATATGAGCCTAGGGTCAGCTTTCGAGGGGCTCCAGCGTGCCGGTACCTAACGGCCCAGGACTTTACACCCGAAGGCTGGATGACGAGGTACAATCCGGGGAGCAAGCCGTCCGGAATTTCGAGCCGTCGCGTTGGCTCTGCTTTGAGGCGCTCGACGCTCTGCGCCGTCAATGCCTTTGCCATCAAGCGACACTCCTCAACTCATGGGCTCCTAGACTTGGTGCAAGAAGGCTGGGGTAACACTGGGGTAACGCAGGAGCCGTGTTATGGACTGTTATGGTGAGTGACTAACATAACCGATCACTGCCGGTTAAGCCATTGTTTTCGCTTCGAGATGCGCGGTTTCTGTGTGCGAAGCTGTTATGTTGTGTGGGGTAGTGGCACGTGATTGTGGATCTGGGGGTCCCCCGTTCGAGCCGGGGCGGCTGTACCATTAAAATCAATCACTTAATTAAGAGCGGCCCTGGCTCACACCGGGACGGGCTAACAAGGGGCTAACGAAAATTGCCCCCCCCACTCCCCCAGGCCGATGTTCCTTTGTGCTGACCGGGTGCGCGACCAGCGTCATGCTATGGCTCTATTAAAAAGCGCTTGAATGGCATTCAAAAGGTCGGCGGTTCGATTCCGCCTGACTCCATCAAATTTTCTAAGGACTTAGGCGCACAAAGTCGCTAGCGGGTCCAATTCGACGTAAACAGCTGACGAAAGTGTCTAAGGGGCCCCAAGGGGACGCGGGCGTCCGTACCTCTATTACTAAGTCTTCCCCACCAAGTGCCATCCGCACGCCCTTGTCGAGCCCCATGTCCAATACGGGTGTGATGGTGAGCAGCCAGCCGTGGCCGCCAATATTGCTCTGCCAATGCCACAAAAGGATGAGTGCGGTGGTCGCCAGCCACAGTTGCTAGCGAAAGCCCAGGAACAGGTGAGGCTTGTCACTCTCAACATCTACGAGTTCTGCGCCGCCAGCATTGCATTGCTGCCCCAGATTGAAGGCCCTGAACGAGGGATCAATCCCTCCTGCGCGCGACTCCGAGTGGCAACCGGTCCGGTAAAACCCGTCCTTGAGTCCGCGGGAAGGTGCAATGACAGGGCAGGAACGGATGCTCATCACGCCCTCCGCGCTTCAGCTGGGGCCACCCCATCCTATGTGCCAGCAAGCTATAGCAGAGCTGACTTTGACAATGGATTCGGGGACCCAATCTACGCCCGCCCGAACCCGCAATGAATGTTTCCTGGCCCGAAACATCGCGTCAGTGCGATTTTCCTGATCAAGGTTCTTGACCCAAGCCCATGTGAGCGCCAGCTTTAACACCGCCGGCAGCTTCGCCGGTGCAGATGAAAGGTCGAGTGCTATGCGTAACGAGACGACCCCGGCCGTCGAGGGCTGGACCCACACCACATTGGCGGACGACGGTTTTGAAGAAATCTTCGTGAAGGTCCGGATCGCCCCGGATCTGGACGAGGAGGAGCGGGCCCTGGCGATCGGGGAGTCGTTCCAGATCGCCAAGGCCCTTCTGACGGACAGCGACATCACCAACCACTAACTAAGGAGGTCAGGGCGGCGGCGCGGCTGTTACAGCAGCCGCGCCCGTCATCCTCCTCAAGATAGGGAACTGAGGAGCAGTAGGCAATGCCAAGCGTGTTTCAGGTTGTTCGCGGCCAGCAGCGGAACCAGGTGTTCTTTCAGACCATCATGGACTATGGCGAGATTGCCGATCTCGTGAAGATGCCAGAGGATGTGCTGGGAGATCAACTCTTTAACAAAGATCAAACTATGCAGAGGAAGGTGAATTGGGCTCGCGTGAGATCAGACCTTGTTCCTTACCTCGAGAATGACGATGCGTTCTATTCGGCACTGACGCTCGTAATGATTCCTCGAGACTTTACCCCCCTGTCGTCCGACGATGGGTATGAGTACCGGGAGTACCCTGGCTCGAATGGCGTCGTGGGTGAATTGCGGCTCACCAGCGCCATTTATCTTTTTCCCGCCGACGGCCAGCATCGCGCCGCGTCGATCAGGGAAGCGTTGCTGAAGCACCCGGAATTGGCACTCCAGCAAGTTCCAGTGGTCCTGGTCCCGTTCCGGAACCGTGCCGCTGTGCGGCAAATGTTCAGTGACCTCAACCTGAATGCAAAGCCGCCCAGCAAGACGATCGGCCTCTCGTTTGAGACGCGCGATCCTGTCGCGCTAATCGCAAAGGAAATGGAGAAAGAGATCCCACTCTTCAAGGATCGTGTGAACCATATGAGCAATTCGCTGCCTGCGTCGTCAGCGAATGTGATCACGATGAACACGCTCTACACCGGTACGGATGATCTCCTGCGAGCACTCTTTGATGGCAGTGGCTCTGATCCTATCGACGATCTGCACGGCAAGAAGGTCGGGAGCCCCGAACTCAAAAAGGCAACCGATGCGGTTAAGAAGGCATGGGAGGCAATCCTCTTAGGCCTCCCGGTATGGAAGAACGTTCTCGCGGGACACCTCAAGCCGGCGGATATTCGTGAGGACTACGTCCTTGGCTTTGGTGTCGGGTGGCAGGCGATCGCGCTCGCATCTGCGTCGATCATCCGGGACTTCGACGAGTGGGAGGAGATTGTTCCTGACGTCTTGTCGAAGGTTAGATGGGAGAAGGCGAACCCCGGATGGCAGGGCGTGTGCATGATCGGTTCCCGGGTCAACAACACGGGACCGGCCGTCCGTGCCACGGCGGGATACATCTTGGAGTGCGGCGGTTTCGGTAGCGAGGACAATCCGTTCGCCTCCGCTCTCGGGAAATCGCGAGCGGATTATGCCGAACTCGAGGTGCAAGGAAAGGTCGGCTCCAAGGCCGCATAAGCACACAAAGGGCCTATCGACGCACCCCGGCCGTGGCCGGGGGG
>JAESFH010000097.1_pt1 | contig 78433 bp, 62 predicted proteins | sample 9269381 | NCBI WGS metagenome assembly JAESFH01 (sample SAMN14504062, study PRJNA617094) | algae metagenome | isolation source: Aphanothece sp. CMT-3BRIN-NPC111 and co-occurring heterotrophs from well... | place: USA: Clark Mountains Wilderness, California | collected 2010-04-18
GGGTGCAATTAAAAGTGTTGGTTCTCTTGGCTGCGATCGCTTAACCTTAGCTCGCCTGTATGGTACTCACTGCACATCCTCGCGTCTCTTAAAAGGAGACGGGATTTCTAGCTCACGGCGAGAGCTTCCTACGGCTGCATCACTAAATTAACTCTTCTGAGCAAAACCAATAGTAGTATTGACGACAGGATGTTTCCAGAAAGCTAAGTACCAATTGGCGCTCAGAAGTAATGCTGGAAATTTACTTGATGCAAACATCCCTAACAAATCCACGTCCTGAAAACATTGCACAGCCTAAGGTTCAGCATCCAGAATCTCAGTAAAAAGGGATAAGTACCTATGTGCCTGTAGCTCTGGAGTAAATTCTTTTTCGGCTGTCTGACGGGCATGATAACGCAATTTTTGGTGGCGATCGCGATCTTCTAAAACCCAGGCAATCCCCTGAGCTAAGTCTTCCATCTCAAAAGGACGAGCTAGATAACCGTTTTGCTGATGAACAACGATGTCCTTTAATCCCGTGGCGTTAAAGGCAACCGCTGGTGTGCCGCAAGCAAGAGACTCAGAGGCAGTCTGTCCAAAAGCTTCCTGAATAGATGGCACAACCATAACATCAGCTGCTGAATAAACCAGCGCCAGACTAATATCGTCATGAAACCGACCTAGATAGTGAGCCTTAAATCCTAAATCAATGGCACGATCGCTTTGAGATGCGCCAAAAACCACCAGTTCTATTCTGTCTTGCCATCCAGACTGGCTCAGGTTTTGCAGAGCTGCATGAAGAAGATGAAAACCCTTTCTTGAGTCGCCAACTGCACCCCGTGCTGCCCCAAAAAGAACAAGCTGCTTGTCTTGAGGTAGGTTAAGTAGTTTCCGGGCGACCTGTTGCTCAATTGGCTTGTATATTTCTATATTCAGACCGTGAGGAATGACCTCTACCCGTAAATCTTTGAATAGAGAGCTGGCTTTGGCACATTCAGCAAGCCAAAAGCTAGGAGCAACAATAGTTAAATTCAAGTTTTTGTAGGTTCTGGCCTTGCGTTGCCATGTCCAACGGGATACATCCCAGTTTCGATTACTTTTAAGCTGAGGGCAGGTGCCACAGGCATTTGTATAGCGATCGCATTCCTGCGTATAATGGCAGCCTCCCGTAAATGGCCACATATCGTGGAGCGTCCAGACTAAGGGCTTGTTAAATTTTGCTAAGCTCTCAATTTGTAGGTAGCCATTACAGACCCAGTGTAGGCTAATCAGGTCAGGATTTAGCTGAGCTACTTTGGATGCAACTACATCCGGGAACCACTGGGGGGAGAACATAGTGCGATCGCGGTGGCGGTAAAGTTTCAGGGGCAAACCATCGAAACGCGCCCCCAACTTAGCGATCGCCGACTTCTGAACCATCACCGTATTATCAGCGCTAAACTTACTCTGCACGAGCATCTGGGAAGGAATAGCGATCGCCTGTAAGCCCTGATGTAACCGATAAGCGGCACGAGCAGCACCACCATCAATGTCAGCCATACTGAGAAGCAGAGGCTTCATTTAAACACCTTTTCTGTTGTTGGCAACCAATGGGTCATCAATTTCACTTTGTAGCTAATCAACCTCGCAAAGTTGAATTTAGCTAGTTAAACGCCAAACATTAACTTGGCAACACGCTTTTGCTTCATCAGTAGAGATGTTATTACCCAGCTCACCAAAAAGCTCAGGGTTGTGACTGCTAGCAGGCTGAAAACAGCTATCTGGTCTGTAAATAAATGCGTTTTTTGGGCAATACTCGAAAAAACTTCAACCACTAGAAGGTGCATCAAGTAAATACCAAAAGAGCAATTACCTAGACTGGCTATCATAGCATTTGCTTTCAGATTAGTTGACACAGCAACTGCAAGCATTAGTGCAGAATAACCCCTTGCCACTTCCTGCACTGTTTCAAGGAGCAACGGTACGCTGAAAGCATTAACTATTATAAAGGCAGCCAAAAGCATGACCGTGTATTTAGTATCAAACTTGAGTAATCTGCTGCGGGTAGAGGGGTGATTAAGTAGCAGAGCAACTGCAATATAGGGCAAGCACCTCGCCATATATCCCAACCAGACTACTATTAAGTGAACGAAGGCATTGCCATACCCCTCTGGTGAAGTCGCATCCTGTAATCCTTGGGCAGCTATATCTACATTCGCTTGGTCAGGGGGAGTACCATGCAAGAAGACTTTATAAGATTCGTAAATAATAATGCTTAAAATCAAAAATCCCCACAACACTACCAGCTGGGCACGCCTGCGGATTAAATATTCAGCCAGGAGCACGAACACACTACCCACTAATAAAAGGGGTATAAAATATAAATGAAATGCTGACTGACCCAGAAATATCAGAGCAAGCGGGTCTTTAAACAATTCTTTAATCTTATCGGGTTCATGCTTGATTACATATTTGAGAACTTTGTAAAATAGATAAACCAGGCTCCAGAATCCATAAGGAATTAACAGACGCGGCAGTCTAGATCGCCATGCATAGGAACCACCTCCAGTGTAGAGTTTGCTGATTGTCAGATAAAAAGATGCAGCCAAGAAAAATGGAACAGCAAAGGTAGAAAAGTGGAGGATTGCTGACCAAGTTGCAGATTTAACAGTAATACCTTCATCTGAGTGCAGAATGACAACCGCGTAGGCTGCAATCCCTCGGAATAAATCGAGTCCTACCAACCTTTGCTTCTTTTCCATTTCCCCCCTCCTCTATACGAAGGTTCAATGCTAATTATCGAAGCATATGAAAGACTAAGTTTATTAGCCTTAGACCAGCATTAAAACTACTAGGATGCCGAAGCTCCACCTGTAGAAACTCTAACTACTTGAGCAGCGTATAGTTCTTCTAGAATCCCTCTTAGATCATATTTGTATTGCCATTCCGGGAAATGAGACTGGAATTTTGTTACATCAGAAATGTACCATATGTGATCGCCAGAACGATTGTTATCTGTGTAAGTATACTGAAGCTTTTTACCCGAAATATCTTCACAAATTGAAATCGCCTCTAGCATAGAGCAGTTACTGTGCCGAGAGCCACCTATGTTATAAACCTCACCACATCTAGGGTTTTGATAGAAGTGATAGAAGGAATTCACCAAATCATAGCTATGAATATTATCTCGAACCTGCTTGCCTTCATAGCCAAATATCGTGTAAGGCTCAGATGAAATTGTACATTTCATCAAATAGGCAAGAAAGCCATGAAGCTTTGCCCCAGAATGAGCTGGCCCCGTTAGACACCCACCTCTGAAACTGACTGTCTTCATGTCAAAGTATTTACCATATTCTTGAACCAGAATATCGGCAGCAACTTTAGATGCACCAAAAAGAGAATGTTTAGAGTTATCAATTGTCATTGACTCATCAATGCCAATTGAATATTTATGGCTAGGATCGATCTCCCAACGAGTTTCAAGCTCTTGAAGTGGCAAATAGTTGGGGGTATCCCCGTAAACTTTATTAGTTGAAGTAAATACAAAAACCGAGTTGGGGGAATATTGACGAGTAGCTTCCAGTAATACTAATGTGCCGTTGGCGTTGACAGTAAAATCTGTATGTGGATCGTTGGCAGCCCAGTCGTGAGAGGGCTGCGCTGCTGTGTGAATAATAAGGGCAATGTCAGAAGAGTACTCCTTGAAAATATTTTCGATACTCTCGCGATCGCGAATATCTAAATCGTAATGTTTATACCGCTCCCCATATTTATCCTTCAGCAGATTGCGATTCCATAAAGTGGATGCGTTTTGACCAAAGAAAAAGGAACGCATATCATTGTCGATTCCCACCACATTGAAACCCAGTTGGGCAAAAAAATGGACAGATTCTGAGCCGATTAAACCTGCTGAACCGGTAACGATAACTGTAGGCATGGTGTTATTCTCCAACAAATTACTTCAATATAACCTTCAATGAAGGGTATGCACACTTAAATTATCTGAGGCAATTCAAACCTTTAATAGCATGGATGGGGCGGCAATTTCCTTAATAAATTCTTAATCTGTCTATAGCTGTTAAAGGCTTTCTAAAATAGTATGAAAAACATTAGATAGTTCTTCTGAGGAGTGAAGACGCTTGTACTCATCATAATTCGGTTGAAGTTGATGGTTATTTGATTTTGGTTGTTGGCACAAGGAACGGATCGCCTCAATGCATTCTGAAACATTTCCTTCTGAAATAGTTACACCCAATTTAAATTTTTCCACTCTTTTCCCCATGCAGAATGCCTTACTCACAACTATAGGCTTTTTTAAAACTGCCGCTTTAGTCAATAAATTACTGCTGTAAGGAAAGCCCTCATAGGCTGCAAACAGAATATCACACTCATTAATTAGAGCATTAAACGGAGGTCCATCAGGAACAGACTCAAAATGAAAAAGACAATTAGACGGGTCTGCCTTGATAATGCTCTGAATCCTCATTAACTCTTGGGGCAGAAAGCCTTGTTCAAAGAACGGACCTGCGAAAACAAAAAGCCAGTCTTCTGCGTTAGCTTGTTGAGAAGCTTCTAGAAGTGTCATAAGTCCCTTACGTTTGTTAAGCGAACCTAACAAACCAATAACTTTTCTTCCTTTAGCCTTTTCCCTAATTTGCTTTGCAACTGAAAAATTTATGTCAGGTGCTGATTCATCCGTAACATCAGGGAAAGTAATCACCGGATTCCTGATTTTACTTTGCAACTCTTCAGCAACATCTTCGTTAAGCAGAGCAGCAGCTCGACAATGAGAGGACTGAAAAACTGCATAGTGTCCTATAATACCACTGCGAACAGGCAAAAATCGTCCATTCACTTGCAGACAAGGCTGAAAATATAGACCTGACCAACTGTAAGGGAAAACTAGATCAACTATATGGTGGGTTAAATAGTGGCTTAAGTAGCTATCAATCCAGGCGAAAAAAACTAAATCAGGTGAATGACCAATCTTGGATGAGGCGCTTTGAATCGTTGCGGCAGCATGTCGCCAACGTTCTAGTACAGTGAACGGTTGGGGAAGCCGACCAATGATGGGGAATCGGCTGGGTTCTGGTTCTTGAACTTCAAAAGCATGAAATAGCTGAGCTTGCTTTGGACAGTTGTAGGCAATCCATTCATCAAGTTCAGGGGGATCGGGGCAGAAGGTCATCACCCGGTAGCCAAGCTCTAGTAAACTTTTGCTAAAGAACCTGAGGTAAGTCAGATGGTGACCACCTTGATGGGTATCGATAAGGGCAATTGTTTTCACAGGTTACAGCTTCTTCTAAGACTCTACGTGCATTGGCTTAGGCGTGCTCGGAGCGCCGCTAACGGTCTCTAGAAAACGCACTGCCGTGGGGACGGGACTATAATGCTCCAGCGCCCATTGTCTACCTTCTAAAGAGATTTTTTCCAAAATTTCTGGTTCCTCAGCGAGGCGATCGATTGCCGCCTGCATATTCTCCAAGTCAATGCCGATGTAGTGCCGCCAATTTTCCGGCATTACAGGCAGGCATACGCCGTATTTATCAAAATCCACATGAAAGGCTACACATCCCGCAGCCATTGCCTCCCAAAACCGCCAGCTTTCCCAGTTCATAATCCGCCTTGGTTTTGAATCAAATGTGCCTAAAAACTTGTTGACAATCCGATCCCATAGATTCGATGGTCCGAAAGCATCTAGGGGCCAGGGATTGATCAGCAACCCACCAAAACAGGCGCAGGCAGCAGACTCTCTGAGACGTTTGTAGTATTTGGGATAATGCCGTCTGTCTGTCTGAACCCACTGAAGGTAAGCATAGGGATCAGTTGGCGGAACCTTAGCGCTATCTACAGTATCGTCAATCGGCAGCACGGTTTGAAGGCGAGGGAGGAACTCTTCTTGGATTGCTTTTCTAATAGGGTGTCCCAGTCTAAAGTTTACCACTAGCTTTCTGTTACGCTCTGAGAAACTTGGCAGAATTTCTGTCTCTCGTAGGATACGGTTAGATAAGCCAAAAGCCCAAGGGTGGAAGTTGTTTGGATAGCGGAATCTCCGGTTGTAATGGGTTCTGAATATGAAGTCAAACTGTCTAAATTCAGGCTTCCAGGCATGTTTGGCGTCTGCCTCACTCTCAAAATAAACAGTGATGTAGTTCCGCTTGGCGTGGAACAATTTCTCAGGAATGGGATTGCCATAGGTAAACCAAGCCGTGTGCAAGATGACGATGGAGCAATCATCTGGTGTAACTTTTGGGTCATGCTTGAAGAGGTATTCTTTGCCATCTGGTGCAATCTGCCAAAAGTTGCGGTCTGCGTAGAAGGGAATCCCTAGTGATTTGAGTCCCTCGGCTAAACAAACAATTGTGTGTTGATAAACTGTTTTTTTTGATTCAGGGGGGCTAGGCGGACAGCAATAAAAAAATATTTTCTTGGTAAAGTTATTTACCATAGGTATTTCTCTCAATCCCAACTATAATAATTTGCAAATATCATCTGTGGCTTGTTTGACCAAAAGAAGAGAAGGGCAGGGGGAGACAAGGGGATAAGGAAAACCTTGTTTTCTTCCTTTTCGGCAACATACAGACACTATTCTCCTATAGGCAGATGAGTATGACTCAGCAAGAGGTTGAGCGTGTACAAGCATGAACATCCGAAATAGCACAAATACTGTACAAGATTGAAAACGAAGTTGACTAGCGATCGCGCCCTGGTATTTTGGCACGATGGGGATGCGCTACACACAGTTTATAGTACAATACCTACATCAATCCAACAGCAACCGGTATTCTAGGAGTGGTATAAGGAGTTACATAGTTTCAAGGTCAGTCGCCAAGATAGTCCGACCTCCTTCAAACCTGTCTCTAAATACCTGCTGAAGAAACCCAAAACGATCCAATAGGGGCTACAGCCGTTGTATTAAGGCTCAAATGCAACTTATGAGTAGCCAGTTCATGCGGGCATAACCCACAAACGAAGGCTGGACAAGCACATCTATTAGAGGGTCGTAATCGCTACTAACGATTGGCTGGCTCAGTTAGCAGACAAGGCTAAGAGGCTATCCGCAAAATCCCACTTGTATCCTTATGACAGCATGACTAATTAAAAACTGCTATTTTCTAGTTTTCGGGCAGGCTGTAAGTGTGGTGCATATCTGTCGCCAAAACGACGGCTACTTTTAGAGATTGTCAAAGCAGCTTAATCGCTAAGTTAGGCAGTAACACTCCTTGAACATACCTGTTACCTTAACTCAACAGCTAAAACATTACAATTTTTAAATATTAGGGCGCTAACCTTATGCTTCAATTTCTCGCAAAATTTTTATATATCGTTGAAAATCAAAAATATCGTCTTATTATTTTAATAGTCTTATTTTTATTAACTTCACTTTTAGATACCATAGGTATTGGACTTATAGGTCCATTTATATCATTGGCTAGTGTGCCTGAAACTGTACATAAAAATGCTTTTTTAAATTGGCTCTATGTTCAGTCACATTTAAATTCAGAAGTTATATTTATAGCTTGGTTTGGCTTAATAATTACAATTATTTTCTATACGAAATCTTTTCTAAGCTACAAAGTTCAAAGGTATGTATTTACTTTTAGCTACGACCAGAAAGGTCGATTATGTAAAAGATTATTAAAGGCATATTTAGCAGCCCCCTATACCTTTCATTTAAGTAGAAACACAGCCTTATTAATACAAAACATTATTAGTGAAACTAATAACTTTTGCAACGGTATAATGCTTCCACTTCTAAGTTCTGCCGCCTATGCAATAGTTAGTATATTCCTGGGGTTATTGCTTATTAAGACAGATGTGACAGCTTTATTATTTATTTTAGCAATGATGCTAATTCCCGTTTCCTTATATCACCAATTTAAAAATAAGCTAGCTCAATGGGGGAAGGAGGCATCCCTAGCTCAAGTAGGAATGATTCGTACGATAAATCATAGTTTAGGAGGATTAAAGGAAACACGAATCATTGGCTGTGAACCATACTTTGAAAATCAGATAGGTGAGTACGTTAAGGGATTTGAAGTCGCAGTTAGCTCTTCCCAGACATTTAAGCTTTTGCCCCGAATTTTAATAGAGGCAGTTTTAGTTACCTTCCTAGTGGGCTTCACCTGCATATTTTTAACCTCTAATCGTAGTACACAAAATCTAACTGGGGTTCTAGGTGTTTTCGCAATAGCTTCAATTCGCCTTATACCGGCGATTACTCAGATGACAAATTCAATTGGTCTATTACGAAATAATAGCTACGCTCTTAATAAAATATATTTTGATCTTAAGGAAGTCGAAGAGCTAAATTTAAATAAAAACTCAGAACTTTTCCCAGACCACAATAGAGTTGGTTTATCCAGTCATGAAAGTTTTGATGAGCCACTGATGCATTTTGCGGATAAAATTGTTCTGGATGAAGTTACCTACTCTTATCCTAATGTCCAGGAAACCGCAATCAAAGGTATATGTTTGACAATTAAAAAAGGACAATCTATTGCTTTAATAGGTAAATCTGGAGCCGGAAAAACCACATTAGTAGATATTATTTTAGGTCTTTTAGAACCTCAGTCTGGGGATATTAAAGTAGATGGGGTATCAGTATATAAACAACTACGTTCCTGGCAGAATCTGATTGGTTATATCCCCCAGTCTATTTTTCTCATGGATGACACAGTTGAGAGAAATATTGCTTTCGGCGTTCCGGATCGTCTGATTGATTCCGAAAGATTGTCCAAAGCGATTCATGATGCCCAGCTTACAGAGTTGATCGCAGAATTGCCTGATGGCGTTAAAACTGTTATTGGCGAGAGGGGCGTACGTCTGTCTGGGGGTCAGCGTCAGCGAATGGGAATTGCCAGAGTACTCTATCATCAGCGGGAGATATTAGTACTGGATGAGGCTACTTCGGCGCTGGATAATGAGACAGAGAGACTGGTTAATGAGGCGATTAAATCTTTAAGTGGTACAAAAACTTTAATTATTATTGCCCATCGCTTAACTACAGTTGAGCATTGCGATCGTATCTACTTGCTGGAAAAAGGTCGTATAGCGAAATCAGGTAGTTACCAAGAAGTTGTATTAGGAGAGACAAATGAGGATTAAATTATGTCTCTTATAAGTGTAGTTATTCCCACCTACAATAGATCTAATTTAGTGAGCCGTGCAATTCGTAGCGTCTTAGCTCAAACATACTCAAATTTTGAACTAATTATAATAGATGAAAATCTATATCTCAAAACAGCATTTTTAGCTAATCCTCAAAATATTGATTTTTTAGCTCATTATTTTGTATCTTCTCTATTTGAAAAAAAATATATATCATTTACGCAAATAGAAAACAATTTACGTAAAGTAGCTAGAAAAGTCGTTAAGCGAAAGAATGATTAAAATGAAAAGCGAGATTGAGACGCGCTAAAAAATAGCTTTCTGCTGTCTGAAACTTGTAGTAAATTACTTCCAATGCCTAAAGATAGCAAGCACTTGAATTTAAATACCAGAAGTTTCCTATTAATGGTAGAGTCCAATTACGTGCAGGTCTGTTAGCAAAAACCGATGCAAAGTTATATTGTGCTAGGGCTTGTGTTGGTTATGTTATTGCACGGTGTGATTAAGTCTTTGCGAGCAACCTCTGAAAGCCTTTGATATGCCAAATCCTGTTGTCGTCATATTCAGTAGCCTCCTGCTTCCTCCATCACAGACATTTATACGAGCTCAAGGGGAAGAGTTGCAGCGGTTCACCCCTTGCTATGTAGGATCGCGGTTAGTGAAGGGTTTGTCTTTGCCCCCAGAACGTACTTTGGTTGTTAACGCAGGTGGTATTTTGGGTACTGCTGAAGAGCTTTTATTTAAGTTCTCAGGACTTGCTCCAAGACTGTATCGGCAAGTACAGCAATTGAACCCTGCTTTGATACACGCTCAATTTGGGTTAAGCGGGGCTTTAGCTCTCCCTTTGGCACGAACTTTGAAAGTGCCCTTGGTAGTCCACTTCCGAGGTGCTGATGCCACAGTGAAAGATGAGTATGCCCAATATTCTTCTATCAACCATTGGATTTACTTTCAGCGTCGTGAAGCACTTAAGCGGGAGGCGAGGCTGTTCATTACTGTTTCCAAATTCATTAAGGAAAAGCTCCTAGAGCAGGGTTTTCCTGCCGAAAAAATAGTGGCGCACTACCACGGCGTGGATACGGAAACTTTTCAACCCGATCCAGCAGTGCCACGGGAGCCGGTGGTACTTTTTGTGGGTAGGCTGACGGATAAGAAGGGGTGCGAGTACTTAATTCAGGCGATCGCCCAAGTGCAGGCAACCATGCCAGAAGTGGAGCTAGTGCTGATTGGCGATGGTCCCCTGAAGCCATCATTAGAAGCACTGGCAAATCAGTCACTGTCCAAACATAGATTTTTGGGCGTTCAGCCACCATCAGTTGTGCGGAGTTGGATGAATCGCGCCCGTGTGCTAGCGGCTCCCAGCGTTACTTCGCCCCAAGGAGATGCTGAAGGACTACCCAATGTGGTGCTGGAGGCCCAAGCTATGGGTTTACCCGTAGTCAGTACAATTCATGCGGGTATCCCGGAAGCCGTGGTGCATGGTGAAACAGGCTTACTTGCTCCTGAGCGCGATGCTCAGCAGCTGAGCGAGCATATCTTGCGTTTGCTGCAAGACTTTGAGCTTTGGCAGCGCTTTAGTATCAAAGGGCGATCGCATATGCAAAAACTATTCAACCGACGGCAGCAAACCCGTGTGCTAGAAGAAATTTATCAATCAATTTTGCAGGGACAGCGCTGAGAGGCTCTTGCTTGCAGCAAACTTTACAGGTCGGCAGCATCGGATGCGTATACTTAGTGTTCATAACTACTATCAAATTAGAGGCGGGGAGGACGAGTCCTGTGAGGCAGAGAAACAGCTTTTACAGGAAAGGGGCCACCAGGTAGAAGTGTATGAGAAAAACAACGATAGTCTAGCCGCCTTGAGTTCAGCGCGTCTGGCCTTTAACACCATCTGGTCGGCGGAATCCTATGCAAATTTGAGACAGCGGTTCAGGAAGCTACCCCATGATGTAGTTCATGTACAGAATTTTTTTCCTCTAATTTCTCCCTCGGTTTACTATGCAGCCAAGGCTGAAGGGGTGCCTGTAGTCCAGACGCTGCGGAACTACCGCCTTCTTTGTCCCAATGCTTTGTTTTTTCGCGATGGAGGGGTTTGTGAAGACTGCTTAGGTCAGCCCATACCTTGGCCGGGGGTAGTTCACAACTGCTACCGACAGAGCCGGGTAGCGAGCGCTGGGGTAGCAACTATGCTTACCGTACACCGAACCCTGAGGACTTGGAGCCAGATGGTAGATGTCTACATTGCCCTCACCGAGTTTGCTCGCCAGAAGTTTATCCAAGGGGGTATACCAGCAGAGAAGATTGTGGTCAAGCCTAACTTTATTCACCCAGATCCTGGTTCAGGAACAGGAGGCGGCGGCTATGCTCTTTATGTAGGAAGGCTCTCTGTCGAGAAAGGAATAGATACACTGCTGGCAGCTTGGGAGCGCTTGCAGGGAAAGATACCCCTAAAAATTGTGGGAGAAGGCCCCCTAGCAAACCAGGTGGTCGAGGCAACGGCGCGATCGCCCCAGATAGAGTGGCTAGGACGCCGACCGATGGCAGAGGTTTATGACTTGATAGGGGAAGCAAAGGTGTTAGTCTTCCCTTCTAAGTGGTATGAAACTTTTGGTCGCGTGGCTGTTGAGGCTTTTGCTAAGGGAACTCCGGTGATTGCCGCTAATATTGGGGCGATCGCAGAGCTGATTGAAAACGATCGCACCGGGATTCACTTTCAACCTGGAGATCCCGATGATTTGGCAGCTAAAGTGGAATGGGTCTTGTCCCATCCAGACGCTCTAGCTCAGATGCGCCGCGAAGTCCGAGCCGAATTTGAAGCAAGGTATACTGCTGATGAGAACTACCGCAGGCTAATGGAGATTTACGCTCTTGTGCGTCGCGTCTAGTTGGCAAACTGCTCTGGTGCCAAAGCTTGCAAAGAGCAAATCATCGCTGGAAAGCTGATCATATAGAGTAGCAATTAGGTTAGAGAACCGTAGTTAACCTGGGTAAAAGGACAGCAATGTACCAGGGTAGAGGTAGATGAATGAGTGCAGAAGCAACACTCCCAAGAAGCCGCAAAGGTTACATCACTAGTTCCAATCTGGTGCTATTAGCCTTTGCCACTGCTTTTTTTCCCCGTGTTCTTGCTGGATTGGGAGCGCCATCAACAATTAATTTTTTGCACTTTGCTACAATTCCCTTTGTTTGCGGCTTTGTCCTCTCCAAAGTCCGGTTCAAAGACCCTAACCAGCTCTCCATCACTACAGGAATTTTGTTTAATCTCGCTGCGCTGCTAACGGTTATGACCGCTAGTGCCCTTCTCAATAGCGCTGGATTGATTAATGTCATCCTAGATTTTATGCTCTTGGGTGAGCCTTTTATCTTGCTGCTGGCAATTGTATGTATCCCGATGTCCCCAGCCAGCTTAGAACAGTTTCGCACCCAGTGGATGCGGTTTGCTCTCGCTAACCTTTTATTTGCTCTTTGCCAATCATTAATTCTGCGCCTGGACAGCCAAAACGCTGACTTAATCAAGGGAGTTTTCGTCGGTCAAGGTTCTGGTCACGTCGTAGGCGCTTCGGTCTCAATGACCTTTGCTGTATATTATTTCGCTACAGCTAAAAATCGCCCTACTTGGATACGTGCATCTATCGTCATGGCTGTTTTTGTACATATCATCAAGGCTGATGCCAAGCAATTGCTAGCCGTATTTCTGGGAGCTTTGTTAATTTCTATATTGCTCAAAGCGAAAGATATTGGAAAGCTGATCCAGTACTTAGTTATTGCATGCCTGTTTGTGGGTTTGATAGTTTTGCTCGCAAACACTGTATTTCGTGCCTTGCTGATTTGGGCCGATCTTGATATCCAAAGACAGGGTATTGAACTCAAACTAGTAGGATTTTCTATACTCCCCACATATTATCATTCACCTTTAAATTGGTTGCTTGGCCTTGGACCTGGTCATACAATTGGACGGTTGGGAGGGTGGATGATTTGGGAATATCTAGATTTGTTAAACCCATTGGGCGTTACTACATCTCGCGCTAGCGTGGCTGTTTGGACCGCAACCAGAGAGAGCTGGCTTGGCGACAGATCTAGCTGGTTCTCTCCACTATTCGGCTGGGCAGGTATATGGGGAGATTTAGGATTTTTAGGGTTAGGGGTATATCTATCTTTCTGGTTGTTAGTATGGCGACGGCTCTGTCCAGATGAACTTTCCCAATACTTTGTGCTTACTGTAGTTGTTTTTGGCACAATTCTTTCTCAAATAGAAGAGCCAGGGTATATGCTTTTCATGACGGGCATCATTGGTCTTCGTTGGCAAGAACATAGAAATAAGATAACTCTAAAGAGTTCATAAATATGCTTATTAGGCAAGCGATTTATTTTGTGTAAAAAATAGTTTAATTGTTTCTAGTATAGTAGAGCGTTAGCTTTCATAATTTACGCAGGAAACAACTGATCAAACATCAACAAACGTAAGCTTATACCCAATACTGATTATATTAGGCTACTCACTAAATTAACAAAATACTTTATGTAATTGCTTGTGGCTTTCAATAAAAAGGGTGCAACCAAAGCGGATTTGTATTGTATTATTTCTTGTTTGCACATCTATAAAGACTCTTTCTGCGCCTGCTAAAACTTTTGCTCTTGTTGTGAGCAGTGTCACAGTATATACACGTAATAGATCACTTTTGTACAAGTGGTGAAATCACTGAAGACAAAGAATATTTAAACAAATATTCTTTATAGATAAGATTTTTCTGTGAGGCGTTATGCGTAAGTTATCCGGTCTGCCTTTAGTGTTTATTTGGGCTGCTGTTCTGGCCTCTAGTTTTAAGATGGCACAGGCAGTTACGGTGACTCCGCCACAACCGCCTCCACCACTCGACGCTTTTGGTGCTAACGCAGGGGGTTATCTACCTAATTTTGTTGTTGCCTGTCCTATCAGCCATCGCGATGCTCTCGATCCTATAGTTTCTTTTGGCGTTAAACCAACCGCGCATTTGCACGATTTCTTCGGTAATACATCTCTTAATGAGTTCTCTACTGTGGCCAGCCTACAGGCAGCGACCACTACCTGCCATCGTAGCGCTGACCGCAGCGGTTATTGGCTTCCTACCCTTTACCAGAACGGAGTTGAGGTCACGCCCATTCGTTTGGACGTGTACTACCAGAGTGCGCGTAGCAGTGTGAGCAACAATCTTCAGACCTTGCCACCAGGGTTAAAGATGATCGCTGGGGAAGCTCACTCGACTACGCCTCAAGATACTTCTATCGTCGGGTGGGCCTGTGGTCCACAGGGCCAACGTTCCGCTGATGTGCCCACCGGATGCTATACGGGTCAGAACGCCACTAAGCCGAAGTACTCGTATTATCAATTTTTCTTTCCTAACTGTTGGAATGGCGTCAACCTTGACAGTGCCGATCACCAGCGCCACATGGCATATGGCAAAGATAATGTCTGCCCTGCTACTCACCCGATATTAGTACCTACGGTGCGTTTCGTACTCATCTACCCCTTCCTTGGTGAAGGCGGTCCTGGCGTTACATTTAGCAGTCATGGAAAATATTCTGCACATGCCGACTTCATGAATGGCTGGGATCAGTCCGCTCTAAAAACGCTCATTAACAGATGTATTCTTAGCGGTGCGCGCTGCGGAGTTAATTAATACGTAAGGGTTTAGGCCGGGAGGAATAAGCGATCGCTGCTGGCTGTTCAAGTTGGGGCTTGCCATTATCTATGCTGAAAATAGCAATAGTAGAGCGAGCAATTCTCCCCTTTGGAAGGGTGCTAGGTTCTAAACTAACTTGGCAATCCAGCTGCTGAATCTAACAGCGGAATGCTGCTCTCAACAACATTCCGCATCTTTGAGTGTTCTAGGAGTTGCTACTGTTCCCTAACTCTTGGCTACAAACCTCCCCCTTCTCAGAAAGCCTCAGTATTAATGCTGAGGGGCAGAACCGCGATCGCTTTGAGGCTGGGTAGACCGCAACTGCTGGAGAGCAAACAATTCCTCAATGAATTAATCCAGTAAGAGTGAGCGAGCGCAAAGCGCGTTTTTCAAAAGCCAGTTTGAGGCTAGTAAAAGCAAAGAAAAGGGCGATCACCTAGTGTGAAAAATTTTCACACCTATATTTCAGGCGATCGCCAATGGTTATAAAGATTTGCCTAAACAGGGAGGGCTTCGGCAGTTATCGTATTACCCCGTTCTATTGCCAGCTGAATTAGTTGATCAACCAATGCCGGGAAAGAAATACCCGTTGCCGCCCACAACTGAGGATACATACTTGTGGCCGTGAAACCTGGGAGGGTATTGATTTCGTTAATCAACACTTCACCCGTCGTTTCTACATAGAAAAAGTCTACCCGTGCCAAACCAGCGGCATCAACGGCAGCAAACGCTTGGAGAGCCATATCTTGGATCTTATCGGCGATCGCATCTGGTACCAGTGCTGGAATTGATAAATCGGCTAAACCAGCAGTGTATTTAGTCTCATAGTCATAGAAATCACTTTTATAAGTAATTTCACCAACCACAGATGCCTTGGCTTGGTCATTGCCCAAAACGGCACACTCTAATTCTCGCGCCACTACACCTGCTTCCACAATCAGACGTCGGTCATAGCTGGCGGCATTATCTAGGGCTGTTTCCAAAGTCGTGCGCGATCGCACCTTGGCAATCCCTACCGACGACCCTAAATTAGCTGGTTTCACAAAACAGGGATAGCCAAGAGTAGCTTCAATCTGGTCGCACAATTTTGGGAACACACAGGAGTTAGACCAAATTTGCGACCTATTCACCGCCATATATTTCACCTGGGGTAACCCAGCTTGGGCAAAAGCCATTTTCATGGCAATCTTATCCATGCCCATAGCGGAACCGAGGACGCCGGTGCCCACAAAAGGAACCTGCATTAATTTCAGCAACCCCTGAACTGTGCCATCTTCTCCATTAGGACCGTGGAGGATGGGAAACCAGACATCCACTTCACCTGCAAGAGCAGGAAATTGCCACAGACGGGGGTGTGGACTGTTGGGTTTTGGGTTTTGGGTTTGTAAAGGGACACCCGATTCTAAAATTTGTTGGGCAATCTCGACCGCTTGCCAGATTCCATCTTTTTGAATGTAAAAAGGTAGCAGTTCGTACTTGTCAGCATTTTGATCTGAAGTTAGGGCTTTGGCGATCGCCCGTGCTGAACTAATCGAAACTTCATGCTCGCCTGAACAACCGCCAAACAGCAACCCGACCCGCAGTTTTGTCATTACTCATACCTCACCGCACTCCTCAACGCAGATAGCCTAGCACAACCTGCCAAAGTTGCTCTCTATGCCACCTTTTCCAAACTGAGCCTTCTGGTCAGCGATCGCCCCAGATCTGTTTCAGCTTCAAGAGCAAATTCTCAGCAAGTTGCTGGAGTGAGTCTTCCGCTTGTTCCGTTGTTAGTCTCTCCTCTCGACTTGATGCCAAGATATCCCGACTCTTAAGCACAACTTCTCCCTCGGTTCCGGAGTCGACCAAAAAATCCTTCACGGCAAAGAGCTGCTTATTTTCTGATACATTGCGCCAAATCCAGTCCAATTGTGCGGCGCAGTCTGCTATTGACCGTGTTTCCAGTAATTCGCGCACCGCATATGCCACCTCGTCATCACTTTCAAGAAATTCAATCTCCTCTCTAATTAAGCTCAAGTGGTCAATTAAGTCCTCAATGGGCAGAAGTTCGTCAGTTTCTACTTCGTCTGGCGGATCGCTGGGGTCAAAGGTAGGGACAAAACCTAGCAAGTCCACCTCGTTCAAGGTTTCCTTAAACTGTACTGCTAGATAGCCAATGCGGTCTTCCAGTACCTCTGCGGGCAGGGTAAAGCTTGTCTCTCCTGGCAGTACCGGGCGACATTCCAGCTTGCCCACACTAGGAATTACTAGATCCGCGACATCAAATAATGGTCTAACTCCAGGATGCCAGCTATCGCCGTCATCTAGGTCAGTGTCAATTTGCAGCCACTTCAAATAAGTATGGACAGCATAAACTGCCAGTGTATTGAGATACACTCGTTTACCTTTGTGGGGCGTGGCTTGTTCTGCGGCAAATGCTCTTGCCCAATAGTGAGCTTCTTTTCTAAGGGGAACGGTAACTGATTGTGTTTGTGTGCTGTTCATGGCTCTCCTGGAAGTTGATATCCTTGTTCAAGAGCAATTTTGCCTAATAGGGGCAAACATTTCTTTTCCCAATGACGCTGAATTTTTTCAGCCGCTATGTTGATTTCTTGGGCAATCTGCTCAAAGGAAGCAGGCGGGTTTTGAAAAATAGGGAGTAGTCGTTGTGCCAAAAATTGAGCATTACAGGCGGGTTGATTTCTCGGATGACAGTTGCGAAGTTTTTCGTTTGGGTCTTGTTCAATAAACTGCCTCAGTTGCTCAGGCTGGTATCCCAATTCAATACCTATGCCTGCTATTACAGGCATAAAATTTCTTGTAAAGTCGGCGTAGAACTTTTGGTAGGGAATGCCAAACTCTCTGGCAACTTCAGCCTTGTCATCTGGCGGCTCTTTGAGGCAGAATCGTTGCGCCAGAAGTTGGTAGTTACAGTTAGGATAGCCTCTGGGAGAACGTCTTCGCAGCTTCTCTTGTGGGTCTAAATTGATGTAATTTGCCAACTTCAGACTGGTGTATCGCTCTTGTTCTTTCAGTTTTTCCTGGTCTTGTTTGATGAGGTCGTCTAATCCCTCGAACGTCGGATATGCTAAATAATCCTCAAAAGTTTCATCGCTCTCTTGACTGAGTAAAGTATTAAGTGAATAAGGAGGCTTTTTAGCTTGTTCCTTGAATTCCTGTTTAGCAGTTTTTTGCCGACGTTTACTTCCAGTGCTGGTGGGATAAATGCCTAATACTTCATACCTCAAGCGCATCTTTTCATTAATCCAAGCTTCCAAGCTCACTTTTATAGATTCATTTTGAGGTTGGAAGTCTTGGCAAATTTTATCCGCTACCTTTTCCATCACCTTATTGAAGACTTCCTGATAATCTTCAGCGTATTGGGGATTATTATTCCGTTTAAGTCTAGGCAATGAAGCAATTGCAGGAATGAGACGGCTCAAGGCGCTGTTCCACTGGGGACTTCCCTTTTCTGACTGACAAAGACACTTTATCTGCTCTCGAAACCATTTATCATCTCGTTGCTCGTCCATAGTAGTAGCAACTCAGAAAAAGAGGATGCTTCTAGTATCGGCTAAGAAGCATCCTTTCGAAAAATTGAGGTTGTTTCTGTGTCAGAATCTGGAGACGCTGCTAGCCTTGCTATAACAACCGCCTCTTTGAAGTTAGGCTGCACCGCCTAGGTTGCCGCCCTTGTTTTCTTGCTGCCAGCGGTGGTAAGCTTCCTGATACCTGGAAGTTGCCTGGGTGATTCGCTCCTCACATTGCCGCATCAAGGTGTTGTACCTGGCAAGGATCAGTTTCACCTCGCGATCGCACACTTCCTCTCTTTTAACGATTTCCTGCTCAATCCATTGTTTCTTTCGGGCTTCTACCTCGTGTTCTCGCCCGACTTCGCTTACAGGTGGATCGGTGTTTTGTATTTTATTGACTTCCCGCTCGTGTTGAAATAGACGCTGATGCACTTTCCACTCACACTCTTGTTTGAGTTCGTGGTTGCGATTTTGGAAATACTGGATTTCCGCATCGTCTTTTACCATGCTTGGAGTTTTGAGGCGATTGGTAGGGTCGTTTTCAGCTAACCATGCCAGATGATGGTCAATCATCTGTTCTTTGTATTCTCGTTCATCGGGAATTAGCTGGATAGAAAAGAGTGCTTCAGGATTGAATTCAACGTAGTCTTGATTTATTTGAGTCATGGTATTGCTCCACTAATTCGTCATACTTTTTAGGTAGTTCAACGCGATCTGCTTGGAAGTTTGCCATTGCCCACAGCAGGAATACAGGAAACATCGCGCCAGTGCTGGCGATTAACCAACCTGCCGGAGATAGCAGGAAAAAAGCTACTGCTGCTTCAACCGCACTCAAGCCGACAGAGAATACTAAGGCTGTCTTAGACGGTTCCGCATCATGCTTGCCTTCCCTGTCGTTAAGCAGGTGAAGCTGTGTCTGGTAGTATCTCGCTCTGGGGTCAAATTCAAAATCTTCAGCATTCTGGGTGTATTGAGTGTTCATGGTTAAGCACGCTCCTGATTTCGCTTTTGGATGATGGCTTTGCGGGCTTGCTGGGTACTATGTTTCAATTTCAGCCCTGTGAGAACTTTGGCGGCGTTGGCATGAGCAAAGAAGCTGGCAGCTGCACCTCCAGCTAACCCCGCAGATAGGGCAATTGGTCCGCGCCCTGCTTGGGATGCTATTAGTTGAGGCGCAATGCTAAAGGTTAGCGCCCCTGCCACGACTACGATGAATGTGGTGAGCTTTTCTTTGTCGGGGGGTAGACGGCGATCGCGTACTGAGTTAAATTCTGCTATGCGTTCAGCAGTCAGTTGGTTTTTCGCATCTTTCTCAACTTCAGCGATGATGTAATCGCGATCGTTCCCTGGCATCTGTTTCATCGTCTTTGGGGAAGTATTGCGCCAGCGGTCGAGGCGATTGCGGCGTTGTTCGTTTTGGGTTGTGTGTAACATTTCGTCCTCCTGTGGATAGATAAATTAGAAAGACCTCTCCCACCTGCCCTCCTCTCCTGCGAGGAGAGGGGGCTAAAGGGTTAGGTTTTTTTCCGTACAGTTTCAAAAACCCAGTCAATGCAGCGTTTGCCATTGGCATAGGTGCAGACATCGGTGTTCTTGACTCCTGCCAAGACAGTCTTTAACTGCTGTTGCAATTCCACATCAGGACCAATCACCGCTAGCGCACTGCCGTCTTTGACAATGCCCTCAATTTTGGTTTTGAAGGTGTTTAAATCCAATGGCGATTGATTCTGTCCGGGTTCTGCTGCCTGGATGGCTAAAATAGCAGCAACGCGATTGTTATTGCCTAAAGTGCGTTGATGCCGAATCTCCTTCTCCAAACTCTCTAGTGCCAGTGGCAATGCTGTACCAGGATGGGTACCAATGCCTTCTGGTGGGGTAGCAACTGCAAGGCAGTCTTGTTGTAGGGTGAGGCGATCGCGATCTTGGTAAGCTTGATTGCCCAGTACGATAGTTTTATCGGCAAATTTGGCATCAAGGCGAATGTCACCTTCCATTAGGTGGTTCAGGCGATCGCTACAAAGCTGCTGAATCGAGGTCTTATACTCAAGGTTAGAGAGTGAGACATCCGCATAAAAAGCGGCGATCAGACGTGTGTTTTGAGCATCCCAGATAATAGGTAGCCCTAGTATGCCAGCGCCGACTAAGGCAATACCCCAGGCGGCAGGCGATCGCCATAGAGGGGTTTCTGGCTGGCGATCGCTATAAACAGCACCCCTAGCAACGTCACGAGGCTTTTGAGGAACTCTTGTCATAATTGCGGTGCCTCCGAGGGGGAGTAAGTTGAACCGTTAATTCTTAATCACAGGGAACTGAAAAAACTTTGCAAATTTGGGTAGCTAGGTATTATTGCTCGGTCTTGTCCCTGATACAGAAAATAAAATTGGTACAACTAGCGATCGCGATCAACCCCTATGACTGCCGTTACTGTAAATTTCAACCCCATCATTAAACTTACCGACGACCAGTTTTATCAACTTTGTCGGGCAAATCCTGATGTTAAATTTGAACGCAACGCCAAGGGAGAATTAATTATCATGCCACCTACAGGTGGAGAAACTGGAAACCGTAATGTTGAAATTGCGGCAGATTTTGTGATTTGGAATCGGCAAACTAAACTCGGCAAAGTTTTCGATTCTTCTACCTGCTTTAAACTCCCCAACGACGCGGATCGTTCCCCTGATGTATCTTGGATACAACAAGAAAGATGGGATGCTCTCACACCCGAACAGAAAGAGAAATTTCCTCCAATTGCTCCCAACTTTGTCCTGGAGTTAATGTCGCCGACTGATAGCTTAAAAGAGACACAATCCAAGATGCAAGAATATATGGATAACCAAGTAAGACTCGGCTGGTTAATTAATAGAAAAACACGTCAAGTTGAAATTTATCGCCTCGGACAAAGAGTAGAAGTGCTGGAATCTCCTACAGAATTATCAGGAGAAGATGTCTTACCAGGTTTTGTCCTCAATATGCAAATTGTTTGGGAATAGTCTTATATTTAATAGGACTTACGCATCCAGCAAGTGTTTTACTGGATATACGTCAATATTGCCCCCTTTTTGAACCCAGTTGTAGAGTTGTAGAGACGTTGCATGCAACGTCTCTACAACTCTACAACTCCTACATGAATGTAAAATTTGCCCTCATCCCCCAGCCCCTTCTCCCAATTCTGGGAGAAGGGGAGCCAATTTTAAAGTCCCTCTCCCAAGCTTGGGAGAGGGATTTAGGGTGAGGGCAAGGATTCATGCAGGAGGTCTAATGTTTGAGCCTCTTAGCATACAGGGGATAATTAACCCGAATTTGGTATGAGTGATTTGATGGGGCGATCGCTCACCACCACGAATATAATTTCATTGACAAGACAGGGTGTTGATAATCACCAGGTACTTTGTACATCAGGGTTAACGCAAGCCTTGGGAGATGAATGCCGCCCAGTATAAGGGAGATTCAAAAGGATAGGATTCTCGGCACAGATCCTTCAACCTTGTTTGGGTATTGTAAATCCTTCCAGCAGTTGCATTGTCGCCAGCAGCCTCTGCCCGATTAAATTGCTCGTCCAGATGAGCATCTAGCTGACGTTTATACTCTTTTTTGAGTTGCTTACCTGTGAGCGATCGCAGTTGCATTTGGGCTTGTTGTAGGGCAGTGGGGCGATCGCGTCCTTGCTTTCGATTCTGATAGTAGAGGATCGAGAACAAAGCTGTAGCTAAGTCATCAACTGCCCACAAGGTAGAACAAACACTTCTGGCACCTGCACACAAAAAGCCTGTGGCAAGCGTCAAAATATCATCTGTTATCTCAGTTACACCTAGATTAGTTTCGCAACAGGAGAGGAATACATCAGAAAGATTAGGCAGTTGCCAACCTGGTGTCATCAGTTGCCCCAAGGTTATCGTGCCATTTCCTAATAGCAGCAGCGATTCTAAAGGATTATCCAGACGCGATTGGGCATGGTGGCTGGAGTGGAGTACCTGGACTTTATTTGCTAATTCGCGATAATTTTCAACGGTAGCGCGGCTGCGTCCTTTTAAACGCTGAGGTTCAGGAATGTTGTACAGTTGGGCAATTTGAGAGCCTTCAAAACTGGCAAAGAGCAAATCCTCTGTAGCGTCTTCCACCGTGCCGTATTGTTGAACGTCGAGCAACGTCTCTATTGGGGGACGTTTTTTGCAAAATTCCAAGATTTGGCAACTGGGAACGTAACGGATGAGGAATTTATCGCCCAGGTATTGCACCTGAGTTCCGTTAGAATCCCCCGCCTGCGGTACTTTCCTTTCTAAGGAGGGCTGGGGAGGATCTGCAATGGGCAAAGCTGCGAAGGGCATCTGGTGTAAATCAAGGTGAGGAATAAGGATGATTTCTTCAATACCTTGGAGATGTTGAGCAATTAACTCATTTAGTTGTAAGCGTTGAGATAGTTCAGCCAGAAACGTGCTAATTTTGTTTACCCATTCTGCCTTATTTGACAAATAGGGCTTTAGCCAGTTATTGAAAATCCAGGATTGTAATGTTTCTAATCCTTGTCCTGTACAAGTGTGCAGCAGAGGGTTTTTATTTTTGCGGAGGATAAAGATATGGGTGTCGTTGTCGGTTGTATAAAAGCTGAGGATGGCAGTTGTAGGAGTGTCAATTAGTTGCTGCATCGACGCTAAACTAATGGCACTCACTTGAATTTCTCCGGCTAATACGGTATCTAATCGCCGGATTTGTTCCCAGATACGTTGTTTTTGTGATTCTAGTTCTTCAAGAGTGTTGTTGAGTGCTTCGTATGCGGCACGTCCATCTCGCGAGCGGGTAGAAGCGCTTACCAGTTGTTTGCTATTGTCAGATTGATTTTGGGAACGTTCCTCATCAATACGCTGTTGCAAGGCTTCATATTGCTGCAAATACTCTTGCACTTCTTGAGGGATTTCTCCAGCAGAATAAAGGTCATTACTCGCCATCAAGTCTACCAAACGTTTAGAACGGGAACGCTCAACACATTCAATCGCTTTGTCTAGTTGTCCAGCGTTGATACAAGATTGCACCATGTTTTCATAAACGTTAATGGCTGCTTTCAGAATCTCTTGGCGACGGGAGTCAGAAGTTGCCCAACTACGACTTTGTTCTACTGCTGCAATGGCAATTTCATATCCCTCAATTGCTTCTGTCCACAGTCCAGCTTTAAAGGCTGTATCGCCTAGGTTACGTCCAGATTGGAGACACTTTATAGGATCAGTAATGGGTGTCCTGATTTCTAATGCTAATCGGAAACAGGCGATCGCCTGCTCGATATTTTCTGCCCTATCTCCCCTGATTCTGTCAATGTAAGCAGTAGCTAGATTATTTTGAGTTGCTGCCCAATCGGTAGGAAAATATTCGCGAGTGTAAACTGTTAATGCTGCCTGGTAACCAGCAATAGCCTGCTCGATATTTTCTGCCCTATCTCCCCTGATTCTGTGAATGTAAACAGCAGCTAGATTATTTTGAGTCATTGCCCAATTAGTGGGAAAATCTTTGCGGGTGTAAACTGTTAATGCTACCTGGCAATAAGCAATAGCCTGCTCCAGATTTTCGGCTTTATCTCCCCTAATCCTATTACTATAAGCAGTAGCTAGATTATTTTGAGTCATTGCCCAATCGGAGGGAAAATCTTCGCGGGTACGAACTGTTAATGCTGCCTGGTAATAAGCAATAGCCTGCTCCAGATTTTTGGCTCGATCTCCCCTGATTCTGTCACTGTAAGCAATAGCTAGATTATTTTGAGTTGCTGCCCAATCGGAGGGAAAATCTTTGCGGGTGTAAACTGTTAATGCTGCCTGGCAATAAGCAATAGCCTGCTCCAGATTTTTGGCTCGATCTCCCTTGATTCTGTCAATGTAAGCAGTAGCTAGATTATTTTGAGTCATTGCCCAATCAGAGGGAAAATCTTTGCGGGTGCGAACTGTTAATGCTGCCTGATAACCAGCAATAGCCTGCTCCAGATTTTCGGCTTTATCTCCCCTAATTCTATTACTATAAGCAGTAGCTAGATTATTTTGAGTTGCTGCCCAATCGGAGGGAAAATCTTCGCGGGTGCGAACTGTTAATGCTGCCTGATAACCAGCAATAGCCTGCTCCAGATTTTCGGCTCGATCTCCCCTGATTCTTTCACTGTAAGCAGCAGCTAAATTATTTTGAATACTTGCCCAATCGGAGGGAAAATCTTTGCGGGTGCGAACTGTTAATGCTGCCTGATAACCAGCAATAGCCTGCTCCAGATTTTCGGCTCGATCTCCCTTGATTCTGTGAATGTAAGCAGTAGCTAGATTATTTTGAGTTGCTGCCCAATCGGAGGGAAAATCTTTGCGGGTGTAAACTGTTAATGCTACCTGGTAACTAGCAATAGCCTGCTCCAGATTTTCAGCTCGATCTCCCCTGATTCTGTGAATGTAAGCAGTAGCTAGATTATTTTGAGTTGCTGCCCAATCGGAGGGAAAATCTTCGCGGGTATAAACTGTTAATGCTATTTCATAGCCAGTAATAGCAATCTCTAAGTTACTTGCTCTATTCCCTAACGGAAACTGCTGAATCAGGTTACTAAAATTGGCTATATCTACGGCAATATCTTGGGCTTGTTGTAATTCCACATTATCCAGGCTAGCTGTTGCACAAGAGTGCAATATATAGGCAAAGAAATTATCCAGTTTGTTCACATTTGCTTGCAGTAGTGGGTACACTGCTTGCGGATTCCCTCTGCTGTCGAAAATTGTCCATAATACTTGCATTAAGAAATTGTGATATTCTTCTCGGGAGGCTGCAAGTGTTGGTTGACCTATTGCTGAAGCCAGTTGTGCTGCCAGATTTTGCAACCAAATAGCATTTCTATCGCGATTCTCTGCCATCATTGCTGCTACTCGTGTCATTGTCTGCACCAAGCCAGCATCAAGCAGTTGGGAGTGGGTATTTAAAATTTCTAGTTCTGTACCAGCATCACAGGTAAGTAGAATTTGGATTAAGTTTAGATAGGCTTGCAGACGTTGTTCATTCATTGCGTATTTCCTCGAATTAAATTTTGTATAAATATCAATCAGCACTTTTATTACTTCTTTTGCAATTTCATCTCACAGGCTAAAGCTTAGGGCTAGACAAACAAAGTCCGCGTAGGTAGACTTACGGAAACTTGAGGGTTTTGCAGCCTTCGCAGGCAGGCATAGTACGCGCAAAGCTACGACTTGATATCCAATAGAAAAAAGAATGCAACACATCGGAGATCCCCCTAAATCCCCCTTGAAAAGGGGGACTTTAAATCGAATTCGGTTCTCCCTTTTTAAGGGGTGCTAGGGGAGATCGAGCCTATGTAGCAAACATTTAGCTATTTCATATTAGTCCTTAGGCGTTTTTACAGGCATTGGGATGCTGCCCTTGCAGATTTCGTCTTTAATCGTCTCCAAATTAATGTAGCAATCTGCCACATCAATTAGCTCATTAGATTTCCTTGACTGCAAACTCACCACTTCCACCCGTGCGCCCCGCCCACTCACCGCTTTGATAGCACAGGCAAATTCTTCATTATCACTAACTAACACGGCGGTGTCATAGGCTCCCACTAAGCTAATCAAATCTAGGGCAATTTCCACATCTAAGTTTGCCTTTTTTGAATTATCTGCACGGCGCACCAACTCTTTACTTACCACGCGGTAGCCATGACGACGCAACGATGACAGAAAGTCTTGCTGCTTCTTATTCGCTGAATCAACTCCCATGTAGAAGCAGGCACGAAATAAGGGAGAACCCGCTGTTAGCACTGCCAGCAGTTTGGCATAATCAATCTCGATGCCCAACTTCTGAGCAGCAGAAAATAGGTTAGTACCGTCAATAAAGATTGCTACCCGTCCGCGATCGCATTGAGACTGAGCAGACACCCATTCCTGGAGAGCAACCAATTGCTCTTGGATATAATCTAGATGCCGCGTGCGGTCATGTAGCGCTTCAGCACTGGCATCTAAATCTTTTACCCATTGCTGAACTGCCGTTACTTGCCCTTGCCAGTCGGCTTTCTCTAGCGTCTCCACCCGTTGCCATAAAGAACCGACATCATCAGATAATGGGCGATCGCTCAGACGCTGGAGATCCGTCTGGACTTGCGCTACTTCCGTCATCGCGGCGGTGAGACGCTGCTGCATCTGCTGTTCAACGTGGTAACGGTTCACCCGATAAAAGCCGATGAAGAGTGATAGAGGAACAGCAAAAACAGCCTGCTGAGAAACAGTAGCTAAAACACCTGCAAATACCGAACTCCAAAAAGTTATCTGTTCTGCTGTTTCTACCCACTGCACTGCTGCTTGTGGCTGAGGCTTTTGTGCAAAAACTTTATTCCTGGATGTCTTGGCGGCTGGCTGTTCCAGGGCGATCGCTCTTGTGCCATTAACGGCGATCGCTGGCATTAAAGTGGCGTTCAGCCCGTCATGCTTGCCCATATCATCATTTCTCCTGCCAGTTGCGTATAGTATTTAATCGACTAAGCAGAGAGAAGTTTTGCAAATTGCCCCCTGCTCAGTCGTTTACTACATTGCTATTGACACAAAGCCACAAATGTGGCATATATTACCCGTTGAGTCGTTGCTGACGGTGAGCGATCGCTTGCTCTAAGACATTGAGCAACTCTTACAGGTTGACCTTGCCTAAGTCTTAATTTGCCAAACTGAGCCTTCCGGCCACCGCTAATGGTGCACCTGTCAAACTGAAGGGGCGAACTTCGGTAATTTTGACTTGTAGCAGTTGACCCTTAAGTTCAGCAATGTTGCCAGTAAAAAAGGTGAGACGGTTGCCGCGCGTGCGTCCCATAACTTGTGTGGGATCTTTGGGGTTTTGGTCTTCTACCATGATTTCTTCAATGCGGTCTAAATAGCGCTGCGATCGCTCTGCTGCTTTAATGCCAACTAAGTGGTTGAGACGCTGGAGGCGATCGCTCTTTACCTCCTCACTCAGCTGGTTCTCCCACAAGGCTGCTGGTGTACCCGGACGAGGCGAGTAGGCAGCTGTATTCAGTTGATCAAAGCCAATATCTTCTACCAGCTTGAGCGTATTTTCAAACTGCGCTTCTGTTTCACCAGGGAAACCTGCGATCGCATCAGCACTAATTGAAGCATCCGGCATATACCGACGAATCGAGTCAATAATCCGGCGATACTTCTCATGAGTGTAGCCCCGTGCCATTGCCTTCAGCACCTCGTTATCCCCAGACTGAAAGGGAATGTGGAAATGCTCGCACACCTTGGGCAACTCCGCACAGGCGCGAATCAGCCGTTCCGTGAAATAGCGTGGGTGACTTGTCGCAAAGCGGATGCGCTCAATTCCTGGTACATCGTGGACATAGTAGAGCAAATCTGTCAGCGTATGCTGGTGACGGCCCTCTGCCGTTACTCCTGGCAAGTCTCGACCGTAGGCGTCTATATTCTGACCTAGTAACGTCACTTCCTTATAACCCTGACGTCCCAGTTCCTCCATCTCAGCACGAATTGCCTCTGGCGTTCTCGATTGCTCTACACCCCGCACATTGGGAACCACGCAGTAGGTGCAACGCTCATTGCAGCCGTAGATTACATTCACCCACGCCGTCACCTTACTGTCGCGGCGAGGTTTGGTGATGTCTTCAACAATATGAATTGGCTCTGTCGCCACCACCTGATTGCCATCGAACACCTGTTCTAGCAAATCCTCAAGGCAATTAGCGTGTTGCGGCCCCATCACCAAGTCTAGTTCTGGCACTCGCCGCAATAGCGCTTCCCCTTCCTGCTGGGCAACACAACCGGCAACTACCAGCGTTAAGTCAGGTTGATCGTGTTTACGCTTTGCTTGCCTGCCCAGGTAGGAATAAACCTTTTGCTCGGCGTTATCCCGAATTGTGCAAGTGTTGTAGAGAATTAAGTTGGCATCATTGGGGTCTTCTGACCACTCAAAGCCCATATTTTCTAATATGCCAGCCATGCGCTCAGAGTCAGCTTTGTTCATCTGGCAGCCGAAGGTGGTGATGTGATAGCGACGTGGAGAGGTGATCATGGGTGGCTACAGCAATTGGAAAGATTAGAGACCTTATCTATTGTGACGTATCTACACCTACCTAACAGTAGGGCGTAGGCTTCAGGTTAACTGCTGAATTTCCTTCAACCTATTTTGGTTTTCAGTCTACAGAGTTTTCTGGCGAGGAAAACGCCTTATCTTGCACATTAACAATACAAAGTACGTTTTCAACTGTTTAAAGATTACCTCTTCTGGTAGTAGCAATATTAAGTTTTAGCTTCTTAGGATTAGCTAAAGCCTTTTTTCAGTGTTATAACAGACGAATTCCTCCCCTTTTACTTATATTTAGGAGTTGTTCACATGAGCAAGATGAGTTGTGGGCAAACATCTATAGTAGTGGCGACTGCACTGTCGCTGGCTGCGTGTGCTTTTCCCGTTCTTTCTAATGCCGCTAGTACAAGCATGCCTCAGGGCATTCAGTCCTCTGCGCCAGGGCAGAATGAAAGTGAATATCAACTGGCACAGGCTTCAGCAAATTGTCGCCGGGTTGGTACTAACGGCACAGCTCTTAATGTCCGCTCAAGTGCAGGGGGCACCGTTATCGGCTCATTGCCTGATACTACCCTGGTTACGATTAGAAATACTGGCACCAATGGCTGGGTACCTATTTCATCTCCCCGGCAGGGTTATGTATCTGGCGCTTATCTTAAATCATGCACGCAACCAGTACCTCCATCTCAAACACCCACCCCTGGTGATAACTGCCGTATAGTTTCAGGGACTACCGGGCTTCGTGTAAGGCAAACCGCTTCGCTTAACGCTCCTATTCTGGGAGGATTAACTAATCAACAGCGTGTCACGATTGTGAATCGCGGCACAAACGGCTGGGTACCTATTTCATCCCCTGTGAATGGTTATGTCTCTGGGGCTTATCTGAAATATTGCCCTTAAGTTGGATTGATACATCAATTTAGGCTATTGAATAGGGAAATACTGCTGAGCAACAAGCGGCGACAATTCAAAAGAAGCATCCTTTTGAACTGTCGCCCTTTTAATATTTTTAGTACCATTTCTTTTTGGCACAGCTACAAATACTTCCCTTGACCTCTGCACCCAGAACCAATGTGTAGCAAATCAAAATAGAAATGGTATCAGTTTAAGTCTGCTACAGATATAGAGCAGGGAGACTGATCTTTAGCAAGAATTTAGTCAATTGGTATCATCTGATGCCAATTGTGTTCCTAGCTGGCGCAATAGAATAAGGTAGAAGGCTTTATCAAGCCTGTCTTTCATTCATACACTCCACTGCGTTGCGTGTCACCCCCCCACAAATAGGAGCCTGCCAGCTGTGGTTGTACAACTATCTCATAGCACCTACGAAGCTAAAACCCAAGAAATTGCCAAACAACTCCTGGCAGCAACCAGAGAGAATCGCTCATTTTTTGCCCAAATGCGCGACCAAATGCGCTGGGACGATAAATTACTAAATTGGGCGATGAGTAATCCAGGTTTGCGAGTGCAGTTGTTTCGCTTTATTGATTGCTTGCCTTCGCTACGTAGCAAAGCTGAAATTGCCCGTCATTTGCAGGAATACCTGGGTGATGAGTCGGTGGAACTCCCCTCTGCTCTCAAAGGGATGCTTAACTTTGCCAACCCTGACTCGATGCCGGGACAACTGGCAGCGACAACTGTCTCTACAGCAGTTGAAACCTTGGCGCACAAGTACATTGCTGGGGAAAACGTTAAACAGATAATCAAGACGATAGAGCGCCTGCGGAAAGATAAGATGGCTTTCACCATCGATTTGCTGGGCGAAGCGGTGATTACAGAAGCCGAGGCGCAATCGTATTTAAACGGCTATTTAGAATTGATGGAGCAGCTAACGGAAGTTGCTAAGAAGTGGACGCCAGTAGCGGAGATTGACTTTGCGGATGGAGATTGCGTACCACAGGTTCAAGTATCTGTCAAGTTAACGGCGTTTTACTCGCAGTTTGATCCCCTGGATGCTAAGGGTAGTGAGGAGAGAGTTAGCGATCGCATCCGTATGCTGTTGCGCCGTGCCCGTGAGTTGGGTGCCGCTGTACACTTTGATATGGAGCAGTACGAATACAAAGACCTAACTCTTTCTATCTTGAAACAGCTGTTGATAGAAGAAGAGTTTCGTTCTCGCACAGATATTGGCGTTACTCTGCAAGCTTATCTGCGCGACAGCGAGCAAGACTTACGGGATTTGATTGCCTGGGCAAAACAACGGGGTTATCCCTTAACAGTAAGGCTGGTGAAGGGTGCTTACTGGGATCAGGAAACAATTAAGGCAATGCAGAAAGATTGGCCTCAGCGAGTCTACAACGATAAAGCCGCCACAGATGCCAATTTTGAAAACATGACCCAGCTATTGCTGGAAAATCACGAGTATCTCTACGCCGCGATTGGCAGTCATAATGTGCGATCGCAAGCACTGGCGATCGCTATTGCCGAAAGCCTGAAGATCCCCAAGCGCCGATTTGAAATGCAAGTTTTATACGGCATGGGCGACAAGTTGGCTCATGTTCTAGCTGAACGGGGTCATCGAGTACGAGTATACTGCCCTTATGGGGAACTACTCCCTGGTATGGCTTACCTAATTCGCCGCCTCCTGGAAAATACTGCTAATAGTTCTTTCCTACGTCAAAATTTGGAAGAACGCCCAATTGAGGAATTATTAGCACCGCCAGTTGTAGCAAATCCAGAATCTTCATTCAAAACTCAAAACTCAAAACTCCAAGCTTTCCCCAATGTGGCGGATACAGACTATGCGGAGAAGGAAGCAAGAGAGCGATCGCAACAAGCTTATGCTACTGTCCGCCAACAGCTAGGCAAAACGTATTGGCCTTTAATTAACGGTGGGTATCAACCCACATCAGAAACAGTAGATTCTGTCAACCCCTCCAACCCCAGTGAGGCGATAGGGAAAGTTGGACTTTTATCAGTTGAACAGGCAGAAGCTGCGATCGCAGCCGCAAAGGCAGCATTTCCCGGCTGGCGTAAAACTCCGGTGAGACAACGCGCTGGTATATTGCGTAAAGCCGCGCAATTGATGGAACAACGCCGCCACGAATTAGCCGCTTGGATTGTCCTAGAAGTTGGCAAACCTTTGCGGGAAGCGGATGGGGAAGTGTCAGAAGCTATTGACTTCTGCCGCTACTACGCTGACGAGATGGAACGCCTGGATCTGGGACACAGCTATGACATTGCTGGGGAGACTAACAGGTATATATATCAGCCGCGTGGTGTTGCCGTTGTTATTTCCCCTTGGAATTTTCCTTTAGCGATCGCTACAGGTATGACAGTTGCAGCGCTAGTAACTGGTAACTGCACTTTACTGAAGCCAGCTGAAGTTTCCACAGTAATTGCTGCCAAATTAGCGGAAATTCTGGTAGACGCAGGTATTCCTCGTGGAGTCTTCCAATACGTGCCAGGGAAAGGGTCAAAAGTTGGCGCTTATATGGTTAATCATCCAGATGTCCATTTAATCGCTTTTACCGGATCTCAGGAGGTGGGTTGCCGCATCTATTCAGATGCCTCAGTATTGCAACCCGGCCAAAAGCACATGAAGCGAGTCATCGCGGAAATGGGAGGCAAGAACGCCATTATTGTGGATGAAAGTGCGGATTTAGACCAAGCTGTTGCGGGTGTAGTCTATTCAGCTTTTGGTTACAGCGGTCAAAAGTGTTCTGCTGCATCCAGGGTAATTGTTTTAGAACCAGTTTATGAAACTTTTGTGGGGCGTTTGGTGGAAGCAACGCGATCGCTCAACGTCGGCCCTGCTGAAGCACCCAGCGCCCAAGTCGGTCCTGTAATTGATGCTAATGCCAGAGACCGCATCCGGGAATACATTGAGAAAGGACACCAAGAGGCAGAAACTGCACTGGAGATGCCAGCACCGAATACTGGATATTTCATCGGTCCAGTAATATTCACGGAAGTCCAACCCAACGCCACAATAGCTCAAGAAGAAATTTTCGGTCCAGTTGTGGCAGTAATTCGCGCTCATGATTTTCAGGAAGCGCTGAATATCGCCAACGGCACTAACTTCGCCCTCACTGGTGGCTTATATTCCCGGACACCTTCCCACATTCAACAAGCATCAACTGAGTTTGAAGTGGGTAACTTATATATAAATCGGGGAATTACAGGTGCGATCGTGTCACGGCAACCCTTCGGTGGGTTCAAGCTTTCTGGTGTTGGCTCCAAAGCTGGTGGCCCAGACTACTTGCTACAATTCTTGGAACCGCGTGTGGTTACAGAGAATATTCAACGTCAAGGCTTTGCCCCCATTGAGGGAGTCGATTAAAAATGAAAGTCAAGCATATTATCAATCTCCACAAAGGACTCACTCCTTTAGTGGTTGTAGGGCTGATGCTGGCATATGAAAACTTCAGCCTTGGCCCTTGGGTTTACCTATCGCTACACGCTACCTATGGGTTGATCTGGCTACTTAAAGATCGTATTTTCCCCGACAAGCAGTGGGAGCAAGAACTTCCTCTAGGAGCGGGTATTTTTACGTTTGGGTTGCTAGGTCTTTACTGGGTAGCTGGCTTTATTCTCATCAGCAGTGGAAGTGTACCACCACTCCCGCTAGTGGCTGCTGCCATCTCTATCAATATCTTGGGGATATTTTTGCACTATGCTAGTGATGCTCAAAAGTACTATACCCTCAAGTATCGCTCTGGACTGATTACAGAGGGATTCTTTGCCCGCTGTCGTAACACAAACTACTTGGGTGAGATCTTGATTTATGGGTCTTTTGCCCTGTTGGCTCAGCATTGGCTGCCGTTTTTAATTTTGGCGGGTTTTAGCGCTGGTGTGTTCGTTCCCAATATGCGGAAAAAAGACCAGTCCCTTTCTCGCTACCCTGAGTTTGCGGAGTACAAAGCTAGTTCTGGACTTCTGCTTCCACGGCTGTTTGTGTCTAAAACTCCAGATGCAGAAAACGCGGGACTGGCTCAGAAAAGTGGCTAAGGCAAAGTTGCAGTCATTCGATTTTGGATTGTCCCCCAGACGGTCAGTCGGGGACTTGAGACCTATGCGTGTTTTTGGTCAAAACCCAACAGGCGTTAAGGCTGCGTAAGTCCTGTTTAAGATGTTTTTAACCACAGATGAACACAGATACCACTGACCAACTTTGATCAACTTTTTCCGAGCAGATAAAAGCAACAAGCTTAGAGGCTTGTCTGTCTTAGGGTTAATTTGGCTTGTGGGGGCAGTGGGCGATCGCATCTGGTTTGCCCTCGATCGCTCCATCCCAGCTTGGGATCAAGCAGAGTACTTGAATGGCTCGTTGCACTATTGGGAAGCTTTACAACACCCCCAGTGGTTTTCTGGTGCCTGGTGGACAAGTTTTTGGCAACTCTCCACCAAAGTGCCGCCCTTAACTTATATTGCCGCAGGTGCTATCCAAAATATATTTGGCACTGGGCCAGACGCAGCCACGCTGGTGCAGCTATTCTTCAGTGGGATATTACTAGCTTGTGTATATGGTTTAGGCACCCAGTTTTTTAGTGTTTCTGTGGGGTTATGGGCAGCTGGGCTGTGCCAGCTTTTGCCCGGTTTGTATCGCTCTCGCCTAGATTTTCTACTGGATTATCCCCTCACAGCTATTGTCACGTTGAGTTTCTGGTGCCTAACTATTTGGAAGGCAAGAACCACCGTAGCGCAGGCATCGCGTGAGCCGCGTACAGCTGCCAAGGATAAAAATTCTTCATTCTCCCCTGACCTTATTGACTGGCTTTGGGCTGCGGTGTTTGGGCTTTCCTTGGGGCTGGCTTTGATGGTGAAGCAAACCGCCCTATTTTTTCTGTTTACACCGATATTGTGGGTGGCGATAGGGTCAATTCGACAACGGGCGTGGAAACGCCTAGCCCAGCTTGTCACCGGGTTGTTGGTGTCAGTGTTGGTGTTTGGCCCCTGGTATCGCACCAATTGGCTATTAATTCTAACTTCTGGGAAACGGGCGACGGTAGACTCAGCGATCGCAGAAGGAGACCCCGCTCTCAACACGCTCAATGCCTGGACTTACTACTGGAAACACTTGCCGAATCTGGTTTCCTGGCCTCTTTTGCTGGTTCCTATTGTAGGGTTTATCCTCTACTGGAGTCAGCAGAATAATTTTAGATTGGGGGCTAGGGTTAAATCTGACGATGATCCAAAATCCTCTAGCGCAGCGGCGCGTTGGCGAAGCTTGTCCGAAGGACATAGCACTATCCAAAATCCAAAATTGACATGGCTAGCAGTCTTTTGGGTGGGGGCTTATCTACTTTCTTCACTGAACATTAACAAAGACGATCGCTATGTATTGCCTTACTTGCCAGTACTATCGCTGTTTTTGGCTTATGGTCTGACTTTTTGGCCTAGACGTTGGGGAGGGCACATCCGCTGGGGTACTGTTGCTTTGGCGCTACTACTGATGTTTCTCAACCTGTTTCCGGTGGGCGGGAGTTTAGGAACTAGCTTGACCCAGACTCTCAGCCCTAATGCCCAGCACTTTGCCTACTTGGGATCTGAGTGGCCCCATCCTCAAGTAATTAGCGAAATTATTGAAACAGAACCTTACTTGGCCTCTAACTTAGGGATATTACCCTCGACAGGGGAAATTAACCAGCACAATTTTAACTACTACGGTGCCCTGCGGAACTCCCAAGTTCATGCGCGTCAGGTGGGTGTTAGGCAGAAATATGTACCTCAAGATGCGCGATCGCTCTCCTGGTTCATTACCAAAACTGGCGAGCAAGGGTCGGTTCCCAAAGAAGCTCAGTCTGACATTGTTCAGACTGTCGAGCAAGAGTCAGATTTCCAGCTGCACAAGACTTGGAACTTACCCGATGGCAATATTCTGAAGCTATACCATAGCCGCCAACCGCCAGTAGAGGTAAAGCCTTCATCACAACCCATCACCCAGGTAAAGCTAGAGCGAGTCACTGTGCCAAAACAAGCTCCACCGGGTAAACCTGTGCCTGTTACCTACGAGTGGTCTGGGCCTTGGGAGCAGTTGCAACCTGGTTTAGTGCTGCTGACTTGGCGGGCTGATCTTCCATTAAGGTCTACTGGTGAGAATTCAGAGACTGCTGAATCTAATAATCCAAAATCCAAAATCCAAAATCCAAAATTACAGGATCGCTGGTTGCACGATCACGGTATTGGCATGGGGTATTTGTATCCTAATTCGCTTTCCCAAATCAGAGAAGCTAAACGAGCGGACACTGATAGTTTTCAAGTTATAGAAAAAATAGCGATGCTTCCCCCAGCTGAGGTGAAATCTGGGAATTACACCCTGGAAGCAACTTACCTGAATCGGCGGACTGGTGAAGCCTATCCTATCCCAGTGCCCTTGGTGACTTTGAAGATTGACCCAGCTGCCAGCGCCACACCAGCACCTGAGTTGGATTTGATCTCCCAGATGCGAACCCTAGCAGCTACATTACCCAAAGGAAGAAGCGCCCTAGAACCTATTTTTGAGCAGGTTGGTCGCATCAACCAGTACGACCCAACTCAGGACTATCTAATTCAGGCAGCTGAGGCTTTGGAATATCGCTTGAGGCAAGAACCACAAAATAAAGAGTGGGCATACGCTCTGGCGTTTTCCAGGGTGTTGCAGCAACAGGTAGAACTTGCGATCGCAGCACTGAAACGAGTCACCTATCTGGACGCTCAAAACCCCTACGCCCACGCCTACCTCGCCTTTGTCTACCTTGGCGGCTTACGCCCTAAAGACGCCCAAGAGGCTCTTAAGCCAGCGATCGCACTCAACCCCAACCTCCTAGAACTCCACGCTCTTAACGGTGCGGCGGCGCTGATGCAGGGCAATTTCATTAAAGCGTGGCAGACTTTTCAGGAATTAAAAAATAAAAATTTCCATTAAGCTCATCCCCATAACTAAAGCAAGCTAACAGCAAAACGGCGTTATGTTTGTGGCTTAATAGGCTATTTTTTTTCCTTAACCACTAACCGCTAAGTACTAACGGGTTGTCATAGTAAATCCGCTCTTATAACTGCCTTGTCATTTCTAGTTGTCTTGAGGTTCCGGCGGAACGTCAAGACAAAGTATGGCACGGGTTGTTCAAAAAGGGGGTATCAAACCCGGATTTGGGATCACCTTTTAATTAGTGAAGTATAAAAGGTAAAGACACGCGCGATCGCGCCAGAACAGATTTACGCTTACAAACCGAAACAGTGTATCCACTGACACAAAACTTAGCAATAAGTGAGCAATTACTTGAAGACCTGGATTAAGGAAAAACTACTGAATCTTCACTCCTCTATAAAATGTGGATGCCTCACGGGGAGATGATCCCCAGGATAGATGAAGTCAATTATGAACAAGTTCTATCTTGATTACAACAGCGGTTTATTCCTCCAGGCACACCAGCCTAAGCATCTTCTGTAAAAGCTGGAACTGTATAACTCTAATCGCACTGTTCAGTGCTATTAACGTTAATCTAATTATCAAACTGTACTTGGAAAAAGGCTGCCTGAGTTTGCACTGATTTAGGGGTTCACCTTAACAAAGTAGACAACAAACATTCATTATGCGTATAGCTCAAGTTTCACCCCTGTCGGAACCAGATCCCCCGTGGCGCGAACCTTTTGGTCTAGTGATGAGCGAATCGATAGCAACAGGGACGCAGCTGATTGCCCACGACAAGACAGGATTTCTCTACCAAAGCTATGAAGAAATGGCAGCGATGATTCCGGCATCACTACAACTTGAGCGACAAACTTGCCGAGTTTATGTCGAAACAAAATTTAACATTACCCAAATGGTAGATGCATATGAAGCGGCCTAGCGAGAAATACTAGCAGGTCGCTTTTCTATGAATGGGCGGCTGGATGCCTCCAAAGCAAGTTTCTAATCAACGGCTTTTTTTAATACGGAGATTTATATCATGTGCCTGAATACCTGTCCTTGTTGCGGAAGCCCCCTCCTGCGCCATGCCCGTCAGCAGGGTATTTATTGGTTTTGCACCTCCTGCCGCCAGGAAATGATCCCCCTGATTGGCGATGCTACGCCTCGCCGGGATATTTTGGGAGGGCGATCGCGCATCCCACAAACAGTTACTTCATAGTGGAGGCGAGCTTTCTTAAGACAGCCGGTGAAAAAGAGTGAGGAGTGAGATGTGAGGAGTATCCCTCACTCAAGGAACTGGCGACAAATTTTACCTTGCCTATTTTTAACGGCTACAGTTTAGTTAAGACACCGCCCCTTTGGACGGTGTTATTTTACTTTTTTCCTCTCAGCAGAATATCTAGAATTTACCGAGTTAGACCTAACTGCTTTTCTGTAGCTTGGAGGACAAGAAGGATACGTCTGACTAGTGAAGAATCTCTCAACTCCTCTGTTTCAGTGTATTTGGTGGATTATTTCTACCACGCTGCACGAGTGCCATTTGCGCGAGCGCTCCTGCGCGGTCACTTCGCCGCCGAGGAAGGTCATGCAGGATGTGTGCAATGAAGAAAAGGGCTTCGTTCGCCTGATAAGATGAGGTGACAGGTGGATGAACAGCCCGATCATCTCTCTTCAAGTGCAGAAAACACTATAAGTAGACGAGATATTACGCCAGTCAAAAACGTTCGCCAAATAAACCGCAAGGGACGCACGCAAGGAGTTATAGGCAAATCAAGTGCTAGCAGCATTACTGTACGGTCGAGAAGACTTACGCCTGGAAGAAGTTGCCGATCCGACACCCGCACCGGGTGAGGTAGTGATTCAAGTCGCGGCGGCAACAACCTGTGGCACCGACTTAAAAGTTTGGCGTCGTGGTGGTCATGCCAGAATGCTACAGCCTCCCACCCTGTTTGGTCACGAAGCAGCGGGTCGGATTGTGGCATTAGGATCTGGAGTAGGCGGTTGGCAAGTGGGCGATCGCGTTGTTGCCAATAACTCAGCTCCCTGCATGAACTGCTTTTTCTGCCAGCGTCAGGAATATTCCCTCTGCCCCAACTTGACTTGGAATAACGGCACCTTTGCAGAGTACCTGAAAATACCGGCACAGATTGTGCAGCACAACTTGTTGCCCGTGCCTGATGATTTACCAGACGCTCTCGCGGCAATGACAGAACCTCTGGCTTGCGTACTACATGGGGTAGCACGTTCTCAGATCCAGCCCAACTCGCGGGTAGTGGTGTTGGGGGATGGTGCCATTGGGTTGATGTTTGTGGCAGTGCTGGCTCATCGCTCAGCGGAGGTGTTTCTGTTTGGGGGTAACGACCAGCGGTTGCAAATTGGGGCGCAGATGGGAGCGTCTCGAACTTTTAATTATCACCAAGTAAGTGACTTACCAGCAGTGGTAAAAGACTTGACAGATGGTTGGGGCGCAGATGTGGTGATTGAAGCTACTGGTGTGCCAGCTGTTTGGGAGGATGCGATCGCTTGTGGTCGTCCTGGTGCCACTATTAACTTATTTGGCGGCTGCCCACGGGATACCACCGTTACCGTAAATACAGAGCAGCTACACTACAACGAACTCACCCTTAAAGGTGTCTTTCACAACACACCTATTTATGTGCGAGATGCCTTATCCTTGCTGGCGAGTCGAGCGATTCCCTTTGAGTTACTAATTAGCGATCGCCGACCTCTGAAGGATTTAGAGCAGGTGTTCCAAGATATGAAAAATCGTAAGGCAATCAAAGTCGCCATTGAGCCTAGCTTGAACTTCTCCGGTCATTAACTAGACAAAATATCAGTTAGATGCCTTACCTGATTGGCGCTTTGAGCTAGAGGAGGAATCGCGAAATTGAGGTTCCTCAGCCAAGATAACAATGGTACCAGTACGACCTGTGTCTAAACTGGCATCGCTCAGGATGTCGATTACAGATATGCCCATAACTTCCTCAATTAATGCCTGGAGTTGTTGCTGAATTGTCTGCTCTAAATCTGACCGTACTTGCTCAGCCAACTCTTCGTGACCATTATTAGCCAAAAATTGCTCTGGTTGGGTGACAGCGTTTTCCACAATGATGACAACTTTGGCATCAAAAAGCTGGCAGGCAACTTTACTTGGCTGATGTCCCAGCTGATTGCGGTATAAAGCTTGGATACGTTGGGAGAGGGTTCGTTCTATTTGGCCCCGCGTAGGGCTTGATGTTTCCATGTCCGTAGGCATAGAGCATCAGGTATAAAAAGGAGGTCACCTAATACATTATCCAACTTTAGCAGTAGAGAATACCTTATAAAAATACTTCTTAAGGAATGCTTATATTTAAGTTACTATGGATACAATTAAAAAATTTAATAAAATTCGGCTAATTATAGAAACCCCTACTACAGCGCTTTTGCTGAGCAGGGGATTATGGTATTTATTTGCTGTTGCTGCACGCTTAGGCCAGAGTCTAGATGCCAGTTGGCAACAGGAGTAGCATTTAGTTATTTGTAGTTGAAGGGTAGATGAGGATTTTGTAAGTTTCTGGGGTTGGGGCGATCGCCTGCTCTACCGCCTTAGATAAATCTTGTAGGGGGTAGCGATCGCTAATCAACGCATCCACATCGATTCGCCGATTGAAGACAATATCTGTGGCAAGGCTTTGCACCCGGAAGGAAGAACTGTAGCTGCCCATCAAGTCAATTTCCCGGCGATAGAGAATATTAGGGTTAATAGGAATTTCCATCTCATCCGGAAACTCTGCAAAAAAGAGAATCTTGCCCCCCTTGCGCGTACAGTCAAGCGCCTGGAAGAAAGCTTTATCACTGGGAACAGCTAGCAAAGTAGTATCAACGCCCATGCCCCCAGTAAGGGCTTGTACTTTACTGGATAACTCTGGATCGCGGGGGTCAAATGCAGCTTCTGCACCAACCTCCAAAGCTTTTTCAATTCGGGAGGGAAGCAAATCAGTAGCGATCGCTCTCGCTCCAAAGTATTTTATCAACATAATAAACATCAGCCCAATTGGCCCAGCACCAGTCACCAAAATTGTTTCACCGGGCTGCACCTGAGCTTTTTTCACAGCTTTCAGGCAGCAGTTGGTTGGCTCAACAAAACTAGCCTGCTCGAAACTGATATTATCTGGAATCGGAATCAAGCCACCGTGCTGTACGATATGTCCTGGCACCTTGACAAAATCCGCAAAGCCACCTCCACTGGGAGCAAACCCAGCTGTCGTAGTGATATTTTTATAAACATCGCACATAGAGAAGTTGTCATTGAGGCAGTAGCCGCAGTGCATACAAGGGATGTGGTGCATAACTACAACCCGCTGGCCCACCTGCCATCCAGTCACCGCCTCTCCCACAGCCGCAATCACACCAGCAGTTTCATGCCCAAAGATGCGCGGTGGCTCATATAGGGGATAGCGAATCTTTTTGATATCCGACTGACACAGCCCCACCACACGCACCTGTACGAGTACTTCATCTGGTGCAACTGCTGGTACTGGCACCTCTTCGTAACTCAGCTGATTGACACCCCTGAATACCTGTGCTTTCATAGTTATCCCTATTTGCCCGCCTTAATTTATGTGACATCCTCCTACAGCAAATCAAAGATTATGCCGTAGGCTTCCAAACCTCACAATTTGGCTTTCCTGGTTTTTCCCGTATACGGGATTTCGGCACTTGGCTAGAACTTGCGCCCCCCGCTAGTACGCCTGCACAGGCAGTTTCCATTCTCCGATTGTCCTCGGATACTAATTCCAAACCCCGTAATAACACCATTTGAGCAGCCGCATGGTCACGATGAGTACGATAACCACAATCTGGACAACTATGTTCCCTTTCACTCAGGGGCTTGGTAACGGTTGCTTGACACTCTGGACAGGTCTGGGACGTACCACTAGGGTTGACCCTCTGGAAGTACACCCCACGCTTAAAGCACACCCATTTCAACAAGGACAAAAACGCACCAAAGGAAGCATCAACGCAGTCTTTGCGAAGCATTCCTTGATTGAGTCCAACCGTATTGAGGTCTTCTGCAAAAATGGTTTGCGCTTGGTTACACAGACTATGCGCTGTCCTCAAATGGAAGTCTTTACGAGTATTTTCAATGTGGTGATGCAGTTTGGCTACTCTGACTTGTGCCTTTTCCCAGTTATGGGAACGTTTCTGTTTTCTTGCTGCTCTGCGTTGGAGCAATTTCAGCTTCCGGTGCCGCGATTTCAAGAACTTTGGACGTTCAACCGAAGATCTGTCAGAAATAGTCAAAAACCGCTCCAATCCCAAGTCGATGCCAATGGCTCTGCCATGCACGGGAGTGTCAGGAATCGGAACAGGAGAAGCGATTGTTATCACTACATACCATTGAGTATTCCGGCAGCGAGACAATACCCTAACTTGTTTAACCACGAACCCCTCTGGGATTGGTCGGTGCATATTGATTGGCACAGCACCAATTTTGGGAAGTTTGATGTGGTATCCAACAATAGGGTTGTCTTTGAATTGGGGAAAAACAAACGAGCGAAGCTGGCCAATTTTCCTGAATCTAGGAAACCCAAATCCTCGTTTTTGAAACGCTTCCCAAGTATCGTGCAACCTGCGAACTGTAGTTTGCAAAACCTGGGAATGAACTTGTGCCAGTTCTGGATTTTCCTTTTTTACTTTGGGCAGTGCGTCTTGTTGTCGCTGATAACTGGGGAATGGTGCATCAGCCCCAATGATGTATTCTCGGCTCAACGAACACCTATCAATCGCAGATTTCCGAGAGGCAATCCAATCTTTCAACTCACCAAGAGCATAGTTGTAAACCTGGCGACAGGTTTCCAACCACTCCATCATAAGTTGTTGAGTAGTTGCGTCTGGGTAAATTCTGTAGGTGAAGTTCATTATCAGCATCAAGCTATTCTACCATGCTCCATGCTGGCGGTAAATACTAACCTCCAAGGCATTGAGCCTTTCCATTGGCTTGAGGGGATACACTGGTATCCCCTAACCCCCACCAAATAGTTAAACGCAAAGGTACGCAGAGGAATTAATATTCCTTTGCGTTAAAAAAGAAGGTTGCCATGAATGAACTAACTGCTGATGTCTTAGTAGTAGGAGGTGGAACAGGGGGAACAGCTGCCGCCATCCAAGCTGCCCGTAGAGGGGCCAAAACCATTTTAGTGAGTGAATTTCCCTGGCTGGGAGGAATGCTAACCAGCGCCGGGGTATCTGCCCCAGATGGCAATGAATTAGCTGCCTTTCAAACAGGGCTTTGGGGTGCGTTTGTGCAAGAACTGCGGCAACGGCAGATTGGCGGATTAGATAACAGCTGGGTAAGTATGTTTTCTTTCTCGCCGCGACTGGGTGCCCAGATTTTTGCGGACTGGGCATGTTTGCCCAACCTGAAATGGATTGCCAAGCAAACGCCTTTAGAAGTGTTCAAAAGCGCGGACTGCATTACTGGCGTTCGCTTTGCCGATTTTACAGTTAAAGCAAAGATTACGCTGGATGCTACCGAACTGGGAGATTTGCTGGCTTTAGCAGAGATGCCGTATCGGTGGGGCTGGGAACTGCAATCTGAGTTTGGCGAACCCAGCGCCCCAAAAGTTCCCAATGAACTAATGGAACGATATCCGGTGCAAGCACCTACTTGGGTAGCAATATTGCAAGATTTTGGGGCTAATGGTGATGCCCCAGAAATTCCTGCCCCTCCCCAAGACGACGCATCGCAGTTTGCCAATGCCTGGAAAAATTATGGCTTAGAACAGTTTCTCAACTACGGCAGGCTATCGGGGGATCTTTTTATGCTCAACTGGCCCCTGCATGGTAATGATTATGCCTACAAAGTCGGACGTCTGATTGAATCTGAGGCAGCGCGGCGCGAATTTCTCCAAGAAGCCCGCTGGCATACACAAAGCTTTGCCCGCTTTATTCAAAGCCAACTGGGGTGTCGTTATGGCTTAGCGGATAAAGTTTTCCCCTCTCTTCTAACTTCTGAATGTTTAGGCGGAGGCGGTTATGCTTTGCACCCTTACTATAGAGAAAGCCGACGCTTAGTGGGACTGGCTACAGTGCGGGAGCAGGATATTTTGCCAGTGGTTGGAGAGCAAGTGGCAAGCTTACCACTTGATGCTGCTGGGGAGGTAAATAGCATAGCTGTGGGTAATTATGCAAATGACCACCATTACCCCACAAGTGATTTTAATGTACAACCAAAATCAATTCGCTGGGGGGGACGCTGGACTGGTACACCCTTCACTATCCCCTACAGTTGCCTAATCCCGGCGACAATGGATGGTTTTCTGGCGTGCGAAAAAAATATCTCTGTGTCACATATTGCCAATGGTGCCACCCGGTTGCAGCCTGTTGTTATGAATATTGGACAGGCAGCTGGGATGGCGGCGGCGTTGTGCGTTGAGCAGAATTGTCAACCTAGAGACTTGCCTGTGAGGGTTTTGCAGGAAGCATTGTTGCAAAACGAGCAATGCGTTATCCCTCTGTTCAATGTCACACCCTCACATCCGGAATGGCTGCACTGGCAACGCTACTATTTGCTTCACCCAGAGGCCTATCCAACTACCGGCAATTGCCCTAACTCCCACAACCAAAGTGCCCAGGTAGAAAACTTAAACCTCTTCAGTGGCATTTTCCACCGCCGCGCTGAGCAGGATTACACAATTACTCTCACCTGTCCAGATACTACTGCTAAAACCTGGATGCTCGTCACCTTGCAACCTTTTGTAGATATGCGATTACAAACCTATCCAGATGGGAATGCGATCGCACTTTGGGGACGTCCCAACTTATCGGGTGGCTGGCTAGTGGTGGAAAAGATTGCCGATTTAGGATAGCTAGCCAACTTCCAGGGGGTTGCTGTCAATTGTTGAATAGATTAACCCCGCTTTGGATATAGTTATTAGATTATAAAAATAAAATGGAAAAAACAACTATAAATTAAAGATTTGTTAAAAAGTTTTAACAATAGTTATCAGCGCTTGGCGATCGCGACTGCAAACTATTTATGCCAAAAGAGGCGTAAGTATATCGATTAATTGCCTAGTCATTGATAATTAATAACTATTTCCTCGCCATGAGCTAATAATTATGATTTGTTGTCTTAATCCTTACTGCTACGATCCACTTAATCCCGACGATCTAACTGCCTGCAAGTCATGCGGTACTCCCCTGATTCCCTTGTTACGCGATCGCTTTAAGATAATTGAACCCATCGGACGGGGCGGATTTGGTAAAACCTATCTTGCTGAAGACATTGACAAGCTGAATGAACGTTGTATCATCAAACAGCTTACTTACCAAGCAAGCAATGAAGAGGAAGCCCATAAAGTTCAGCAGTTATTTCAACAGGAAGCTAGACAACTCCAGCAATTAGGCGAACATCCTCAGATTCCTGCCCTATTCGCTTATTTTCAGAGCAATAAGTCTTTCTTTTTAGCGCAACAACTAATTGAAGGGCAGAATTTATTGAAGGAATTTGAGCAGAAAGGTGCGTTTAGCGAAGCAAAAATCCGATACATATTGCAAAATCTGCTGCCTGTTTTGCAATACGTTCACACTCATAATGTTATCCATCGAGACATCAAGCCCGACAACATTATCGGTGAATCTGTTACAGGCAAGCTGGTGTTGATTGACTTTGGTGTTTCCAAGGTGATCGCACCTACTGCCCAAACCCAAACAGGAACCATGATTGGCTCACAAGGCTATGCATCCCCAGAGCAGGTAAAAGGCAAAGTTAAACCGTCTAGCGATTTATTCAGCTTAGGAGTTACCTGCTTTCATTTGCTTAGTGGTATCGATCCATCAGTTTTATGGACAGATCGAGGATTCAGCTGGGTAGATGATTGGCAACGCTACTTGGGCGATACCCTCGATCCTCAATTGGCTTATGTTTTGAATCGACTTCTAAACAAAGATCGACAGCAACGTTATCAGTCAGCAAATGAGGCATTACGGGACTTGCAAGGAGTACCGCAACACCAGCCTTCAGGGTATACAACTACTCGATCCACCTATTCGTTTCCTGCACAGTCTTCCTCCAGCAATTTGCCTGCGCGATCGCCAGTTTCACAGACTTCAGCAAGCAGAACATCAAATTCTTCTCGTCAGCCAGTCTCAGTAACTGTTGTTAGAGATAAGCCAATCTCCCCCTTGACTAGTGTGTTTGGTGCAGGAATTGTTCTTGTTGTGGGAGTAATAGGTGGATTCATCTGGCTGAGTTCACAAATACCACGTTATCAGACGCCTGTTACCTCGCCGCTCCAATCACTTCCCTTGCAGCAGGTTTCACCCACCCCCAACCATCCGCCATCTAACTACCCCCCACGTAACCAACCGCCGCCTAGCTACCCACCGCCATCTAACTATCCGCCACCTAACTACCCACCACCTGCTCCTCCATTTCCTCAACCTTAATCTAGGCTGGTTGGCTGTTCCGGTGATTTACAATTTAGGCGAAATGACGAAACTAGTCTGACTTAATAGCAGTGGCCATAACGGTAAGGACAGAAGATGGCGATCCTAGCATCGTACACGTAGAGGAGCGGGGTCAAAAACGTCCCGCCAAGGAACACGAGAAAGCTCTAGTGGGAATTTCACAATAACCTGAGAGATAAGCTGCAATCTCGCAGCAACACTATCAAATCAGGAGGCACTAGTGAGTATTTATCTCGACTCGGCGATCGTTGCTGAAGCCCAAGTGGCTAGAGAGTTGGGCTGGGTTAAGGGCATCACGACCAATCCCACTCTTTTATCCAAAAGCGATTTATCAGTGCAGACCACACTTGAAAAGCTGGCAGAGTTGACAACAGGCCCTGTCTTTTACCAGTTGGTAGCATCTGACCTAGACGAGATGTTAGCAGAAGGGCGGGCAGCTTTTGAGATCCTTGGTTCTCAAACCGTGTTGAAGATTCCAGCATCGCTAGTTGGCTTTCAGGTCGTTGCTTGCCTGTCGCCGGAAATCCCCTGTGCGGTAACGGCGATATATAGTGCGGCTCAAGCCGCTGTGTCAAGAGAGGCGGGTGCTAAATATGCGATCGCCTACGTCAATCGAGCCACTAGGCTGTTGGGCGACGGAGTGGCATTGGTACGGAACATGGCTAGCGTCCTGGCAGGCAGCACCACAGAGATTTTGGCTGCGAGTATTAAATCTCCTGAAGAAGCGGTGGCATCTCTACAAGCCGGTGCCCATCATCTCACGCTGCCTTTGGAGATGTTGCAGGCTATGACCACTCATGAACTCTCGCTGCAAACTATGAATGAATTTGCCAAAACTGGAAAGGGCATTCTCAAGCCAATTTCCTGATGCCTATTAGCTTTTAGCAATTAGCTTTTAGCAATTAGCAATTAGCTTTTAGGCACTTATAAGCTAATGCACATTAAACTTTCCAACTCGATGTATGCGGGGCAAGTGCTTTAGCCTACAAATTGTGCAAGTTAAATGTGGAACAGCTTAGCAGCATCTCCCTTGTGCATAAAGGCTCTTGTCACTCTTCCCAATCCTAAACTCTTATTCAGCCTGGTGTGCGTCGAAGGCCAGAGGTGCAAGATAGAAGTAGACAAATTGATCGAGTCCCAATCATGAAAATCTACTACATAACGCTTAATACTTCAGACGAAGCTCGTCAGGTAAGTAGAGCATTACTTGAACAACAGCTAGCTGTCTGCACTAATTGGTTTCCCATCACTTGTGCTTACCGATGGGAAGGAAAAATTGTGGAAGAAGCAGAAACAGTGCTGATTGTCAAAACCCAGGCTGAGTATCGAGAGGAAATCGAACAGTTAATTCGCCAACACATCACCTATACCAATTGCATTGCAGAAATTGCTCCTGAGTCAATTAACGACAGCTTTCTCAACTGGCTCAACGCAGAAGTTTCCAAAAAACCACTAAGCAAAGCTACAGTGGGAAGTTGATCCCACTGTATCTGGGCGATAAAAATGAAACCTCTGCACTTTCTACTCTTCAGAGGCAAAGCTGTAGATTTGTTGAGTTTCTAAGCGATCGCACACAGAGGAAGGCCGCTGAGTCAAAGGGAAAGTCTGCCTGTCTAACTGCACCTGTAGGCCAGTTAAGGGGTCACAGCCAGTTGAAACCAGGAATTCCAGGCGCTCAATCTGGGGCCAAGTAGCTAAATCATCTAGAATTTGGGCGATCGCTTGTACATAAGGATGAGTAGAATGCTGATACCAATCGGGTGTAGCCAGATCAGCTTGATCTAAGCCCAAATGGACAGTTAGGGAAGGCTTACCGAAGAGTGCGATCGCCACAGGACGCGCTTCCTCCTGTAACAGCAAGTGATAAGTTGTTGCCAAATGCCGTATTTTTTCCAATCGCTCATAGCGCTCTATTACAGGTTGGGGTTCATCCTGCCAGTGAATCGCTACAGTGACTAAATAAGTCTGCAACAGCATATGACCCAGCTTTTGAGCTTTCGTAGCCAGGTACATAGAATTGTAATCAGTCGCTTCAATCAACAGCGGCACTCGATCCACAACTTCCAAACCATAACCCTTCAACCCAGCAATTTTGCGAGGATTGTTCGTAATCAGGCGAATTTTCTTCACACCTAGATCGTTAAGAATTTGCGCCCCCACTCCATAGTTCCGCAAGTCAGCAGGGAACCCCAGCCGCTCATTTGCCTCGACAGTATCCAGTCCCATATCTTGCAACGAATAAGCCTTCAACTTATTGATCAGGCCAATCCCCCGGCCTTCTTGTCGCAGATAGACTACCACCCCCTGATCGGCGTTCTCAATCATTTTCAGTGCCGCTTGCAATTGCATCCGGCAATCACAGCGTAAAGAACCGAGTGAATCACCAGTAAGGCACTCTGAATGCATCCGCACCATCACAGGTTCGTCTGAGAACTCAGTTGGGTTCCCCTTAACGATGGCGACATGCTCAGACTGATCTAGGCTGTTGCGATAGGCGTAGATTTGAAATTGACCAAACTGGGTGGGCAAATCAGCAACCGTTTCGCGGCAGACAAACCGTTCATGATTGAGGCGGTAACTAATTAAGTCCGCAATGCTAATAATTTTTAGCTGGTGAATTTCCGCATACTTAATTAACTCTGGCAACCGCGCCATAGAACCATCGGAATTCTGAATTTCACAGATTACCCCAGCTGGGTATAGTCCAGATAATTTCGCCAAGTCAACAGCTGCTTCAGTATGGCCTGCCCGTTTCAGGACCCCCCCCTCTCTGGCTCGGATAGGAAAGATGTGGCCGGGGCGTCTGAGATCGCTGGGCTTGGTGTCCGGGTGGATGGTTACTTGAATCGTGCGTGCCCTATCCTCAGCGGAGATCCCGGTAGTGATACCCAGGTTAGGGGCAGCATCAATACTAACCGTAAAGGCGGTTTGGTTACTATCAGTGTTGTTGCTAACCATCAAGGGCAGGTCTAGTTCATCAAGGCGATCACCCGTGAGAGCCAGACAAATCAAACCCCGTGCATATACAGCCATGAAATTAATCAGGTCGGGCGTGGCGAACTGAGCCGCACATATTAAGTCGCCTTCATTTTCCCGATTCTCGTCATCGACCACTACTACCATCCGACCAGCCTTGAAGTCTGCCAGGGCAGCGTCAATAGAGTCAAATTTAAAATTTTGCGTTGGGGCGTTCTTAGGCTTTACCACAGATCGGTTCAAAATTGCTAAACTTTAAGTTTTTTAAAGCTGTTTCCCTTCGATTTTAGCTTGTTGTGACGGATACAGAGGTATTTGGAGCGGCTGTGAGAAAATTTACCACCAAATTTTGATTTTGATATTACAATGCAGCAAAAGTTCCACCGTTTGATAATGTTACGTTTTAGGAATAAAAGCTCATGGGTGATTTAGGACGCCTGCCAGTGGGGATTGTAGGTGCCTCAGGGTACGGTGGCGTGCAACTTGTGCGACTCTTGATGGATCACCCAGGAGTCGAAGTAGTTTATTTGGGCGGCGAGAGCAGTGCAGGGAAGTCTTTTTCAGATCTTTACCCTCATCTAGGTCATAGGGTTAATTTAGCGATCGAGCCGATTGAACTGGAAAAAATTGCCGAGCGCTGTCAGGCTGTGTTTCTCTCTCTACCCAATGGTCTTGCCTGCCAGATGGCACCAACCCTATTGTCAAAGGGATGCAAAGTACTGGATCTCTCAGCTGACTATCGGTTTAGCAACTTAGAAACCTACACGGCTTGGTATGCCACAGAGCGCAGCGATGAGGCAGTAGCGGCAACAGCTGTTTATGGCTTACCAGAACTATACCGCGATCGCATTGCCGAAGCCCAGCTCGTAGGTTGCCCCGGTTGCTATCCCACTGCCAGTCTGCTGGCGATCTCACCGCTATTAAAGCAAGGGTTAATCGTACCAGAAACTGCGATTATCGACGCCAAGTCAGGCACATCCGGTGGCGGACGGCAGGCGAAAACTAATTTGTTGCTAGCTGAGGCAGACAACTCACTAGGTGCCTACGGCGTTGCTCGTCACCGACACACTCCAGAAATTGAACAAATCTGTAGTGACTTAGCCGGTCACGATATCACTGTACAGTTTACCCCCCACCTAATTCCGATGGTGCGTGGGCTTTTATCAACTGTTTATGCCACAATGCGCGATCCAGGGCTAGTGCGAGAGGACTTAATTACGATTTACACAGCCTTCTATCGCTCTTCTCCTTTCGTAAAAATCTTGAGCAGTGGCATATATCCCCAAACTAAGTGGGCTTGCGGTACCAATATTTGCTATATCGGCATCGAAGTGGACCCCCGCACTGACCGAGTAATTGTCATCTCAGCTATTGATAACTTAGTTAAGGGTCAGGCAGGTCAAGCCGTCCAATGTCTCAATTTAATGATGGGCTGGGAAGAAACCCTGGGATTGCCCCAGCTAGCTTTCTACCCATAGAATCATAGCCGCTTTTTCAACGCAAAGGACGCAAAGGGAATCGCTCCAGTAACGCAGAGGAGGACTTATCCCTCTGCGAACCTTTGCGTAAACCTCTGCGCCCTCTGGGTTAAAAAATATTACCTTGGCCCTAGTCCAACAGTACCGGCATAGATAGCGCGATCGCCCAATTCATCTTCAATCCGCAGCAGCCGATTGTATTTTGCCACCCTTTCGCTGCGGCAAAGGGAGCCAGTTTTGATTTGGCCCGCACGAGTTGCCACAGCTAAATCGGCAATTGTGGTGTCTTCTGTTTCACCAGATCGGTGACTAATCACAGATCGATAACCGTTACGGGTTGCCATGTCTATGGTTTCCAGGGTTTCGGTTAAGGAACCAATTTGATTGAGCTTGATCAGGATAGAGTTACTAGCACCTGACTCGATGCCTTTTTGCAAGCGGGTGGGGTTGGTGACGAAGAGGTCATCGCCTACCAGTTGGATGCGATCGCCCAACTTCTGAGTCAACCGTTTCCAGTTTTCCCAGTCGTCTTCGTGCAAGCCATCTTCAATCGAGACAATAGGATACTGCTCAACCAAACTACCAAGATAATCAATAAACTCCTCCGGGGAATGAGAAGCCCCATCGTAGACATATTGCCCCTGTTTGTAAAACTCACTAGCAGCAACGTCTAAAGCCAGTCCCACTTCTTCCCCTGGAGTATAGCCAGCCTTCTCAATCGCCGCAACCAGCAATTCCAGCGCCGCTTGATTCGACTTTAAATTGGGAGCAAAACCGCCTTCATCCCCAACCCCAGTCAGCAAGCCTTGAGAGTCCAAAACCTTGCTGAGAGCAGCAAACACCTCAGCACCGCAGCGCAACGCCTCCCGGAAAGAGGACGCTCCCACTGGCACAATCATAAACTCCTGAAAATCCACGTTGTTAGCTGCATGGGCACCGCCGTTAATCAAATTCATCAACGGCACTGGCAGCAGATTGGATAAAGGACTACCCAAATATCGGTATAGGGGCAATCCTAGGGCGTTAGCAGCGGCTTTTGCAGTTGCCAGTGAGACTGCGAGGATGGCATTTGCTCCCAGGTTGGATTTATTCTCAGAGCCATCTAGCTCAATCATTATGTGGTCAATCTCAGCCTGGTTGAGAGCATCCAACTCCAGCAACTCAGGGGCAATTTTCTCCTCAATGTTCTGTACAGCCTGGAGAACGCCTTTGCCTCCGTAGCGCTTGCCGTCTCCATCCCGCAGTTCGTGAGCTTCAAAAGTCCCAGTGGAGGCACCGCTAGGAACCTGAGCCAATCCCATCGCACCGTTGACGAGATAGACTTCTGCTTCAACAGTGGGGCGACCCCGCGAGTCGAGTATTTCCCGCGCCTTAATGACATCAATAGCAGTCCCTGGTGTGTCGATCATTAATTCCCTCTAACCCTTGATAGCTGATGGCTGATAAAGAAGCTTTTCAGTCCGATTGCTAGAATACGTCCTGAATACACCTTAAGCGTCATATTAAAAAGGAATTTGGGATTAAAACGATGCGAATGCTACACACGATGCTGCGAGTCGGCCACTTGGAAGAGTCTCTTAATTTCTATTGCAACGTCCTGGGCATGAAGCTACTGCGCCGAAAAGACTATCCAGACGGGAAATTTACTCTTGCTTTTGTGGGCTACGGCGATGAGTCTGATCACACGGTTCTGGAACTGACTTATAACTGGGATGTAGAGCAATATAACCTGGGAGATGCCTACGGTCACATTGCTATTGGTGTTGATGATGCTTACGCCACTTGCGAGGAAATTAAGGCGCGTGGTGGCAAGGTGACGCGGGAAGCGGGGCCAATGAAACACGGTTCCACGGTGATTGCCTTTGTTGAAGACCCCAGTGGATACAAGATTGAGTTAATTCAGTTGGGTACTCAAGGCTCAGCTACTGCCCAAAAAGAATCAGCTCTTGAACCCGCAACCGACTCATCTAGACGGCTAATTACAGATTAAGAGGGAACTAGGCTGGGGTACAGAAGTCTGTGCCCCGATGTGGCTGTAAGCGCGATCGCCTCGCGAGCACTAACACCCCACCTCTATTCTCACCACTGCTATCCTAAGAGGAAGTGAGCTATAGGGGCGGGATTGTCAGGCATAAGCGGCATCAAAAAGTGCAGTGCAATATTACCCGTTGATAAGCTAAGCTGCTAGGCCATTGTGATGATGACTGACATTAGGAGGTGGCTCTATGTCCTATCAAGATGATTACCCTGAGTTTTGTCAATTTAGTGGTGAGGAGAAAATATGGCGCTACATGGACTTAGCCAAGTTTATATCAATTTTGCAGTCTAGAGAACTTTACTTTAATAGGGGTGATTGTTTTGAGGACAAGGCTGAAGGTTCATACTCAAAATTAACTCTTGAAAACCTTGATACAAATATAAATGCCTCTTTTGCTCTCGGCGGTATACAACTATTAGATAAGGAAGTTAGAGAGATAGTTAGTCTTATTAACCAGGTCAACCGATTAAGTGTATTTGTACATTGTTGGCATATGAATATGCATGAATCCTATGCCATGTGGGATTTATACGGCAAGGATGATAAAGGAATTGCTATTCAATCAACTATTGATAGACTATATAATAGCCTTGATAACAATATTAATGATAAAGCAGTAAATATTATTAAAGGCAAGGTACATTATCTTGATTTTAGTCAAGAAGAGTTTAAGGTTTTACCTATTGAGATCAGTGGGCTACTATCAAAAGTTAATTGCTCGATTTCGATAAATGCAATTTTTGCATTTTTACATAAGAGAGTTAGTTTTGAACATGAAAAGGAAATGCGTTTGATTATCGATCAGTCATGTGATTTTGATTTACTACTGCCTAAAGAAACACTGATTCAGATTCCTGGTCAGCCCGATGATAGTAATCTACAAGAAGCATTGATGCAGTGGAGGCAGAATCTCAAGGAAAACTTAAAAAGACTGAAAGAAAGCTCTACAGGCATTAAGGTTAAGATCAAGCCTAATTGTTTAGACCATCTAATTGAAAGCGTCTATATCTCGCCTAAGGCTCCCAAGTGGTACGAGTCCTTGGTAAAAGGAATTACTACGAAATACGATTTGCAGTGCGAAGTTAGAAAATCTGATTTAAACTATGACCCATTGCTGTAAAATATACTCACTTAAAAACTAATCTGACTCTTCTGTGGTCATGTGATCATGATTGAGCTATTTTAGTATTAGAATCAGTTTAGAGAATTAACCACAACAGTTATGGCAACTGCTACAGCAAAAATTGATCCACCTGTTGTACCAGAGAAGCTGCCTTTTCTGGAGTCTATTTGTTGGCAAACTGAGGATGTATATCGGTTCACGACTGAACAAATGCTAAGTCGTTATGAACGGGGGTGGAAATACCGCGACATGTTCAGGAATCTTGAAGGGGAAGAACTGGATTTCTTGAAGCAACTGGCTATACGTCACAATTCTTGGCTGCAAGCTTGTTTATGACGTTTAAGTTAGCTCATCATAACAACATCCTCACAATTCTCAACAGTTTGAATTCTGATGTACTGAGGGAGGGTTCTGCTTACTTTGGTGGTGGAACCCTCCTTGCTCTTGATTTCAAAGAGTATCGCTGTAGTAAGGACGTTGATTTCATCTGTCCAATTGCCTCATCAGGTTATAAATACCTTCGTACTGTTGTATTTGAAGGTGGCTATAAAGCATTGTTCTATGACTTAAACAGAATCCAAATTGGACGTGGCACCACCGACCAGTATGGGATTCGGATGTTAGTTATTGTGGATGGTTTACCTATCAAGACTGAGATTATTGCCGAAGCTCGCTTTGAACTAGACTCACCTAGATATCCAGAGTGGTCGCCTGTTGGATGTTTAAGCCTTAATGATTGTTTTACAGCAAAGCTACTTGCCAATTCCGATCGCTACATGGACGACAGTGTTGAAGCCAGAGATCTGATTGATTTAGCAGTTCTTAGGCTCCAATCTTCAATTCCTCAGAAAGCAATTGAGAAGGCTGAGACAGCGTATGAAGTCATGCGACCTCTGAAGGTAGCGATCAAACGTTTTCAAGAAAGACCGGATTATAGACAGAAATGCTTTTTTGGTCTCCAAATAGATGCAGCTCAGATTCCTAAAATTATTGATGGTATTGATTTCCTAGGTAGCGATTTAAGTTTAGCTCCTACAGAAAGGGCTTTTAATGAGCAGCATGATATTTTCTGAGTAAAACGTATTAGGAGAAGAGCGATCGCCCACCTACTTACCCCTCATTCTCAGGTTGGCTGAGTAGCTGAATCGCGCGATCGCACCAGGCAACCCAATCAGTCTCGAAGCCAATACCCCGCAGCAGAGTCAAATAGCGGAATTTCGCCTCTATAGGCAGTTTTTCAGGATTTTGAAAGTATTGTTGCTCTAAATCTTGGTAAATTGACAGCTTTTCCAGGTGAGCTTGACGATGACGCTCTAACTCTTTAACTAAAGTGTGGCGTGGAACTAAATACCCAGCAAAGATTTTCACTAATATCGCTTCTTTGCTGGGGGTTGGTTCAGTTGGTTGTGCCATCCACTCCAGCAGCTGCTTGCGTCCCAAATCTGTGACGCAGTAGAGCTTCTTATCAGGGCGACCTTCTTGAACAATTGCCTCACAACTAAGCCAGCCTTGGTCTTCCAGTTTTGCTAGTTCTCGATAAATCTGCTGGTGGCTAGCCTTCCAGAAAAAGCCCACAGACCCATCGAATTGCTTAGCTAAGTCATATCCGCTACATGGAAAGTCAATCAGGAAAGCTAAAATCGCGTGCGCTATAGCCATGACAACAACTTCTTGGCGTATGCAATTAATTGCATATACTAGAGAATATATTCAAATAGTTGCATAAAAAGCCGTTGGTGTATTAAACCTGAAATTAAGGAGAAGTAGCTAATGGTGTTTGTTTCAGCTACGCGCCTGCGTATACGCTCACCTCTTTCTCTACCAGCATTCTCTTGGAGCCTGCTGTTTACTACAAGGCAGACTATAAATACGCCTGGATTTTTGGGTGGCAAGCTCTGGAGTGATGCTAATAGAGCTTTCTGGACGCTAACTCTTTGGGAGGAACAGGCGGCAATGAAGATATACCGCAACTCAGGTGCACACCGAGCAGTCATGCCGCGAATTCAAGACTGGTGTGATGAAGCTTCCGTCGTTCACTGGCAACAAGAAGATAGCAACCTCCCTGATTGGCTAGAGGTTCACCGCCGCATGGTGGCAGATGGTTTTTTTACCAAACTGTCTAAGCCTTCACCAGCTCACCTGGAGCGAAATATTTCGCAGCCAGTATCATCAGATCAAGGATTGCTGCTACGCCCCAAGAGAAAAAACCCGAACCAGAGTCAAGGAACAGCGAAAAATAATTAACGCGATTCAAGCAAATCAAGTTAAGGTTTAGGCGATCGCCTAAACCACCGCATACAGCGGTTTTTAAATCAATCAACCACAGTCTCCTAGAAAGACGCGGTGACGCGGGGAAAGAACAAATCTGCTATATTCACTGTCAATCTGCGTAAGTCCTGATTGTGCCATTTTGTATTGAAATTATCGGAGTGTAAACAGTGGTAGCTAAAGTACCAGATACAGACAGATTGAGCCAGATGAGTACGGCAGAGCTTAAAAATGAACTTTTATCACTTACCAAAGGCAGAGATACAGAATCTCTAAACCAAAAAGTATTGTTTTATAAAAGCGATCTATCGCCTTTTTTTGAAGAATTAAGTCGCCGCAATCCCTTTCCCACGGCTGAAGAGCAAGTGCCTATTATACTTGGCGTGTGGGCACCAATTTGGTCTACTATACCTTTTCAAGACATTTTGCCAGGGCGGATACGGGAACAGTCTTACCAAATTTTTCACGACAATGGCTACTATGCCAATATTGCGCGCTACGCGCCAGGACATCAGCGCTCTTTTCTACAAAAGCTTTCAGGCCTCCTGCTAGCTTATGACTTTATGCTGATTCAAAAATTTGGGGTACACAATGGTCAATGGGATATTCAAAATGTTGGTATAGAACAGGCTTTTAGAAGTAGAGAGATACCTTTGGATAGTAATAAAGCTGAAAAGTGGTTCACAGAAATAGTAGAATCCCGGTTACAAGGCTCCTCGTCTGAAATAGCCTCAAGACAAACAGACCAACTTAAAAAGTTAGATAAAAATACTGTCAAAAAAGTTGAAAAAGTATTTAGGGCAGTTCCTCAGCTAGAGCATCTATATATGGATGATGAATTTCGCCTTGTTAAGACTCAAAGAGAAGTAAAGCAGCGACCTTCTTATACAATTGCTGTTCGGATACGATGATATAGCAATCCTTCAGTTAGCTTTTAGCAAACATACAGTTATAGCCATACTTCTGGGTGCATGGGAACCTATGTCGATTGTCAAACACCCTTATGGCAACTGCTATACATAGAGCATTTAGATTTTGTTGCCAAAACTAGTGGTAGTTTGGTAAAAATATTCTGATGTCTGCTGCCTTCTGTTTCAAAGCTAGATTGAGGTGCTAAAACTATAAAACAATAACGTCGTCAGCACTTTGATAGCGGTAGTATCAGCTGCGTCATTGCGTAAATAGAAGCTGGAATGTTGTAGCTGTATTATGAACCTACTAATACTACTCAGGATTGGAGTAGAAATTAAGGTCAAGTTGGCACACTTTTTGTCTTTCCGCTTCTAGGTCCTTATACACAGCTACAGGCAGTATCCCGAAGATCAACCGAATGCTAGAACAAAAAAAAGCTAAAAAACGTCAATTTCAGCCCAGAAATCCGCCAATACGCTATCAACCTGCTTCCAAAAAGCGAGGATCGCCAAAGCTGGGGTTGCTATTGTGTGGAGTAGCCATACTGTCAGCAACGGCCGCTGCCACCTTAGGGACATATCTGCCTACTAAGCCCTTGCAACAATACCAGCTCTCAGAAGAAGAAGCGGCAGTCTTTGATGGCGACAGCTTCTCTAGCAACAGCCTGTTTCTTCCGTCAGTGAGCCGACCTGTGAATATCTTAGTTTTGGGTATGAGCGTACTGCCATCAGACGTGAACAATCCTCCTCCTGAAACGAGAAATCTGAGATATAAACCCCAGGTACACTCTGTAGACGGTCTCTCGGATACGATGCTGCTAATGAGGTTTGACCCGAATGCAGAAAAGCTAACAGTCCTCTCTATTCCCAGAGATACCCGCATCGTCACGGAGCAGTATGGTGTCCAGAAGATTAATGCTGCTAATCGATATGGGGGGCCAGCCTTAGCAACAAAAGAGGTGAGAGAGCTACTGGTTGGCGTTCCCATCGATCGCTACGTCCGCGTCAATGTCTTAGCGGTTGGCAAAATTGTTGATGCCTTGGGTGGTCTCACTATCAATGTTCCTAAAGACCTGAAGTATACAGACGAGTCTCAACATCTGTACATTAACCTCAAACAGGGAGAACAACATCTCAATGGCGATAAGGTAATGCAATTGCTGCGCTTTCGCAATGACGGAGATGGAGATATTGGTAGGATACAGCGACAGCAACTTGTACTGCGTGCCTTGATGAAGCAGGCGCTTAATCCGGCTGTAATTGGGAAAATTCCCCAACTTTTTGAAGCTATCAAATTAGATGTTGATACTAACTTGAGTATTGAGGAGTTCATGGCTTTGGCTAGTTTATCTCCCCATATAGACAAAGACCAGGTGCAAACGTTAACTGTGCCAGGGAACCCGAATGGCAATGGTCGCCGCTCTATTAGTTATTGGTTGCCTGACAGCGATGGAATTGAGGAAATGATGGCGAAGTACTTTGATTTTCGCGGCTCTGGCACATCTGACAACCTGGGCGATAGTGGGCAATAGTGCCAGGAGACGCTTGGAGGTGATACGGACTAGCCGTTCGCGTAGTGGCTCCGCAAGAGCTAGGAAGGCTCGCGCCGCGTCCTTTCGCGAAGACCCACTCAAGAATGCGATACGTTGCAGAGTAACACGCTGTCCGCAGGACTTAGCGTGTTCGCACTTCCGCAAGAGGTTTGACAACAAACTTGGCATCAAACTCAGGTAGGAAGGCATATTTGAGTTACCTGCAAACCTATCCCATTTCAGAAAGATGACAACCGCCACTAAGAAACAGTCAACACGCCCAGCTTGGGCTAATGCGATCGCCCAACCTGCCAAAGAATTTCCCCTCACCCCCCTGCCAGTCCTCAGCGGCAAGATCCCAGAAGGATTGCTAGGCTCCCTCTATCGCAATGGCCCAGCACGGCTAGAACGTGGAGGCAGGAGAGTGGGGCACTGGTTTGATGGCGATGGCGCAATTTTGGCCGTACATTTCACTGATGCAGGAGCCACCGGAGTATATCGCTACGTCCAAACAGCTGGATACAAAGCAGAAGCAGCTGCGGATCAATTCCTCTATGGCAACTATGGCATGACTGCACCTGGGTCAATTTGGAATCAATGGCACAGACCAGTTAAGAACGCAGCCAATACTTCCGTGCTGGCGCTACCTGATAAACTATTAGCCCTCTGGGAAGGTGGCAATCCTCATGCCCTCGACCTACAAACGCTGGAAACCAGGGGATTAGATAATTTAACTGGGTTAAGCGATGAATTGCCATATTCCGCGCACCCCAAATGTGACCCCCAAACTGGGGAAATCTTCAACTTTGGCATCACCCCTGGATTGAATGCGAAGCTGAATATTTATAAAAGCGACGCCAGCGGTAAGATTTTGCACTCTGGCTCTGCCACGCTTGATGGCGTTCCTTTGGTGCATGATTTTGTCCTAGCTGGGCAGTATTTGGTGTTTTTCGTTCCCCCAGTGCGCCTGAATCTACTGCCAGTGCTACCTGGTTTGAGTAGCTACAGCGACGCCCTCATGTGGCAACCCACTTTAGGAACCCAAGTGTTAGTCTTTGACCGCGAAACTTTATCCCTGGTGAGCCGTGGCGAAACTGAACCTTGGTTCCAGTGGCATTTCGGCAATGGTTATGTCGATGCCAGTGGCTCGGTAATTGTGGATATTGTTCGGTATGCAGACTTTAAAACAAATCAGCGTCTTAAGGAAGTGGCAACAGGATTTACTCAAACCGCCGCTTCATCAACTTTGTGGGAAGTGCGTCTTAATGCCAAGACAGGCAAAGTAACGGCAATACAGGAACTGTTAGATCGAGATTGTGAGTTCCCTGTTGTGCCACAGTCACAAGTTGGGCAAGCAACGCCGTATACTTATTTGTCATTGCAGCGCCTAGGGGTTGATACCAGCCAAGAAATATATGGCGCGATCGCCCGTTTCGACCGCAAAACTGATACCCTCACTACAGCAGATTTGGGTGAAAATCGCTATCCTACAGAACCTATCTATGCTCCAGATCCCCTCAATGGCGATCGCGGTTGGGTGCTGACTGTTGTGTATGATGGCAACACTGACAAGAGCGAAGTTTGGGTGTACGAGAGCGATCGCCTAGACGATGAACCAGTGTGTAGGTTAGGATTACCCAACGTCATCCCAATGGGTTTTCATGGGACTTGGAAATCGGCATAGGGTCTATCCTAATGGGAGCAATTCTATATGTTTTGCTCCCATGAGAGTGATTCATTCTATTGTGCTAGGTGGCGAGCGCAATAATATTGCGCCATTATTAAACGGGAACAATCATTACCAATTGGGTATCTTTTTACAAAAAAAATAAAATATTGGAGTAATTCAACAGATGGATTTGCGTAGAGATGCATTAGAAATTCTAAAAGAAACTAGCCGGACTTTTTACATTCCAATTAGTCGATTACCGCCAGGGCTACAAGAAGCAGTCACATCTGCCTACTTGTGTATGCGTGCCATTGATGAAATTGAAGATAGTCCAGAACTAGATAACTTGACTAAGGCAAAACTATTGCAAACCATTAGCCTGAGATTACAGGCAGCAGTTGATAGCTCCACCGTTGATGACTTTTCAGTGGTATCGTTCGCGCCGGAGAATTCATTAGCAGAAGTAACAATTCGGGTTGGAGAATGGGCGCTATTAGCACCTGAAACCATTGCCCCTCGGATTTGGGATGCGACTGCGGCAATGGCAGATCGGATGGCTTACTGGGCTGGCAACAACTGGACAATTCATACAGAATCTGATTTAGATCGTTATACGTTTAGTGTCGCTGGTGCTGTGGGATTGTTACTCTCTGACTTGTGGGCTTGGTACGATGGGACGCAGACAAACAGGTCACATGCGATGGGTTTTGGTCGAGGTTTACAAGCTGTCAACATTCTCCGCAACCACATTGAAGACAAAGCTCGTGGAGTGGACTTCTTTCCCGATGGTTGGAGTGCTGACAATATGCAGCAATATGCTCGCCGCAATCTAGCACTTGCCGACGCCTATACCAAAGCCCTGCCTGTGGGCCCGGCTTTGGACTTTTGCCAAATTCCGCTGACTTTAGCTCATGGCACCCTAGAAGCCCTAGCTCATGGCAAAGATAAACTCAGCCGTAGTGATGTTCTTGCACTCATTGAGCAGGTAATGGGCTTGAACACGAATCCTATCTAGTAGTTATAAGTTTTGAGTTTTGAGTTTTGAGTTTTGAGTTGTAAAAAGTTTTTCCTTCAAAACTGCAAACTGTTGAATCGGCTCATTGACTAGACCTCTTGCCAAAGTCCATATAATCCTTTGCGCTCTTTGCGTTAACCCTTGCGTCCTTTGCGTTAAAAAAAGATTTCTGCAAGAAGTCTACTGAAATGCTGTTGGAGTAACTAAACCCAATTAAAACAGCCGACAAAATTATTGCCCTGCTCAAGTAAAGGAGAGATGTAAGTGAAAAAAACTCTGTTTCTCAGCCCACCTTCGTTTGATGGGTTTGACGGTGGTGCAGGTTCCCGATACCAAGCAAAACGCGAAATTACCTCCTTCTGGTACCCCACATGGCTGGCGCAGCCGGCTGCACTCGTACCGGGGAGCAAGCTTGTAGATGCCCCGCCACACAATCAGACTGTGGAAGATGTGCTGAAAATTGCTAAAGATTACGAACTAATCATTATGCATACCAGCACGCCCTCACTGGCTAATGATGTGAAATGTGCTGAGGCACTGAAGGCTCAAAATCCGGATGTGCAGATTGGTTTTATTGGTGCTCATGTAGCTGTGCTGCCAGAGCAAACGCTGCAAGAGAACCCAATTATTGACTTTGTGTGTCGGCACGAATTCGACTATACCTGCAAAGAACTGGCATTAGGTACACCTTGGGAGCAAATAAAGGGATTAAGCTATCGTGACAAAAACGGTAATGTGCTACACACTCAGGATCGTGAACTAATCCATGACTGGGATGCAATGCCTAGCGTCCTGCCAACTTATGCACGGGATCTGGACATTACAAAATATTTCATCGGCTATCTATTGCACCCTTATATCTCCTTTTATACGGGGCGCGGCTGTCCGGCAAAATGTACCTTTTGCCTTTGGCCTCAAACTATAGGCGGTCATCAATACCGCTCAAAAAGTCCGGAGGCGGTGGGACGGGAGATGGAAGAAGCTAAGGCGCTCTTCGGCGACAAGGTGCGGGAATATATGTTTGATGATGATACCTTCACCATTGATAAGCATCGCGCGATCGCAATTAGCGAACATATGAAGCGGCTCAAACTTACTTGGAGTTGCAACGCCCGCGCCAACTTAGATTACGATACGCTCAAAACACTGCGTGACAATGGCTTACGCCTGTTGCTCGTTGGTTTTGAATCCGGGAATCAAGAGATTCTCAACCGCATCAAAAAAGGCATCAAGCTAGAAGTGGCAAGGGAATTTATGAAAAATTGCCACAAACTGGGCATTACTGTCCACGGAACCTTCATTATTGGTCTACCCGTAGAAACCCGCGAAACCGTAGAAGAAACAATTCGCTTCGCCTGCGAACTCAGTCCGCACACAATTCAGGTTTCCATCGCTGCGCCTTATCCTGGAACAGAACTTTATGAACAGGCAAAGGCGAATAACTGGTTTACCGACAATGCTCTTGTCGCTAAATCCGGCATTCAAACCTCTACACTGCAATATCCTCATCTTGACAACGCAGAAATCGAGGATGCTGTTGAGCAGATGTATCGTAGATTCTACTTCCGCCCGAAAGCTATCATACCCATCGTGCGGGAAATGCTCAGCGATCGCCAAATGCTAGTACGTCGCCTCAGAGAGGGCGGGGAATTCTTCTCTTATCTGAAACAGCGCCAACAATCTAGTCAGGCGGCTAGAGCCTAAAGTTCTATCTAGGGCGACGATTTTGGCTTTTCTTGGAATGTCCTAAAGTGGCTTCTCGCCAAACTACTATAACAACGGAATGGCGCTGAAAAATTTCATTGTCCTTTCACTGCTGGTTGTGCTTCAGGTTTTGGGCAACGTCTGCCTGAGTCGCGGTATGCGGCAGATTGCTGGGGGGAATGCACCCAGCCCTTTAGCTCTGCTGGCAGCGGGAATTGATATACTTACGAATCCTTGGATTATCCTCGGCGTGGTATGCCTCATCGCCGCCCTCCTTTTCTACCTCGCAGCAATTTCACGTCTTGATCTCAGCTATGTACTGCCCATGAGTGCATCAAGTTACGTTCTGAGTACCTTGTGCGCTTGGTCTATCCTGGGGGAGAGAATCTCTGCAACTAGATGGGTAGGTACAATTCTGGTGACTATTGGTGTCCTGCTGGTAGGCTTGAGCGAAGGCAAGTACGGCGGAGGCAAGGCAGGAAAATCTTTACCGTTGAGATCCAAAAGCAAGCGCAAAAATTCATCCTTCAGAGATAAAAGCCAGTGAAGATTTGGCTTGCATTAATAGTCTTGGTGCTGGCGGACTGTGCCGGAACCCTATTTCTCACCCGTGGCATGAAGCAGGTGGGCGAAGTCTCCACCATGCGTCCGCAAGAGTTGTTGAGGATTGCACGCCGCGCCCTCAGGAATCCCTTGCTTGGATTAGGGGTTTTTTGCATGGCGATCGCTTTCTTTATGTTAATCTCCCTCTTAAGCTGGGCTGACCTCAGTTTTGTCCTGCCAGCAACTGCGCTTACCGATGCGGTAAATATGCTGGGTACGCGATTTATCTTGAAAGAGAAGGTCACAGCTATGCGATGGCTCAGCGCTGTCTTTATCTGCATTGGAGTTGCTTTGATCTCGCTCAACTAAGTATGCAAGTTAAAGGCTGAGATAATCATGCATCCGCACCAACTACTGCTCGATATCTCCTTTAACTATTCGGCTTTCAGAGAGCCTGGTAACTACTTGCTGCTTTTGCTTGCAATCCTGTGCCTGTCAGCAATTTGCTATTACTGCTATACAATTTATGCGGCGATTGAGTTCTTTTCCCATCCCACGCAAATCGATCCTGACTTCCACCCACCCATTTCTATCCTGAAGCCGATTTGCGGTCTGGACATTGATACCTACGAAAACTTTGCCTCATTCTGCTTCCAAGATTACCCGAAGTACGAAATCATCTTCGGCGTGCGCGATGAGCGAGATCCTTGTGTGGAAGTTGTCAGGAAAATTATCAATAATTTCCCGGAGATTGATATTCATCTTGTGGCGAGCGATCGCACTATTGGCACAAACTTAAAAGTAAGCAATCTCGCCAATGCCGCAGCCGTTGCGAAGTACGAGATTCTCGTTCTTGCAGATAGCGACGTCCGCGTTTCTCCAAACTATTTGAGGCAAATTATCCAGCCAATGCGCGATACTGCGGTTGGTGTCGTCACTTGTCTTTACCGTCCCCTGGTTCGAGGTTTGGTCGCCATCTTGGAAGCTGTGGGAATTTCTACCGAGTATCATGCTAGCGTTTTAACCGCCCGGTCGCTGGAGGGTATGAAATTTGCTTTGGGGCCAACTATAGCGATTCGGAAAACTGTACTAGAAGCCATCGGAGGATTTACAGCAATTTCCGATTATCTGGCGGACGATTACCAACTTGGCTACCAGCCGACCCAAGCTGGCTACAAGGTTGTGCTTTCCGATTATATTATCGAGCACGCGATCGCCACCGAAAGCTTTACCGATCTAATCCATCGTCAGACACGCTGGTATTTATGTACGCGAGTGTCGCGCCCTTGGGGTTATCTAGGTCTGATATTTAGTCACGGCACAGCTACCAGCTTATTATTCTTGATAGCAACCCAAGGCTCAATTTTCGGCTGGACTGTGCTATTTGTTACCTGGACTACCAGGTTAATCATGGCCTGGGTCGTTGGGGTTAAAAGTCTTAAAGATCCGGTGGCTAAAAAGTTTCTCTGGCTTGTGCCTTGGCGCGACCTGATCAGCTTCGCGCTGTGGTGTTACAGCTTGGTGGGAAACACAATTGAGTGGCGCGGTCGCAGGTTGAAGCTGATAAAAGGCGGCAAACTAATGCCGCTCACAAGCGATTCCCCAACACCTACGCTCTAGCGCTCGTATGTGATAATATATACGAGTTTTCGCATCATTCTACAGAGAGATACTCGCAAAATATATTAGTTGTATTCTCTACATACCTAATTGTCCGTGAGTGTATGTAGTATCATCTATCCTTGCTCATGCACAAGCATTTGCCGATCTTTCTATTGCTGATTTTTAGTGCAGTTATCTACATTGCCACTTCCTTTGAGCCTTCTCTAGTAGATAATATCGATTCCAGCCATGCCATAGCAGCTAGAGAGATCTTGCAACGGCACGATTGGATAACGCTTCACATCAACGGTGTGCGTTATTTAGAAAAGGCTCCTCTGCTTTACTGGTTGGTTGCAACTTCCTATCAAGTTTTTGGCGTTAATGAGTTTGCGGTACGCTTTCCGACAATGGTGGCAGTTGTGCTACTTGCTGGAAGTGCTTACATCTTTGGACGCTGGGCTTACTCTCAAAAAGCCGGACTTTATGCAGCAGCAATTTTGGTTTCCTGCGTGGGCATGTTTTTGTTTACGCGCATGATGATTCCAGAAGCGCTGTTAACGCTTTGGTTTACTGTGGCGCACTTCTGCTTTCTACGGGCATTTTTTGGTAAGGGTAAGCAGAAGCGCTTTTACTACGGCTTTTATGCGGCGATGGCGCTGGCATTACTGAGCAAGGGGCTGATTGGGATTGTTTTCTGTGTTGCTCCAGCTTTTTTATTTCTGCTGGTGACTAATCAACTTTCTGCTTGGAAGGAACTGCGTCTGCTTTCAGGTAGTGCTGTGTTTCTAGCGATCGCCGCCCCCTGGCATATTATGGCTGGTTTGCAAAACCAGAATTTTTTCTGGTTCTATTTTATTAACGAACATGTATTGCGCTTTCTGAATATACGGCCTCAGAGGGACTACAACCGACTACCGATTTTGCAGTACTGGCTGCTGCACCTTGTTTGGTTGTTCCCCTGGAGCTTTGGCTTGCCACTTTTGTTCAAGCAGCGCTTTCGTCCCCAGTCAGCCACAGATTATCAGGCTCAGGTGAACCTTTACCTATTGCTTTGGGCAGGAACTGTGCTGGTATTCTTCGGTTTATCTAGCAACCAGGAGTATTATACTTTTCCGGCTTATCCAGCCTTCGCGTTGCTCTTGGGTGAGGCGATCGCAAACGCTGAGGAAAAAGGGACAAAATCTTTGTTGTGGCTGAACCGGGCGCTAGCGGCGATCGCTTTGTTTGCGGCAACAATTTTAAGTTTACTAGTCTGGAAGTCTCGCGGGATAAAGGCAACAGGTGATCTTTCCGCTTTTCTCAATCAAGTTGCTGGTGATTCTGAACACTACACCCGCTCTCTTGCCCGTGTATTCGATCTGACTCCGCAGGCATTTGCGGAGTTACGCGATCCGGCAATAGGTGCAGCTTTAACACTGGGTATTGGTTTTTTGGCAGCATTTTGGTTTCGCCGACGGCAACAGCATGGGCGGGCGATGGTGGCGATGATACTTGCTATGTGGCTATTTTTTGTTTGTGCCAATAGCGCCTACGTTCGTTTTGAACCAGTTCTCTCATCGCGGGCGCTGGCAGATGCGATCGTGCAGCGGTGGGAGCCGGGAGCCAAAATTGTCATCAATGGTAATCATGAGATCGGCTCTTCTATTGGTTTTTACACTAATCAGCAACTCCTGCTTTTAAATGGTCGTAAGTTTAATCTGGAGTTTGGCTCTCGCTATCCGGATGCTCCACCTGTTTTTATTAACAATGAGGACATTCGCCGTTTATGGCTGAGTTATAACCGAGTTTTTCTGTTCACAGAGAACGTAAAAAAAGAGGCATTGTTGAAAAATTTGAACTTGCCAGTTACTCTCATTGCAGAGAGTGGGGGCAAGAGCTTGTTCACGAATAAACCTTATTTCAATCCCTAATAATGAATATTAGTGTATAAACTTATTCAAAAACTACTGTTGATTCAGCTAGTTAAGAAAAATTTAAACCCCCAGATGGTAGTCGTGGGGGTCATAAGTAAAATTATCTGAGCGCGGTTAACAGCTAAAACTCAGCGTAACTTTATTTAGCCATGTTAAATAAACTGCCAACGGAACGAGCTATGTTTCCGGGTTGCATGGCATCTGTCGCCGCCGTCGGTTCATAACCACAATGCACCATACAATCTGCACATTTAGGATTACCACTGGCACGACCATATTTGCTCCAGTCGGTTTCTTCTAGCAATTCCTGGAAAGTAGCGTAATGCCCCTCATTAAGTAAATAGCAGGGTTTTTGCCAACCGAGAACGCTATAGCTAGGACTACCCCAAGGAGTACATTCGTAATCTTTCTCCCCAGTTAAGAAATCCAAGAATAGTGGGTTGTGGTTGAAATTCCAGTTTTTTTGACCAGCTTTAAAGGGGGCGAGAATTTCTCGGAAGAGCGATCGCGTCTGTTCGCGTTGGAGAAAATGATCCCGATCCGGTGCCCACTCATAACTGTAGCCTGGGGAAACCATCATGCCATCTATATTAAGTGTGGCAAGGAAGTCAAAGAACTCTTGCATTTCTTGAGGATCTGCACCCTCAAATATAGTGGTGTTAGTAGTAACTTGAAATCCTTTAGCTTTGGCAGCACGAATTGCTTTAACGGCAATGTCAAAAACGCCTTTACGGTCAACACATTTGTCGTGCAACTCTCGCATTCCATCTAAATGAACGCTGAAAGTCAAATAAGGAGATGGCTGAAATTTATCTAGGCTTTTTTCTAGCAATAATCCATTCGTACATAGATAGATAAACTTCTTGCGTTCAACTAATCCCTTAACAATCTCCGCAATTTGGGGATGCAGTAGAGGTTCGCCCCCAGGAATAGAAACAATTGGCGCACCGCACTCTTCCACTGCGGCAAAACATTGTTCCGGTGTTAAGTGTTGCTTAAGTACATCTGTGGGGTGCTGAATTTTGCCACAACCAGAACAAGCCAAATTGCAGCGAAACAATGGTTCCAACATCAAAACTAGGGGAAACCGCTTGCGACCTTTCAGACGCTGAGTGACCAAATATTTCCCAACTTCAAAAGCTTGTTGTAAATGAACTGCCATTAAACCTCTTTCTTGTTAGTTGTTAGTTGTTAGTTGTTAGTTGCCCATCACCCATCACCCATCACCCATCACCAGCCCTTCTCAAGAGTTAAGTTTATGTATCACCCATTTACTTAGATTTGCCAATTCTATCTGCGTTCATCTGCGTTCATCTGCATTCATCTGCGGTTTCCTGAATATACATTTCCCACGCAGTAGATAAACATCTTCCTCCTTATCTGTGTGTATCTGTGTGTATCTGTGGTTAAAATTCAAAAAATCCTATTTTTGGCAGAAATCTACGATCCAACATACCCCTGAGTTACAAACCAATCTACAGCATCCTTAAGCGCCGTAATCAAAGGCGATTGAGGTAAACCCAATTCTCTTACAGCTTTCGTGGCATTGTAATACATCGGTTTATCTGCCATGCGGACACCATCTAAGGGGATGGAAGGTTGTTTCCCCAAAGGTGCAAGAACTCGTTCATCAATCCAAGCGACACTTAAGGGCAACCAAGCAGGTACAGTATGCTGGGGAGCGCTGTAACCTGTAAGTTGGGCGAGTTGATCGAGCAGTTGTTTCAAGCTCAGGTTTTGGTGTCCTAGTATGTAGCGATCGCCCGCTTGCCCCTTCTCCAAAGCTAGCAAATGTCCTCGCGCCACATCGCGCACATCGATAAAATTCAAGCCAGTATCCACGTAAAAGGGCATTTGCCGACGTAGGAAGCGGAGAATAATATCACCTGTTGGGGTAGGCTTAATGTCCAAAGGTCCAATCGGGGTACTAGGATTGACCACCACGACATCAAGACCTGCTCTAGCCGCTCGCATTGCTTCTTGCTCGGCTAGAAATTTAGACTTCTTATAGTGGCCGATTAGTTCCTCAACAGGGCTTTGATGAGTTTCATCCACTATTTCGCCTTGAGCACCTACTCCAATCGCAGCAACTGAACTAGTGTAGACAATTCGCTCTATACCGGCTTTACGGGCGGCCGCTAGCACATTGCGCGTTCCTAGCACATTATGGCGGTAAAGCGCCTCCTGGTCGGCTTGCCAGAGGGAATAATGAGCCGCGACGTGAAAAAGTACCTGGCAACCCAGCATCTGCCGCCACAGATCTGGATCGTTGAGATCTCCTTTGACAATCTCCACGTCCAGATCGCGCAGGTTATCCAGACTGCTGTTAGCACGTACCAGCGATCGCACTGCGTAGCCTTCTTCCAACAGCAACCGCACCAGGTTGGCACCGATAAACCCCGTACCTCCAGTAACAAAGGCTCGAATTCCCATTAATTACTAAACCTTTGGCGTTTTAAGAATCGCAACTGGGCATCGTCTAGAAGACTATAGACTACTGGCACCACAATTAAGCTTAATAGGGTCGAGACAATTAGCCCACCGATAATGGCTACAGCCATAGGCGATCGCAACTCTGCACCTGCTCCCAAGCCCAGAGCGATCGGTAACATACCTAAAATGGTGGCAGCCGTTGTCATCAAAATCGGTCGGACACGCACTGGCCCGGCTTTGAGGATCGCCTCATTTCGGCTCAACCCAGAGCTGCGTAATTGGTTTATATAATCTACAAGCAAGATGGCAGTTTTATTGGTTAGACCCAATAAAAAGATAATGCCAATTGCGGCAATCATACCGAAGTCACTCCGGGTGATCAGTAGCGCTAGCATCGCCCCCGTTAGTGACAGAGGCAAAGAGAAGATAATTGCCAGTGGATCGACCCAGCTTTTAAACAGCCAAATCAGCACCAACAAAATACACAGAACCGACAGCACCATCGTTGTCGTAAAACTGCCCAGAACGTCATCCGCACGGGCAGAGTCTCCTCCTAAGTCTAAAGAAATAGAAGGGGGCAAAATTGCTTTGGCTTCAGCGATCGCTCGGTTTGTAGCATCTCCCAAAGCTACATCGTTGGTGAGGTTAGCACTAACATAGGCCGCTCTACGAGTATCCCGATGTTCGATCTCAAAGATTGCGCCTTCTTTATCCGCTTCACCTGTAGCTGTGACATCCGCGAATCCCGGCAAATTCTGAATCCGCTCTTTGATGCGCTTGGCTGTACGATTCAGGACTGCGGGATCGTCACCTAAGAGGGCAATCTTAAGAGGTTTTTCACCCCCTGTTTCTACAAACTGAATATCTTCAATGCTTGTAGTCACGTTGGGGAGGGCAGGCAATGATTTGCGAAATTGGTTTTGCAGTTCCGAAGTTTTGATGCTGCGATCTTTTTTCAGCTTGACGTAGAGATTACCCTTGTTCGGTTCACCCCGGCGCGATCCTACAGTTGTCAATACGCTTTCTACCACAGGAGATTGCCGCACAAAATCATCCAACTTCTGGGCAGTCTGGAGTGATTCCGCAAAGGGATCGAAGGGCAAGTTTCCAGGGGCGATCGCACCTCTGCTCCCCTGCACCCCAGGTTCCCCTGCTTCTCCAGGTTCTCCAGCTTCCCCAGCTTCCCCAGCTTCCCCAGCTTCCCCAGCTTCCCCAGCTTCCCTGCTCCTCAGCTGCTCCGCCCCACTGGGAAAAGCTGGTAAGGGGGCAGTGTAAGTAATATTGAACTCTCCGCGATCTAGTTGAGGAATAAACCCTTTAGGCACTAACGGTATCAGTGCTATGCCCACCACGAAGCTAAGCACCGCTAACCCCAGCACTATCCATTTATGGTTTAAAGACCAATCTAGTACAGTTCGGTATTTTTGAATAAAGCCTAGCCAGATAGGTGACTCGCTAGGACGGGCGGATGTGGGTTTAAGCCAGTAGATAGCTAATACAGGTGATAGAGTACGGGCTACCAGTAAAGAAATCAACACTGCTGCCGAAACAGTCAGCCCAAACGGTTTAAAGAACTGACCTATTACACCCCCCATTAAGGCAACGGGCAGAAAAACTGCCGCAATCGTCAATGTTGCGGCTGTTACTGTTAGTCCAATTTCATTGGTGGCAGCAATAGCAGCTGGCTTGGGAGGTTCTCCGTCTTCTAGGTGACGGACAATATTCTCAACATCTACGATCGCGTCATCAACGATGATACCGATCACTAGAGCCAAAGCCAGTAGGGTGATCGTCTCTAAGTTAAAACCGAAACTAGCCATGACGATGAATGTTCCCAACACAGAAGTGGGAATCGCCAGTGCGGAAATTACAGTTGCCTGCCAGTTCCACAAGAAAGGAAATATAACTACGACGGATAAAATAATTGCCAGCCCTAGATCCTCAAGCGTTGCTTGGGTGGCTTCGTGGATATAGTCGCGGGGAGTACGAGCTAAGGTTATTTGTACTCCAGGCAAGCTAGAGCGTAAACTAGCAACTACTTTCTCTACGTCACTCACCACTTCCAAAGTATTGGCATCACCACGCTTGAGTACCTCCAAAGCTAAGGCTTCCTGACCGTTGAACCTGATTAAAGAAGTGCTTTGAGGCAGCGCTGCTGCACCCCCTGCCGCTGCTGGAGGAGAGGCGACACTGCGATCGCGTAGCGTGTTGCGAAGCAACGCATCGCCTAATAACTCTGCTTTCAAAACTCCAGGCACCTGAGCAACTTTAGGCACAATCTGTTTTTTAACTTTATCTGCCAGCTGGGTAAGATTATTGTCAGAACTTTGGATGGCATAGCTGGCAGCAGCAGACTCATTCAAGTTGAGGGGAATAACCTTGAAAGTTGCTCCTGTCGGTAAGGCTAGTTGGTCGAGGGCTGTTCCCACTCGAATGTTTGATTCCTCAAGGTTTGTTCCCACCTTAAAGGATAAACTGACGGCACTTTGACCTGGGTATGTAGAAGAGTTAATATCCTCTAGCCCTTTGATAGATTTGAGCCGCTGCTCGATTGGTTGGGTTACTTTTTCCTCTGTCTCCAGGGCCGTATCAAAAGGGGCTGTGGCATTCACCACGACCACAGGAAAGGTAACGTCAGGGAACAAGGCATATTTAAGGGAACTGAAAGCTAGCAGCCCCGCCACAGTCACAGCGATCCAAAAACCTAGTGTCAGCCAGGGATATGCGATCGCCAACCTGGAAATATTGAAGCGCTCTCGTAAGGATGTCGTGGAAGTGGGCTTTACCATTGGGAAAATCATCGTGCAGATTACAAAGCAATAGCCATCCTAGCTTTGACAGTATTGGGCTTTAGCCTTTCGCAAAGCCTCAACGTCTATGCCTACGGCAGGCTGCGCCGAGAGACGAGAGGTTAGGAGTCTCAACTAATCGTCATTTAAATTGCCACCCCGCGTCTTCGTGACGATCCGGATTATGCCACTTAAAGGCACATTAGCTTATGCCTAGGGCTTTAGCTATTTTAAGCTCTACAATTTCAAGAATATAAGCTACTTTGTTCGTAAGCTGAAAATTGGCAAAAGAAAAAAGGTCTTTGTACTGTAGTTCTGATTGCACCTAAGCGGTGATTAGTAAGGCAAACGATTTTAGATTTTAGATGGAAATCGGCTCTGATAACCATAAGCAGATTAATATTTTAGTTAACTTGAACATTCATGTAATTCTGGTTCCTCAAGGGGTTGAATACCAAGCCGTTTGTCGGGGCGTAAGTTGCATTACGGCTCCAAAACCTCTGGTGGTGCCGATTCCAATTGGGGTTGAACCCTTAACCAAATATTTAGAAACATGGCAACACGCTGGGGGCTTACTGAACTATCCGCAGCCTCAAGTACTGCTTATGGGGTTATGTGGCAGTTTGTCACCTAACTACGCTGTTGGAGATATGGTTATATACCAAAATTGCGTTTACAAGTCAAATACTTCTCAGCCAGAGTTACGATCTTGCGATCGCGAATTGACAACAAAGCTGCACCACACCCTGAAAGAAAGAGCCACGTTAGTACAGGGATTGACAAGCGATCGCCTAATTTGGTCTGCTGATGAAAAACGCCAACTCGGTCAGATTTATAATGCTGATGTTGTAGATATGGAAGGATTTGCCGCTTTAAAGGTTTTAAATCAAGCCGGAGTTGCAGTAGCAATGTTACGAGTGGTTAGCGATGGCTGCGATCGCGACTTACCAAATTTAACCTCAGCTTTTAGTTCAACCGGAACGCTTCAACCTTTACCTCTAGCTATAGGCATGATCCGACAGCCATTAGCTGCTACTCGCTTGATTCAGGGTTCTTTAAAGGGATTAAAAGTTTTACAAAAAGTTATAGAATTCCTCTATAACTAGGAGAATTGGCATCTGAACAAGTGCGGTATAGCTAGTTATTTTAATAGAATAGACCTCTTACAAAAGTAAAAAAATCACCCCCCTCAGTCCCCCCTTGCCAACTCTGGAAGCAAGAATAATCCGGCTCCCTCCCCTTAACAAGGGGAGGGTTGGGGAGGGGTTCTTTATATTTTTGCAAGAGGTCTAGTTTATATAGCATTTACCATAATGGCTCTTGACAATCCCTCTCACCCCTATGCACCCAAATATGCTACTCTCACTGGTAACGCCTAATTGCTAATTGCTAATTGCTATATATAAAATATGAATAAACCCGAAAAACTCAGGTTAGTCTCTTATTTGGCTCCCAATATGTTCTGGTTTTACGAGGCAGTTGCAGCATATCTGGGGCGCGTATTTAATTTAGAAACACATATCCTGCAAAGCGATTATGACCCTCTAGAAGATTTAGTGCTGTTAGAAGATAAACTGGATATTGCTTTTATATGTGGTCTACCCTTCATACGCCTATCTCAAATTGCCTCTAATCAATTGGTCGCAATAGTAGCGCCAGTGATGCAAGCTAGCCGCTATCAAAATAGCCCGGTTTACTTCTCGGATATTATTGTTAACGCTGATAGTGGTATTAAAACTTTTGATGACTTAGCAGGAAAAACACTGTGCTACAACGATCCCGGCTCCAATAGTGGTTACAATTTGCTGCGCCAAAGACTTATTGAGTCTGGGCACCCTAGTAGCTTTTTCGGTAAGGTAATTCAATCAGGTTCGCATCAGCGTTCTATAAGAATGGTTATTGATAAATTAGCTGACTGTTCGGCAATTGATAGCACTGTCTTAGAACAAGAACTGCGCGATTATCCGGAATTATCAAATCATCTACAAGTTATTGAATCTATTGGGCCATGCCCTATGCCACCAGTTGTGGCAGCAGAAAGGCTTGGCAGAGCTTTTATTAATCAACTCAATTCGGCGCTCTTGCAGCCAGATACAGAACTACAATCAGCAATGAATCGGGCGCAAATACGGCGCTATGTTTCTGTGTCTTCCTCTAATTATGTTCCGATTGGCATCATGTACGATACTGCTATAAGAAGCGGCTACGAAAGTATCGGCACTTGAGGGAGAGAGCAAATTTAAGCGCAGATTTGTTAATATTAGCAATTAGCAATTAGCTAATAGCAATTCTTCAGTTATAGCAGCAGATATTAGTGCATGGGGGCGAGGTCGATTGTACTCACCATTAGACCTCTTGCAAAAGTCTATTTTATCCTCTGCGCCCTTTGCGAAAACCTTTGCTTCCTTTGCGTTAAAAAAATAGAACTCTGATTTTTGCAAGAAGTCTATTATGGCTAATGCTATACAACTGCGATCGCACTTTCAGCCACTAGCCTGCTTAACTCGCCTTAATTGTCAGCCCCAAATTGTTGTTACTCAAGCTTAATCGCCGCTGAATTGAGGGCACATAACGACTGGCTGCAACACGCTTTGAAAGTAGATGCAGTGCTGTATGGTTTTGTTCAGCACGCAGCCAAGCATCAAGGTACACTTGCTCAAATAAGTCACGTTGGGCATGGCTACCGCCAATCTTGTATAAGTGGGGCAAAGTTGGCCCTAACTGAGCGATCGCTCTTTGCCAATTTCCTTGAGCATGAGCCGCCATTCCTCGCGCTGCTGGTATCACCAAATCATTCCATACCTGCTTAATATAAGGCAATGCTTTGCTAGCGTAGACTTGCATACTGAATAACATCTCGTTTACTAGCTCAGTTTTATCTGCCCTGGCTAGCGCATAAATATAATGCAAATCTTGGAAAGGTAAGGAATGTTCATAAATGCGCGCCCGCAGATAAGTTGCTAGTTCCTGCCAGCGAGATCCTACATCTACCTCTCTTAATTCCAGCCGTAACAGTAGTGAGATAGCACCGACTTGGTCTTTGGAAGATTCTTTAGTCGCCCGACCCCAGATCGTGGTGTCATATAACGTCAGCACTTTCTGAATATCTTCTTTCTCTAGGTAATATAGGGCAACATGCCACCAATTGTGCGTAAACAGCATGGAGTTGCAGTTTTCCCAGGTGTCAGAAAAACTTTCCATCCAGGCAATTCCCTCATCAAGTCTTCCCTGTGTTTCCATTACATGAGCTACAGCGTGTTGCGCCCAAGGATCGTGACGATTCATTTCTACCGCCCGTCGCCCCACTTCTTCCGCTTCTTGCAAGCGGTGGCATTGTTCTAAACCAAAGGCGATCGTGCCGTGTAGGAAATGATTTTCTTGGTTAGCAGGTAAAACTTTTTCCGCTATTTGCAGCAGACGTTCAGAATTTCCCACATAGAAGTAGTGATACTGCCCCATTTGCACAGAGAGAAGATCGCGCGGAAATTTGTCGGCAATTTCTTCGTGGTAGGCGATTGCTTCTGCAACCTCCCCTCTTGCCCAAGCCAAGATTGCCGATACATATAGTTGCTCGCGCTCAGTTGCCTGGGTGACATACTTTTGAGCCGCCTGGAGATAAGGCACAGCTTGATTGCGAGCTTTTGCCGTTTCCTGTGTGAGGTAATAAGCTGCCGCATGAGCATTGGCGATCACACAAGTCGGATCTGCTTCTATCCCTCTGAAAATCACTTGGGCATCATTGCCGTAGCTAAGTGAGGCTTCAGTAAAGCGATCGATGGCAGCGATCAATTCTGGGGACTTGGTTGTGACGGCGAGTCCTTGAGAGTCTTTTAACATCTGGTGAGGAGGATAATTTGCTGGTTAGTTTAATTTACACTATCTTTACCGACTTACAGTAGTTTTGAATTAATGCGAGTATGTCACAGCTAACCCCAAAAAGCAACCGTTTCAGGGCTTACGCAGTAGATATCCTCCGGCAGACTTAAAAAAGGGCTTTTAAGGTTCTCTCCCTTTTTCAGGGCGGCTAGGGTCTCTTTTCAAACCTGGAGATCCCCTAAATCAGAGTTAATAAGGGGAACTTTGGCTGAATTCTCCCCCCTTAAAAAGGGGGGTTCTTCACCCTTGCCCACATAAGCACCTAGAACTGCGGGACTTTGGCTGAATTCTCCCCCCTTTTTAAGGGGGGCTGGGGGGGATCGAGGTTTCAGGCTTCAAACGCAGCCTAAAGCCGTCCAGGCGCGGCTACACGGAACTTAGACCGCATGGTGTGCGCTCTAAAATACCAAAATTTCTCTTATAGGCTTTGAATGCAATAGCCCCAGGATGAGAGTCTGTGGGCGAAAGAGTGCAAGATGTGAGTTAGATTTCAAAACTCTAATTTCTGGAATAGCTCTGCAACAGGGAAAGAGAAATTAGGAACTACATCTTCCCCATCCAAATTATCGGTAGTCTTTAACAAGCGATCGGGTTCAGGCGAGCGATAGACTAGCACATAATTCTCTTGCGGATTCACTACCCAAACCAACTTAGCGTCATTCTCAAAATACTCAATAATTTTGTTATGAATTTCCTCAACAGTATTGTTCGGTGAAAGAACTTCTATTGCCAAATCTGGCGCACCCTGTAAAAAACCGTCTGGAAGTTCCTGCAACCCTTGTAATCTATCCTTAGAGACAAAGGAAATGTCAGGAGAACGCTTATTTCCAGTTTTCATGTTGAATGCTGTACTGGAATCAAGAATAACTCCTAACCTTTGAGGACGAACAACATTGAATAAAGCCGCGCTCAAGATAACAGTAATATAGCCGTGCTTTGCTCCGGAATTACCCACAACTAACTCCCCGTTTACCAACTCATACTTATTGCCATCATCGGGCAAAGCCATAAATTCTTCGTCAGTCCATATCTTCTTGTCTGCTGCTACAACCATTCTCAACCTCTCAGATTTATGGGACTTCACTATGCTTATTGTGACTTGTTCTAACTATCCAGGATAGACTCGTCCTTTCCAAGCTCCTCCTCGCTTTTGCCAATGACGCCAAGCTGAGTCCAAAGTCATCAAAGTATAGAGAAGTGCGATCGCAGGTAAACAAAAAGCCAATAAGGGAGAACACCCATAAAGCCGGAGTGTGGGCAAGTAAGCGATCGCCATTAGTAACCAGATGGCCAAACTCAGGCTCATTATTAACCAATTTCCCGTTAATCCCCCCAAAATTACGCCTACAGGTGGAACCAAGTAAATCAGGGTCATGCCTATCAATGTCCCCAGTAACAACCAAGGGGAATAGTTTAATTGCGTAAAAGCGGTACGCGCCACCATATCCCAAATACTAGATAGAGATGGATAAGGTCGCAAGCTATGAGTCAAGCGGCTGAGTCCCAGCCAGATTCCACCTTTGCCATCTTGCTTGTATCCTTTTGTAGACTTAACAGCTTCAGCAAGGGCACAATCATCAATTAAAGCTTGGCGAACTTCTTGAAACCCACCTATACGAGTTAAAGCTTCACGAGTAATTAAGATACAACCCCCTGCTGCTGCTGCTGTTGAATTAAGAGGGTCATTCACCCAGCGAAAAGGGTAAAGTTTTTGAAAGAAAAATACAAAAGCAGGAATTAATAGCTGTTCCCAAAAACTCTTACACCGTAGCAGCACCATTAAAGAAACAAGGTCTAAATTTTCTTTCTCAGCCTTGGAAATTAGTTTTCTAAGATTGCTGGCATCATGCTCAATATCAGCATCTGTAAGCAGAAAATATTCAGGTGGTGGTGTTAGCTTCTGAGCATAGCTAATACCTTGCTCCATAGCCCACAGCTTACCAGTCCAGCCAGTAGGTAACGGTTCCCCGGAAAGGATATTTAACTGCCAGCGTTTGTCTAATGCTTGGGCAACACTTTCTGCAACCTTAGCTGTCCCATCTGTACTGTGGTCATCTATCAAAAGTACGGTGAGGGAGCCAGGGTAATCTTGCATAAAGAGCGATCGCAGTGTTACTGGTAGCAGATCCGCTTCATTGCGTGCGGGGACTACAGCACAGACCGACGGCCAAACTGATATATCAGTTACTTGAACTTCTTCACGTTGGTCTGCCCGCCAGAACTGACCCCGCAAACCTAGTAATATTACCCAAATTGCTAAGGATAAAATTGTAATTGCCAATTCAACTGCATTCATTTAAACCTCCGTAAAAAACTTTCGTTACCCAATGGATACGCCGTTTCCAGCCTATAGGGGGATTGGTAATAGGTGGTAAGCGCAGGGGTTAGAGTCCCATCGCTTGCCAAATATCTACTATAATTATTGTTAGATTAGGTAGCCTCATACCCAGAAGTGTTGAATGATAGTAATAAAGGATAAAAAATGACCTCCATTTTGATAAAATAGAGGTCACAAAAAACTTAAACCTATTAGTTCAATGATATCTAATTTCCCGCCAATAGTCAAAAAGCACTTAAGGCACCTACCGAAAGATGACTATCCTGCCCTAAACACATTTTTATTTGTCTCAACTTGGTTAAGCTTGGCCTTGGAGCAAAGTCAAATCAGTAGGCGGAGTTTATTTAAGCGATTGAATGTGCGAGGAATAGATGTAGATATTTCCACTTTTTCACTCAGCCAGCAAAATGAGAGATCCAGAAATATTTTATCCTCTGTTCACAAAATTAAGAGAAGAATTAAAAAAAGAATATAAATTAGCTTCTCAAAAATTAGCTTTGTTTTCTCTCTTACTCAACAATTGTCACCGAAACCAAGCCAGCTACTTTGGAGCCAGGGATATCACCAAGTTAAACTTTCTCTTTGGATTAAACCTGTTAACAGCAGAACCCGGAGGAATTGCTATTCATTTTGGGCAAGGTCACGATAGTAAATATGGAGATTCG
>JAESFH010000098.1_pt1 | contig 77881 bp, 65 predicted proteins | sample 9269381 | NCBI WGS metagenome assembly JAESFH01 (sample SAMN14504062, study PRJNA617094) | algae metagenome | isolation source: Aphanothece sp. CMT-3BRIN-NPC111 and co-occurring heterotrophs from well... | place: USA: Clark Mountains Wilderness, California | collected 2010-04-18
CCCCATTCATTGACAACTTTCTGATCAACTCTCGGATAACTTCTGACTGAGTTCTTTCTGTTATTTTGCAGAACTCTGCTAGGTGGTCATACTCTCTGCCCGATACCCGTGTTGTTACCTGCTTCATGGTTGTCAATTTGTAATTACTGACATCTTGGTTATTAACCACAAAGACGCAAAGGGCGTAGAGGACGATACGCCGTATATGTTCCAACTAAACCTATGAAGCTGGTTGAGCAAACTCGTACTTTACTTACACTGCGAGAGCGCCCAGTGGGGATTTGGATGCTTAGCAGTTTTACGGCAATGCTGGGGCTGTTTATTTTTATATCCTTTGAGTCGCCTTTTGATTTTTTTGGCTTTTTTTGCATCACTTGTGCCAATTTTATGATGTTTTGGAGTCCGGTTAAAACTTGTATTTTCAATAAAAATATTAATCGGGTAACTGTCAAACAAAAAGGCTGGTTAGGAACCCAAGTGAAGGGATACCAACTTGATAAGGTTACAGGCATTCAAGTACAAGAATCAAAATTATTAGGGGCTCGGTTTTACAGGCTTAGCCTCACTATAGTACCAGGACAGCGGTTTTATATAACCCAGATTCCTAGTACCGACTGGAAATTACAGCAAAAAATTGCTAACTATATTCGGCAATTTCTTAGCTGTTGAAATGTTTAGTAGATGAGCGTAATTAAAGGTATATCATCCGCCATAATGGCTCTTGATAATCGGCTTTTTCCCCATGCACCTATAGATGCGGTCATAAATGTATGTTTGCTAAAAACTAATTGCTAAAAGCTAACAGCTAATTGCTATATGTTGGGATTGTTAGTAGTTAGTGAAAAAGCCTTCCCCTACTAACTACTAACGACTAACCGCCCCCACAGTTATGTTGATACCTGTCCACCTACTTATAGATGTAAAACATCTAACTTGCATAATTTAAGAGCTGACCCCATGTTGATGTCTATCAAAATGCCATCGAGTAGCCAGCAACAAAGCGCACGTCATTACGCTCACTATCGTTGCCTGTAAGGTCGCTTTGCAAACCTATATCGAGTACGCTCTGGTAGCCCACCTGCTGACGTAGCCCAATCCCAGTCGAGACGATCGCGCCCCCTCCTTTTTCCTCGCTGCCGCGCACCCCTACTTCCGCCAGAATAGTGCGATCGAAGCGACGCGGGTAACCCAGGGGTCTAGAGTAGCCTAGAATCACACCAGGCACAAGGTTGCGATCGCCATCATCGGTGTGGGTGTTCGCGTTTAGATCGATGTTTAGGTGCAGGCGATCGTATTGCCCAACTGTTTTACTGGCAATACCACGCAGACGAAAGCCCACACCTCGCGAATCGCGCCCAGTTGGGAAGGAAGCATCGGCTCGTACAGCAAAAGCTGGCGTGTTGTCGTATTCGCGATTGAAGTTATGGAACACACCCACAGATACATCACCGGGGTCGAAGTGGGTGTCTCCTGTGCTGGTTCGACCGCCAACGCTGGGATCGAGACCAATGTTCAGGTGCGTGTTGGGCGCAACACCGTAGAGATACTCAACCTCAAACTCACCGCCCACGGAGCGTCCGTGCGGCTTGAGGAGCGCTGCGCCTACTTCGAGCGACTGCTCGCCCAAGCCGATACTCTCGGCATCATCGAAGGATAGCGGACGGTTGGCGTCAACGTTGTTGTGGTCTACAGCACGCGCCAAGTTTCCAGAAATTATCACAAATGTCACCGCTCCCAGCGCTGAAAGCGTGGGTTTTGTTAGTTGTCTCATGGGACTGTCTTACCTCTGTGTCCAGTTGGTAAAAGGGGTGTAAATCAAAATCAGTGACCTGTATGCCCGCCTGTGGGAACCGTGTCTACAGGTGCTGTCTCGCCTTGCTGCTGTGGCTTGTTCCTGGGTGCGGGATTGTGATTCATACCGCCATGATTCATCAAGCCCTCCGGCATCATTCCCATCCCAGGCATACCTTCCATAAACCGGTGATCGTGCAAGGAGTCGCCCTGTTTGAAGTCGCCGGGTTTTTCGCCTTTGTGCGCGTCGGCAGACAACATCCAGATGGCACGCTTGATTTGTGCTTCCTTTTGCTCTTCGGTGATCCAGTCCGAAGCCAAGATGTCGTTAACCATGTCGTGCAGCATATGCAGGTTATCGAAGGTATTCGAGATGTGCGGGAAGCGTGCCGCAAAGTCTGGACTAACCTCGGCAAACATGGGCATGAACGGTCGATCGGTGCGATACAACTCAACAGAGTGGTAGCGCTTGCCTATCGTGGCGTAGGCGTTGCGCTGCGCTGGGAGCGTCTTGCCTGAGAGGGTGTCATACATCGTGCCCTGTAGCCAGTGATAGCCCCAGAACAGACCGTTCACCTTCGGATATTTCTGACGGAACGCCTTCGAGTAGGGCTGCGAATCCAGGTAGCCCATGTTCATCGGCAATGGTGTAATCGCATAAGGCACGCTCTCGAAGTAGAACCGATACAGGCGCTCGATCTCGGCATCTTTTTGGGCGTCCGTCAACTTGGTGCTTGCCAGCACGTCCACTGTCTGCGCGTGCAGAACGTGCGTCCAGTCGAAGATCTGCTCCAGCACGCCGTATTTACGTCCAAATGTTGAGGAGATGTTAGCTTCGTCGGGCATGAAGCGCGGCGGGTTGTTTAACACCCAGTTGATGCGTTTGAAGGTGTCGGTTTCCAATCGGTCAGCCTTACCGATAACTAGATCTTGGTAAGCCATCGCGTGGCCTACTGCGATCGCATTCAAATCCAGGGCGAGCGATCGCACATTGTAGATATCGTCATTGTAGGAACCGCGCTTGCGGTAGATATGATTCCTGTCCTTGTTATCCATCCAGGTCGGTAGATTAGTCGGCACGGGCGGCAACGCCCGCACCACCCCTGCTGGAGTGTCCGCTGCCGGAGCCTCCATCGCCCCCACGTCGTGCCCTTGATGCCCTTGGTGCCCCTGGTGGTTTTGTCCTTGATGGTCGGTCATAGGCTGCGCCGCGACAGCTGACGTGGATGCCATTACAAGGCCTGCGGTTAGTGCCACCAAGATGCGTTGTTTTGCACTTATAATTTTTTCGCTTTTCATGTTTTCCTCCTCATAAGGTTCGTTAGTGAGTTAATAGCTATCATTTGCAGTAGAATCAAATGCTTTAATAGCGTTATTGATAGCATTCACGCCAGCATGAAAAGCCAGTTTAAGCACTTGTATTTTTAGTGCTTTGATATTAAATAACCTCTTTTAAACTAATATGTAGTAGTTCTGGAAAAGCTATTTAATGGCTTTATTCAACCTAAAACTACTTTAAATTCTCTACTCGGCTGGAGAGTCAAGAGGTAGCACAAAAAAATATGCTGAATATTTGAGAAGTAGTTAATCATAAGTAAAAAGCACTGTTCCCATAAGGAACAGTGCAACAAGCATATCTGTCTTGTAATGTATGTGAGCTTCACATACATTACAAGACAAATATGCAAAATTGGTATCTGAACCAATTAATTATGTATAAGGGAAATAAAAACTACTTCATGAAAAGCAGAAGTGCTTGTCTAAATCTGTTCAATAATCGGACAGATTGTTTCCTCATGATTTTCCGGTATGGTTTCCCAACCAGAAAGTAGTCCCTCTAACTCTAGCTTCAGCGTTAGTAACTGCTTAATTTGCCGATCAATTGCTGAGAGCTTGTCTTCTAGCTTTATTTTGACGCGATCGCAAGGTAAATCCCCTTGATCGTGAACATCTAGAAATTCCTTAATTTCTGACAAGCTTAAACCCAGACTTTGGGCGCGTTTTATAAAGTTCAAACGGGCAAAAACATCCTGACTAAATAATCTAAACCCGCCCTCTGTTCTACCCGATGCCTGGAGTAAACCCAGTTCCTCATAGTAACGAATTGTTTTGATCGGTACGCCACTTTCCTTAGCGACTAAACCAATTTGCTTTGCTGCTTCTTTAACTAACATGTTCAACTCCTCTGCTAATAAGGCAGGGCTTATTGGCAAAATCCTAGCTATAGACGATTTGAGCGCAGTTGTCAGAGTAACTTATAGCTGGACAGGAGTAGCCAATTCCCCTACCACTTTTCCTGCTACCGCTGCACCTATCTTAAACTCTCCTGTTAACTGGAAATACAAGAAGATAGGTAATATTAGCTTACGAATTGCTATGACTACGGAAGCTATCTTGTATTCGGATTCGCTTGTTACTGTGAGTTGTCTGCATAATGGGTTATTGTTCTGGTGCAGTTGTCTATGTAGTAGCTGTTTCCAGTGCAGTGTTAACGGGAAGGATGTTATTAGTAGGCTGAGTTGTTGAATCTGCTGCCTGGACTTCCACTACACCCCGGAACATATTCATGCCACAGGCGAATTCATAGCTACCTGCTTGCGTGGGGGTAAATTCAACAGTTGTAACTTCATTAAGCGGTAAGTTCTGTGCGATGTGGAAGTCGGGCAGGCGCACTTCCTCTAAACAGCTGCTCTTGTCAAGACGGAGAAAGTTAAGCCGAACTTTTTGCCCTGCTTGCACAATAATCCGGCTCGGATCGTAGCCACCATCAACGGTGACGGTAACATCCTGAATTCCCTCACGGGCTTCCACTTTCTGAGATTTGGGCTTGCTGAGGAGAAACCACCACAGTTCTAAACCAATCAGACTTATTCCACCCAGCGTGACTGCTACTTTGTTTGCCAACGGTTGTTCTATGCGGCGAAATTTTATGGATTCTGTGGATTGCGATGCGGTGGTATGTTTAGCAGGCATTTCGGTTGCGATCGCTCCTGAGATAGCACCGAGCAAAAATCCTAGTCCTGCCAGCGTTCCGAAAAATGTAGCTCGTTTTAGCATTGTTATCGCTCCTTTCATTTAAATAGCAGAGTCGGTGAGTTAAACAGTAGCTTTCGGGTGGAAGTTTCGCAGCCTTAAGGCATTTGTCAGGACAGAAACGGAGCTAAATGCCATTGCTGCTCCGGCAATTATGGGGCTAAGCAGCCAACCGAAGAAGGGAAACAAAACTCCAGCGGCGATGGGAATACCAGCTACGTTGTAAATGAAGGCAAAGAAGAGATTCTGACGAATGTTTTGCATCGTGGCACGAGATAGCTGAATTGCAGTGACGATACCTTGAAGATCTCCAGAGATGAGGGTGATATCGCTAGCAGCGATCGCCACATCAGTTCCTGTGCCAATCGCGATCCCTACATCCGCTTGAGCGAGGGCAGGAGCATCATTAATGCCATCTCCCACCATTGCCACAACTTTGCCTTCAGCCTGGAGGTTCTGTATTTGAGCCGCTTTTTGATCTGGGCGAACTTCTGCGATCGCTCTTTTGATTCCAACTTCACGGGCAATTACTTCAGCCGTGCGGCGATTGTCTCCCGTCAGCATAACCACTTCCAAACCTAGTTTTTGCAAGGTGCGAACTGAAGAAGCAGAAGATGGCTTTAAGGCATCAGAAATTCCCATAATTCCTTGGGCTTTCCCATCAACGGCAATCCCAATCACGGTTTTACCTAGATACTCCAACTTGTGCCAATGTTTTTGCAAGGCTTGGGTATCAATGCCCAGTTCTTTCATCCAGCATTGAGTGCCAATTTGGACAAGATGATTTGAAACATATCCTTGAACGCCACTACCTGTGATCGCCTCAAAGCCTCCTGCGGCCTCTAATTCCACTTCTTGAGACTGGGCATATTGCACCACCGCTTCTGCTAAGGGATGCTCTGAGTTTCGTTCTACAGACGCGGCTAGCTGCAACAGTTTAATCTCGTTGCTGTTGGCAGTCCCCTTAGCAGTTACAAAGTCTGTAACTGTCGGCTTGCCTTGCGTCAATGTCCCAGTTTTGTCGAGGACAATAGTTTGCAGTTTGTGTGCCAGTTCCAGGCTTTCTGCCCCTTTGATCAGGATGCCATTTTCTGCACCTTTACCAGTACCAACCATGATGGAGGTGGGAATTGCCAAACCCAATGCACAGGGACAGGCAATAATCAGCACACCCACGGTCGTAATCAAGGCAACAGTAACGTTTCCCATGACGTTGTACCAGATGATGAAAGTTGCGATCGCCACAGCAATTACAGCAGGCACAAACCAGCCTGTCACCTGATCCGCTAATCGTTGGATAGGAGCTTTGGAACCCTGCGCTTGCTGCACCAGCTTCACTATTTGAGCCAGAAACGTGTCTTTTCCAACCCGCGTCGCCCGAAACTTGAAGCTACCCGTTTTGTTCATGGTGGCTCCAATCACTTCATCTCCAGGTTGCTTTTTGACAGGGACACTTTCTCCCGTCACCATTGCTTCATCGATGTTAGAGGCACCTTCAATTACTTCACCATCTACCGGAATTTTCTCACCGGGGCGCACCAGGATGACATCTTCTAGCTGAACTTCGGCAATGGGGACATCCACTTCTGTGCCATTACGAATAACGCGAGCCGTTTTCGCTTGCAAGCCGATCAGTTTACGAATTGCTTCCGAGGTTTGTCCCTTAGCGCGGTTCTCCAACAGCCGTCCCAACAAAATTAAAGTAATAATCAGTGCTGCCGCTTCATAGTAAACGTCTGGCGTTAACCCCTGATCTGTGAAAAATCGGGGGAAAACAGTTGCAAAGACAGAATAAGCATAGGCAGCCCCAGTACCGATCGCTACCAGGGTATCCATTGTGGCGGCATGACGCTTGAGGGCTTTCCAGGCATTTATATAGAAGGAGCGGCCGCACCAAAACTGCACAGGAACCGTCAGCACCAACTGCAACCAAGGATTGTGCAGCCACATGGGGATGAAGGGCAAACTAAGTCCCGTCATCATCGGCAGCGACCCAACAACCAACAAAGCGCTGATAATGCCGCCCAGCCATACTTTGCGGGTCAAATCCCGCTCTTCCAATAGTCGAGTTGCTTTTTCAGCATCATCCTCTCCGGTGAGCAGGTCTTGTTCTTGGATTGGCTGGGCAGAGTATCCGGCAGCATCTACAGCATCCTGAATTGCCTCCAGATCAGTTCTTCTAGGGTCATAGGTGACGCTTGCTTGTTCAGCAGCAAAGTTGACGCTGCACGCACTCACGCCAGGAACAGAACGAATTGTATCTTCAATGTTATTGGCACAGGAGGCGCAACTCATGCCTCGCAGTTTGAACGTCGCGTTATCTTTGTGCATTGATAACCTCCTTGTTTTAGACGATTGAATTACTTAGCAAGATCCAGGGCAGCGTTCGTGAAACTTCCCCTTTCAGAGAATCGTCTCCCTTTGCCTTTACCGCACTCTCAGCTTGCTACGTTTGATATGTTGTATAGACCTAAGATTATGTTGCATTCTCCAGCTGGCTGGAGTGTCAAGGGTAAATCGAAAAATCTAGCCATTCTCTATCAAAAGGAAGATGGCTTTAGCAAATAAATCTCAAAAGTTATACCAAATCCGGGTTTTATACCCTTTTTTTGAACAACCCGCGCAATGCTTTGTCTTGACGTTCCGCCGGAACGTCTCTACTAGAAATCAAAAACGGGTTAGGGGAGCGGATTTGGTATTATCAGAGATTACATTAAGTCTAATGACGATATTAAAATCCCCATCGGCTACAAATTCTCCATCTCCGCGAGTCATTTCAAGGCGTCCGTTTAATTAAAATCGCTTGGAGTCATAGCTCGTTCTCTATGTGCCAGGTTTAAGTTATTCTTGACTCTTAGCAAAAGTACATCCTTTTCAATCGGCTTCATAATATAATCAGCCGCTCCAAAATCCAATCCTTTAGCCTCGATTTCTGTAGCGCGACCAGTCGTCAAAAAGATTACAGGCGTGTCAATTGCTTTTTGAGCCAATATCTCTAGTAACTTCTGACCGTCTAAAAAAGGCATATTTACGTTAGAGACAATCGCTGAGAACTTTCTTTTGCCTAGTTCAAACAGCGCATCCACTCCATTTTTAGCAACAACTACTTCATAACCAGCGCTTGTTAACCAGCGCTCTAATAATTCTTTGTCCCTTACATCTTCTTCGACAACAAGCACAGAGGTTTTATGGGGTGGCGCTGGCGGCACAGCTGAAGGTAACACAGTTTTTGGCTCTCCCGGAGCTAGCAGTTCGCCCTCAATTGGAGAGGGATTTTTCTCTGGGATGGCTGTCTTAAATCGTGATTCCTCAAGCAACACCTTTTCGTAGACATCAGAAGGCGCAAACATGAGATCTTTAACTTTCTCCACTGCATGGTTGCCGATCAAGCAGTCACCTCTTTGTCGTGCAAAGCCCCTAATAACTGATATGGGAACCTCGCGGCGAACCATTTCCGTAATTGCACCATCAAAGTGCAATATTTCATAGACGCCTTCACGGCCAAAGTAGCCGGTATTATTGCATTTAGGGCAGCCAGTGGGGTGAGCAACAACAGAAGGAATTTCCTGTGTAAAAGGTGCAAGCATTGCTGCTTCTTCCTCTGTTGTCGGTGCAACCTGCTTACAATGTTGGCAGAGTTTCTTCAAAAGCTTTTGAGCCACAATACCGAGTAGCGCATCCGCCATTGTACCCCTGTTAACCCCTAGCTGTTCGAGTCGAAAGATGGCTGAGGTGGCGCTAGCTGAGTGTAAGGAGGAAACTGTAAGGTGTCCAGTGCTAGCAAAGTCCATGCAAACTTTAGCAGAGAAGGGGTCTCTAATTTCTCCTAAAAATAAGATGTCTGGATCTTGCCTCATTGCCGATTTCAGTAGCGAATCAAAGGTTACACGCGCCTTTTCGTTAACCTGCTGCTGATTGGCATCAGGGATGCGGTATTCTACAGGATCTTCAACAGAAATGAGACTGCGAGATTTGGTGTCAATTTGGGATAGCAGGCTGTAAATTGTTGTGGATTTGCCCGAACCTGTAGGCCCGACGACAAGGACAAGACCTTGACTTTGCTTGGCAAAGTTGCTCAAGATATGAACCTGGTTAGCATTCATGCCAAGTTCATTTAATTTTTTCGGCTTGGATGCGGGTTCGAGCAAGCGAATAATCAGGCTCTCTCCATCCGGGGTAGAGGTTGTTGCCAGCCTGAGCTTAAAAGTGCGATCGCCAATCGTCGTTTCAAAGGCTCCATCTTGTGGCCTACGCCTCTCGGTAATCTCCAGCCCTCCCAGTGCTTTCAGGCGAGTGATCGCCTTTGCCGCTTTATCCTTGGGAAGCGAATCAATATTACGCATATCCCCATCGATACGAAACCGAAGCACAGCTTGCATCGCTTTCGGCTCAATATGAAGGTCGCTAGCTCTGTGAGAAACAGCAGATTCCAGGATTGAATTTACCAGCTGTTCAATTGAGCGATCGCTACTATCTCGCTTTTGAGCTTCTCCCCCAGGCTGAGATTCGTAAACAGGATACTTGCTACCTGAATAAGTTTGCTGATTCGTACCTGGATTTACCTGTCTAGGTACTAACGATGGGGGCTTGATAGGGTTATTACTTCTCTGGCTCCTAATAGGCTTGTCTTGAAGCTGTCTATTTGTAGTTTCTGGGAATAAAGACAGGATATTCTCCGGTTCAGTAATAGCAATTTCAGGTTGTTGATCGCGCTCTATAAACCGATTTAGTAGATCGAGTAGTTCCCAATTGAAGGCGTTGCTGAGGATGAACGCATTGCCTCCTTTAGTTGAACGTATTGGGACAATTACATTTGCTTTGCAAAATAGAGGTGGAAGTAAGCCTAATTTTATATATTCTGGATCGATCTTTTTAATATAGGGAACTTCCAGAAATTCAGCCACATATTTGGCTATTTGGCTGCTAGTCAAATTAAGAGCTTCAGCCAGGGAATATAATTTCGCAGGACGAATTTTTAATAGTAGTTCTTGCTGGTTAGATGATAAATTAATTTGCTTAACAAGAAACTGCTTGAATTTCAAGAAGTTTTCCGGCAAACTCCATTTATCCCATGAAACAAAATCTTGGCGTACCTGCGCCCAACGGGTGTTTGTCTTCAGGTGCAATGCAACTTTTTGGAGTAGATCCTGATTTTCAAACGGTTTCGCTAGATAATCTACACCGCCCACGGCAAAGGCTTTCGCTTTGTGTTGCTCGGAGTCCAAAGCTGTGACAAATATCACCGGAATGTAGGCAAGTTCTTCTTTTTGTTGGATTTTTGAGCAAAATTCATAGCCATTCATCCCCGACATCATGACATCGAGCAAAATTAAATCTGGCTTAGTTTGACTGAGGATATCGAGTGCTTTAATAGCACTTTGAGCAGTGATGACGTTGTATCCCGCGTTAGTGAGGATTCTCTGAAGTACTCTCAGAATGGTCGGATCATCATCAACACTCAAGATCAAAGGGGGTGATGAATTAGTCATGGATTAACATCCTTACTCAGGAGTAAGGGCGGTGATGTACTATTTATGAAATGCCGGAGAGGAGGAAATTAACATTTTCCTCTTTTAATTTGTTGGTATAGAGGAGTATTTCAGCAATTTATTAGTAGATTTCCTATATTGGATCTGCAATAACCTGGAGACCAAGGGCAAGCTGTCGATTATATTGGTCAATATACTAGCTTACACGTTGCTTTTATTCCCAGGCTTCTATCGGTGGTATTGACAGGACTTTTATCTGTTGGTATAAAATTGTACATATATTTTGATTTTACGTTAAGTCTAGAGTTTTGGCATTGTCAATGTACCTAGTATATTAATTTGCTTGGGATGTTCCCGGTCAGGGGTAACTTCGCAACCACTTCGAGCGTAAGCAAGAAGACCTAGATCTGAGAGTCCCATGCTTTGAAGTGCTTGTCATTTTTACCAATTCAAATTTATCCTATAATCGATACCCCGCCAGGGGGTTAAACCCCTGGCTCATAGCGAAAGTCCTCTTTAAGAGGACTGAGAAAAAACTTTCAGTCCACTTAAACTCTTAGCCAGAGGCTTAAGTTGAATGGCGGACTCCAGCGAAGTCAAAGAGTTGGCAAGATGTGGGTAATGACAAGGCTTTTAATTGTGAAAGTGTCAACCAATGCAAGGATTGACCAAAATAATTCGTAATCCCCGGTTTCAAGCCCCTAAATTTATTTATGGGGTATTAATTACGAATTACGAATTACGAATTACGAATTGGAGCGCAGCGACATGACCCCGACCACTCTTGGTCGGGAGCCGTTACGCGCCGCTAAAGCCCTGCGGGCATGAACGCGCTAGTGGGGATTTTAGATTTACGATTTTAGACTGCGGCGTGACACTTCGACCAGCTCAGGGCAGGCGAAGCTCAGTGCGGAGACGCTCAGTCGAACGATTTATTGAGCTCACAAGGGGCGGGGCATGAACCCAAAATTTCTTTTAATCCAAAATCCAAAATCTAAAATTGAAGCGTCAATGACTAGTTTTCTGCGACCAAACGCGAGTGGGCAGCCCCCAAACATAAATAAAGCCTTCAGCTGCTTTGTGGTCAAACTGATCTTCAGCTCCATAAGTTGCTAAGTCAGGGCTGTAGAGAGAATTATCTGACTTGCGCCCCACAGTATAGACATTGCCCTTAAAGAGTTTAACGCGCACTGTTCCAGATACTCGCTCTTGAGTCTGCTTAATAAAAGCATCTAATGCCCCTTTGAGCGGACTGTACCACAAACCGTTGTAGATGAGTTGGCTGTAGGTTTCTTCAATACCGCGCTTGTAGTGGCTGACGTCTGCTGTTAAGGTAAGGCTTTCTAAGTCGCGGTGGGCCTGGATTAAAACCCAAAGCGCTGGTGTTTCGTAAATTTCGCGGGATTTAATACCTACTAGGCGGTTTTCAATCATGTCAATTCGCCCGATGCCATGAGCGCCAGCTAGCTGGTTGAGTTGACTAATCAACGCCAAGGGTGCCATAGATTCGCCATTTAGAGCCGTGGGGATACCCCGCTCAAAGCTAATTTCGACGTATTCTGGCTCATTAGGCGTGTCCGCGATCGCCTTCGTCATCAAATAAACTTCTTCAAGGGGTTCTGTCCAAGGCTCTTCCAAAGGTCCCGCCTCAATACTACGACCCAAAAGGTTGCGGTCAATACTGTAGGCAGAAGACTTTTTCACAGGCGATGCTATACCAAACCGCTCACCGTAGGCGATCGTTTCTTCGCGGCTCATGCCCCATTCCCTTGCCGGTGCTAACACTTTCAAATTAGGGTTAAGAGCAGCAATGGAAACATCAAAGCGAACTTGGTCATTACCCTTGCCAGTGCAACCGTGAGCTACGGCGTCAGCACCATATTGTTCAGCTGCTACGACCAACAGCTTGGCAATCAGCGGACGAGCGAGGGCAGTTGAGAGGGGATAGCGATTTTCATACAGGGCATTCGCTTGCAAAGCTGGGAAGGCGTAATCTTTGACGAAGCTTTCTTTGGCATCCACCACGAGCGATTCACTAGCACCTGATTTCAGGGCTTTTTCCCGGATTGGCTCTAGTTCATCTCCTTGTCCCAGATCCGCAGCCAGGGTAATGACTTCTTGGACACCCCACTCTTCCTTGAGGTAAGGAATACAGACGGAGGTATCGACTCCACCGGAATATGCCAGCACAACCTTATTGGCGCGACCCATTGATTTCTCGATTCCCTAAAACAACCAAGTTTTTATTATCGGCCAATTTTTCCAAATTCATGTCAAGGATTGCCTAAATTCGCATCCATCTACTTAGGAACTGCTCAAAATTAAAGTAGTCAACTACTATAAAAGGTCTATTACGGGGGAAATTGTGTTTTTCAGCGTTGTCATTCCAACTTATAATCGCCAACCCATCTTGGAAAAGTGCCTGAGAGCCTTGGAACGGCAGAAGCTGAGCGATGGTAGTCTCGTCACTGGCTACGAAATTGTCTTGGTAGATGATGGCTCAACGGATGGGACACTGGAGTGGCTAGAGGCACACTCAGTAGAGTTTCCTCATGTGCGATCGCTTTTGCAAAACCACCAAGGACCAGCAGCAGCCCGAAATCTGGGGGTGAAGGAGGCAAAAGGTGACACGATCATCTTTATTGATAGCGATTTAGTCGTCACAGAGCATTTCCTCCAAGCTCATGCCAACGCCTTGGTGCAGGGACAGCAGCAACTGGGGGGAGATCGCCTGTTCACATACGGTTTAGTTATCAATACCTGCAACTTTGAAAACCCCACCTCTGAACCATACAAGCTGACTGATTTTTCCGCAGCTTATTTTGCTACAGGTAATGTGGCGATCGCTCGTAAATGGCTTGAAGCTGCCGGACTATTTGACACCCGCTTTCAACTTTATGGTTGGGAAGACTTAGAGCTAGGTGTTCGCCTCAAACAGCTAGGCTTAAAATTAATTAAATGTCCAGACGCAGTTGGCTACCATTGGCATCCGCCCTTTGCTCTAGAGCAAATCCCCAATTTAATTGAAAAAGAAATTCAACGGGGTCGTATGGGCGTTTTGTTCTATCAAAAGCATCCCACCTGGGAAGTGCGAATGATGATTCAAATGACCTTGCTTCATCGACTTCTATGGGGAATTCTTTCTTTAGGCGGCACGCTCAATGAACGTACAATGGCTCCTTTCTTACAAAGGCTAATTAACCAAGGGAAATCTCAGCTAGCTTTAGAAATTGCCCGAATTTTTCTTAACTGGTATAATGTCAAGGGAGTTTATGCCGCCTACGCTGAAGCCCAGCAAAAAAATTAATTACTAACCGGGATTTCAATCCTAAATTCTGTGCCCTTCTCTGGTTCTGATATACACTTCAATACTCCACCATGCTTTTCTACCACAATATTATAACTAATTGACAGTCCCAAACCTGTACCTTTGCCCACAGGTTTAGTTGTGAAAAAGGGATCGAATATTCGTTTTTTGATAGCTTCAGGAATACCGGCTCCATTATCAGCAATGCAAATCGCGATATTATCTTTCTCTTGTTGTTTAAAAACTTGAGTTTGAACAGTAATGATGCGGGGTTGCGGTTGGGTTTCCAAAGCATCCATCGCATTGCTCAATATATTCATAAAAACTTGGTTTATCTGTCCGCCATAGCACTCTACTTTAGGAATGTTGCCGTATTCTTTAATCACTTTAATAGCATTAGCTTTGAGTTTATGGTGCAAAATTAATAATGTGCTGTCTATGCCTTCATGTATATCTAGATATCTTTTTCTAGTTCCATCCGATCTATAAAAGTTACGCAAAGATAAAACTATTTGAGAAATACGCTCTGTTCCCAATTTGATAGATTCAATGATTTTAGGTAAGTCTTCAATAATAAAATCTAACTCAATATTTTCAGCTTTCTCTTGAATTACATCTGGTGGATGAGGATAATAATCTTGATAAAGAGATAGCAGCGCTAGTAAATCTTCAACATAGCGACTGACATAGGGCAGATTATTTTGAACAAAGTTAACCGGATTATTGATTTCATGGGCTACCCCAGCCACCATTTGTCCTAAACTGGACATCTTTTCAGATTGAATCACTTGGGCTTGAGCTTGTTGCAACTCATTTAAAGCTTGCCGGAGTTGCTGATTTTTTGTGCGGAGTGCTGCTTCCACTTTATGACGCTTAGCAATATTCTGCTCTAATTTAGTTACGTTAATTCGTAGCTCCAATTGGGAAATGACTTGACGACCCAAAGCCTGTAGTGCTTTAATTTGTTCTGAGTTGAGATGGCGGGGAATACGGTCAATAACGCATAATGTCCCAAGCGCAAAGCCATCAGATGTAACCAAGGGAGTTCCAGCGTAAAACCGGATATTGGGATCGGCAGTTACTAACGGATTGCCAGCAAATCGTTGATCTTTTAGTGCATTGGGCACAATCAGCACATCATCCGGTTGCGCCATAGCATGGGTGCAAAACGCTATGTCTCTAGGAGTTTCGCTAGCTTCTAAACCAACCTTTGATTTGAACCATTGCCTATTGGCATCAACAAGACTGACTAAAGCAATTGGAGTACCGCAAATATGGGCTGCTAGAGCTGTTAAATCGTCAAATGCCTCTTCAGGATTTGTATCGAGAACTTGATAGCGGTACAGTGCCTTAAGTCTATCCGCCTCATTTGGAGGTAATGGTGCTACTTGCATCTTAGGGGCAAATTTGTTGTCAAATTTCCCCTGTAAGAAGGCACGAAAAATTCCATCCCACTTTCGAGCCAGCGATCGCATTATCGATTTAAGCATTGAGCGTTGACTTGGGTGGATACTACGGTTTAATTTATTGTTCCCATATCTATTATGGAAACATCATGCTTATAGCTTAGGAAAAAATTAGTTAACTACAAATCCTTGTCGCTTAAACTTAACATAATTGTGGTAAGCTAGAAAAGTTGTATTAAATTCGCACATTCAGGGTTTCGGGTGTTCCCAGTATGGGAATACGCCTGGATGGAGGATTAACCCGAAAGGAGTTGAGAAATATATGGCAGTTGTCTCTTTGGCTCAGATGATGGAGTCAGGGGTTCACTTTGGGCACCAGACCCGCCGGTGGAACCCGAAAATGTCTCAATATATTTATACGTCCCGTAACGGCGTCCACATCATAGACTTGGTGCAGACTGCCCATCTCATGGAAGATGCTTACACCTATATGCGTACAGCATCTGAGCAAGGCAAGAAGTTTCTCTTTGTGGGTACGAAGCGGCAAGCAGCGGGAATTGTGGCGCAAGAAGCATCTCGTTGTGGCGCTGCATATATCAACCAACGCTGGTTGGGAGGAATGCTCACCAACTGGACTACCATTAAAACGCGGGTAGACAGGTTGAAGGATTTGGAGCGACGAGAGGAAAGTGGCGCTCTAGATTTGCTGCCTAAAAAAGAAGCCTCTGTTCTACGCCGGGAGATGGGGAAACTACAGAAATATCTGGGTGGAATTAAGCCCATGCGGAAAGTCCCGGACATTGTGGTAATTGTAGACCAGAAGCGGGAATATAACGCGGTTCTGGAATGCCAGAAGCTGGGAATTCCCATTGTGTCGCTACTAGATACCAATTGCGACCCGGATGTGGTGGATATTCCTATCCCAGCTAATGATGATGCAATTCGGTCTATTAAGCTAATAGTTGGTAAGTTGGCTGACGCCATTTATGAAGGTCGTCACGGTCAGCTAGACGCAGAAGCAGAAGACGATTACGAAGATTACGAAGGCGCTGATGACGATTTGGAATACGAAGATAGCGACTTGCCTATTCCAGAAGAGGAAAAAGTAACCCAGGAATAATTCAGCGACAGAAAAATCAATTATTAGTTAGTAGGAACAGCAACTAATGGCGGAAATATCTGCAAAACTCGTTCAAGAACTGCGTCAAAAAACTGGCGCTGGCATGATGGACTGCAAAAAAGCCCTCAAAGAAACAGAGGGCGATATGACCAAAGCCTCGGAATGGCTGCGGCAAAAGGGGCTAGTCCGCGCGGGTGAAAAGCAAGGAAAAGTGGCAGCAGAAGGACTTGTGGGTAGCTACATCCACACAGGAGGTCGGGTTGGCGTTTTAGTAGAAGTAAACTGCCAAACCGATTTCGTTGCCCGTAACGAGGCATTCCAAACTCTGGTGCGTAACATCGCCATGCAAATTGCTGCTTGCCCCAACGTAGAGTACGTGAAGGTAGAGGACATCCCAGCCGAAATCGTCCAAAAGGAAAAAGATATCGAAATGGGTCGGGATGACATAGCAAACAAGCCAGACAACATCAAAGAAAAAATTGTTCAGGGTCGGATTGATAAACGCCTGAAAGAAATGACTTTGGTGGACCAGCCTTACATTCGCGATCAAAACATCACGGTGGAAGAGCTGGTAAAGCAGAACGTTGCTCAGCTGGGTGAAAACATCCAAGTGCGTCGCTTTGTCCGCTTCGTGCTGGGTGAAGGGATTGAAAAGCAAGAAAGCAACTTTGCTGAGGAAGTTGCAGCTCAAATGGGCCACAGTTAATAGCTGCTCAATCAATGAGTAGGGGTGCAGTATGCTGTGCCCCTACAGGACAGGTTAACTAAGAGAAAAAGTTTTTAGCCTACCCCCGGAGTCATGCGCGTGTGCGATCGCACACGCACTCAACAAAGGGGTTTTTCAGTAGCCCTACAATACATATCTAGTCTCAAATACAGCAGCATTCAATAAGTACCACGAGCCTCCAGGGCGGGTTAAAAACTATACGGAAGCTTGGACTCTAAGTATCGTTTCTTCACTGAGGTTATATTCCCGGACACCCTATTAGCAACAATTGCCTGTTAGTCCTCAACACTTGCACTCTTGGCGAGACCTTTTCGGCGCGGATACTATAGTGCTTTTCGCTATTTTAATATACAATAATCGTAGCACTATTAGAGCCGCAAATGTCAAGAGAAAAAATGCTCAGGGTAAGACTTTCCGATGATGAATATGGGCGGCTAAAGGATTATGCCGAGTCAAGTAATAAACAAATATCCGAAGTTATCAGAGATTATATTAAACGATTGCCACGAAACAAGGCTAGCGGCGGTTAAAACCCCTACGCGAACGTGTCGTCTTTCCTCTCACGTCTGAAGACGGTGAGCTTCCAGACTTCCCGCCGGGAAAGCTGTTTTTTTTTGAACCGCTATCCTAAAGTAAAACAGTACAGGTGTACGGCCCTGAAATTGGATCTGAGCAGCTTTATAGGTTATGGCAGGATCGATTGAGCGAATTGAGCAAGAAATGAAGGCGTTGGGGGAGGCGATCGCTACTCTGGCGGCAGAATTCCACAACATCTACTCAAGCTATCTGGCGTCTCTGGGGCAAGCAGTGCGACAGCAGCTGATCTTAGCTAGCTATCATATTTGCACTCATGCATATCCTGAGTCATTTCTGAATTTGTCCTTTGCCCAGCGGCAACAACTACAGAAAGCTATGCGACAGGTGGCTTTTCAAGCTCAAGAACAGCTGTTCTCACACTTATTGGCAAGCATAACGCCCCAAACGCCTTTTAGCTCGGCACCAGCCCCAATAGACGCCCCGGATGTTGCCAGGGATGTCCCAACTCTTCATCTGAGCAACCCAGAACAGTTAGCCCAGTGGCAGGAGAACTTGGAGATGGCGATCGCGCAAACCCTCCAAACCCTTTCTCTCAATATCAATCGCCTGTTACAGCAAGCTGAAATATTACCAAATCAAGTCCCAGAAGCTATCTTGGAAGCTGCCGCCAAAGCCGAGGCATCCCCTGAGGGAATAGCTGGACCACCCAATATTTTAAACTTGTTGATCGAAAGGGAAAATCCTCAGGAGTCAGAAGAATCAACGGTGACGCATATCATTGCCCTTCAGCTGCGCTTATCTGAGATTGAGTTTGCTGATTCTACAGTTATGGCTGGGCGCAACCAGATTCGCCATCTCTCATCGCGCTTAAGTAGCCTGCGGCGGGAGTATCAGAAAAAACAGCGAGAGCACACCGTTGCTGAGGCGGAAGCGGCTTGGCGCGTTAGTTGGTTCGATGATTAGTTAGTTGTTGATGGTTAGTATTTAGTTGTTTTACTACTAACCACTAACAACTAACTAATGACCAAAAATAACCAGATTCAAGTCCCTATATTTATTTATAGAAAATCAAAAAGCATAGCATCTCTCATTCTGCGCCCTCGAATTAATACGCGAGTGCCAATCCCAAATCCTTGCATCCCAAATCCAAAATCGAATGACCAATGACAAACCAGATTGGCTGCGATTACAGAAAGCTCTAGCAGTAGAGGCCGAGCGTGGCTTCAGTGACTTGGTAGGCAAGCAATACCGCTTTAGTGAGTTTCTCTGCCTCAGTTTCGGTCAACCACCAGTAGCTAGTACTCAATCTGAGCGCCGCCGCTGGCAGGAATTGGCATCGGAGTTTTCCCGTTACCCGACACTGACACTTCTAGAGCGACAAAATCTGGTAACAGAAGCCAGCCGCTTTTTGTTGGCATCTCAGCAAACCTGCGAAGGTGCAGAGCCAACGCCTGTGGATCTAGGTCGGGGAGATGAGAAGTTAGGGAGCGCACATCAACTCAAAACTCAAAACTCAAAACTCAAAACTCAAAACTCAAAACCTAAAGCACCTGCAACGACGCCTCTGGTACAATCCAACTCAGGTGTTTCCCTAGATCAGCCGCTAACCGATGTGGCAGATATAGGGCTACGAAAGGGCGGCTATTTAGCAAAACTGGGTCTACATACCGTTCGTGATCTTCTTTTCTACTACCCACGCGACCACATTGACTATGCCCGCCAGGTGAATATCTCTGAGCTGGACGCTGGAGAGACTGTGACCCTAGTGGGAACAGTGAAGCGCTGTAACTGCTTCAGTAGCCCGAAAAACAAGAAATTAACGATTCTAGAGGTGTTGTTAAAAGACCAAAGCGGTCAAATTCGCCTGAATCGCTTTTTCGCCGGAAATCGCTATAGTCATCGCGGTTGGCAGGAATCTTTAAAAAGTCGCTACCCAGCAGGTGCAGTTGTTGCAGCTTCTGGTTTGGTGAAAAAAAACAAATATGGTCTCACGCTGGAAGATCCAGAACTGGAAGTGTTGGCACATCCAGGAGATAGCATTGACTCGCTCACCATTGGTCGGGTGGTGCCGATTTATCCGCTGACAGAGGGCGTGCCTGCGGATATGGTAAGGCAGGCTGTAATTGCTGTTCTCCCCGCAGCTGCCCAACTACAAGACCCTCTACCAACTGTTTTGCGGAACCAATATGGGTTGGTAAGTTTAAAAGATGCGATCGCCAATATTCACTTCCCTGCTGATAGTGCTGCCAAGCAAGCTGCCCGACGTCGCTTAGTTTTCGACGAGTTTTTCTACCTACAGCTGGGATTCCTCAAACGTCGCCAGAATCTACGCCACGCCCAAAACAGTGCCATTTTAGCTCCCACTGGTGAGCTGATTAACCAATTTCACGAGCTTCTTCCCTTCAAACTCACAAACGCTCAACAACGGGTAGTTAACGATATCCTTAACGATTTGCACTCCAGCACAGCGATGAATCGCTTGGTGCAAGGGGATGTCGGTTCTGGTAAAACCGTAGTGGCGGTGGTTGCTATCCTCGCGGCAATTCAATCAGGCTACCAAGCGGCGCTGATGGCTCCGACAGAAGTTCTAGCAGAACAGCATTACCGTAAGTTAGTCGGTTGGTTCAATATGCTGCACCTGCCAGTAGAACTGTTAACGGGTTCAACAAAAGTCGCCAAACGGCGGCAAATCCATGCTCAATTGGAAACAGGCGAACTGCCGCTATTGGTAGGTACTCACGCTTTAATTCAAGAGCCAGTTAATTTTTCCAGGCTAGGTTTAGTAGTAATTGACGAGCAGCATCGGTTTGGGGTTCACCAGCGGGCGCGTTTGCAGCAAAAAGGCGAGCAACCTCATGTGCTAACGATGACGGCAACACCAATTCCCCGGACGCTGGCGCTAACGTTGCATGGAGATTTGGATGTAAGTCAGATTGATGAGATGCCCCCTGGTCGGCAAGCAATTCAGACAACGGTGCTAACAGGCAAAGAACGCACCCACGCCTACGATCTCATCCGCCGCGAAATCGCTCAGGGGCGTCAAGCTTATATCGTGTTGCCCCTAATTGAAGAATCAGAAAAGCTGGATGTGCGAGCGGCGGTTGAGGAGCATCAGCGGCTTTCAGAAAGCATTTTCCCGGAATTTAAGGTAGGGTTACTTCACGGTCGCATGAACTCAGCCCAGAAAGATGAGGCGATTAGCGCCTTCCACGCTCAACAAACTCAAATCCTTGTTTCTACTACTGTTGTTGAGGTGGGTGTGGATGTGCCAAATGCAACAGTAATGATGATTGAAAATGCGGAGCGTTTTGGCTTGTCTCAGCTGCACCAGTTGCGAGGTCGGGTAGGTCGGGGAAGCGATCGCTCTTACTGTCTACTAATGAGCAGTGGCAAAACCGCAGACGCCCGCCAGCGGTTGAATGTGTTGGAACAGTCGCAGGATGGCTTTTTTATCTCTGAGATGGATATGCGCTTCCGGGGGCCTGGTGCAGTCCTGGGTACTCGCCAATCTGGGCTAGCTGATTTTGCTCTAGCGAGTTTAGTGGAAGATCAAGAAGTTTTGGAAATCGCGCGGGATGCGGCAGAAAAAATAATTCTCCGGGATGAAACCTTGGAACGTTGGTCTTTGTTGTCAGCTGAATTGGAGTATCGCTATCAAAAGCTAATGGGGGGGACAATTTTGACGTGAGCGGTACCCAATATGCGATCGCTTGAGAGCGGATCGTAAAAACCCGTTTCAGTGACCCAATACATACTGCTATCTGTGTTCATCTGTGTTTATCTGTGGTTAAAAATATCTTCAAACCACTTCTCGCATAGGTTCTTAGTGGTCATCGGCTGGCGAAATGTATAGCAGTTGCCATAATGACTCTTGACAATCGACACAAGCCTCTATGCACCCAGAACTACTGCTATAACTGAAGCGATCGCTAAAAGCTAACTGCTAATTGCTATATATGCCGCCCTGCATAAACCGCGATCGCCTGCGGTACGGTGCGACCCGCATTGATATATGTTTTTCCGTCAATAATTAGCCCCGTACTTCCACCACCATCGAGCATGGCGATAGAACTAGCTCCAAAATTTTTCAGAACATTGCTAGCATCAACCTGCCTTGCGGATGCACTTGAATAAATAATTACCGTTTCCATATAATTATTACCGTCATCATCGCGAACGCCCACAAACGTCCGAGGTAAATATTTGTCAGCCGACTTGTTAGCGGTGGGGTCAAGTGCGCCAACTACGTCCGGCGTAGAAGTATCAAATGTAAGTTTATTGTACGGTTGGATACTTGCCGTTTTTCCCAAAGAGTTAAAGGAAAACGTGCTAATCAGATTAGGAAATTCATCAATACCATAGCCGTAGGTAATCGTTTTACCCGCAACCTTCAAGCCAAACGCGATTGATGTTGGGGTATTTTTCTGCTTGAAGAAAGTACCATTAACAACAACCCTAGCATTTCGCGTCGAGGTGTTTTGCTTAGCGGCATCATTCCAAAAGTCATTCATCGATTTGCGATCAATTTCTCCGTCAGGTGCGTTCACTAACGCACCTGTGAGATTACTAATTTCTCCGCTGTTAAGATTGACAACGGTAACATACTCCGATATTCCAGAGGCGTAATCTTTTTTGTAGACTTTTACCCCCGTATCCGAAACGATCGCTTTAAAGCCGCAAGGAACTGTAACAGCTTCTGCCGTGAGGACGGTGGACGGCAGTAATACAGCGGTAATTTGAAGAACAATTACTACTCTTTTAATAATCATAGGCGGGTTATATAGCAGTCCTAAATGATTCGTGAGATTCCCCCTTTCTTTTCTTTCTTAGCGCTCTTTGTGTCTACCCTTCGGGAAGCCGCTGCGCGTCTATTGCGGTTCATTAAATCAAATAATTCTCACAACTCAAATAGGATTGCTATAGCCGCTATTTATACACATTTGACGCTTACTCCCCTAGAAAACACCCCGCCTAGCATCCTTGACTTTTGACTTAGCTGCCCTAGACTCAACAGTAAACTCCGGGATATCCTGAAGTTCAATTTCGCTCAGATTATACTGCTCGCAGACCAAACTCAGACGAGTTCCTGGACTTGTAACTTCATTCACAGAATGGGTGAGATCGCCCTGAAAGTAAAGCAGCGTGTTAAATTGAGGCCTGATCTGACCGACTTGGCGCTTGCCGCATCGTAGCACTAGCTCCCCTCCTTCGAGGGCGGGTGGCACTTGCACATAGAGGACACTAACGAGCGCTGGCGGCTCAATCGTCTTACAGTAGGAACGCAGGCTGCGATCGATATGTGGGTCAACGCGGGAACCTGACTTAAGTAGCAGGGGATTGAGATAGAAGGCGTTGCACGTTGGCTGTAGAGCAACACTTAGATATTGTTTAAAGAAGGGAAAGCGTCGTTCTACTTCCCCCAAGCCTGAGCGTTGGAATACCACGGAAAAACCCTTGGTTCCAACAAAGTCGCGGTTGAGGTTGTTTACCGCAAAGTAGGGGCAAGCTAGAATCTGCCCCTGTAAGTATGTGAGGTAGTCAGGCTCAAAGGTCTGCTGTTGCTGGCGATAGTAGCTCAAGGGATATGATCTGCGAAACATCCTTAATATAGATGCTATAGGAAGAGCGATCGCACATTCCCCAACCAAATAGCCGCCTAATTACCCGCGACAGATAAAACGCTCTGCCGCTAGCCACTAGAACAGGCTGAGTTTGAGTATCGTTATCAGTCTTTAATAGATAAGTAAAAGAATATTAAGCTAACTTTGCCAACTTTTGCGGAATTGGGCGTATTATTACTTTCTTATCGGAGTCGGCATTAGCGCGGCAGTAGTTATTGTAGATTCAATTGAAGTAAAGCAAATGAGTGTAGAGTATCAAATATTAGAACAATTTATTGAAGAAATAGTAGAAAATATAGCAATGTTATTTTTTATGAACTGTTTATTTTTAATGTTCACGCATGCTATCGAAATTAGATTTGATTGGGAAGGGAAAGATTGAGAGTTGCGATACGTTTCTATCCTACCCTTTACCCAACATTTCGCTGCGCTAGCAGTATGGGTTTACCGCAGCATCACAGTCAAACCAAGCCCCTACTTACAAATATTTTTTTTTGCTATCTTGTATCCCATGACAGCGCTTTGACCATTAGGAAAGTGCATCCACTGCCACTCTACATCTTCATCTGAATCTATTTCAACGCTGAGAACAGAACCTGATGCTATTGATGCATGCGATTGGGGAGCTAGGATAACCTGTTTCTGAGGAGTTTTTTCGTCTTTTTTGTTCATAAAACCTCACGGTAGCTGGGAAAATTGTCTAAACTCAGCTTAGCTTAAAAAAGTACTGGTAGACATTTAATGCCCACCAGTACTTTCTGATTTTGTTACTAAAACACCATTAAAAATTTAATGAAAACGAAGCAACCGATTAGCCGGTTTACCGTCTATAACCACTGGAAGTTACTTCATTGGGTTCGCGGTAACGCACGGGTTCTTCCTTTTTCTTAGCTAGACCAGCTAGGCCAGCCAAACCGATTAAGCCTAACCAACCCCAATCAAAGTCGCGATCGCCACTGGTGGTATCAGTACCACTGGTAGTATCGGTATTGTAAACGTCAGTGTTAGGGGCTGTGGAAGTACCGCTCTCGCTTCCAGTCTGGGCAGAGGCCGGTAAAGTCAATGGTGCTAGGGCGACGCTGGTTGCCAGAACACCGGCTGCAAAAACTTTGGATAAGTTAGAAGGCTTCATTGTGAAAGTTCCTTTTTTCAGTTTCTTTTTTCAACCTCTCTAATTTACCTATTGTCAACAGGATGCAAATCAACCTGTAGCAGGAAACTTAGCCTGCTTTATGTTCTGGCTGAAGGGATAGAAAAAGCCTTCAGGTAGGTTTAACCTTTACTACCTTAGCCATATGTACTTTTGTGGTTAGAATTCAAAAAATCCTCTTTTTGCACGAAGTCTTATACAAAGACGACGCGCAAGAGGAGTCGCGGCGAGATAGGATTCTTTTTACTATCGTCAACCCTGCCAGAATAATCGACAGATCCTAGGCATAGGTGGAGCAAGTGGAAAACCTACCTTTATAAGTTGTTTAGTGAATTAAGGGGAGCAGTTGAAATGACCATACACCCGACAGCCGTCATTGAAGCTGGCGCACAGTTGGGAAAAAACATCACGGTTGGTGCTTTTTCTTATATTGACCATGATGTCCAGATTGGTGATGGATGTATCATAGGCTCCCACGTTACGATTCTGCGCTACACGTCCTTGGGGAAAGGCTGCCGGGTACATGCAGGTGCGGTGCTAGGCGACTTACCACAGGATTTAGCGTTTAGAGATGAAGAAAGCTATGTCAGGATTGGTGATAACTGCGTCATCCGCGAAGGAGTCACTATTCATCGAGGCACAAAGTTAGGTACGGTTACAGAAGTGGGTAATGACTGCCTGCTGATGGCTTTTAGCCACTTGGCGCACAATGTCAAAGTAGGGAACAAGGTGATCGTTGCGAATGGGGCACTATTGGCTGGATACGCGGAGGTGGGAGATCGAGCTTTTATTAGTGGTAACTGTCTAGTACACCAGTTTGTCAGAATCGGTAGGCTAGCAATGATGTCTGGTGGCTCGGCGGTACATAAAGATGTGCCTCCTTTTTGTACAACTCGCAGCGTCAGCCTCAACAAGGTTATGGGTCTGAATGACGTGGGAATGCAGCGGGCAGGATTAAGTTCTGAAGAGCGATTAACGATGAAGCGGGCGTTCAAAATGCTTTATCAGTCCAACTTAACTGTATCTCAGGCGATCGCTCAGTTAGAGGAGCAGTTTACCTCACCCCTTGTTTTAGAGGTGTGTGAGTTTATTAAATCCTCCCAAAGGGGCATCTGTACTTTTGTAAAAAAGCGCAAGCAAGACGTTTAAGGTAAACTAACTTCAAAACTTGACGCTTTATTACTATTTAATTAGAACGGTACAAATAAACTGCAAATTAGGTGGGGAATTGGTTAACGCTTGACCAATGACAACTGGCTTGCTCTGGTTACGTAACTCATAAACTACTTACCACTTCGCGGAGTTATGAGTTATGAATTTTAAGTTTTTCTTGAATAGTTAAAAATTAATAATTAAAAACTCAAAACTTAAAACTCAAAGCTTTTGAATGCGGCGCTGAAGTTTCTTGAGGGTTTGATACATTTCCGGGAGCCGTTGGTATATAGCAGCTGCCTTGAGAAACACTTTATGGGGAATGGCAGGGTAGCCGGAGACAACGGCTCCAGCCTTTACATCACTGTATATGCCTGCTTTGGCTGTGGCGATCGCACCATCCCCAATATGAGCTTGATTAGCAATTCCTACCTGCCCTGCCAGTAGCACCCGATTGCCCACTTCCACACCGCCTGCTAAACCGACTTGACCAGCCAAGGCACAGTTAGAGCCGAGATTACCGTTGTGACCAATATGAACTAGATTGTCTAGTTTGGTGTTCTGTCCAATCCGGGTTTCTCCTACAGCGGGACGGTCAACTGTACTGTTGCAGCCAACTTCCACACCATCTTCTAGCACTGTATATCCGGATTGCTCCATTTTGTACCAGCCCTGGGGACTGGGAACAAAGCCAAAACCTTCGGCACCAATAACTGCACCACTGTGAATCACACAATCTGCCCCGATGCGAGTGCGTTCGTGGATCGTGCAGCTGGCGTGTAACACGGTGCGATCGCCTATTTCTACTTCCGGATAAATTACCACGTTCGGGTGAATGCACACCCCATCGCCAATTTTTACACCTGCGTGAATCATCACGCGAGGACCAATGTAAACCTGCTGCCCTAACTTAGCAGAAGGATGAATCACAGCTGAAGGATGTATTTCTGGGGCTGGGCGAAAAGGTTTGTAAAATAGAGCGATCGCTTGGGCAAACAACAAACGCGGGTCAGATGTCGCAATCCAGGCAATTCCGCGATCACTAGCTTGTGCCTGTAGCACTTCATTTAGCGGCAAAATTAAAGCACTTGCAGATGTTTTCTCCACAAAAGCCGCAAATTTTCCGCCATCTATATAGCTCAGGGTTCCGGGAGTTGCCTCATCAACAGCTGCGACTCCTATTATTTCCGGGTTGCAATCTCTGTTAGACATCAGGCTATTACCAGCCTCTAGTTTTTTGGCAATCTCGCTAAATTTCATTTTTTATTTCTGCTGAATATTCCTGCATAGCAACAGCTTAATGGGAGAGAAAAGCAGGCAAAATTTAATCTTTACTCTCTAGTTGTCGCTGTAGTTGTTTTAGGGTTTGATACAATTCCGGCAGGCGGGAGTAGATAGCAGCTGCCTTGAGAAACACTTTATGGGGAATAGCTGGGGTGCCCGAGACAATCGCTCCTGCTTCAATGTCGTTGTGGATGCCTGCTTTGGCTGTGGCGATCGCACCATCCCCAATCTGAGCATAAGGTGCAATTCCCACTTGTCCCGCCAGCAGTACCTGATTCCCAACTTTAACAGCACCCGCTAAGCCAACTTGACCAGCTAAGGCACAGTTAGAGCCTATACGACAGCCATGAGCAATGTGAACTAAATTATCTATTTTAGTATTGCGCCCAACCCGCGTTTCCCCAGTGGCAGGACGATCGATGGTACTGTTGCAGCCAACTTCTACCCCATCTTCTAGCACGGTGCAGCCAGATTGCTCCATCTTGAACCAACTCTGGGGCGTCGCCACAAAACCAAAGCCTTCGGCACCGATTACAGCACCGCTATGAATCACGCAATCATTTCCAATCTGAGTGCGCTCATGGATTGTGCAGTTAGCGTGTAAGATAGTGCGATCGCCTATCTGCACATCTGGATAGATCGCCACATTCGCGTGAATACAGGCGCGATCGCCAATTTTCACCCCAGACTCAATGACTACATGGGGACCTATATAAACTTCCTTACCTACTGCCGCTGAAGGATGAATTACCGCCGTGGAATGAATTTCTGGATCTGGGTGAAAGGGTTTATAAAAGAGAGCGATCGCCTGGGCAAACGCTAATCGCGGATCGGATACTGCAATCCAAGCAATACCTCGCTGGGTAGCTTGTGCCTTTAGTGCTTCATCCTGCGGCAAAATTAAAGCACTCGCAGAGGTTTTCCCCACCTGTGCGGCAAATTTTCCTCCCTCTATATAGCTGAGGGTGCCAGTAGGGGCACTCTCGACTGGTGCCACTCCGGTAATTTCTATGTCATCCTCTGGCTTTTCTGCCAAACTATTACAGGTAGCAGCTGCGCCTAGTTTTTGTATTAGTTCGCTAAACTTCATCGCCATATCAATTACATTAGATTTCATTAAAAAAGAAAAAGTACAACTTTTAATTTTCAGTTTCTAAGTTTGCCATCGCATTACCTGATATCCAAGCAGTTGTCCAGGCACTTTGAAAGTTAAATCCTCCTGTCACGCCGTCAATATCTAGAATTTCCCCAGCAAAATAAAGTTTTGGGCAGCAGCGGCTTTCCATTGTCTTGAAGTTTACTTCTTTGAGGCTCACGCCGCCACAGGTGACAAATTCTTCCTTAAAAACTCCCTTTCCCTTAATTAGGTATTGACCCTGAGTGAGTTCTTGAATTAGCTGATTTAGGGTTTTATTAGATAAGCCAGCCCATCTATCTTCTGCACCAATGCCAACAGCAGCAACCAACCGCTGCCAGATACGTCGGGGGAGGGGCACTGGGCAATTGCTGGAAATAGCGCGTTGGGGTAACTGTGACTTAACCGCCAGCAGCATTTTACGCAGGCTTTCTGAGTTGTACTGGGGAAGCCAATTAATTAGCAAAGGTGCTTGATAACGGCACTCGTGCAGTACTCTAGCCCCCCAAGCAGAAAGTTTGAGGATTGCTGGGCCACTTAAACCCCAATGGGTAATTAGTAATGGGCCCGTTTGTTCTAGGGAGGCTTTACCAGGGATAGATAATCGTATGCGGGCGGATTCCACACTCACTCCAGCTAAATCCTGCAAACGGGGGTCAGCAATATTGAAGGTAAACAGGGAAGGAACTGCTGGTTCAATTGTGTGCCCTAGATCTTTTGCCCAGCGGTATCCTTGAGGGTTACTGCCAGTTGCCAGCAGGAGGCGATCGCACTTCAGTATCTCTCCCGATTTCAAGCCAATCTCAAAGGAAGATTCTGGACTAAAAACCCGCGATACCGAAACTACTGGAGTTGCCGTGAGGATTCTCACTCCAGACGCCTCAGCTGCATCGATGAGACAGTCTACAATCGTCCCTGAATCATCCGTGACCGGAAACATCCGTCCATCCGCCTCAGTTTTTAGCTTAACGCCACGAGACTCAAACCAAGCGACTGTATCCTTAGCTTGAAAACGGGTGAAAGCACCTCGAAGAGCTTTACCTCCTCTAGGGTAATATGGCACCAACTCAGCAGGCTCAAAGCAGGCATGGGTGACATTGCACCGACCCCCACCAGAAATACGAACTTTGCTTAGGGGTTGATGCCCTGCTTCTAAAAGGGTGACTTGGGCGTGGGGATTAGCTTCAGCGCAAGTAATGGCTCCAAAGAACCCAGCTGCCCCACCACCTATCACTACTACTCGTAATGGTTGCACAGTCAAGCTTGTACCAACTACAGGGAATATTTTCTCAATTAATCTTCTGGTTCAAAGTCCTCTTTTGTCGCCCCGCAAAGCGGGCACACCCAGTCGTCTGGTATATTTTCAAAGGCCGTACCCGGTTCGATACCTCCATCTGGATCTCCTACTTCTGGGTCATACACATAGCCACAGACCGTGCATACATATTTCTGCATTTTTGTTATCTCCTAATGATGTCAATAAAAACAGCCTAACTTAAGCAATTTATCATACTCAGCCCAAGAGGCTGAATGCGGGATATTTCTTAGAGCGCTTCACTGCTAGATATTTGTTCCCAATGTATTTTTTAACTGAATTAAGCATTAGGAGATGGGTAATATTATAGCCAATAAAGATTCCTCAGCTTTTAGTCGATAGAATAGAGTTTCTGGTGTTCCCACCCATAATAGTTATTCTCTTATATCATGTCCGGTTAATTAGCTATATTAACCAATACCTAAAACTCTCTAGAGAGGCGATATATCGCTTTTCTACAGTGTGCGATCGCCCGGACTTGCTATTACTATAGCAGTCCTAACTGATTCGTGATAATTGCCCCCTTTCTTTTCTTTCTTAGCGCTCTTTGGGTCTACCCTTCGGGAAGCCGCTGCGCGTCTATTGCGGTTTAATGAGGTCAATAATTATCACAGCTCAAATAGGATTGCTATAGTTTTTTCCAAAACAAATTATAAGTTTTAATAATTATTATTTATATATAATAGACAACAGAATTTAAGCCTCCGAAGTAGCAACTAGGGCGGGCAGTGCCCACCCTAGTTAATAGCTGCGACTACGCACTTACTTTGTTTTTAGACCAAATACCATTTTCATCTTCTTCAAACTGTTCACAAACGGCATCCCATGCAGCGTGTTCAGCCTTGGCTTCATCGTTAGACTCTTGATAGGCAGCATTGTACTTTTCTATAAAAGTCTTTTGAGCTGGTTCTGACAGATGAGAGCGGACTTCGGGGGATAAGTCAGCGGCGCTTCCTAGCTCACCGGAGCCTTTTCGGGGTAAGGTTGTCTCGGCGGTGGAGATTTCTTGACCTCCGGCACTTTCCAGTAACAATTGAATTTCACCGGATTTATCAGTTGGAACTTCTACAGATACGAGGAAATCTCCAGCTTCAATACGGGTTTGATAAACAGTGGCTTTATCTTCTGGCATCCCCAAAGCAACCAAGGCGGACACTAAACCAGCACCAGCTGAACCAGCGAGTGCGCCACTAGCGGCACCCAGTAAAGCGGCACCAATGGGTCCTGCTGCCACCAACGTGCCCACAAAAGGAACGAAGAGGACTCCTACGCCTGTTAGCAAACCAAGGGCTGAACCAAACAAGGAACCAAAGATCCCACCTTGTTTTAATCCACCTAAAATCACGTCTTTCTTGGTGATGAAACCAGCAATTTTGGTTTCAGAGTGAAAGTTTTTGCCGATTACTGAGACGTGTTCGCGAGAAATACCACGGTCAAGCAAACGGCGAATCACATTATCAATTTGCTCGCGATTCTGGAAAATGGCGGAAATGGTTCGCTCTGCAACTGGTGTATTGGCGGCGTTATCTGTTGTATCTATAGCGGTCATGTACAACTCCTTGAAGTTTTGTTAACTTTTCTCAGAGAATACTTCCGTACCAGCCAGTAGCGAATCGCCCCCAAGGTTGATTAATCAATGTACTCAAGGATACTTAACTATATCTAAGAGGTTGAATTAGTATCGCCTTGCTCTCATAATTCCGTACAAAATCCCAGTTCCAATTGAAAGCAGGAGCAAAAACCAGATTACCCCCCCAGGAATGAAGGTAAGAATGCCAAATCCTCTCAGCAGGTAGACAACGATGGTAATCCCCAGAACGCTGCTAAAAATGTAAGCAAATATTTCAGTTACAGACTTGGGTGTTTGGCTCACACGCTTTTCTTCTCAACCGTAAGCAGACCTATGTTATACCATTTCCGCTATAGTACGCCCTTAATCCAGCAGAGAGGCAAAGGGGATGATGCCTATATAGGTGATGCCAGAGTAAAAACTATTGGGATTTTTATATTTAACTTAGAACCTATCCGAAAAGTTGTTTTAAGATATTTTAACCACAGATAAACACAGATGAACACAGATACCAGTAGGTATTGGGCTACGGAAACGGATGCAAGAAAGATAGGCTCTTAGTTGTTTTTAAGAGTTGGGTAAGTTAAAAAAGAAAAGCAGTTGTTTAGACTGCTGAGGATAAATATTGTGAACTTTACTTTGTTGAGATTAGTTAAAAAGTGGCTGAACCAGCATGAGCGTACCTTCTCCCTCAGACTTTGCCTACAGTAACCACACCTCAGCGGCACTTTTGCAAGGCGAGATTTTACTTAATACGCGATCGCATTCTGCTTGGGGCGCGGCTGTAACCGCCCAGATGTACTTACCCTTGGCGCGATCGCGTGTCTGGCAACAATTAACAGATTACCCCCGCTGGGTGCAATATTTCCCAGACTTAATTCGATCTGAGGTTCTGAAACCAGTCGTCGGGGCAATCAATGAATCCTCACGAGATGGATGCAAACGCCTTTACCAAGTTGCCAACAAAGCCTTCCTGTTTCTCAGCATTCAGGTTGAGATTTACCTGAACGTGTTTGAGGTTATGCAGCAGCAAATTAAGTTCCGACTAGAAAAAGGCAGCTTTCATGATTTTGCCGCCGACTTAAAGCTGCAAGACGCTGGGGTGGGAACTTTGCTCACCTACGCGGTGCAGGCAACCCCTACTATCCCAGTTCCATCTATTTTTATTGAACAAGCAATTAAACTCGACTTGCCGACCAATATGCGGCAGATGCGCCAAATTTTGTGTGCAAGTTGAGTTTAAAACTAGATTTGGGGAAGATTAGGAAAGAATCCTGCTAATAAGGGCTACCTGCGGAAGACGGCCTCTAGGTAATATTCATCAAAAAGCAGCCTATAGCTTGTATAGACTGCTTTCTGTATCTATTAACCTAAACTCGAGACAAAAAGAAGGTACTTAGTTACCGCCAGACTGAACGGATTTATGAGTTATGTTTTCTTGTTGTGGTCTCCGATGCCACTTGCCATCTTCACCTTTCTCATAGTCGTGTTCTATGGTGTTCCAAGCAAGATGCATGGCAGCTGCTTCGTCCATACCATCTTCTTGGGCACTGTTGAGTGCAGTCAGAAAAATCTGCTGAGCGCCATCCTCTAGCTGTTCTTTTATATCTGAAGGCAACTCATCGAGTTTCTTCCCAGGCATAAACGACTCCTATCTTTTATTAAATCTGGAATCATATTAAGAAGCTATATATATAAGTTCATCTTTCTGGAAGGTAGTTATACCTTATCGTTCTTTATGCCTTAAGTAGGATGTAGTGCTAATTTAGTTTGTATCAACGATTACATATAGTGGAAAGCTCAAACTTTCAAAGCGACAGGTCGCGTATTAGCACAACCTGCCGCTTTGAAAGTTTTTAGCTAGTTTTACTGAACCGTCAGTAACTCAACGGGTAAGCGCTTGAAGGCAAGGCGCTCGTTTTCCACATCTACAAAGATAGTGTCACCGTCGTTGAAGTCGCCGCGTAAGATATTCTTGGCAATTTGCGTTTCCAGTTCGCGCTGAATCGCACGCTTCAGAGGACGGGCACCATATACAGGGTCATATCCTACATCTACCAAAAAGTCAAGAGCAGCTTCGGAAAGTTTGAGGGACATTTTGCGATCGCGCAGTCTTTGTTCCAGTCGCTTAATTTGCAGCTGAACTATATGCCGCAGTTCAGATTTCTTCAAGCCGTGGAAGATGATAATTTCATCAATCCGGTTGAGGAACTCTGGGCGGAAGCTAGTCCGCATCGCATCCATGACTCGACTCCGCATTTCTTCGTAGTGGGTGTCTTCACCAGCAATGTCCAGAATAAATTGGGAACCGATATTGCTGGTCATGATAATCACGGTATTCTTAAAGTCAACCGTGCGACCTTGAGCATCCGTGACGCGACCATCATCCAGAATTTGCAGCATCACGTTGAAGACATCTGGGTGTGCCTTTTCGATTTCGTCAAACAAAATGACTGCATAAGGACGACGGCGGATAGATTCAGTTAGTTGTCCGCCTTCTTCGTAACCGACATATCCGGGAGGGGCACCGATAAGCCGTGAAACGGCGTGTTTCTCCATGTACTCGGACATATCGATCCGCACTAAAGCTTCTTCAGTGTCGAATAGGTAAGCGGCAAGGGCTTTTGCTAGTTCTGTCTTACCAACGCCTGTAGGACCGAGGAAAATAAAGCTGGCGGTGGGGCGATTTGGGTCAGCTAAACCAGCGCGCGAGCGCTGAATTGCATCGGCTACAGCGGTAACAGCTTCATCTTGTCCAACTACGCGGCGGTGCAGTTCATCTTCCAAGTGCAGGAGTTTTTCTCTTTCTGATTCCACTAACTTGCTGATGGGAATTCCAGTCCACTTGGAAATAATTTCCGCAATATCCGCTTCCGTGACTTCTTCCCGTAGCAGAGATTTACCACTGGTTTGAGCCTGCGCTAGTGCGGTTTCAGCTTGTTCCAACTTGCGGTGCAGTTCGGTTAACTTGCCATATTTGAGTTCTGCTGCCTTATTGAGATCGTAATCGCGTTCCGCTTGCTGGATCTCAATATTGACCTTATCGATCTCTTCTTTAATCGACTGAATGTTGTTGATGACGTCTTTTTCAGACTGCCATTGACCATTCAACGTCCGTTGTTCTTCTTTGAGATCGGCAAGTTCTCTCTCCAACCTTTCCAGCCGTTCTCTAGAAGCAGCAGAACTTTCTTTTTGCAGAGATAACCGTTCCATTTCCATCTGTAAGATCTTGCGGTCGATCTCGTCAAGTTCTTCTGGCTTGGAGGTAATCTCCATTTTCAGCCGTGCGGCAGCTTCATCAACCAAGTCAATCGCTTTATCAGGTAAGAAGCGATCGCTTATATATCTTGTCGACAAAGTTGCTGCGGCAACTAAGGAATTATCGGAAATTTTTACACCGTGGTGAACTTCGTAGCGTTCTTTCAGTCCCCGCAGAATTGAGATGGTATCTTCTACACTCGGCTGATCGACATAAACCTGTTGGAACCGACGCTCTAGTGCAGCATCTTTCTCAATATACTTGCGGTATTCATCTAAAGTTGTGGCACCGATACAGCGCAACTCACCCCGCGCCAGCATTGGCTTGAGTAGGTTACCTGCGTCCATTGCCCCTTGTGTCGCACCCGCACCCACAACGGTGTGAATTTCATCAATGAAAAGAATAATGGTGCCTTTGGCATCGGTAACTTCTTTGAGGACAGCTTTTAGGCGTTCTTCAAATTCACCTCGATATTTAGCACCAGCAATCAATGCGCCCATATCTAAGGCAATCAGCTTGCGATCGCGCAGAGATTGGGGTATATCTCCGCTAACAATACGCTGGGCTAGTCCTTCCGCGATCGCGGTTTTACCGACACCTGGTTCCCCAATCAGTACGGGGTTATTCTTCGTGCGACGGGAGAGAATCTGAATGGTACGGCGAATCTCATCATCTCGCCCAATCACTGGGTCAAGTTTACCTTCACGGGCATATTGCGTCAGGTCGCGTCCGTATTTTTCCAGTGATTCGTACTTGCCTTCTGGATTTTGGTCAGTCACTTTTTGGCTCCCACGAATTTGGCTGATGATATTTTTGAGCTTCGCTTCATCTAGTTTAAATTCCTGGAATAAAGCTTTACCAAAGCGATCGTCTTTGGGATAAGCCAGCATCAGGTGTTCAATAGAGATGAAGTCGTCTCCATACTCTTTACGAAATGCTTCTGCTCTATCCAGGAGTGTATCGAGACTGCGCCCCAGATATACCGATCCGCCACTACCGGAAATTTTCGGCTGGCGCTGAATATGTTGTTCAACGGCATCGCGCACTCGCTGCACGTTAACCCCGGCTTTGGTAAAAATGCTGCTGGCGAGTCCTTCTTGTTCCAGCAGTGACTTCATCAGGTGTTCAGTCTCGATTTGTTGCTGTTGGGCTGCTTTAACAACATCTGGGGTACGAGTGACCGCTTCCCAAGCTTTCTCTGTAAACTGCTGAGGATTGGTTGGTTGCATACTTAGCTATCCCCTCCGCTTCTATAGTGAATTTATGTAGATAATGTCATTCTAAGAAGACTAAAGCGATCGCCTAGATCGGTGTTCACGGCTTCCCATCGGGGTATTGCCGTCCTTTTTGTACCTCCGGTTATAGCCCCAGCGCCCTTAACTGTGCTGCTAATTGCTCTGCCCGTTCTTCACCTATCAATAAAAGATTACCTTACAAATCCCACCAGCGCCGCCAAGGCAGTTCCATATTTTGATAGCGCGCCTGTAAACTACCTAACTCGATCTAATGCAGTTAGAAAGAGACTTTTACACGGCTAGTTGTGCGAAGTACAGACTCTTGCTGGAAGGTTTGCTTGTAGAGGGAGATAATCTCTTCAATAGCTTTATTTTTATCTGGACTATTTTCATACAACAAAATGACTATTTTGGTCTGTTCTTGAGCTAGCTGACCAGATCTGTTGAGATACTGCCCATAGGCATTCAATACAGTTAATCCTTCTTTAAAGCGGGGTGTAATTACACAATTCAAAAATCGCTGCCATTCAGCCTCTGAAACTATTTTTCCTTCCGGTTTTGACATCCCAAAGTACAACTCATCTTTGGTAAGAATACTTTCGTCAGAGTAAGCGCCTTGTGTTTCGAGTTCTTGGGCACGAATGCTTCTATTAGGGTCAGCTGGGGCTAAAAAAAGCAGACTCGCCAGGAAAAGACCGTTTAAACTTTTTGGCATGGCTCTCACAGCAATAGTGCCCTATTCCGCCTCGTCCTTACATTAACTCGCTTAAGATTAAATATAGTCAAGCTTTGGCTATGTTAGAAATTAACAGTTAGCAGCTTAAAAAACTAGCCGCTAACAGCTAATTTCTATCTCAGAACTTCTCCCCAATGTCAATAGATCGCACTTCTGTGTTGCGCCGAATCGTAGCTTCCTGGTTAATAACACTAACCAAAGTCCAGCCACTGGTGCCAATATTTTCACCCACCTGAATTCGCTGAGTGACACCGTTGATTTCAAACAGTGCCGCAGAGCGATCGCCCACAAACACTCGCGCCAGCCTATGCTGAGTTGCTGGTGCTGTTGATTCCGGTTCCGCAGATACCTGTACGCTTGGCAGTGCCACCCGTGCCGGTCCCTGTAACTTCGGAAGGGGTACCACTGGTAGCGCTACACGTTGAGGAGATTCCGGTACTGATGCCGACTGTGAATCTGATGGGGTGGCTACGGGCGTTGGTATCGGTGAAGCATTAGGTGCTTGGGGCTGTGGATAAACTGGGATGTAGACTTTTTCCAGGCTCATCTCGCCTGGGTTAGAACCTTGACCCAGATTGCTAGGAACCAGCACCAGCGACTGATTAGGCGCTAGTTGCAAGCCAGATACCATTGCCTGCTGTTTACTGGCTTTCGCCCTGCGATCCATCGCTTCAAGCGATCGCTGCATATAGTCAATAAACTCGGCATCTTCCTTTGACTTCTGCGTATTCTGGCTTGTCGCGGAAGAAATGGGCTTTGGCCAAAATGACCAATTCCGCCCATACTTACTAGCCAACAACAAAATTACAATCCCTGCCAGAGATGTAAAAGTTACTCCTAACAAAAGTTTGTCAAACCAGTGACTAAACCCAAAAACCTTAGTGTCAGATTTAGTTTTTTCAGGGGCGTGAGTATTTTGTTCTATCGGTGCTGGCGAGAAATGTGGGGGATTATCCGCTGGCTGTGTTAACGGTTCCTGAGGTGCCATCACTGCCTCTGGCAGCGGAGTTTGCTTTATCTGCGGAATATTTCGAGGCTGCAAGGATACATATTCTGGTTGTGCAGGCTCATTAGGCAACTTGCCGCCGTCTAGAATCTGGTCGATATCTGAAAACAACTCGTCCATCAATTTATCGGCGGAGGCATTCACCGATTGAGGATCGAGGGGAATTTGCTCGGAAGAGGGGTCTGAAATCCTCTGGCTAGTGCGGATCTCCTGAGACATGAATGGCTTACTCAGTAGTTACAGAATCAAAGATACTCTTTTATACCATTTATATTTTTTGGGAAGGCGCAAGGGTAAGAGTAATTGCCCTTAACTGAGATCTTCCCCCTACCCACTTACCGAAGGGGCGCACCGACGTACCCCGACCACCGACGGGATGGGGATTCTTCCTCGCCGCCTGTTAGTTGTCTTGACGTTCCGGCGGAACGTCAAGACTAATCTAGACTAATATGCCTGCCGGGGCTGATGTTACTTGTCGATGGCGCACCTCCAGATACACCAGTAAAGCGTTGATGTCAGCTGGGTTGACACCGCCAATTCGAGTAGCTTGACCAACTGTGAGTGGCCTTACTTGGGCAAGCTTTTCACGCGCCTCTTTAGATAGCGTCTCGATAGCAGCGTAATCTATGTCTGGGGGCAGATGCCGATGTGCTTGACGCGAAACCTGGTCAATCTGGTGCTGTTGCCTCTGGAGATAGCCGGAATACTTGATATCAATTTCAGCGCCTTCTTTTTCAACTGAGTCTAAGTCAGGGTTACCCAGTTCATATCGCTCAAGATCGACATAGTGGAAGCCAGGGCGTCTGAGGAGGTCAGCTAAGGTAATTGAGCCTTTGATGACTTGTTGGGTGGAAGCGGCGATCGCTTTTCCTAAAGGATCGTGTTCCTTAATCCGCATTGCTTGCAGCCGTTCTTTTTCAGCGGCAATATTAGTTTGTTTGCTTGTAAACAACTCCCAGCGGCGGTCATCAATCAAGCCAATTTCTCGACCCAGTGGTGTTAGTCGCCGATCTGCATTATCCGAGCGCAGTAGCAACCGATACTCAGAGCGACTGGTAAGCATCCGATAAGGCTCTCTCAGGTCTTTAGTACACAGGTCGTCAAGCAACGTGCCGATGTAACTGTGTTCGCGGGGGAAAACTATCATTTCCTGGCTTTGGACAAAACGAGCAGCGTTAATGCCTGCCACAAGACCTTGGGCAGCTGCCTCTTCGTAGCCGGTGGTGCCGTTAATTTGCCCAGCACAGAATAGCCCCTGAATCTTCTTGGTCATCAGTGTGGGGTAGCACTGAGTTGCTGGTAGATAATCATACTCAACCGCGTAGGCTGGGCGCAGCATAGTGCATTTTTCCATGCCAGGGAGCGATCGCAGCATTTGTAACTGCAAATTTTCTGGTAAACCAGTTGAAAAGCCTTGGATATACAGTTCGGGAATATCCCGTCCTTCTGGTTCAATAAAAATCTGGTGGCTTTCCTTATCCGCAAAGCGGACAATTTTATCTTCAATGCTGGGACAGTAACGCGGCCCCTTGGCATCCACCCAACCGCCATAGACTGGTGACAGGTGCAGATTTTCCCGAATCAGTCGGTGAGTTTCAGCCGTTGTCCGGGTAAGATAGCAAGGCATCTGCTCTCGTTCCACCCAAACCGCTGGGTCAAAGCTGAACCACTGCACTCGCTCGTCACCAGGTTGGTGTTCCATCTGGCTATAATCCACCGACCGTTTATCCACCCGTGCGGGTGTTCCAGTCTTCAGTCGCCCTGTTTCAAAGCCCAGCCGATTTAGAGTTTCTGTCAACCCGGTGGCGGCAAATTCACCAGCACGTCCAGCTGGCATTGACTTATTACCAACCCAAATGCAACCGCCGAGAAAAGTACCAGTTGTTAATATTACTGCTTTGCATTGAAACGCCACGCCAAAATAAGTTTCAACGCCGATAACTTCATCATTAGCACCCAGTACTAAGTCAGTGACCATGCTTTCGCGGATTGTCAAGTTTTCTTGGTTCTCCACAATCCCCTTCATCACAGTTGCGTATTCCCGCTTATCCGTCTGCGCCCGTAATGCCCAAACAGCTGGCCCGCGTGAGGAGTTTAGCACCCGCTTTTGTAGATAGGTGCGATCGGCCATTTTGCCAATTTCTCCCCCCAGTGCGTCCACTTCATGAGTTAACTGGGATTTAGCTGGGCCACCTACTGCGGGGTTGCAGGGTTGCCAAGCTATTTTATCGAGGTTAAGGGTTAGCAGTAGGGTACGACAGCCGAGGCGTGCTGTAGCCAGGGCCGCTTCACAGCCAGAGTGTCCAGCACCGACTACTATGACATCAAATACGTCTTGGAATTCTACTGGCGAGGGCATAGTAATAGTTTAAGTGTGAGGTTTAGCTGTAAATGTTGGAGGAGATTTTTACTTCCAACTGCTTTAGAGAAAGATTTGGTAGACCTAGATGCCATACCAAACTTAATATGATTAACCAAATGCCTAGTTATCAGGTATGTATCTATGGTAAGCCGCCCGCCTGATGAGTATCTAACATTCTTGGTCGCTGTTCTACAGGCAACCGCTCAGAGTAGAGGAGATCGGCAAGTAGTATATCCACTTTTGGAAGCTAACCTGGACAAGCTCAATGATAACTTTGTTCAGCTGTTCCGAAGATGGGCAATAGCTCAGTTTACTAACGCTCCATCAACACGAGCCACAAAAATAGCAACAACTATTGTTAACTTTAGCAACCTGGTACAGGAGTTTTCTCTAGGGAAGAACTCTATCAAGCTAGAAATAGCGATCGCTGGCTACGAGGCTGCTTTACAGGTTTTTAATCAACAGGCTTTCCCACAAGATTGGGCTAGTACTCAGCAAGCCCTAGCCTCTGCTTATCGGCAACGCCAACACATTCTAGAAAGAACCATCGCTGAACTGAAGCAGAAGACGGCGGAAACTCAAATTAAACTTGAGACACTAACTGAGCCGTTGCAGCAGGAATTACTACAAACACGGCAGCAAGTCGAGGAGTTAAGGACAGCGATCGCTCGCTTAGAGGAGTTAACCAGTAATCCTGTGCCAGCAACAGATATAACGCCCCTTGCCTCAGTACTTCAAGACCTACACTCAGCTAATCAGCCCTTCAACACAGCTATTTTCTATGATATTGAAAACCTGGTAATGGGCAATAGGCAGCCTATATTTAATTTTTCTTTGAGAGCCATCATACAAAAAGTTAAAGAAATTCCTGGAGTTAAGCAACTCGCTATCCAATGTGCATATGCTAATTGGAGTGACCCTCGCTTAGGAAGAATGAGAAATGATATTTTAGAACTGGGTATAGAACCTATTCAAATTTTCGGTTTTAATTCCCAAAAAAATGCAGCAGACATTCAACTTGTAATTGATGTTATTGAATTGTATTATCACCGTTTTTCTATAGAAAATTTTGTTATTGTATCTGGCGATGGCGCCTTTGCTTCTTTAGCTAAAAAGCTACACGAATATGGTAAAATAGTTATCGGATGTGCTTACGAACGGCAAGTGAATCGGGTTTTAAAATCTGTGTGTGATGCTTTTATACCTTTGCCAGATCCCCGAGAAGAAATAAAAATTACATTTTCCGAAACTAGCACTATTAAAACAATTGCTCAGAGCGATACTCAATTAAGCCACAATAATTTTGTGGTAATAATAAGAGAAAAGTTAGAATTGCTGAAACATGAAAATGAAACAAGATCTTATTTAGAAAAAAGTGGCATTGCTATTTCTCAAGTCCATCATTTTTTAAAAAGGCATATATCAAATTTCGAAGAACGGCGTAAACTCTGGGGCTATAATAAATTGCTAAGTTTATTAAAAATAGCTGCGGAAGAAACTAACTTGTGCATATCCAAAGACAATATCAATTTAATTCTAAAAAAAGATGTAAACATTGAATCTAATATTTTTTATAGGCATACTTTTTCAGCAAAGTCTCAATCATCAACGAAATATCGAGAAATTCTCAAAACTGGATACCCCCTATTTAATCTGCCACTATTAGAACATTTGAGAATGGTGATCCGCTATGCGATCAATAACAGACCAAAGGGTGAAACTTGGCAAGAGTTTGAGGAACAGTTGAGAAAGACAATAGGGCAAGAAGTTTCTAGAAGAGCGATACAACGTTCTTTAACAGCTTTAAGATCGGCAGGGTGCTTTCAAGAACAGCCGTCTCCAGAATCTTGGCAGTTACAGCCTTGCATACTAAACTCTAACTTAGAGTCAGAGGAGGCAATTTTGGATGCCTTACGAAACAGTATGCGTAAAAAATTGTTGGAGGAGTTACTGGAAATAGACGAAAGCATATTACAGGAGATTCTTCCCTAACTGCCGTGCCGGGTAATATACCTAGATAGCAGGGTAGTAGAAAAGAGTTTGCCCTTTCAGTTGGGGCAAAAGTGCGATCGCTAATTTTCGCATATTTCCAGTAGCTTGTTCGTGGTTAGCCCACAGGGTGGTATACACTGTGATGTTGAAAATTTTTATTTATAGAAAAAACACTGACTTTATTGCCAAAATGTTGCCGATAAAGTGCATAATGCGGACAAGCACAGTTGCACATAAAATAATCTGTGAAGTATTTCTTTCTAGCCGACGGGTGGACTGTTGGTCGCGTGTGGGAGTTTGGTGGTCTTTGGAATGAAAATGCTTGGCGACGCAAACCGGAAATTGTGCGCCTGAATATTGGTTTGTGGGAGCAAAACGAAAAGCTTTGGCTGTATCGGGTCGAAGATGCAGTGATCATGGTAGAAGTCAAACCCACAGATCGAGCTTCCGCTAACTCAGCTAAAACGATTGGTCAAGTCGTTCTCAAACGCTTGATGGATGCTGAGCAAGCCATCGAACGATTAACGGCGGCAGAAGCCCTGTTAAATTTAAGACCTCTTGAATAATCAGTATAGGAACCTCAAACCCGCTTGCAATCGGTTCTAACAATAGTTACACTTCTTTAGATAATCTTCATTTTCAATGTAGCTTTTTAAAACAGTGGGTCTCATCGTTGCTGTCTGTAGATGGTTAAGTGGTTGCACTCCCGTCTTCAGCAGGAAGCTGGAAACCCCAGGTGGAGAAGCCCCCGCTCAACATTAAGTTAGCGGAGGGTAACGTCACTAAAAAAGAAGCGTCGAAGTAGATACTTTAGCTATCTGAGGAGGAGCGTAGTCAATGGGACTACCCTGGTACCGAGTACACACAGTCGTTCTGAATGACCCAGGGCGGCTGATTTCTGTGCATTTAATGCACACTGCCCTGGTGGCAGGCTGGGCTGGCTCTATGGCCCTTTATGAATTGGCCCTTTTTGATCCCAGTGATCCCGTTTTGAACCCCATGTGGCGTCAGGGCATGTTTGTCCTGCCCTTCATGGCGCGTCTGGGTGTCACTAAATCTTGGGCGGGTTGGAGCATCACCGGCGAATCTGCTGCCGATGTAGGCTTCTGGTCACTTGAAGGCGTCGCTGCTGCACATATCGTCCTTTCCGGTTTGTTATTCCTGGCTGCCGTTTGGCACTGGGTTTACTGGGATTTGGAACTCTTCAGAGACCCCCGCACTGGTGAACCCGCTCTCGACTTGCCAAAGATGTTTGGCATTCACCTGTTTTTATCCGGTCTGCTTTGCTTTGGTTTTGGTGCCTTTCACCTGTCTGGGCTATTTGGGCCTGGAATGTGGGTTTCTGACCCCTATGGTCTCACTGGTAGTGTCCAACCTGTGGCACCAGAGTGGGGACCTGCTGGGTTTAACCCCTTTAACCCAGGAGGCATTGTCGCTCACCATATTGCAGCGGGTATCGTCGGCATCATCGCTGGTTTATTCCACTTGACAGTTCGACCTCCAGAGAGGCTCTACAGAGCTTTGCGGATGGGGAATATTGAAACCGTACTTTCTAGCAGTATTGCTGCCGTATTTTTTGCGGCCTTTGTTGTGGCTGGTACGATGTGGTACGGCAGCGCTGCTACTCCCATTGAACTGTTTGGTCCAACCCGTTATCAGTGGGATAGCGGTTATTTCAAACAGGAGATTAACCGGCGCGTTCAAGCTAATGTGGCTGAAGGGCAAAGCCTTACAGCCGCTTGGTCAACAATTCCTGATAAGCTGGCGTTCTATGACTACGTTGGTAACAGTCCTGCTAAAGGCGGTCTGTTCCGAACCGGGCCAATGAATAAAGGAGATGGCATTGCTCAAGCTTGGCTAGGCCATCCGGTGTTCAAAGATACTGAAGGTCGGGAATTGAGCGTACGTCGTATGCCCAACTTCTTTGAAACTTTTCCAGTAGTTTTGACTGATTCTGATGGCGTGATTCGCGCCGATATTCCGTTCCGGCGGGCAGAATCGAAATATAGCTTCGAGCAAGCTGGTGTAACCGCTAGCTTCTACGGTGGGGCTTTTGATGGTAAAACTTTTGAAGATCCAGCAGATGTGAAAAAGTTTGCTCGTCAAGCCCAGCTGGGTGAGGCTTTTGAATTTGATCGGGAAACGCCGAAAGCTGACGGGGTGTTCCGCACCAGTACCCGCGGCTGGTTCACATTCGGTCATGCGGTGTTTGCGCTACTGTTCTTCTTTGGTCACCTCTGGCATGGCTCTCGGACTTTGTTCCGGGATGTGTTTGCTGGGGTTGATGCCGACTTGGAAGAGCAAGTAGAGTGGGGTCTGTTCCAGAAAGTTGGTGACAAAACAACTCGGAACAAAGAAGCTGTATAACACTTTGTAGCAAAATGTTAAGAATAGTCTAATAACTAATTAAGGCAGCAATGTCTTTGGCAGCTTGTTAGACTGTTCTTTTCTTTTGACTGGTAGACTAAGAAAAGACGTGAAGTCGCGTTTTGTTAGCTGGATAAGCAGGAAATTTTGACATGGAAAGCGTAGTTTACATCTTGGTCTTGACTCTGGCTCTGGGTGTGCTTTTCTTTGCGATCGCCTTCCGGGAACCGCCTCGGATCGAGAAGAAATAGCTCGTGGCGCAGCAAATCGCCACAATTTTATAAATATCTGGATGTTTTGAGCCGCCAGGGTCTTTTCGCTTCTCCTTATTTGGAGTAGGATAGACCCGGATCGGCTCATATTTTCGCATTTATATACATAATATTTTTTCCCCTTAGTACACCCTGCAACAAAGGACTTTAAATCGTGCACTGTCCTTATTGTCAGCACACAGATAGTCGTGTTCTTGAGTCCCGTTCCACGGAAGGCGGACAAAGTATTCGACGCCGCCGCGAGTGTTTGGAGTGCAAGCATCGCTTCACGACTTACGAACGCATTGAATTTGTTCCTGTTACCGTCATCAAGCGGGATGGGCTTAGGGAGTCTTTTGACCGCTCCAAGTTACTGCGGGGGATGGTGCGTGCTTGCGAAAAAACAGGCATTTCGCAAGGACGTTTAGAAGCCTTGGTGGATGAAATTGAAGCTGAATTACAGCAGCGGACTGTGCGAGAAGTCACTAGCAATGAAATTGGCGAGGTGGTACTTCAGCATCTGCGATCGCTTAGTGAAGTCGCCTATGTGCGCTTTGCCTCCGTCTACGGCCAATTTCAAGGTATCCGAGATTTTGTGGAGACATTAAATCATCTCCAAAGCAACACCGATGGGACTGAGACGCCTGAAAGTTTACCAGCCCCTTCATCCGAGGAACCTAAAAGGGAAACCTCGGCATCTTTGATGATGCCTTCCTAATTTGACCATTTTTAATTTTTTTAGGTAAAATCGCCAGAATCCCCACGTTGAAACGTTCATGCTGCACTTCATGACGCTTCGCTAACGCCTTATAGTGGGCTACACAAATCTAAAAGCTCAAAATACTATCGCCCCCTCTCCTCTTCTTGGTACTGACCTGCATAGGGCGCTCATATCGAGGCTAGCGTCACAACAGTCGAAGCGAATGGTTTCTGACCCATGGAGATCAAAAAAGTATTCCTTGCTTGAATTCCCTAAATTTCTGCATAGGGTTATCCCCGCGTTTCCCTGTCTAAAGCGTCCCCGCGTCCTCTTCAAGCTCCCAAGCCCCGAAAAGAGTGTTAAAATAGTTTGTTTGGACTCTTAATATTCCCTATGAAATCTCCTAAAATAGGGTTCAACAGAGCAATGTAGGTGTAGGCTGCACACTTTTAATAAGTGCGTGTACATCGACAGGAGGCGTAATTACGGAGATAACCACTAGGAAACGATACGCATGGTCAGTCAGAAAACAATCGCTACAGATATTGGCTTTACTCACGACGATTTTGCCGCCCTACTCGACAAGTATGACTATCACTTTAGCCCCGGTGATGTCGTCGCCGGTACCGTATTCAGTCTAGAGCCGAGGGGCGCACTGATTGACATTGGTGCTAAAACAGCTGCTTATATTCCCATTCAGGAGATGTCAATCAACCGGGTTGACGCCCCTGAAGAAGTTTTGCAGTCGAACGAGACGCGAGAATTCTTCATTCTGACGGACGAGAATGAAGATGGACAGCTGACTCTTTCCATCCGTCGTATTGAATATATGCGGGCTTGGGAGCGTGTGCGTCAACTGCAAGCAGAAGATGCTACAGTGCGCTCTCTAGTATTTGCCACTAATCGCGGCGGGGCACTCGTGCGAATTGAGGGGTTGCGTGGCTTTATTCCTGGTTCTCACATCAGTACCCGCAAACCAAAGGAAGATTTGGTTGGGGAAGAACTGCCACTGAAATTTTTAGAGGTAGATGAAGACCGCAATCGTTTGGTTCTGAGCCATCGACGGGCGCTGGTTGAACGCAAGATGAATCGGCTTGAAGTTGGTGAGGTGGTCATTGGTTCAGTTCGTGGGATTAAGCCTTACGGTGCCTTCATCGACATTGGCGGCGTGAGTGGCTTGTTGCACATCTCGGAGATTTCCCACGACCATATAGACACCCCTCACAGTGTTTTCAATGTCAATGATGAAGTGAAAGTGATGATCATTGACTTGGACGCCGAACGCGGCAGAATTTCCCTTTCCACCAAGCAGCTGGAGCCGGAGCCTGGGGACATGATCAAAAACCGCGATCGCGTCTACGACATGGCGGAAGAAATGGCGGTCAAGTACCGGGAGCAGATGCGAGCTAAACAGCAAGGTAACAAGCCTGCCGCAGAGGTTTCTGAAGAAGACATTCCCTCAGCAGTGGAAGAAGACATTCCCTCAGCAGTGGAAGAAGACATTCCCTCAGCAGTGGAAGAGGACATTCCCTCAGCAGTGGAAGAGGACATTCCCTCAGCAGTGGAAGAGGACATTCCCTCAGCAGTGGAAGAGGACATTCCCTCAGCAGTGGAAGAAGAGCCTATATCTGCTGTGGCTGAAGAGGTATAGCACTAAGGATTGCTGGTTTAGAAAAAGAGGGAGTTTCCCTCTTTTTTTATGGATGTGTCATTAATGTGGAGTGTGTGTAAGTGATAAAAATTGGCTGTCGGGAAGTTACGTTCCCCAATATTAAAGCAATTATTTTTGATAAAGATGGCACGCTAGAAGATTCACAAGAGTTTTTGAGGAACCTCGGGCAAAAGCGATCACGCATAATTGACGCCCAAGTTCCCGGAATTGGAGAACCCCTATTAATGGCGTTCGGCATCAATGGAAATACCCTTGACCCCACTGGGTTGTTAGCAGTTGGCAGTCGCCGCGAAAGTGAAATTGCTGCTGCCGCTTATATTGCTGAGACTGGGCGGGGTTGGTTAGAGTCAATGGCGATCGCACGCCGCAGCTTTGACGAAGCAGACCAGTTTTTGAAAACAGCTGCTTCCTCTCCGCTATTTGTTGGCTCTCTTGAAGTGCTGCAAATTTTATCAGCCGCAGGCTTGAAATTAGGCATTCTCTCAGCAGCTAGAACAGAAGCGGTACAAGCTTTTGTTAAGCGGCACCAGTTAGATTCATACATCAAGCTCAAGATGGGAGTAGAGGAAGGGCCTAGTAAACCAGACCCAGCACTTTTTATACAAGCCTGTAAAGCCTTAGATGTTGAACCCGCAGCAACTTTAATGGTGGGGGATTCTGAGGGTGATATTCAGATGGCGCGTCAAGCAGGGGCAGCGGGTTGTATCGGCATCTGCTGGGGGAAACCACAGGCAGCACATCTGGAAAAGGCGGATGTAGTGATCGCCCAGCTAGACGAAATCCAAATCTTGAGTTCTTAGTCCTCGACTAAGGTAATTCCCCAAAGCGTTCTCGATAGCGAGCTAGCATTGCTTCCATTTCGCCCATCTGTTGTTGAGCTAATTCCCGCTGCTGCCGTTCTTGTTCTGCCCGTTCCTCTGCCTGTTGTCGGGCGTTTGTTTCCTGCTGTAGTGCCTGCACTAGCTCATCAGGAATCAATAATTTATCCCCAGTACCTTCCTTATAAAAGCCTATAAGTTTACCCTCAACTGCTAAACGCAATTGCAAGGGTTCGCTCCGACTATCTGTAATTGGCTCGTAGTTGTCCCCCCGCAGGCGATATCCTCGCAATTTTTCCTGTATCCACTCTCCTTTGGGGTCAAATAGCCAATATTCTTGTACTCCCAACTGCTCATACAGGGTTTTTTTGAAACCCTTGTCATGGTCTTGTGTGCCTTGAGAAGTCATTTCAAAAATTACTACTGGCACTTGACCTTCTTCCCAAATTTTGTAGTTGTCCCTTCCCCCAGGAGCAACATCAAAAATTACCATGACATCTGGGGCAGTTCGCAGTTTGGGAAATCCCTGAGCATAGTAAAGGAACTGGTTTGCCAGGACGGTTGCTTGGCGAGTTGCCAAGTATTGTTTAAGAACTTCCAGAGTAGCCAGAATGGCATAAAGGTGATCGTAGGTTTCTGCCACGGGTTCCCCATCGGCACTTGGATAAAAAGTTGGGGTGGTTTGGACTGTGGGTAAAGAAGCTGTCATGGTATAGCAATTAGCAGTTAGCTTTTAGCAATTAGCTTTTAGCAATCCGAAGAGGGAAGAGCAGCAGTTCTGGGTGCATGGGGGCTCGTGTCGATTGTCAAGCACCATTATGACCACTGCTATAACACCGAGTCAGCATTACGAGTTTATTGTAGTTCTGATTTATGCTGTGTGCCCCTGCTTTTGTCAGGATTTCGAGGAAGAAAGTAAAGAAAGCGATCGCCTAATAGGATAGTTTCGCTTTATCCTCCCATCAAAACCATTTGTGGAAAAATCAGAACAAATACTCAGCTGTCTGCTCAAAGCTGTAAATGTTGCTATCATGGCAGGTTATAAGTAATTAACTTCGCTCAACCGCTTAATCAGCGCAGCCAGCATCCCAGGAGGAGTCGCCCTTGTCTCGTCGCTATCTGTTTACATCCGAGTCTGTAACCGAAGGCCATCCAGATAAAATTTGCGATCAAATTTCCGACACCATCTTAGACGCCCTACTTTCTCAAGACCCCCAGAGCCGAGTAGCCGCTGAAGTTGTTGTCAACACAGGCTTAGTGCTAATCACTGGAGAAATTACCTCCAAAGCACAGGTAAATTTTGTTGATTTAGCCCGTAAAAAAATTGCTGACATTGGCTACACAAATGCCGAAAACGGCTTTTGTGCCACTAGCTGCTCGGTCCTACTTGCCCTGGATGAACAATCCCCTGACATTGCCCAAGGCGTTAACACTGCTCAGGAAACCCGCGAACAGGATAGCGAAGACAGCTTTGATGCCGTTGGTGCTGGAGATCAAGGCTTGATGTTTGGCTTTGCCTGCAATGAAACCCCAGAACTGATGCCTTTACCCATCAGTTTGGCTCATCGAATCTCCCGAAGGCTGGCGGCGGTTCGCAAAACCGGGGATTTGTCTTACCTGCGCCCCGATGGCAAAACTCAGGTAACAGTCATCTATGAAGATGGACGCCCTGTGGGAATTGATACTATCTTGGTTTCCACCCAGCATACTGCCAATATTGGGAATATCACAGACGGAGCCGCTGTCCAAGCCAAGATTAGAGAAGATCTCTGGGAAGCCGTTGTACAACCTGTTTTTGCAGGCATGGAAATTCAACCGGATGCAGAAACCCGCTTCCTTGTTAACCCCACTGGTAAATTCGTTATTGGTGGTCCTCAGGGAGATTCCGGTCTGACTGGTCGCAAAATTATTGTTGATACCTACGGCGGCTATTCCCGTCACGGCGGCGGAGCCTTCTCTGGTAAAGACCCCACAAAGGTAGACCGCAGTGCGGCATACGCTGCTCGTTACGCTGCTAAAAACATTGTGGCAGCAGGTCTTGCTGATAAGTGTGAAGTTCAGTTAAGTTATGCCATCGGGGTAGCTCGACCTGTCAGTATCTTGGTGGAAACCTTCGGAACTGGCAAGATAGATGACGATCACTTGCTGGAACTGGTGAAAGAGCATTTTGAACTGCGTCCAGCAGGAATTATCCAAGCATTTAATTTGCGGAAGCTGCCAGGCGAACGTAACGGTCGTTTTTACCAAGATGTAGCAGCTTACGGTCACTTTGGACGCACAGATCTAGATCTGCCTTGGGAACGCACGGATAAAGCAGCTTTGTTGAAAGAAAAAGCGCTCGCCCGGCCTTTGTCAGGTTCTGCGGTAGGGGCATAGCGATAGAATCCTGATTCCTTCTTCAGCGTGCGCTGTGACTATAGCAGTAGCGATCGCTATCTAGCAGTGCATACATTTAGATGCGATCGCCATGGCAAATTTATCACCCTTCTTTGGGTTGCTCCCTTGTGGGCTGTTTTGTGCTACGGTTAGCGCTAATACGGTAGGAAGTACCGGAATTAACGCATTAGTTGCTAGTTGAAAGACGCTTGAGCATCGACAGTAAGACCTACGGGCTTTTTTGAGTCCAGTCAGCCTAGCCTCTGAGGGGTGAGGGTGCTTCACCTAATGGCACATCAATTACACCAAGACAAATGCTTATCTGAGGATTTTTAGAGCCTCAGCTTAATAGGGTGGGCACATTGCCCACCTGATGCTTTTTATCGATTTCTAGATTTATTAACTCTCTAGAAAGGAGATACGAAGGAGTTACTAATGTTAGAAAAAGCTACAGACTTGTATATTAACCGATTAGTAGCGAATCGCTATCAGATTAAGGAATTAATTGGTAAAGGAGGTCTAGGGCGTGTTTACCAAGCAGAAAATACCTTAGAAGGAGGGCTAGTAGCAGTAAAAGTGCTTTTTCAACCTGTAAGAAATGAGCAAATGAGCCAATTTTTTACTCAATTATCTGGAAACTGGGCTGAATTAGGTAATAAGAGCATTCATGTAGTGCGAGTCATAAATTATGGCATTAACGAATCTGAAGAGCCTTATTACGTGATGGAATATCTACGTGGAAAGAGCCTTAAAAATTTGATTAAGACTCGATTCGTGCCTTTGCGCGCCTTTCTTAACCTCAGTTCCCAAATTTGTTTAGGGTTGCAATGTGCTCATAAAGGTATAAGCGTTAACGGTGAATCTTATCCAGTTATTCATGGCGATCTTAAGCCTAGTAACATATTTATTTCTATAAATGAAACCTCTGTTAAGACAGCAAAGATAATAGATTTTGGCAATGCTGATTTTTTAAATAAAAATGCATCCAGTTATGATGCAAATTCATATGTTGGTACTTTAGCTTATAGTTCTCCAGAGCAATTGGAAGGAGAAGGAAGTGATTTTAGAACTGATATTTATAATTTAGGGATTACTATGTTTGAGATGCTTACAGGCAAGCATCCTTTTGCTATAAAAAATAGTAGTCTTGGAGCTTGGTATAAAGCCCATAAGTATCAACAACCGCTCTCTTTTCAATCTGTTAATGGCAGCTTGAATTTACCCAAGTTGCTAGAAGAATTGATTATGAGCTGTATGGCTAAAGCGCCGGAAAATCGCCCTCAAAGCATTAGCGAGATATTGAATACTTTAAATCTTTTAAAGCAAAATAGTGAGCAATGGCCTTCTAGTAATTTATCTGCTAGGACAGAATTAAATACGAAGCATCAAGAAAACGAGCAAAAAGGTATAAGTAGTTCAACTAAATTAGCCGTAGATAATGAACAGCATAAACTTTCTAATGAACTAGATTTAACTTGTAGAAAATCAAGATGGCCCACAGATAAACCTATTTTACAAATAGTTTTCCCCAATCTTGTTATGACAGATCAAGAAGCTTTGCCTTCTCTGTGGGTAATGATGCCAAGAAAGCGAATTGAAAATCATTTAATTACCAAACGCGCTACTTATTTTATGTGCTTGATGGAGCCGCATCCAATGGTTCTGTGGGTTACGGTACTTTATAATCCTGAATATGACCCGTGCTGGCTTCCTTGCTTTTTAGATATAAAAAATTATCAAGGTCAGAAAACTTTACGTCTTTTATCAAAGGTAAGCTCTTGCCTTTTACTTTTCTTTAGCATAGAAAAACCTAACAATTGTAATCATTTAATGACATCAACTATTTCTTTAGAGCAACGTGAATTATTAAAAGAGTGGATAATTGTCAGCCAGACTTGTACCTCAAAAGCTAAGCCTGATGTAAGTAAGCGTCTTTTAAAAGAAGAATACGAAAATAGCAAACATAAAATTATAGAAAGATTAGAACTTTACTATAGTAATTTAACCAATGCACTTACTAATACAAATCGAATTGAAGATTTAGAATCCAACCCTAAAGTAGAGGAAGACATTAAATGGATTGATTAAGGATATTAAATAGAATACCTGGTGGATGTAAAAGCGGATTTATACCAGTTAGCTTTTAGCAATTAGACGTTATAGCAGCATATCTGCGTGCATAGGGACAAGATCGATTGTCAAGAGCCATTATGGCAGCTGCTATAACTTTTTCTTTTGAAATTCTTTCTAAGCAAATTCTCAGAGATGTAGGTAAGGAATAGCAGCTATCTAGTATCTAATTTGCAGAGTAACGGATGCTTGTACCTGCTGCTCACCAGCTATTACAGGTGTGACAAATGATGGCGCTTTCTGGGCTGAGGGAATAGATGCCGTGTCCATCATGGGCTGCCGTGGCTCAGGTAAATTGGCTCCATTAATTTGAATACCGATAATTTCTCGCTGTTGAAGGTTGAGGGCGCTCAAAGCGGCATCTGCTTGTTTGTTAGCTTCTTCGGAGGCTTCTTTTATCGCTTGCTTTTGAGCATCTGCGATCGCACTATCTGAGGCAACTAAAGTAACGCCATCAATTCGAGTAGCTCCAGCTTTGACTGCTTCATCCAACAGACTCCCAGTTTTTTTAGGTTCAATTTTAAAGCTGACAGTGTTAGCGCCAGTATACCCGGTAATAGTTTGCTTACCGTCCTTATAGCTATAGTTAGGGTTGAGGCGGATGCCTGTGGTTTCCAGTTTTTCCACATCTGAGCGCGATTTCAGCAGTTCTACTACTGCTTGCGATCGCTCAGCTACTTGCTGTTGCACATTCGCAGAGGTTTTGCCCTGAACCTCAACCCCCAGACGTACTTGAGACGTTGTTTTTGGGATATTGACGATGCCTCGACCGGAAGCAGAGAGAGTTCTAGGTACATATCCAAAATTTCGCGTCTCTAGTTGACCCGGAACTGATTGGCACGCAGTTAAGCTGAGTAGACTCACAACTAAAGGCAGACCACTTAACTTAGAACAAGATAACAGGGCTTTATTCATATTGGGACACAGCACGGTTGATAGGCTGTTCCTAATCTGCCACCGAAACCGTCCACAATCTGAGCGGTTACATTTTTAGAAACCTATTTTATTCTTCCTGAAGCAACAAAAGAGGGATAATTTCATCGAGTACGGCTGGGAAACTTATTACATACCAGAATCGCAATGGGATGGAATTAATAGCAACATCAGTCAAGCACAACGCAGCAGACAGCAGCAATCTGTTGTGGTGGAAGCTAAGGTAGATGCTCAAGGTAGAGTAGGAACTTTATGGTGTTACTCCAGATTGTGTAGGTTCTCTAATAATCATTGTTTTGATTGGGATATTAGCTTTCCGGAACGCCTCCCTCAGAAAATCAAAAGCTCCTTCCTCACCTAGTGCGATCTGCTCCCGAAACATTGTTCCACTATTTACTGAGACTCCAATCCTTGAGTTACCCCGTCTAAGCCAGTAGAAAGGAACCTCAGCACAGTTTACACCTTCAACCAAATTGGGACCGCAAGGAAGAGCATCGACTATACTATATTCCACATAGGCATCTGGAGGAAGTTGTACGTCAATCCCAGCAACTCTGATGGGTTTTCCTTTTGCCTCTGGCCCAGTGTGATTATTGCGGATAAGTTGGTCATTAGGGGCTGGTATATAAACTCGATTGGGAGATATTTTGAAAGTTCCGTTATTGGGAAAAGGAAAAGATGTTGGCATTGGTGGAGTTGGTGCCGGACTCAGATTAATATCTCGCGTCTGAGCTTCACCTACTTGGTTTTTGAGAGTAGTTAGTGCGATCGCTCCCGACACGGATATAGCCACTAGCAAGGCAAAGCGCTTGAGAGATTTGGAAAACATTAGATAGTTATTTTGACGGTTTTTCATTTTCATTTCTTCAACCATTCTGTTCTGTCCCCAATAGAAATGGTATAAAGGCTGGCGCTCGATGAATTGAAAACCCGTGACCGATGACCAATGACCAACCTCCACAAGTACTTATTTACGCATTCACAGAAGTAACCTTACGTTCTGTAACTAAAGTCAGGCTGACCCATTCCCCTTTATCGCTATAGCTGCGAATCATTCGCTGACGTAAGTCAGGCTGGATTAACCAACCCACTTCTAGAAACAAAGCCTGACCCGCCTTAACTTCCTCTGGAGAGGTAGCAGACGCCCCATCCGGTAGTAGCAAAACTTGCACAGGTTGGGAACCCTCATTGAAGTGGAGAAGGTTGCCATCAATCCTTGCCGCAGAGGTGATGGTACGAGTTGACTCCCCATTTCCAAAGGTTAACTGCTGCACTAATCGATTTGTGTCTGTGCAATGTAATTTAAGTGTCGTGGGATAGGTATCAGGCGATCGCCCGTCAGGATAAATTGTTACTGCCTCTCCCTGCCATTCCCCTAGTAGCCGATCTAGTGTCAGGGGCGGGCGTTGTGAGGCGTCGCTACTTGCTAGCTGTTCCCGAATTAGGGTTAGTCTGTCCAGCTGACTTTCTCGATTAAAAAGCTGCACGAGGCGCAAGCGGTGGTTGCCATCAATCAAACCCAGTTCTGCCCCAAATTCAGAAAATGGCCCCCATTGGATAGAACCCTGAGAAAAAGCTCCATTCTCAAAAAACAGCACGCCTCGTCCCAAGGAACTGTATTCTAGAACCTTCTCGTTTACATCACCAGGAAGAAAGCGGCGGATGACCTGACGAATCGTGTTGTTATTGTTGAGACCTTCCAGGGAAACCACAGTCGGCGTATCTTCCAGTAGTTCTCCCTGCGGAGATAGACGGGTAAATGAACCCTGCCATTCGCCGAGATTTTCCAGCAAACATTCCCATTGTGATCGCATAAATATAGCTTTTAGCAATTAGCTTATAGCAATCCGGAGAGGGAAGAGCAGCAAATCTTTGTGCATGGGGGTGAGGTTGATTGTCAAGCACCATTATGGCCACTGCTATAGTTTTGAGTTTTGTATCGTTGGTGACGCCGTACCTGCACCCACTTAGCACGCTCGTCCGGCTGAAAGCAGAGAACTGTTAACATTGAATAAAAATGGCATCGTTTAAAATTTAGCCTTATCTGCGAGTCAAGATTCCATGCCCTCTGAAGTTGCCGTCGAAAAGAAAAAGCTGCAAAAGCCGCCTCTAGAGATACATTATCTAGGCGATCGCGTCCTGCGGCAGCCAGCCAAGCGCATTGCCCGTGTAGACGAGGAAATCCGACAGCTGGTTAGGGAGATGCTGCAAACCATGTACAGTGCTGATGGCATTGGTCTAGCGGCTCCCCAGGTTGCAGTTAACAAACAACTGCTTGTTGTGGACTGCGAACCAGATAATCCAGCCACCCCCCCCCTAGTTTTGATTAACCCAACCATCAAAAGCGGCAGCCGCGATCTATGCGCGATGCAAGAGGGTTGTCTGAGCATTCCAGGCGTTTACTTAGATGTGATCAGACCGGAAATGATTGAAGTCGCCTACAAAGACGAGCAGGGGCGTCCGCGGACATTGACAGCCACAGGGCTAATCTCCCGCGTCATTCAGCACGAAATGGATCACCTTAATGGTGTGCTGTTCGTTGACCGTGTAGAAAATGCTTTGGCTTTGACTGAGGAGCTAAGAAAGCAAGGCTTCTCACCTCAAGCTGTCAAACCCATCTCTTAAGGTTGTCCATAGTAATGATAGAAAGCCCAAAAGTTGGTTTGTTATTGCTTGGTTCTTGCGTTGCGGCAATTGCCGCAGTGGGTTCAATTTTTGAACTTTCTTCTGGAGAACCACAGCTGGGTAGTTTGGTGACGGGAATTATCCTGGCAGCCAGCATTCCTTTAACTGGATTCTTCTTCTATGCAGCAGTTCAGAATGCGAATGCTAATCAATAAAAAGCTGTTAGCTGTTAATAATTCAGTAGTGAATCTCAATCGTCAATAGCAACAAGCAACAGGCTAGGACTAGGAACAAAAAGCTAATAGCTAATCTCTAATAGCTAACAATGACAGGTCATGTCGCGAGAGATCCAATTTGTAATTGATAATTCTGAATTCGTAATTATTACCCCAAACCTAAAGGCAGAGGCTGGAAATGAAGATGCTTTGCTCATTTAATTTTTCCTAAACTTTAGTTGGGGGCTTGAAACCTAAATTTATTAATTACGAATTACGAATTATGAATTATTCTGGTCAACCTCACAGTGGATTTCTCCGGCAACTGTCTCCTGCTGGTACACCGGGGCTACAAACGCCTCCCTATGCACTGCCTAGGAATCAGGAGGTGGTGCTTGGGCGTGACCCCAGTTGTCAAATAGTCCTGAATGATACTTATGGCGGTGTCTCACGGCGTCATGCCGCAGTTCGTCCGCTTTCAGCAGTATCTTCCTCTGGGATGTCACCTGCCTGGGAAATTTGTGACCTGAATAGTGCTAACGGCACCTATATCAATAGGCAACGCCTACAGGGGTGCCAGAGATTGCAGGTTGGCGATCGCATCTCTCTGGGTGAGAATGGTCCAGAATTTATCTTTGAATACCAAATATCTCAGAATACAGCTGAGCGATCGCGACCAGCTACTCCCTACGCAGCCACGGCTGCCATTAAGCCGCCTACGCCTGTTGTTGGTGCAGCGAGGGGAAATCAACCAGATGCAGTCAGTTTTACTCAGCTGTTTCCCATTATTTCCACAGGCAGAGATTTAACCCGAAAAGCTTTCCTGATACCGGGCACGATCACCGTTGGTTTTGTGGTGTTGATGTTTGCCGCCGTCGGGAACCCGATATTTTTCAACCTGCTAATGGCAGCTTATCTCGCTGGTGCCGCTTACTACTTTGTCTACCAGCTTTGCGGTAAGTATAAGCCTTGGTGGTTGCTAGTAAGTTCTGCTATAACTACCATCTTGATTTTGATCAGTCCCCTGCTGATGGTATTTATAGTTGTTTTTCGCGGCATCTTGCCGGGAAGCTTACCAGCCGCAGGAGAGAGTGTCAGCTTTCCGGCTTTGCTGATTCGGATGTTTTTCGGGGCTGGGTTGCTGGAGGAGTTGTTAAAGGCATTGCCAGTGCTGTTGGCCTGTTTTGTAGGAAGCCGATTCCGTTCCCCTTGGCGAGAACGCATTGGCGTTTGGGAACCTCTAGATGGAATTTTGCTGGGTGCTGCCTCTGCTGTTGGCTTCACACTGCTGGAAACGCTGGGGCAGTATGTTCCGGAGATTGTCAATAACGTCAAGCTCCAAGCTGGTGAAGGAGCTGGGGAGTTAGTGGGTTTGCAACTGCTGATTCCCCGCGTATTAGGCTCAGTGGCAGGGCACATGGCCTATAGCGGCTATTTTGGGTATTTTATTGGGCTAAGCGTACTTAAACCTAGCAAGCGTTGGCGGATTTTGGGCATTGGCTACGTCAGTGCTGCCAGTCTCCATGCCCTCTGGAACGCAACTGGAGCTTACAGTGGCTTGATCCTAGCGGTAGTGGGCATAGTGTCTTATGCATTCTTGGCAGCGGCAATTCTTAAAGCAAGGGCACTGTCACCCACGCGAGCGCAAAACTTCGCCACCCGCTTTTTCAACCAACCTTAGCGGAGTAAAGGGAAAGGCTCTCCGTAGCCAAGAGATGCTCGAGGATCTCTCCCTGTTGTTCTTGGATAAAATTAAAATCCATTACTTCGGATGGCTAGAATCTCATGCCCGTAATCCTTATGGGTATAAGCTGCTGTTTAACTGCTGGCGATCGCCCATACCCTACACTCCCACTATACGCAAATGATGCTAGCAGACACGATATCATGTAGCTGCCGGATATATACTGCTTATTTAGACTGCATATAAGTAGGAGAGCGGGGAAACAGAGGAGTTTTTCCATGTCTACCTACTTAACTCGTCTTGTGGTCAAAGTTTTTGTAATTTTGAAGACGCCAAAATTAATATCGCACAACCCCTAACACCTACGAATCGTGCAGGTGAGCGATCGCATACTGGGCTATTGCCATACTTAAGCGAGCTTGTTCCATATCAGATAACTCAGTCCAAGCGGCAGATGGCGTGGACTCAATTGTTTCCGCTTCTCCCCGCATCGCATATGCCAAGGGACGGGCTAATACCAGTAAATCTTCTTCTGCCCAATTTGGTAGTAGCTGTTGAACACACTCCACCAGCTTATCTGCCAAGGAGAGGTTAGTAGAGACAACTTGGTGAGCTTTATGGGCGATCGCATCTAGCAATGTCTGAGGCACGCGAGGCGCAAACCTTTCGCCTAAAGACTTTTTCAGTACGTCCGCTATCGGTGATACCTGTTTCGCACAAAAGTCTATACCTGCAAATAGCTTTTGCGATCGCGCCATAATTTCCTCATCGGACCAATCCTCCAATTCAAACTCGTTTTCCATCTCCGCAAAATAGGCTTCCGTATCTGGATCGGCAGGATTCCAAGGATAAAGAGCCTCCTCCGGTTGTAGGAGTGCCTCCAGTAGTTCAGCTTGTACTGGTGAAAAAGAATCCTCAACTCGTTGGGAATAAATCCATTTATTTGCCATCATGCCCCTCCTGTGTGTATTGATAGGCGAACTTTTGAACAATTAAGCCTGTACCTGGTAGACTTTCCGTAAAGGTTAGGATGAATCGAGCCTAACTTCTGCTGGGTGATGTTCCCTTGCATGGGTAGCTACACTGGCAGATCAACTGGTTCCGTAACGCTCGTAATTTATATTTCAGTCTTTAGAGGGATTTAATAATTTTGATTTAAAGTAAACGTAACGCAAAATTCTCTAGGGGCGGATTTACTAGATATATCTGCCATCTCACATACAGCTTATAAAAACGCGCCCCTACTCAAAACTCATCTATCTAAAAGGGGTTATGGAGGCTATAGTACTGCTCCCTCAATAATGAATTCTAGAGTCTGACCCTGGTTACTCCCAAACTTTAGCCTAACTCCCGATTGCAGAGGAACTTCCTGATGGTGGACTTTTTGCCAACCCTGGGGTCCTAAAACCAGCGTGCCGAAGCGAGAAAAATCACGCAGGAAGTAGGTCGGTAAGCCATCATCACTAAGAAAAGAATCGCGGCAGATAATTTCTGCATGTTTTTGCGAAACCCATTGCTCTTGGATGACTAAATCGTTCTCCTGACGGCGTCCCACTCGCATCAGCCCCCCCCGAATCGGCCAGATCTTACTGCTCCCTTCTAATGAACGGAGGCTAGCTTCCGGCAGGGATTTCCCTATCCAGCTTGGCGTTAGACCGGGTAGTTCTGTTGTGCCCTCCCCTATAGGTTTAATTAGTTCCCCATCAAATTCTGGATGCATGTACAGAACTGGCAAAGTCCAAGCTGGTTGATTGAACTTATAAAGTGTCAACAGCTGTTGTCTTGCCACTGCTACTGCTTGGTCGATAGGCATCCGCTGCGCTAGTGCTTGGGCAAAGCTTTGAATAAAACTCAAAGCTTCCTCGTCAGCAATAGAGTCGCGCATTCCCAAAACAGCCGGAACCCCGTGGTGAATTAGCACCTCTGCCAAACTACTGCGCGGAATTGCTTGCTGCTTTTCCTGGTCAGGTTGGGCACCCCAACAGGCATTAAATACAGCCAGCGTCACTCGGCAGCGAACTAAAACCTGGGCTAATTCTGTACCGTTAAGGGCAGCATCAGACCGCAAAAACAGCATACCGCCGTCAGGCGCGGGTATACCATGACCAGAGTAGAAGAGGATATTGTAATTTTCTGTTTCTAATGCTGCGATTAGTTCTGCGGGCGTGGGCTGAAGGAGGGTATCTACATGGCAGGGAACCAATGGCCCAGCGTTTTCATGCAGGACTCCCGCTGAAGGGCGATTTTCCAGAATTTTAGCTAGGGCAGCTGCCTCTTGTTTCAGCTTTAACCCAGGGGCTGAACTGGATTGAGAAGCAGTGTCGTGTCCTAATACCACTAAAATGTTTAATGCCTGCTCGCTCCGCTGGGGACGGAGGGGGTCAACGTCACTGGTAGTGCGACTGAACAAAATTTGCTGCGATAGAGAAATCGCTGGTTTTCCAGCCTGGGGTTGCATAATTTCCCAAGGCAGTGGAATTAAATCTGGGTCGCGAAGTTCCAATCGCAGGCGCAGAGGTTTATTCTGTCCGATGGAAATTCCTTGGCTTTGAGCGAGACTATTTTCAATTGACCCATCAAACAGCCACTGCCAGAGGCTAATTCCCAGGTGTTGCATCAGGCGACTACTATAGCTGGGTTTTTGTCCTGCCGTAGAGAAATTAGGCTCTGGCGGCAACGTCAGGGCTGATGCAGTTGCATGATGTACGAGGGGAACATGGGGCAAGCCACGCAGCTTAAACATCTCTTGCCACCCTAGCCAGCTTTGAGTTAAACTCTCTGGCCAGTTACAGTCATGATGAACGTATCCCCCTGGATAAGGGGCTTTGAGCACCCAGATGGCAAAGTGTTCTGCCCCAGCACTCATCAGGCGAGCGATCGCTAAACTGAGGCAGGGATTTTCAGAGCCAGACATTAAAACTTGTTGACCTTCCGCCCGCGACGGTAGCAGTTTTCTATAAGTCTACCGACTCTTGGCTGTGTTGCGCTGTCATTCGATTTTGGATATAGCAATTAGCAGTTAGCTTTTAGCAATTAGCTTCTAGGAAACATACACTTATAGCAGCATCTCGATGCGTGTATGGCTGTAATGCCAATTGTCACTCTTCCCTTATGACTACTGCTATACCAGGATTTTAAATGCCAGGATTGTCTCCGCTACGCCGAATTAGGGGCTTGAGGCCTATGCGTGTTTTTGGTCAATTTGGATTGTGGGACATCTTGGGCGGTTTTTATCGTCGCCATTTCATATAGGCTCGCTTTCAGGTGACTTCGCTAGCGTTCCCCAACTTACTGCTAGCTAGCTAATTAGGGATTTATTGAGACTGGCTAGGTTGGGGAGATGCTTTAGAAGGTGCTGGTGTTGAGGTGGACGTAGGAGAGGCATTTATAGGGGAACAGTTCCCCGGTTGCTCGGACGCCTGTAGGCTATTAGGTTCTCCCAGGCGTTTAAGATCCGTTTCTTTAATCTGTACGTTTTCTCCCACTTTTAGCAAACGCTGATTTACTGAAGCTGCCTGAGGATCTGGCCCCTGCAGGGGATTCCTAGTGGCATTTCCTTGTTGGTTATTTGAGTTACCAGTCGAGCAAACTTTTAGACTTAGCAAACTATCCTGGTCAGGAATAGACTTTTTTTCCCCTACTTGCAAAATGCTACCAGCTGGGACTATCAACTTCACCAGTTGATTTTGCGGCTCGTTGGAGGCTGGTTGCAGCAAAGTCATGTCTTTTGTGACTCTTATCTGCGCCCCCTTTTCTAAAGAGGAGACAGCTAAAGTACTGGGAGATGGGTTTGCCGTTGGAGAGGAACTAGCTGGTGCCGCTTCCGGATTGGAAGCCAAACTATTCGCTTTGCGATCGCCTCCAAGAATGAACCACCAATAACCGAATGCTCCCCCCAGACCTAGCAGTAAAACAATCCCTACTAGCGGTAACCACGAACGTCTGGGTGAAGGACTAGATGGCAACCTCTGCGTTTTTCTTTGGGAAGGAGCGGCCTGAATGCTGGTTTTAGGCTCACTTGCTGAGGGCGGCGGCACTGATTGGATCTGAGTCGTCTGTGACACTTCAGCTTGTCGAGTCTCCTGTGGTTGCCTAACCTGGCAGTGGATCAAGGCGACGGTGACATTGTCGTGTCCATTTGTGGCGTTGGCAACCTGGACCAGCCGCCCAGCAGCTGTTGCCAGATCAACCTGACCCTCTATAATCGGCAGAATTTCCGTTTCCCAGTATTGCTCTACCCTGTCGTTATCGCTCAGGCCATCAGAGCAAAGGAGGAAAACACAGTCCTCATCTACCACAAAGCGCTGTACTGTTGGATGCAGCGTTGCTGATGAACCCATGCCCAATGCCTGAACCAGAGAGCCAGATGCCGGTTGTTGCACGGCGTCACGATAAAGGGCATATCCCAGTCGCACCTCTCGCGAAGCCAGATCGTCATCTAAAGTGACTTGATGACAACCCGTGCGAGTAACTCTATAAGCCCGACTGTCCCCCACATGAGTGATGAATATTTCATGAGTATGAGCCAATGCCATTACCAGCGTCGTCCCCATGCGCTGGCGGTCGTGCCGCTGTTCTGCGTCGTTACGCTGGCTGATGCGGTCGTTGGCAGCACAGGCTGAGTTTTCTAATTCTACGCTCAGGGTTGTCGGGTTCAAATTTGGAGTACGCAACACATTCTCTAACCGCTGCCGGATGGTATCAATTGCCAAGTTGGAGGCAACATCTCCCCCTTCATGTCCTCCAATACCGTCGCAAACAATCCCCAGAGACACGCCTGCACCAGTAGTTGGGCTTACTGTCGTTCCACTGGGAGGATAGCAGGCATCTTCATTACGTTTACGGCTAGGCCCTGTGTCGCTGCCGGTGGCAATCTGATAAGTGCATGATTGTGTGATTCGCCCGCATTCTTCTAGTCCTTGCTCCAGTAGCGCCACCAGCTGCTCTGATGTCTGTAACTGACCCTGAATCAACTGCTGGCAAAGTTCTTCAATAAATTTAGCCACTGCTGGCTGGGCATCAGGTGCCCATTGTGACCACAGTTGACCCAGCTGTGGCAATTCTGGTGCGATCGCCCGATCCAGCTGCAAGTCCAATAACCGCACTAGAGAACCTTCTACCCGCAACAGTCCCGGCGTTAGCAAACTAGAAGCTACACCGTACATACTCATGGGCTGCCATAACTGAGCCATTTGCCACAGCCAATTAAGCTGGCGCAGGGCTGGCGCTGTTTTCCAGGCACGAACTAGTTCTGGCATCAGCTGACCTTCAAGGGAAGTCCCTGTACCACCGTTATAGATAGGTACCTGCTCTAGTAGCCATATTTGTGGGGTGCCCCTTTCCTGCATCTGTGCCAGCAGGCCATACACTTGCGGAATATGCAGCTTATAGGGAGAAAGCTTTAGATAGGGCGCGATCGCATCTGGGATTTCCGACCCGGTTTCTGGCGGCAAACCCGGTTTGGTATCTAGAAGAATCCGATTTCCCTTTAGCAAATATCTACCTACGAGGATATCCCCAGCTTTATAAGCATCTATCTCTTCGCTTAGCGCCCGCAGATAGCGCCTTGGTAGCGGTGTGCGGCATTTCTGACAAAAATTATGGCTCTGGGGGTTGGGAGCCTGACAGCGGGGATTAGGGCAGTAAAGCGTTGCCGCAGGATTTTGCATGAAGGTTCTTCGGTTCAGTCAGCAGGTGGTGATTTGGTTCGAGGTGGCACTGCTGCTACCAGAAAGTTAGCCCATTCACAAAAAAGCTAAATCTGAGCGTTAATTACCAATTTTAGCGTCTGAGTCTCTATAAGATGAATTCCCGGTTGAGCAATCTTATTTTTGAGAAACAGAATTTTGGGCTTGCTGCTGATAACGCCTCATCATCTGGGGCCAGATTAATAAAAAGTATCCCATCCAAACCATTACAGGAATAGATACAAGAATGGTTATCCACAGTGTTTTTGTCAGCACCCAGCTGCTGCCTATCAGCGTGACGCTGGTTAGCAGGATCGACCAAGGCTGGCACCACCAAGGTTTGTAACTCCAAGGGTTTAAGGACGGTTGTATGGACACGCTCCTCACAAAAAAACTATTTATCAGAATATTAATATTACTAGCGTACTCAAATTAAAGTTCTACAACTTAATCCTAATTCACAGATTGCCCGCTTGTAACCTAATAGGCTGCTATAACCAATTCCTACTTGACATAGCTCAACTTCGACTCTATATCGGCAAACCTGTTGACGCTTGATAATTTACTTACCACCATAGAAAGAGGCGATCGCGGGCGTCATTTTTTAATCTAAGACAAGAAAGCCATAAATTTGAACATCATTTAGGAGTTTTATGGAAAACCCGCCCAAAGACACTACCAATAGAACTGCTAATCCCGGCGATAGAATTTCTGACGAACCTCAAACTATTGAAGAAAAATCCCAGCAAATTGCTGTTGATGCCCCTGATATCACCGGGGATCACATTACAGTTCCCACCTACTTTGTTGTTGATGAACCCGATGGTGAGGAAAAAGCGCTGCATCATGTCAAGGATGCTGAAGAAATATCCGATGTGATTCGCCAAGCACGAGTTGACGAAAATGGCGAACGGAAGTGGTGGTAGCTTCTCTCTCGGCTTGTTTAACTGCTTACCTGAGGTAGTCCCATGCTGTAGTTGAGAACGCGACTACTGAGGTTGTAACTAATTTGACCGCTCTGCAAAAGCGATCGCACAAAATGCTCCAAATCCGAGCCAATACGGCGCAGGTTATATTCCGTTAAGTCCTCGCCGCTATATGACTCTACTAGTTCGTTAAATTTGCGATAGACCTTTTGCAGAGTGTCTTCATTCCAATTCAATTCATTGTCGGGGTCAACATCCAAGGTTAAAACTTGCTCGCTGGGAACAAGTTCGTTGTTCTTAACCTCAGCGGTATAGATTCGGATATGGCGGGTGGTAGACTTGAGCAGCATCGGTACCTTTTTACAACGTCTAAATATATTTGAGATAATTGTAAACTAATGTTAAGCTATCGGCATCTTCACACCTGAGAAACCGGTGCCTGACCTAGCGAGAAATCATTCCTGTCTGTCGCGCGTAAGCAAAAATTCCACCAGCATCAATCACTGGTTCCACGTCACCTAAGGGTTTGAGAGTGTAAGTCAGATCGAGCGTGTGGTTAATCAGCTGATGAAGTTCAAAGTCAATCGTGACTTCCTGCCCAGTTTTAAAGCGATCGCACAGTCGCTCTAACGACTCCCAAGGATATAGCTCGCCTGTTGCTGAACAGTTGCGAAAAAAGATGCGGGCATAGGACTGGGCAATTACTGCCTTGACTCCGCTTGCTCCTAAAGCAATGGGCGCATGTTCTCGTGAAGAACCACAGCCAAAGTTCTCTCCAGCAACAATGATCGGATAACGAGTTTTCGTTTCTCCAGAGGCGACGAACTTGCCGTAACGATCGGGCAACCCCACTAGGGCATAACTGCCCAGCTTTTCGTACTCATCAGGCTTAGAGGGAACCAAAGTGAGGTATTCCGCTGGAATAATTTGATCGGTATCAATGTTGTCATCCAGAACAAAAATCAGCCCTCGAATCACTTTTCCCATGATTAATTTCCGGTTTTCCCTCAAATGGGCTAATTTTTTTTACCCTAATACGCTATCATGCCCCACTTGTAGGTGCAGCGTCAAGTGATGAGCTATATTTTAGGGCTTGGATACTTATAAAGAAGTATAATTGTAGAATTTTGATCAGACAGTCTATAAAAATAGTTGGGTGGCAGGGGCATCTTTCCCCATAGCTATTTTCGGTTTTATCTATGCCGTTGCCCAACTTGTCTATCGCGAGTGGCTCTGTGCGCTTTTTGCTCAATTAATAAAGTCGGGGCTAGCTCCCAATTCATGGCTCAAACAAAAATGGCAGATCAGATGGATGACATCGCCAAGCAGGCTCGCCAAGGTAGCGTTGCGGCGATTATTCAAATACTGAATGAAGAGCTGGCAGACTCCGGTGTCAGAACCCGTGCTATGTTTGCCGAGGGTATCTTGCAAATTTTGTGTGAGGCCGCTACACCTGAGCAACTCGAACAGTGGGTACTGGTACCGCGCATCCGACAGATTCTAGAGGCAATCTCACCGCGGAACATTCGTCGCGTCAACATCAACAGCCGGATAGTCCGCGAGCAACAGTTGCTTTGGCTCGAAGAAATCAATCGAGATCCAGAAAATCAGCTGCTTTGGTCGGAAGAAATTATCCTTGCCAAGCCCCACTTATTTAAACAGCTGGCAGAGGATCTAAAAAGTCAGAAACCCGCCAAAAACAAGACCCCCCTGCCAAAAGCACCCAGATCTGTAGGCGAAAAGCGGCAATTCTGGCGCGGCATTGTTGGTGGTACCAGCCTCAGCTTATTCTTACTGCTAGTTGGCTGGGCGCTCTATGATTGGCTCAGCCCAAAACTGAATTATCAGATGCAAGTCCAGGCACCGCAGTCTTCGCCAATACCGGCAACTTCCCAGACGCCTGTCAACTCCACCCCTTCCCAGACACCTGTAAGATCCACCCCTTCGTCTGAACCATTTGCTGAAGCTGTTCGACTGGCTGAACAGGCTTCTGCCGCCGGTAAAGCGGCTCAATCTTCTGCTCAGTGGTTAGATATAGCGGCAAAATGGCAGCGAGCCTCTGACTTAATGGGGAGTGTGCAGTCAAGTGACAGCCGCTACAAAACTGCTCAGAACCGGATGGTTGTCTATGGGCAACATAGCAATACTGCTCAAACTAAAGCCCAGAAAAGACGCCCCTAGTACTTCACCAAATTAATTTAGACAGGTAGGTGAGGGCACTCGATACGCGGGGAGAAGAAAAAGCCATCAAAATTAGATTATTTGTAGGATGGGTAGAGCGTGAGCGTTACCCATCAAACCTCTGCAAATGTTGGGTTTCGTGCCTCAACCCAACCTACTAGCGCGGTAAGCTTAATTTGCTGGGTTAGGATAGAGACGACGTAATTTGACCCTTGCATCCTTTGTAGTGAAACGCCACTGCACCTGAGCCTGTTCTTGATTGCGCTGGTGTTGCCAAGCTGCAAGTTCTTGATTAAGCGTCAAATCAGTACCAATTCGACGCTCAAGACATTGCTGACGTAAGACACTTAACTCAATTTCAGTGATATTCAACCAGCTACCATTACGGGGAGTGTAAAACAACTCTAAACGCCGTGCTAGACGATGCGCTTCATCGGCATCATATTGCTTCGAAGACGAAGCAATATGATAAGTGTTGAGGTTGTCACACAACAGCTTCACTTTACGGGCGTGCGGGTAATCCTCGTCTAATAGTTGCTTGACTTCCTCCGCCCAATCGATGCGGGTACGGTGTTCCCGACTAGTGACTCGTCGCCATCCTCGGATCGGGTCGAAGAACATGAACAAGGCACGCACCCCTTCACGGTCATAGTGATAGTCCTGCTTGAGGTCACAACCGGGTTGCATAGGTTGAGGTGGATAAACATCTTTGTGCAACTCAATCGCCGCTTCATCCATGCATATGAGCGGTTCTTCCGGTGGGTGCTCTCTGGTATACAAGTCCAATACCACCTCCATTTGAGCTACAAAGCGGGCACTGTCCTTTTCAGGGATACAGTAGCGCTGCTTTTTCCAAGGCCGTAATTCATTTTTTTTAGCGTCTGACGTACCGTTTCGCGACTAATCTCGGTGACGATGCTGCGGGCTTTGAGGGCATCGACTAATAGATTCAGCGTCCATCCGGCGCGTCCTTCAGGCGCAGGAGAACAACAGATGGCAACTAATTGAGCTTCGACTTCGCCATCGACTTTGACAGGATTCGGAGGGGTTGTGCGGACTTTGCGATTGAGAGCAGGCGCTTCTCCCTGGGTCACAAATCGTTTGCGAATGCGAGCGATGCTGTACGGATGAAGCCCCAGTGCTTCACTAATGCGTTGGTCTGTCCAACCTCCCTCTACATGAGTCTGGTCTGCCAGCAGTAAGATTCTGGCGTGGAGAATTTTTTTTGCAGGTGCTTGACCGTTTCGACTAATATCCTTAAGCCGCTCACGTTCGGTTTCACTCAGATTGACGATGTACTTATCGGGATGAGCCATAGGGGGAATAGTTCTCTGCCTTCTACCCAACATTTTAAGCTTGCCGCGCTACTACGCTATATCTTCGGTTTAATTATGTCCACTTACTTATGATGAACTACTAGAGCGCGGCTTTGTACCAAGTTGCATTCAGAAGCGCGAATTTGTTTCCCTCTGCCCCTAGAGCCACTCTTAAGCGGCAATTTGGTATCAAAACTTACTTAATAAAAAAATTACGGAATTTAGGCAACCATCCTGGTAGATATCTGCTGAGTTGGGGAACTCTAATTGTAGGGAGAGCGCCGATTCAACAATCGGTCAACCCAGTTTTTAAGGTGAGGAGAAAGAGTTTCATGACATTAAAGTTGTCGAGCCACCGTTTTTCTAGACGATCCGGGCAAAGCCTCTTCTTACATCCAGCCCTCAAACACTGCGCTCGCCTTACTTTGTGGAAAAGCTAGCCGAATAGGAATTGTGCCCAAACGTAATGGATGCAGCCAGTCCCATCGCCGCCTTTATGGTAGAGCCTTTAACTTCACATCTGCCTAGCCCTGTTGAATCGATTTTCTTAAAAGAACACAAGGGGGCAGACATGCACTATGGCGGCGACTTGGCTCAGATCAGGCAACAGATTACCCAGATTGTCTTGAGTAGCCGCGATCCGGAAACGGTGCTGCCAACAATAGCAGGTGCTTTAGGAGAGATTTTTCAAGCGTCGGCCTGCTTGATTGTCGCTGAGGCTAGCAACCACGCCACTCCACAAACGGCTTTTTGGTGTGCTGACATTTCAGACCAGCTTCTACAGGGGCACCAAGCGCTTGATGCCCTACTGACAGATGCCGAGCCGTTGGCAATTACCGATAGTCATGCCACTGAAATTGAGCTAGCGATGGGTTCGCGAATGCGAGCTTTCCTGGGAATTAAGACCAAGTTTCACTCCTCAGTCAATGGGATGGTTGTCGTGGGGCGATCGCAACCATACGCTTGGAGTGATTGGGAGAAAGAACTGATGTCGGTTGTGTCGGAGTCTGTCGCTATGGCAATTTCTCAAGTCCAATTACAGCGGCAAGCGCGGATAGCCGCACAGTACCAAACTCTTATCGGTCAGTTAACTCTGGCAATTCGTAACGTTTGGGAGAGCGATAAAATTCTCCAGCTGGCGATCGCCGGGACAGCTCAAGCACTCCAGGTCGATCGCGGTCTAATCCTGCTATTAAAATACTCCGAAACCCCTGTTTTCAAAAACCACACTTTAAAGCGTCTTCCCAAAGCCAAGGCTACAGTTGTTTGCGAATGGTCTAGCACAAGCGAAGATTCCGGTTTCCCAGAGCCGCCGCAAAACTCTAACACGCTGTTAAATTATTCCTTTTGGCTGTCAGATTCTCAATGTTGCCAAGACGCTTTCATCAATGCGCCTGAGCCGTTGGTGATAGCCGATCAAAGAAACTTATCGCCGCTTGACTCACTTGGTGAGGATAGAGAGTGTATTTTTTCTCCCCAAGCCATGCCAGCCCTACTCATGGTTCCTCTGGTAGGAGCCAATAGCGAAGCGCCGTTACCAAGCACCGTCTTGGGGTTTCTAGTGTTACAACATTCTCAAACTCGCCCCTGGCAACCAGAAGAATTAGATCTCGTGAACTGGGTAAGTGCCCAAGTCAGTACAGCAATTATCCAAAATCAAGCCCTGCGGCAGGTGCAAGCTCTTGTAGAAGAGCGCACCGCCCAATTGCAGCGCAGTTTGGAAGTCCAGGCAAAGTTATATGAAAAAACGCGCCACCAAATTGACCAGTTGCGGCAGCTCAATCAGCTCAAGGATGAATTCCTCAGCACTATGAATCATGAGTTGCGAACGCCTCTAACCAGCATGGCTCTAGCGATCCGCATGTTGCGTCAACCAGAATTGCCAAGCGAGCGTCGTGCCAAATATTTAGATATCTTAGAGCAGCAGTGTACTCAGGAAATTAATCTTATCAACGACTTACTAGCTTTGCAGGAGCTAGAGTCTCATCAGTCCCCTATTCAATTACAAAAAATAGACCTAAAACTGCTGATCGAAGATTTGGCTGAGTCTTTTGAGCAGAAATGGGCGAATAAGGGATTAAAGCTGGCGGTGGATTTACCCAAGAATTCGCTAATGCTGCAAACGGACGCTGATAGTCTTAGCCGCATCTTGCTCGAACTTTTGACAAATGCGGGCAAGTACTCGGAACCGCACACCACCGTTCATCTAAGTGTTGCTCACCAAGTCAATCAACAAGTTAATCAAGTTATTTTAACCCTTTCCAATACTGGCTCTGGCATCTCCCCATCAGAACTAACGTATATCTTTGACAAATTCCGCAGGGGTGATGGAGTGACTCAACAAGCTATTCAAGGCACTGGTCTGGGTCTAGCTCTGGTAAAGTGCTTAGTACAGCATCTGAATGGTACGGTTGCTGTCAAAAGTTGTCCCACTGACAATACTCAGTCTTGCGAAACCTGTTTTACCCTTACCCTGCCTCAATTTTTTGATCGCACTAAAGTCTAAAGCCAGAATTTTAAAGTCAGAAGCCAGAAGTCAGAATTTGTTCTGGCTTCTAACTTAAAATAATTAATAGTATGCTTACAACTACTGCGCCCAAGCCACTACGCTGGCAACGGTCTAAATACTCCCCGCTGGCACGTCAGATAGACATTTTTGGCTCGGCAGCAACTTTAATGTTCTATTTGTGGTGGGATAGTACAATTGGCAAAAACTCCCCCAATAATAGAAAGCGTCGCGCTCAGTGGTTAGTTGATACTCTGCTAGATTTAGGTCCAACTTTTATTAAAATTGGTCAGGCACTATCCACCCGCGCCGATTTACTACCTCTAGAATATGTGCAGGCGTTAGGAAAGTTACAGGATCGGGTACCTGAATTTAGCGCCTCGGATGCGATCGCTCTAATTGAATCTGAACTAGGCAACTCTATTCATGCTTTGTATCGAGATTTTGATCGTTTTCCCATTGCTGCCGCTAGTCTTGGGCAGATACACAAAGCAAGGCTACATACCGGGGAAGATGTCGTTGTCAAAGTGCAGCGCCCAGGATTAGAAAAGTTATTTAACTTAGACTTTAAAGTTCTATTCAGATTAGTGCGTTTTTGTCGCCAGTACTTGCCTTGGACAAAACAGTACGATTTAGATGCAATTTATAATGAATTTTTTACCATTCTCTATCAAGAAATTGACTATATACAAGAAGGTAAAAATGCGGATCGCTTTCGGGAGAACTTTAGCGCTTCTCCTCGCATTATTGTACCCACGATATATTGGCGATATACGACTACTAAAATTTTAACGATGGAATATGTTCCGGGGATTAAAATTAACGATCGCCAGACCTTGGAAGCCTGTGGATTAAATGTTAAGGAAATTAATCAACTTGGTATTTGTGCTTATTTAAAGCAATTGTTACAAGATGGTTTTTTTCAGGCAGATCCTCATCCTGGGAATATGGCTGTAAGCCAAGAGGGGAGCCTGATTTTTTATGATTTCGGCATGATGGCAGAGGTAAAGTCAATTGCTAAAGATAAGATGATCAAGACTTTCTTTGCCATCTTAAGAAAGGACACTGATACCGTAATTGATACCTTAACTGAGATGGGTTTAATTGAGCCGGTAGCGGATATGACGCCTATACGGCGACTGATCGCATTTTTATTAGATAAGTTTACGGAAAAACCCGTAGATATACAGGCTCTTAGTCAAATGCGTAGCGAAATCTATGCCATGTTTGAGCAGCAACCATTTCGCTTGCCAGCACAGATGACATTCATTTTAAAGTCATTGACAACTTTAGATGGCATCGCTAGATCGTTAGATCCTGAATACAACTTACTGGCAGCTGCTAAACCTTTTGTTAAAAGCATCACTGTCTCTGAAGGTCAGGGAAATGTAATTGGTGAATTAGCTAGGCAAGCGCGGGACTTTATCAAATATAAATTGCAGCAGCCCAGGGCAGCAGAAATTTCCATCCGGCGCTTAGAAGAACGCATTGAACGTGGTGAGTTACAGGTGCGGGTACGCTCGATGGAGAGCGAACGCGCCCTCAAGCGCATGAATTTAGCTCTTAAAAGTCTAATTTATACCTGTTTTACTGGATTTGCCTTGCTATGCGGTGCGGTACTGCTACTAGGCCCCTATAGTTATTGGGCGATCGCAGCTTTTGGATTATCAGGGCTAGGGCTATTAGTTTTATTACGCTCTTTAATTGATTTATCTATTCAGGAAAAATTCGACAAAATGGCGAAAAAATAAAGTTTTGAGTTTTGAGTTTTGAATTAAAAATTAAGAGTTATGAGCTTTGAATAGAAGAACTTGCTTCTAACTCAACACTCATAACTCTTAGTTTTTCAATACCCCCAGGGGAATTCGAATCCCCGTCGCCTCCGTGAAAGGGAGGTGTCCTAGGCCTCTAGACGATGGGGGCGCGTTTGTTGCACCTTTATTAATATAGGTAATGTCACTATTTCTGTCAACTACTAACTCAAAAAAATTTAGTTGAGAATTTGGTAGCGCTTTCACCCCCCTACTTCTAGCAGGGATGATGAATGTAGAGACGTGCCATGGCACGTCTCTACATTGGTTCTAGCCAACGCCCCTTTAATTTATGGAGATGTTTAATGAAATCCTCTGCGCCACTTATCTAGGCGCTGCTGTGCTTTGGCATCAAGCGAGTTTACTAAAAAACGGCTTGATGATTGTTTTTTGGGTTGATTTTTGCGCCTAAGCCGACTAGCCATCGACTCGACAGCATAAACAAGCTGTTGCGCGGACATCCATTCTGCACCATATCCCGTTACAATCAGCCGCTGTGCGCGGTCTGAAGTAGCGACAATGACTCGGTGGGCCGGTTTGCTTAGGTTGTAGCGAAATGAGGCACAGAATTTTTCAATGTAGGTATCCGCTGTCTGCCCGAACTCGGTGTAATAAACTGATAAATTCTCGGTAATGACTTCGCAGCCACTTCCCGTATCTTGGTAATGGGCATCGAAGACAAGCTGAGTTCCAAAGCCTTCAAAGGCACTGTAATTAACTAAAGCCTCGATTAACTCTTGGCGAGATGCCTCCAGCCCGTGGCGATCGCGCGTTTTTTGCAAGCAAGACCAAGCTCCAATCACGTTGTAGCCGTCAACTAACAAAACCGCCTGCAATGGGGGAGAAGGCATTATCCAGAGCTAGAGCTTTTTTAAATTTTATAATTACTGTTTTCTATCTTAAAGTTATTTTAAGCATTTACCGTTGTGTTCTGTGAGCGAGAACACAACGGTAAGCAGATTAGCGCTGCTGGTCTGACTCGTGGAAGCAGGAAATCTAAAGAGAAATCTTTGGAATCCCCCGTTTTATAAACGGGGGAGGATGTCAAAATGCCACGTCTTGTTCAACTTGCATGAGGCGATGCCTCATACGTCTTGGCTCCCCTTGATCGACAACTTGACCGTGTTCTAATAAGAAAGCACCGTCGCAGTAATTTAACTCGTCTAATCGGTGCGTGACCCAAAGAGCAGTCAAACCCCGGCTTTTGACCAAGCGTCGCACTTGGGCGACAAGATCTAGCTGAGAGTCTGGATCAAGTAGGGCAGTGGGTTCATCTAACAGTAAGACCTCTGATTGGCGAGCGATCGCACCAGCAATAGCAATCCGCTGCTTTTGACCACCGCTGAGGGCGTAGATGGGACGTCGCTGCAACTGCCATAAATTGACGGCTGTGAGCGCTTCTTCCACTCGCTGCTGTACCTGGGTGAGGGACAAGTTTTCCTCCACCAGCCCAAAGGCGACATCGGCACCCACGCTAGGCATCACCAGTTGGTGATCGGGGTTTTGGAAGACAAAACCCACTGGCCGAGTTATCTGAATTTCGCCAGACTGCGGATTTAATAGCCCCGCCAGCAATCTTAGTAAAGTTGACTTACCACTACCATTACTGCCCAAGAGCATCCAAAATTCACCCTTGGGTACATCTAGGGAGCATGATTGCAAAACAACTTCTCCTTGAGGCCAGCTAAAGCATAAATCCCGCACCCGGATAGCAGGAGTCACTGTTTCCACCGACATCGGCGGCTTCATTGAGCGACGGAGAAAAAGCCTGGTGCTTTTCCAGACGCTGCCGTACTGGATTTTTCATACACTTGAACCGCACAAATTTCACTGCTGAGGACAGCGACTTTCTTGTCCGGTTGGCGATCGCACGTAAGCTCTAACAGCTGGCTACTGCCAGAGCGTAGCGCTGCCATAACCTCTTGGTAAACTGCTTCGGCGTCCTCCACTGACTTACGTTGCACCGACAGCGGCATTGGCGTATTCTTCAGAGTCAATTCAATGATGTACATGCGCGATTCAACAATTTACTTGTGGGACTTACTTCCAGTATCTCAAGACTGCTGGCTTCTGACGGGTGAGTTTTCCCCCTGCCATGACCAAAACGGGACAAGGAGGCAAAGGGGACTATTCTTTTTTAAGTTTTATAAAAAACACTGTGACACAACCCCCCAATTTGCTGATAATTAAATTAAACTAAGTAAAGAAACGTAAACTGATTTGACATATCAGCCAGTTTTCTGTGTATCGGTAGCTGTTATACAGCTTGGCTAGGCAACTGGTCGAAAAACTGTACTCATAATCAATTTGGAGATTTGCTGTAATGACAATTGCAGTTGGACGCGCACCGGCGTCTCGTGGATGGTTTGACGTAGTAGACGACTGGCTCAAGCGCGATCGCTTCGTCTTCGTAGGCTGGTCCGGCCTGCTGCTATTCCCCTGCGCCTACCTGGCGTTAGGGGGATGGCTCACCGGCACCACCTTCGTGACATCCTGGTACACCCACGGCTTAGCATCCTCCTACTTGGAAGGCTGCAACTTCCTCACAGCCGCAGTTTCTACCCCAGCAGACAGCATGGGACACTCGCTGCTATTGTTGTGGGGACCCGAAGCCAATGGGGATCTAACTCGTTGGTTTCAACTCGGCGGTTTGTGGGCATTCGTTGCCCTGCACGGAGCCTTTGCCTTAATCGGCTTCTGCTTGCGGCAATTTGAAATCGCCCGCCTTGTCGGCATTCGTCCCTACAATGCCCTAGCGTTTTCTGCCCCCATAGCCGTGTTCGTAAGTGTCTTCTTGATGTACCCCTTGGGTCAATCAAGCTGGTTCTTTGCCCCCAGCTTCGGGGTAGCGGCAATCTTCCGCTTCATCTTGTTCTTACAAGGCTTCCACAACTGGACGCTAAACCCGTTCCACATGATGGGCGTGGCCGGAGTCTTAGGAGGTGCCTTATTGTGCGCCATTCACGGTGCCACAGTCGAGAACACCTTATTTGAAGACGGGGATAAAGCCAACACCTTCGGTGCCTTCAACCCCACCCAAGCCGAAGAAACCTACTCGATGGTCACCGCCAATCGTTTCTGGTCGCAAATCTTCGGGATTGCCTTCTCCAACAAACGCTGGTTGCACTTCTTCATGCTGTTTGTGCCAGTGGCAGGATTGTGGATGAGCGCCGTGGGCATCGTCGGTTTAGCCTTGAACCTGCGGGCGTATGACTTCGTGTCTCAAGAAATCCGGGCGGCTGAAGACCCAGAGTTCGAGACTTTCTACACCAAAAATATCCTGCTCAATGAGGGCATCCGCGCTTGGATGGCTCCCCAGGATCAGCCTCACGAGAACTTCGAGTTTCCTGAAGAAGTTCTGCCTCGTGGTAATGCGCTTTAAGAAACGGAACGAGCGAGGATGAATGTAAAATCAATTCATATTTACTTTCATCCTTTATCCCTCATACTTCATCCTTTTGAAGAGGTAATACCCTGTGGCAACGTCCTTTAATACTGCTATGGTTGCGGGCGGTCGCGACCAAGAGTCCACCGGCTTTGCTTGGTGGGCTGGTAACGCCCGTCTGATCGATTTCTCCGGTAAGCTGCTGGGCGCTCACGTTGCCCACCAAGGACTTATTGTTTTCTGGGCGGGAGCGATGACTTTGTTTGAAGTCGCTCACTTTATCCCAGAAAAGCCCATGTACGAACAGGGCTTAATCTTGCTGCCTCACCTCGCCTCCTTGGGCTGGGGTGTTGGTCCTGGTGGTGAAGTCATCGACACCTTCCCCTACTTTGTCGTCGGTGTTCTGCACCTGATTTCCTCCGCCGTTCTGGGTCTGGGTGGTATTTACCACGCTGTCCGTGGTCCTGACACCCTGGAGGAATACTCCGGCTTCTTTGGCTACGACTGGAGAGACAAGAACAAGATGACCACCATTCTGGGGATTCACCTGATCCTGTTGGGAATTGGTGCTCTCCTGCTGGTGGCTAAGGCTATGGCTTTTGGCGGTCTGTACGATCCCTGGGCACCAGGCGGTGGCGATGTTCGTGTCATTACCAACCCGACGCTGAACCCAGGTGTGATCTTCGGTTATGTGCTCAAGTCTCCCTTCGGTGGTGATGGCTGGATTATCAGCGTTGATAACCTCGAAGATGTAGTTGGCGGTCACATTTGGGTTGGCCTGATTTGCATCTTTGGTGGCATTTATCACATTCTCACCAAGCCATTTGCCTGGGCACGTCGTGCCTTCATTTGGTCTGGAGAAGCTTACCTCTCCTACAGTTTGGGCGCTCTGTCCCTGATGGGCTTTATTGCCTGTTGCTTTGTCTGGTTTAACAACACCGTCTACCCCAGCGAATTTTATGGGCCTACTGGTCCAGAAGCTTCTCAAGCTCAAGCTTTAACCTTCTTGATTCGTGACCAGCGCTTGGGCGCGAACGTGGGTACTGCTCAAGGGCCGACTGGTCTAGGTAAATACCTGATGCGTTCTCCCACTGGTGAAATCATCTTCGGTGGTGAAACTATGCGCTTCTGGGATTTCCGTGGCCCTTGGCTAGAGCCGCTGCGTGGTCCTAACGGTCTAGATCTCAACAAAATCAAGAACGATATTCAGCCTTGGCAAGCACGCCGTGCTGCTGAGTACATGACTCACGCACCCTTGGGTTCTCTGAACTCTGTGGGCGGCGTAGCTACGGAGATCAACTCCTTCAACTATGTGTCTCCACGTTCTTGGTTGTCAACCTCTCACTTTGTGTTGGGTTTCTTCTTCCTAATTGGTCACCTGTGGCACGCTGGTCGGGCACGGGCGGCAGCTGCTGGCTTCGAGAAAGGCATTGACCGTGAAACCGAGCCAGTTCTATTTATGAACGACATCGACTAAGAAGGGCAGATTCGTTTCTTACTTAGAAGTTTGGTAGTTTGGAGGCTCCTGTATAAAAGCAGGAGCCTTTTTTGACTTTATCTATCAGCTAGCAGCTTGTTTTTTTAAAAAGCAGCAGCAGTAAAATAGAATCTTATAGCTTTCTTAGGTGAAAGCTGACTGCTCGAAGCTGGCTTAAAATTATGCGCGATTCTGATTTGACGGATGTTTTAGAGTGGACGCCGGAAGCCAAGACAAAGCTGAAAAATATTCCCTTTTTTGTCCGCGCTCAGGCTAGAGGGCGGATTGAACAGCTGGCTCGTGGCGCTGGTCAAGAAGTTGTGACAGCTGAGTTGGTTGAACAGGCACGGCTTGAGTTTGGTCAGTAACAAAACTCAAGCCTTTTCTGGGTTCACACACCACCTTGTAGGATGGGACTGAATGCGTCCTGGAGATTTAGTGTGGCTGCCCCAACTTGCCTGCCGCCTCTTTTCCCTCGGTTCACATTGCCGACAATGTACGATTTATCCAGCGAATATCCAGAGGAACCCGGTTTGCTTGATGAATTTCACTTCTACCTAGAAATTGGCTCAGCTTGGATAAACTAAACAATCGGTAACACCAACGCGAAAACTAAGGTGAAGCACTTCCCCTCTGAGTATTCAGGAGGCTGTAGCTGTAATGGTTATGGCTGATCCACAGGGTAGGGTCAATGACAGTCTCTTAACTAGCGTCTATTTATAGCGCTGAGTGTCAAACTTCGCCCTCTCGCCTCTTTCTGACAACAATCGCGCGATCGCAAAACAGAAATGGTATTAAATGTGAGTGAGATCTCAGAGCATCTAAAGTTCCTGGATATTTCAGTTTTAATCAAAACCTTTGTTGCTGTGTTTGTACTGGCGGATGCCTTGGGCAATGCACCGATCTTTTTGATTTTGACTAAGGGCATGGAACCAGAGCAAAAAAACAGCGTGGTAGATCGGGCTAGTATCGTAGCGACAGGGGTACTGCTAGTATTTGCCTTTGGAGGTCAAGTAATTCTCAAATACTTGGACATCAGTATGGGATCTTTGCGGGTAGCGGGGGGACTGCTCCTACTCTTAATCGCCTTAAAAATGCTAGAGGGGCATCTGGATACGCCCAACGTCAATCAAGAGCGCGATATAGCAATTACACCACTAGCTTTGCCACTACTAGCGGGTCCTGGAACCCTAACAGCGGTAATGCTGTTGATGTCAGAATCCCCCAATGCTCACATAAGCGTAGCTGTGGGTATTTTTGCGGCAATGGTCGTGACTTGGTTTATTGTGCGTCAGGCAGCCCGCATTGATCACTTAATTGGTGCAGAAGGCGAAGTGATTATTACTCAACTGTTGGGTTTTCTGCTGGCAGCATTAGCGGTGGAGATTGCCAGTACGGGGGTACGGGAACTCTTCCTGATCTCATAACGGGAGCTTCTAAACACTTCATCCAAGAGGGCAGTTGACAATCTCCCGTCAAGCTGGCGCTGTGACGGGAGATTCTTGCTTCACGGAAACCTGCTTTTTGGTACAAGTACCAACGAGTCTTACAGTTTCTCCACAAGCTTGAAATTCCGTATGTCCTACGGTATTTG